>Ga0302325_10030022_pt1 | contig 11218 bp, 9 predicted proteins | sample Palsa_T0_2_FD_201948 | JGI IMG/M metagenome (GOLD analysis project Ga0302325, IMG submission 201948) | Peat permafrost microbial communities from Stordalen Mire near Abisko, Sweden - Palsa_T0_2 | ecosystem: Environmental > Terrestrial > Soil > Palsa > Peat permafrost | place: Sweden: Abisko...
CACCCTGGGCGCTTGGGCTGTGATCGGGTTCGACGGCCTCGCCCAATATCCGCAGATGCTCTCGAACCTCTCATTCCTGCAGGAAGGACGTGCCGTGTCAGTCGTGTCGGTGTTGCTCGTCGCCGGTCTCTCGCCCGGGCTGGCGAGCGGGATCGCGCTCGCGCTCACCGGCGCACTGCTGGCCGGAGCCTGGCGGATCGCCCGGGGACCGGACGGTGACCGCAAGGCCTTTGGTCTGGTGATCATCGCCGCGCTCACCTCGACCCCGATCGTCTGGGAGCATTACATGGTGCTGCTGTTCGTGCCCGTCGCGCTCGCGTCGCCGCGGCTCTCCAAGGCCTGGCTATTGCCGCTCTGCACGCCGCTGGTCGTCGTCGGATCAAGCGTGATCATCCCGGTCAGCCACAAGCTCGCCGCCCACCCGGCGGAGACGCTGCGCTCAGCCGTGCCGTGGTTGCTCGTGGAGACGCTGGTGGCCGCACGGCTGGTTCTGTCGGGCCACCGGCTGCCGGCGCCGCGCCTGCACCCGCACCTGCGCTCCCGGTCGGCCCCGGCGGGAACGGCGGACCTCGCCTGAAGGCCGGTCGATCAGAGGCCGCTGGTGTGCAGCAGCGAATATGCGGCCGGATACATCAGCACGACCATCAGCGCCGGCATGATCAGGAACATCAGCGGGAATATCATCTTGACCGGCGCCTTCTGCATCTTCTCTCGGGCGGCCTGCCGGCGACGGCGGCGCTGATCGCCCGAGAGCTCGCGCAGCACCGGTCCAATCGAGACCCCGAGCGTCTCGCCCCTGGAGACAGTGCGGATGAATGCCCGGACCGACGTAGTTTCGCAACGGTCCCCCATGTCCGCGAGCGCCCGCTGAATCGACATGCCGAGGGTCTGCTGCTTCATCGTCAGACGTAGCTCGTCGCCGAGCGGACCGTGAAAGCGCTGCGCCAGCAGCGAGAGCGAGGCGGCGAATCCCATCCCGGCCTCGATCGTCGCGATCAGAAGGTCGATCAGTTCCGGCAGCGTACGGTCGATCTCGTCCATTCGAGCGGCGCCCTTCTTGCGAATCAGGAATGACGGCATGATGCAACCGCCGGCCCCGGCGCCGAACACGAGCAGGATCGACACCGCGGAGAAGTGTCCGGCGCTCAGCAGCAGCAACATGATGACGAGCGGGAGGGAGATGCCGGCCAGAATGCGGTAGCCATGGACGGCCTCCGGCGTCACGTCATAGAAGCCAGCCGCCGCAAGTTCATTGGCCTTGAGCGCCTTGATCGTCGGGAACCGGCGCATCGCATATCCGCCGATGCGCTCCGCAGTCAACCGGACGCTCCGCTTGAGCCGCTCATTGAAGCTCAGGTCGGAGTCCACCGCGGGCGAATCGAAGCCGTAATCGAGGACCTCTCGGAGGTGCGTCTTCAGCCGCATCCTGGGTATCACGATCGCGAGGACGGCGAGCCTCCCGCTCACGCCGACGAGCACGAGTCCGATTGCGAACAAGAAAAACGTCATGCGCTCACGCCTTTATCGTCGAGATCTTCTTCATGACCTTCCAACCTGCGAACACCATTCCCGAACTGATCAAGAGCAGCACGATCCCGCCCGTCGAGTGAAACAGAGGATGCGCGTAGCTCGGCGAAACGACGGTGATGGCGAGCAGCATTACCGGCGGCAGAGCGGTCAGGACAAAGCTCGACATCTTTCCCTGGGCGGTGAGGGCTCTGATCTCACGGCGCAGATCCGCACGCTCGCGCGCCCCGTCGGCCACGCGGTCGAGCGCCTCGGCGACGTTCGATCCCGAGCGCTGGTTGAGCCCCGCTATCAGCGCCACCTGATCGATGTCGGTGGCCTGCATCCGCCGCGAGACGGCCTCGAGCGACTCTTCCAGTGGGCGTCCGAGCGCTTCGTCGGTGACGGCACGCTCGAGTTCGCTGTGCACGGGTTCGTCGGCCGTCGCGGCGACGACGGACAGAGCGCCGACAAAGCTGCGGCCGACCCGCAGCGCGCTTGACAGATCTTGGAGGTAGCCCGGGAGGGTGTCGATGAACACCTGGCGCTGCTTGCGCGCGCCGCGGGCGATGAACATCCGCAGGGCCATCGGCCAGCCGAGCAGCGGCACGATGGCGAACAGCACAGAACCACTCACCAGCGTCACGATCGCGGCGAGGATGGCGCCTGCCACGGCTGCTCGCTTGACCAACTGCACGGGAGTGTGGGTGCTACGCGCGACCTCGACGTTCTCCACGAAAGGCGCCCACCAGTTCCGGCGCTCCAGCAATCGCGCAAGACCGGCGCGGCGCGGCGCGTCGTCGTAATCCGTGCCGTCCTCGGACTCCGATCCGGGGAGGAAGTTGCCGACGCGGGTTCGGACCGCACCCTTCGACGGGCGGTGGAGCGCCAGCGCGATCGCGAGCGCGATCAGCAGCCCACTGATCCCGGCCACGAGCGGGATCGAAAGCCCCGAGTCCTGCGCCGTAGCGGCCTGCGGGAGACCAGACTGGGAGCCCCCGGGGGCGAAGCTCGGGACGCTGGACAGGAGGGTGGCGCCCGAGAAGTTGGGGGCCGAGGGGCGCGGGCTCGGTGCCGCGCCGGCTTTCGGAGCGGGGTTCTGCACGACGCCATCCAGGGGCGCCTGATAGTTGATGTCGACCGTGCCGAGGGCGCCGTCGGCGGCGGCGGTGAGTGCCACCTTCTGGCCCGGAGGCTGGTGCGACCGGTAGCGAACGACGTACCCGCGAGTCAGCGTCGACGAGACCCCTCGCACGAGGCCGGCGAGTCGCCCGGCGGTGCCGGAAACGAACTGGCCGGGTGAAGCCGCGGCCAGCGTGCGCAGCGATGCGGCGCTCGATGCCGCGTCGCGCAGCCCGATCGTGACGATCGACACATGAGCCGCAGCCGCGGCGGCGCGGACGGTTACGGGCGTCGGCGCGCCGGGCCACGTCACCGCCCCGACCCCGTCGGAGATCACGACGATCGCCCCGAGCGCCACCTTGGACCGCGCCAGCTGCGAGAGCGCCAGGGCCGTCGCCGCGGGCACGTCGGCGCCGACACCGGGCGACGGCTTGACGGCCAGCGCGGCGTTGATCGACCTCGTGTCGCTCGTCGGTGAAAGCTGGACGATGGAAGTGCTGTCGAAGGCGACGATCCCGACCTGCTGCTGGGCGGCACGTTGGGCTGCGAACGCCTGCACCGCCGCGAACGCCGCGTTGAGCGGAGCGCCGACCATGCTCGAGCTCTGATCGACGACGAACACGACGCCGAAATCGCCCCGTTGCGGGCGGGCGCTCGGGGTTGACGTCAACCCGCCTACGGCGACGCCGTTCTCGGCGACCCGGATCCGTGCCGGCGTGAGCTTGACGCCTGCCGGAGCGAACAGCACGAGGGCTCGATCCGGGAACGTCGTGCCGTGCCCCAGCCAGCCCGACAATGGCACCCGAGCCGCCGCGAGGGCTCGCTTGCGAGCGGCGGCTTTCGTCGCGGCGGCCTTGGTCTGTGCAGCAGCCTTCGCCTTGGCGGCCTTGGCCGCCTTGGCGGCCTTTGCGGCGGCGGCGGCGGAGACGGCCTTCGTTCCGGCGGCGGCCGCGGCCGCGCCGCTCGGAGTGCCCGGCTGGATCCTGGTGACGGGGGGTGCAGGCGGAGTCGTCGACGCCGCGCCCGCGGCTGGGACGGCGAGCGTGCAGGCCGCGATCGCAGCGACCGCCAGCCGCCGCAGTGCAGGCGGCCGCCGGCCCTCAGCCACGAGCTCCGCCCATGCCGGCGAACTCCGGCCGAGCGGGCAGCTCAAAAGCGGCCGGAACCTCGACCCCCCGGCGCTTGAACTTGTCCAGAAAGCCTGGCCGGAGCCCGGAGGGCTTGAGTGTCCCGACGATGTGATTGGTCGCCGCCACCGCGTCGACCTCGAACGCGTAGAGATCCTGGAGCGTGATCACGTCGGACTCCATCCGCTGCACTTCGGTGATCGCAACCACCCGCCGAGTGCCGTCGGACATGCGCTCGATCTGAATCATCATGTCGATCGCCGAGGCGATCTGCTCGCGGATCGCGCGTATTGGCAGGTCATAGCCCGCCATCAGAACCATCGTCTCGAGACGGGCAAGCGCATCCCGGGGGGTATTGGCGTGCAGCGTGGAGAGAGATCCGTCGTGACCCGTGTTCATCGCCTGAAGCATGTCGAGTGCTTCAGAGCCACGACACTCTCCGATGACGATGCGGTCGGGTCGCATGCGCAACGTGTTGCGAACCAGATCGCGGATCGAGATCTCCCCCTCACCTTCGATGTTCATCGGCCGGGCCTCAAGCCGAAGCACGTGGCGCTGGTTCAGGGAGAGCTCGGCAGCGTCCTCGATCGTGATAATTCGCTCACTGTCGGGAATTGACGCCGACAACGCGTTGAGCATCGTCGTCTTGCCGGAGCCGGTACCTCCGGCGATCAGGATGTTCAGCCGCGCTTTGACGCAGCGATCGAGCAGATCGGCGGTCTCGGGAGTAAGTGAGTTGCGCTTGATCAGGCCGGCCATGTCCATCCGCTGTTTGCTGAACTTCCGGATCGTCAGCAGCGGGCCGCTGAGTGACAGCGGCGGAATCGTGGCGTTGACGCGGCTACCGTCGGGAAGCCGCGCGTCCACCATCGGCGAGGACTCGTCGATTCGGCGCCCGACCTGGGCGACGATCTTGCTGATTATCCGCTGCAGGTGACCGTCATCGGCGAACCGGACCGGTGTCTTGTGCAGCCTTCCCGCGCGCTCGACCCACACGTCGTACGGACCGTTGACCATGATCTCGGTCACCGTGTCGTCTTCGAGCAGCCGCTCCAATGGGCCGTAGCCGAGGATGTCGGCGGTCAGCTCGAGCGCGATCCGCTCGCGGTCCTCAGTTGAGATGCCCGGCTCGCGCCCAAGTCGCTCGCGCAGCTCGTCGGTGACCCGCGCGCGCAGCGACTGCTGGTCAAGCTCGGTGTTGAACAGCTGTCGCCCGAGAGATTCGATCAGCTCCATGTGGATCCGGTTCTTCAGGTCCGAGAACGGGATCGCGGAACGGTCCTGGACCTCCTGCACCTGGCCGTTGGCCAAGCGCTCGTGAAGCTCCATCATGCACTCCTACGGGAGCGTCGGAAGAGTGACTGACGCTGGGGCCGAACCACGTCGAGCTCCGGCGTCCGCGGGCCCGGCAGTTCGACCACGGAGGCCGTGCCCGGGCTCGACTCGCGGTCACGTGCCGCTTTGATGTACATCTCGGCAAGCGCGCGGAAGGCCTTGCCCGCTTCGGATCCCCGCTGCTGCGCGATCGGCTCTCCCTCATTGATCGACCGGGTGATGTCGCGACTACTCGGAATCCGGATGTCGACATCGCGTCCGAGGATCGCGAGCACGTCCTCGGTCTCGATGCCCACGTTCGTGTTGGCCCGGTTGAGCAGGATCTTGACTCGTCGGCGGTCGTACTCCATCCGGTCGAGCGTCTCGAGGCCAAGCTTGGTGTTCTTGAGCGACAGCGTGTCGCGCATCGCGACCACCAGGACGTCGTTGGATAGATCCACGGCGTTGATCACCTCGGGCGCGAAGCTCGGTGGGGTGTCGATCACGACGAACTCGAACATCTCGCCCAGGAGCCGCTGAACCTCGGCCAGGAAGGGAACTGTGATGATTGCCGCTTGGTCGGGCCGGACCGGCGCGAGCAGCGCACGCGCCCCCGACGGATGCTCCATCAGGAAGTCCTCGAGCTTGCCCGAGTCCAGCGAGCCACCTGAACGGACCAGATCGTAGATCGTGCGCATCGGTGTGATGCCCATCGCCAGCGCGTCGTCTCCGAACTGGAGGTCGTGGTCCAGCAACGCCACTCTGCGACCAGCCTGAGCCAATGCCACGGTGAGGTTGACCGAACTCAGCGTCTTGCCACTACCCCCCTTCAGGCCGAGCACGCAAATCACGTTGCGCACCGCTCCGGCCTTCGGCTTTGAGGTGCCGCGCTTGCGCATCACCGCTTTCTCGATCGAGAAAGCGAGCTGGCGCGCGAGCGCCGGATCGAAGCTCGCGCTCGGATCGGTGGGGAGCCCGATGATGTCATCGACGCCGTTGTTGAACGCTTCCCCGAGGTACCCGCCGCTGCTGCTGGGGCAGAGCAGCACGATCGGGCGGCTGGCGTGCTGGCGATGGGCGGAGACGACGAAGTCGCGCGCCTGCGCGGTGTAGTCGGCCACCGCCACCACGAGTGCGTCGCCGGCGCCCAGCCCGCTGGCCGAAGGGCCGTCGAGCTCGAGGTAATCGATCACCGAGATCTTCGGGTCACGCGCGACGAGCGTCTCGATCAAGCCGCGGTCGACTTCGCCGTCGAGCGCGACGAGAACGTTGAATTCTGAGCTCATGGGTGCGTCCCTGTCGTGTTCGAGTTGACGGTTGAAGTAGGCGTGACAGTCTGTACCGAGGGGCCGGCCAGGGCCAGGATCGTCTTGATGGTCGCGATGCCGCCGACCGGAGCGCTCGCCTTGACCGGACGTAGCGCAGCCCAGATCTTGCCGGTGTCTGCCGTCAGCTGGAGCTGTGGGACGAGCGCATCGCTGACGGCCAGCACGAGCGTCGTGCCGACCGGCGAGGCGGCAGGTTTGGCGGTGCTGGATGCGCTGTTGACCACACCCACGATCGCGCTGCCAGGGGTCTTGAGCACGAGCACGTCGGCGGCGAGCAGACTGACCGTGGTCCCGTTGCCGTGGCTCAGCGAGGCGTAGAGGTCGACGTGATCGCCGGGCTCGAGCACGTCGAGGTCGCCGTGGATCTCCTCGGTGGGAACCGACACGGCGCGCTGGTTGGGGCTCAGCAGGGCAGGTACGCCCACCGCCGCGGTGAACTCGGCGGAGGTGAGCTGCTGGCCGGGAAGAATGTCCGCTTGGGCGATCTTGCCCGCGAGCAGCGACGCATCGCTGATCGCCCCGGGGGCGAGCTGACTCGCGACGATCGGCGTCGACTTGTACAGCTTGTCGGAGGCGACCACGTCGCCCGTCGTGCCCTGCTGAATCTCCCCCGTCGCCACCAACACCGTTGCCTGAGGGGTCACAACCTGGACGTTGGCCTTGTAGCTGCCGAGCGCGAACACCAGCACAGCCGCCGCGCAGGCTGCGCATAGGACCGCCAGGATCAAGGCTCCCTGCCGGGTGGCGAGCATGCCGCCCAGGCTCGGCCTGGCCATTCTTCGCTGGGTGAGTTTCACGTCGATGCTCCTTGGTGGGTCACGCGGTCGGACACCCGGACGGAGGGGTATCGGCGGTGAACGAGGTCGTGTCGGCCACTTCGATCCGCTGCGTCGCGTACTCGACGACCGTCGAGGTGAGCCCGTTGGTTCCCAGGAAGGGGTACTTGACCGTGGCCACGACGCACACCCTGATCGCGTTGCCCACGGTGTTGCCGCTCGGGGCGGTCGTGGGGTAGTAGATGTAGGCGACGATCGGTGTGGTGACATCCGAGCTGCCGTTCGCCAGCTCTCCCTGCGCCTGGGACTGGATGTAGCCCTCCAGGTTGTTGGAGTAGCCCGTCGGGATGAAGTTGACCGACGCCGACCTCGCGCCCGACTCGGCGAGCTGCGTCATCTGATTGGAATAGTCCTCGTACCGGCCGAAGTAGAGGATGCCGAGGATGATCAGGATCAGAACCGGCAACACCATTGCGAACTCGACCATCGACTGACCACGCTCGTCCCGGCTGCGCGCGCGGAGCCGGCGTGAGAATGACGGAAGAGATGTCCATGTCTGCATGTGGCGTGTTCGTTGATTCGTGCGCGATCAGCTCGCGCTCAACATGTATCGTTCACTTGCCGCCGGTGCTGCACTGAGAAAACCTCTAGTTAGACCTAGACCTAGGTCCAGGTGCCAACGGCTCGGTCGTTCGTCCTCGGGTTGGCCGAGCAGCTCCGCGACGGCCAAGACGACCACGACGACCAGCGCGATGACAGTGAGCAGGAGCGCGAACATAACGAGTGCGAGCATTGGCAGCACGAGATCTCATCGGCTGCGCAGACGGCACTCCCTGAGGACGAAGGTCTGGCTTGAGCTAGGACCAAAGTGCAGGCACCGACGTCCGCTCGGCGCGACGGGGCCCACACAAAGCGAACACTCGCCCGGAGCCTAAGAAAGGCTCCGGACGAGTGCCGGAGTCGGAACTCTGTACGACTCACTCACAGCTTGGTTGCGGTGCTATTGAAGAGAGCTGAGATGCTGGTGCCGAGGAAAGCCGCCGCGACAACGACGACAACGGCGATCACGGCGATCAGGATGCCGTATTCCGCCATCGTCTGACCTTCCTCGCGACCCATGCGGATCGACAGGTACGTGACGAAATCAAAAAGGCTATTCAACATGTGTGTTCACCTCCCCTCCTCTTTGTCGTGCCGGGTGACCGGTTTTCGTAGGTTGGGCGACTTGTGGCCCACCGGCGTGACTGAGAGCCAGTGCATTTGGTGGGTTGACCGCCATGGCTGGAGTATCGGAATCTCCCTGGGATCGCCATGAGAGAAGAACGGCTAGTTCCGACCTAGACCAAGGTCGGAGGCCCCCAAACCAGCCCGGCCACTGGGCGACTCCAGAAGAACAGTTAGCCCGACCTAGACCTTGGTGGGATCGCGCCCTTACGCGTGCGCGGCGACATACAAATCATGCGCGACGGGCAGACCAACTCGTTCCGGGAGAGGTTCCTGCGACGGCGCAAGCAGGCTGACCCGGGGTCCGCGGCGCTGCCCGTCCTGACGGCATCGCCGGTGCTCTCGCTCGTGCCTGAGCAGATGCCGGTGGACGTCGCGGTCTCGGCGCTGAAGCCGGCCACGCCCAACGGCCAAAGGTCAGACGCCGTCCTGTCCAGCTTCGCCACCCGCGTGCTCGTGATCGCCAGCGATCGTCGTTTCCGTGGGGTCGCTGCGACCCTGCTGACCCAGCGCGGCTATGCCGTCGCGGTGGGCGGCCGGGGTGAGGACATCGCGGAGCTCGCGGTTCGGGAGCGCGCTGATGTCGTGATCATCGATGCGAGCACTTCGCTCACGGTCGCTGCTCGCGAAGCGGCTCGGGTCGGGTCGCTGCGACCGCGGGTCGGGGTCGTCGCGGTCAGTGATGGATCCAGCCACGGGCTCGCCGCGCTGCCGGTGCTTCCCAAGTGGAGCTCGTTCGACGAGGTGTTCGAGGCGATTGATCGAGTGCGTGCCGATGGCGGGCGCGCGGGAGTAACTCATGTCGCCACATAGCGCACTTCATGTCGCCACATAGCGAACTGCGACTCGAGCGATTCGAGTACTCGCGCGTGGGCACGGAGTGGGCGGTCCTGCGGCTGCTGGCCCGGCTCGGAGCTGAGCTCGGCGCGCCGGCGAATGCGCGGCTGATGATCGACCGCGGCGCCAATTACAGCGGCAGTCTTCCTTACCCCGCGTGCGCGTCCGCGATCGAGCGCCGGCTGCTCGGTTACAGCAAACGGGGTAGGGGCGGTGCGGGCGCCGAGTTGCTCTGGTGCGCCTCGTTCGCCGTTCCGCTCGAGGTGGCGCGGTGCCGGAACGCGGTGTTCAAGCTGACGGCGCTCGGCGGCCTCGCACTCGCCCTGCCACCACCCGGAGCGCGGATCATCACACAGCGTCCGCTGGCGCTTGCGTCGATCCGTCAGCGCGACCCGCACCCGCGGATCGCCGTGGGCCAGGTTCGCCAGCGATGTGTCGCGATCGCCACCGCGGTCGTCGTGACCACAACCTCGACCCCAGCCGTAGCGCTCGCGGCCACCGGCGTTGGGTCCGCCCCCACACCCCAGAGCACAACGACAGCCGCTCCGAGCCTGACCGCGGTTCCCCAGCCCGCGACACCTGCTCCCCAGCCCACGACCACTGCGCCCCAGCCGGCGACGGTCGCTCCGACGGTTCCCCAGCCCGGGACGACGACGGTCCACCGCACAACCCCGGCGCCGGCGCAAGGCGCGCAGCCGACCGCGGCGGCTGGCACCGGCAGCGCGACGTCGACGACGCCCCCGACGGCGCATACGCGCGCGCGCCCGCTCGAGCCCGCGGATCTCACTCGCAAGTCGGGCCGACACGCCGGCCTGTCCCACCCCGTTGTGATCCACTTCTTGTCGCGCACCGCGCACCGCGCACCCCATGTGACCACCGAACCGGTGACCAAGCTCCCGGCCTGCGTGTCCAAGACGGGTAGCCGGGGCCTCCCGATCGCCGCCACCTTCGAGCCGGGGACAGCTCGCCGGACCGGCCAATCTGGGTCCGGCACCCAGACCAAATGCGCGCCCCCGGCCGACCCGAAAGCGGCCAAGAAGCACAAGCGGGCCGCCACACCGAACGAGCCCGCGGCCACACCACACCACCGCCAGGCCGCCACTTTCGCGCCGGGCGGGAAAGTCCCGGGCGACGGTGCCGGCCGGCGCACGTTCCCCAGCGGCACGCCCACATCCACCGATCAGCATCCACGGGCGGCGGGCAAGCGCCCAAGTGGCGGCGCGCCGCTCCAGCCGCTGGGTGGACACACCGAGCGACCCGGTTCAGGAACCTCGACGGGCTCAGTGCCGACGCTGTCGGCATCGCCCCCCGGCTTTCTCGCTCCGGCGGCCTGGACCGGGACTGTCTCCGCTGATCCAGCACTGACGGGCGCCGTCACCGACCTGTCGGGCCTGCTCAGCAACGGCGACCGGCCACCGTCGTTCCTGATCCCCGTCTACATGCAAGCCGGGCGGCGCTACGGCGTGCCGTGGGAGGTGCTGGCGGCGATCAACGCGATCGAGAGCGATTACGGTCGCGATCTCAGCACCTCATCCGCCGGCGCGCTCGGCTGGATGCAGTTCGAGCCCTCCACCTGGCGCGAGTGGGGAGTCGCCGTCGACCGCCACAGCGTGCCCAACCCGTATGACCCGCGCGACGCGATCTTCTCCGCGGCGCGCTACCTGGCCGCCGCGGGCGCCAAGCAGGACATCTCCAAGGCAGTGTTCGCCTACAACCACGCGACCTGGTACGTCGACGAAGTGCTGTCGCGTGCCCAGGCGATCGCCAGCCATGCGCAGTTCGAACGCCAGACCGTCAAGCACGGGTCATTCTCGGTGTACTTCGCGACGGGCCTCAAGAAGCATCCGACCGTCCGCTACAGCGGAGGCATCCTGTCGCACTACGATCGGCTGATCGCGTCGGCCAACATGGTCAGCGCCGCCAACTTCCCCTACCTCTACGGCGGCGGTCACGAGCAGCCGGCCCGGTTTCAGCCGTTCGATTG
>Ga0302325_10030024_pt1 | contig 11217 bp, 12 predicted proteins | sample Palsa_T0_2_FD_201948 | JGI IMG/M metagenome (GOLD analysis project Ga0302325, IMG submission 201948) | Peat permafrost microbial communities from Stordalen Mire near Abisko, Sweden - Palsa_T0_2 | ecosystem: Environmental > Terrestrial > Soil > Palsa > Peat permafrost | place: Sweden: Abisko...
GCCAAGGACGCCGTCTCGACCGGCCAGCCGACTCTGGCCACCGAGACGCCCCACTGCGAACAGTGCGGGGCTCCGATCGCCCACACCTGGGACGAACGTTGCCCCTACTGCGGAGCAGCCATCCACGCTCCAACCCAGGTTGTCCTGTTCCCCACGGAGCTCCGGGGAGACCACGACGCCGATTGGGGCCCCAGGCGCAGGGGCGGCCTGCTCTCGGGCGTCCTCGACGCCTTGACCGACGGCAACCTGTAGCTCCGACCCGCACAGGGCAGACCTGACCGTCTCCAGGGTGGTGCCCGTCCTCGTAGGCTGACCGACGGCCATGTTGAGTGCTCTCCGCCCGCTCCAGCACCGCAACTTCGCCCTCATCTGGTGGGCCGCCCTGTTGTCCAACGTCGGTTCGTGGATGCAGACGGTGGCCGTCGGCGTCTTCGTCACGGCTCGCACGGGCCGGCCTGGGTGGACCGGCCTGGTCGCCGCCGCCGCGTTCCTCCCGATCGGGCTGCTCTCGCCGTTGGGCGGGGTTATCGCAGACCGGCTTGACCGCCGGCGCTGGTTGCTCGTCACCACTGCGGGCGAGACCGCCTTCGCCACGTGCCTTACCGCGCTGGCCGCCACCGGGCGCGCCACGCCGGTGACTGTGACCCTACTGGTCTTCGGCGGGGGTGCCATGGCCGCGGTCGGTTTCCCCGCCTATCAAGCAATGCTCCCCGACCTCGTACCGGCAAGTGAGCTGGGCGCGGCTATCTCACTGGGATCCGCCCAGTACAACATGGGCCGAGTGATCGGGCCTGCTCTGGCCGGCTTGGCGATTATCGTCGGAGGCTACTCTTGGGCTTTCGGGGTCAACGCTGCTTCGTTTTTCGCCGTGATGATCGCCCTTGGCCTGGTGCACCTGCCTAGACCTACCCGGCCCGCGGTCCCGACGTCACTGCGCCAACGGTTGATAGAAGGCGGCCGCGCAACTTTCGCCAACCCGGCGACGCGCGTGGCTGTCGTACTGATCTCAGTCGTAGCCCTGACAGCGTCGCCGTTCATCGCCTTGGTCCCCGCGGTTGCTCTCAAGGAGTTCGCCTCCAAGGCGACCGGGACATCGGTACTCATCACCGCCCAGGGGATCGGGGCGGTTGGTGGAGCGTTGGCCCTCACCCCCCTGGTCCACCGGTACGGCAGGCGCCGGCTCCTGGTCGCCAGCATGGTCGCTGTCTGCCTGTTCCTGTGCGCCTATGGCCTGGCCCCCGATCTGTGGCTGGCCGCAGCGGCCCTCCTCCTTGTCGGGGCGGCCTACATCGGCGTGCTCGCCGGTTGCAACACCATCGTCCAGCTTTACGCGCCAGCATCGCTTCGAGGTCGCATGCTCGGGATCTACATGATGGCTCTCGGGATCTTTTACCCAATCGGTGCCCTCACCCAAGGCGCCATTGCCGACGTCGTGGGGATCCGCACCGTCACGGTTGGCGGGGCACTCGTCCTGCTGGTCCTGCTCGTAACCGTGCTTCGCCGGAGCATCCCGGCCAACTTGGAGGGCCGACCGGTGCAATTTGGTAGCTAATCTGGGCAACATGGCCGAGTTGAGGCGAGTTGGCGATGAACTGGTAGTGACGCTCAGCGTCGCGGAGAAAGCCGAGGCGGTCCACGGAGATATTCGTGTCCCTGCGTCGTCGGTCCGTGAGGTGGAAGTGCTCGACGACGCGGTCCATGCGGTTCCCGGCCTCAAAACAGTCGGGGCGGCCTGGCCTGGCCGCTTCGCCATCGGGACCTTCCGTGGAGGCACCGGGAAGGTTTTTGCAGCGGTTCACCATGACACGCCGCGAGGCGTGAGAGTAGCTCTCGAAGGAGCAAACTTCGACGCGCTGGTCGTCGGGTGCGAGGACCCCGAAGAAGTGGTAAGGAACCTCGGTACTTTCTAACCGTCCCGGTCCGAGGGCCCGTCGCTAAGCGCTGCCCGTTCGGTACCCGTGTCGAAAGACTCCGAGCGGACGTTTCGCTGCTCCTCCTCAACGCCGAGCATTACCTCCCGCGGCGCCTCTTCCAACATCATCAGGGACTCGTTAGCACCAGGCAGGGCGCGGATCAACTCGTCCAGTTTCCGTTGGGTTGCCGCCTGCTCCCTGCCCTGAGTGTGCTGGATCGCGAAGACCATTATCAGGGTAACGCCTGACGCCGAGACCTCGAACACGTCTACCCAGTGGCTCGGGAAACCGAGCACTGCAACAGCAGCGACCACACACGCTACGACCGCGGTGATCGCCAACGCGACTGCAGGCAGGGAGCTGTAGTGCTCGATCCGGTAGAGTGCCCGGCTCGCTGCCGGAAGCTGCGCCGTCCTGTGCGCGATACGTCGGCGCCGCGGGCCGGCGTTGTCTCCTGGCGCGCGGCTCGTCACTTGCGAAGGTTACCGGGTGCCGGCCGCCGACCTTGCCAGGCTGGCGGTCTGGACCTCGACCAGGTGGCAGACTGAAGCCAATGCAAATTGGTGTGGTGCCACCTCAGGGCGGTGTCGACGACGTCCCCGTGGTCGCAGAGGTGCTCGGTTTGCGCTGAGAAAGCGCCGGATCACTGTGAGTTCGCCCAGGCGCGCTCGGGCGCCGGGGACATCGGTCAAAGTTCAGGAGGTGCGCACTTAGATGTGGTCACAAGTCCTATTGTCTCCCGGCTGCATGGCGCTTCAGGAAGTGGCGGCCCCAGCTGCAGCTGACCTCGGTGAAGGTGAGGTGATTGTGCAGTTCCTATGTGGCGGGATCTGCGGCTCGGACACGCCGCACTTCTATGGCGAGCCGGGATCCATCGGGCAGGCCGGGGAGGCGGGGTTCCCACTGCACGAAATCGTCGGCCGAGTCGTCGAGACGACCTCGTCAACTCTGCATGTAGGAGACCGAGTCGTTGGGCACGCCACTGGCGCTCGCGGCCTATGCGAATACTTCACCAATGCCACAGCACAACTGATAGCTGTCGACTCGCGGCTGAGTGATTCGGAGATCGTTGTCGCCCAACCCCTAGCAACGGTAATGTGCGCGCTCTCAAAGCTAACCGCAATTACAATTAAGGGCGCGCGGGTCGCAATCATAGGTTTGGGCCCCATTGGCATCCTGTTCTCACAGATGCTCAAGGTCGCGGGAGCAGCGCAAGTCGTGGGGATCGATCGCGTTGAGCGCCTAGAGTTTCACGGGAAATTCGGTCTGGACGAGGTTATCTGGAGCCCGAGCAGGAATTGGGCGCGATCGCTTGGCTCTGAGCGGCCCGAGATCGTAGTAGAAGCGGTAGGACACCAGGTTGGCACACTGAACGATGCCATCGAGGCGGTCGGCTTCGGCGGTCATATAATTGCATTTGGCGTACCGGATGACCCCTATTATCCAGTTGCATTTGAGGAACTGTTCCGGAAGAACATCTCAATGACAACGGGTACTACAGATGATTGGCATACCCATCTCACCAACGCATGGCGCTATTTGGAGGGCAACCCGTGGTTTGCACGAGAGTTGGTTACTCACCGGTTCCCGGTCACGGAGGCGCAACGCGCATTTGAGTTTGCCACCGCGCCAGTCAAGGGCCGACTGAAGGTGGTCATCGAGGCGTAGCCACGACCACTAAACCATCTGCGCTATCTGATCGTGGGGCTCGACGTCACCATCGTGAATGTCGCTCTGCCCTCGATCGGGCGGGGGTTCCATGCCCCCCTGTCGGGCCTGCAGTGGACGGTGGACGCGTACTGACTGCGCTCCTTGTCTGGGAGCACCGAGCCGACGTGCCGCTCATCGAGCTGAGCTTCTTCCGATCAGTGCCCTTCTCCTCAGCCGCGGTCATCGCGGTGGCTGCGTTCGCCGCGCTCGGTGGGTTCCTCTTCCTCAACACCCTCTACCTCCAGGACGTGCGTGGACTTTCTCCATTGCACGCCGGCCTTGACACGCTGCCGATGGCAGCGATGACCATGCTCTTCCCCCCGTTGTCGGGACGGATCGTTGGCAGGCGAGGGGGAAGGATCCCCCTTGTCATCGCCGGCGTCGCTCTCAGCGCCTCCTGCCTCATGCTGGTCAGGCTGAGCGCGACGACCCCGTTCTCCTGGTTTTTCGCCGCCTACGTGGTCTTCGGGATCGGCTTCGGCTTTGTCAACGCGCCGATCACTAATACCGCTGTTTCGGGCATGCCCCGTGCTCAGGCCGGTGTGGCTGCGGCCATCGCATCCACTTCGCGACAGGTCGGCCAGACCCTTGGCGTAGCCGTGGTCGGCTCACTTGTGTCGGTATCGTTGCGGAAACGCGAGCCAGTCGGACTTCACGCTGGCGAGCCGGGCTGGGTGGTGGGTCTTGGCCGGGTGCGGAGCAGCTTTGTTGGCGCTCGGCCTCGTAGCGACATCGGCGTGGGCCCGGGGTACGGCGAAACGCACGGCTGAGTCGTTCAACCCTGAGTACCTCGAAGGGAACCCGGCGCGATGAAGGCCAGGGGCGATCACGACCGTTCGGCTCGGGAGGCATGGCAAGCGATGGTCGCTCTGGTGCTGGACAACCAGCGACGACGGGAGGTCAGTGAGCAAACCGGTGTGAGCTTCGGGACCATGAAGGCGTTGCGGCGGATCGCCGGCCGGCCGATGCCCATGCGCGAGCTGGCCGGCCTCCTTGGCATGGGCCCGCCCAACCTGACCCCTGTCATCGACGACCTGGAGCGCTCGGGGTTCGTTGAGCGCCAACCCCACCCGACAGACCGCCGGGTCAAGCTCGTGGTGGCCACCCCCAAGGGTGCGGCGCTGGCGCGACGGGCCAACAAGATCCTCGACCGGCCACCGGCCGGCCTGTTGGATCTGCCGGCCGAAGAGCTGGACACCCTTGTAGGGATCCTGGCGCGGGCCCGTGAGCACCAGGGGCCCGTTCACCTGCCCTGAAGGGCCTTGCTCCAGCTCATAGTCTTCAGGGCTATGACTGGCCTCGGGACCCGTGACCCCCTGGCCTCCATGGTGCGCACAGGCCGAGCGTCCCGTGCCCGCCTGGCTGGCTACCTGCCTTCTAGTTGGGCTAGCACGACCGTTGTTGCTCTGGCGGCGACGCTGTTGAACTGGCCTGGGTGGGAACAGATCAGGAACGGTCTCGATCCCTCTTGGGAAGCGGGCCTTGCGGTGGCCTTCACGCACCATCTCCAGTGGGGCGCGCATCTGGACTTCACCTATGGCCCCTATGGCTTCGCCGGTTTCATTGAGCCCTTGTACCGTTCGACGGCCCTCATCGCCATCCTTTACGTATTCGCGGTGACCTGGTTGCTGGCGGCGCTACTGGTCGCCGGGGCTCGCCGGTGCTGGGGGCTCGGCGCGGCTGGAGTGCTCGCTTGGGGCGCGATCGCCCTGTCGTGGGCCGTACTGCGCGCCGCGGACTTTGGATCCGTGGCGGGCCTCGGGCTCGCTTTGGCCATCCTGGAAACAGGGCGGCCAGAGGTCCGCCGGATGATGACGACGGCACTCGCGATGCTGGCGGGATTTGCCATCCTGGTCAAGATCAATACCGGCGTGGTCCTCGTCGGTCTGCTGGCACTGGCCTTGTTGGGGATGGACGAGCGCGGCAGCCAACGAATGCGCACGGCCGGGCAGGCTGTGGCTACTCTGGCCTGTGCGTTCGTCATTTCATGGGCTGCCGCCGGCCAAAGTTTTACGCACCTGGCTAGCTTCGCTTACGCCTCGTTGTCCCTGTCCCTTGGCTACAGCGCGGCGATGGGCGGGCGCCTCAGTGACGTCTCCATCGCTTGGTCTGCGCTGGCCATCTCGATGGTCGCCGTCCTCGTTTACGCGTCCGCTGTCTACCACCGACCTCGCCGGCACCAGATTGTCGTCTCCCTCATGCTGCTTGGCTGGGGATGGGCCGTCGTCAAAGACAGCTTCGTTGGAGGCAACCATTTCCCGGGGTTCTTCAGGATCATGTCGGTAGCCGTGGCCATGGTCTGTGTTTGCCGTCCCCCTCGGTGGGCTCTGGCCGCCGCTCTGATGGTTGCTTTTGCTATCACCCTCACCGCCGCCCCGGAACCCGTGGTCAATCCCATCGGCAGCCTTCACGCCCTGAGTACCGAGCTCGCCGACCTGGTCCAGCCGGGGCAGTTCGCTCAGCTGACCCAGGCTTCTCGAGAACGCCTCGACCGGGACGAGCACTTGGACCGCCCGGCTCTCGCCCTACTTGCCGGCCGTACCCTGGCCATCGAACCCTGGGAAGACATCGTGGCCTGGGCTGACCCCAGTGCCTCGTGGGATCCCGAACCCGTTGTCCAGTCCTACAGTGCCTACACGACCTTTCTGGACGACCTGGATGCCTCGTTTGTGGCGTCCGCCCGGGCGCCCCAGGACATCCTTTACTGGCCCTTGCGGTATGGTTTCGATGCCCGTGACCCCTTCATGGACCCCCCTTCCACGACGGAGGCCATCTACTGCCACTACGTCCAGGTCGCGGTGGAAAAGCCCTGGCAGGTCCTGCAACGTGTACCTGACCGCTGCCGGCCGCCCGTGACCATTGGGAAGGTCCGGGCCCGGTTCGGGCAGCTGGTGAAGGTCCCGAACGTCGCCGGACGGATGGTCCTGGCCCGGTTTTCGCTCGCGCAACCCTTTCTCTCCAGAGTGGAAGAGCTGTTGCTGAAACCGCCGGCCGTCCACCTGACCATTTGGGGGGCCCCCGGCACCAGCCCGGTGACATACAACTTCGTGACCGGGACGGCCAGCGACGAGCACGTGTTGATCGTTCCGGTCGCGCTCGGTTACGCCAGCCCGTTTACACCGCCGACGGTCCGCCACCTCGAACTCACCGGTGGGGGCTGGAAGGCGGGACACGGGACTGTGGTCATCACCTTCCAGGCGGTGAACATGGCGCGGCACTAGCGATGAGCGCTTCGGTTCAGATGACCCGGCCCGGGTCGCCGGCGTCGGTCACGACCGGCAGGCCGGCCTTCTCCCAAGCGTTCATTCCTCCGGCCATGTTGAGCGCATTTATCCCGTGCGAATTGAGGAACTGGGTGACCGTGTTCGATCGGCCGCCGGAGCGGCACACGATCACCGCGGTCACCTCTCGTGGTATCTCGTCCAGCCTCGCTTCTACCTGGCCCATCGGGATGTGGCGTGCCTCGGGGGCGTGGCCGGCATCCCACTCGTCCGGCTCCCGCACGTCGATTACCACGGCACCGCCATTTACCAGGTCCTCGACCGCCGTAGGTGCGACCTCAGCCGTCATCTCGAGCCTCCACCCGTCTTTGGCGACAGGCATCCTGGCAAGCGTTTGCTCACGATAACCCCGTTCAGATCTGAGCCGACGGAGAAGCCGGCGCGACAAATGAGGCTAGCAGCGACGCGGGATGGGTAGCCGCAAACGCAGTGAACCGCTACGTCCGCCACACCCCGCCTGCCACGGGTTCTCGGTGTGGTTAGGCCCTTGGTCCTACCGGAGTAGCTACTACTATGGTAGGATCAACGCAATGGGTGTTGAAAAGATGAGTGTTTCGTTCGACCTTAAGCTTGGCGAGGCGATCAAGGTCTCAGCAACCGGTATCGGTCAGAGCGTATCCGCCTGGCTGGCTGACGCTGCCCGCGATCGGCTGCGGCTCGAATCGCTCGGGCACGCCATCGCAGCTTGGGAACAAGAATTTGGTCTTCTGACCGGTCCTGAACTGGCCAATGCCGACCGCTTACTTGACCGCGCCGCCAAGAAACGACGGCGCGGCGCGGCCTAAGCGTGAGCTTGGTCCTCGACTCGGGCGGTCTGATCGCCTTCGACCGTGGCGATCGCGAGGTCGCTGCCCTGGTCGAAGCCACCCGCCGCCGCCGCGAGCGTGTAGCGACCTCATCGGGGTGTGTCGCCCAAGTGTGGCGAGGTGGTGGGCCACGGCAGGCGCTCCTGGCCCGCCTGCTTAGCGGTGTCTTTGAGCACGGTCTCGATACTGAGGTATCCCGACGTGTCGGCCAACTTTGTGGCACCGTCCGATCGAGCGACGTTGTCGACGCTCACGTTGCGCTCCTGGCCGACGATGGCGACGTCGTCGTCACCAGCGATGCCGAGGACCTCCGCAGGTTGCTGCGGGCAACCAGCTCGAAAGCCGTAGTCAGGCAATGCTGACGGTCCCTGCATAGTCATCGGCGTCAGCCGTGAAAAGAAAAGGCCAAGCGTGGTTGCCTCGAACCCTCACCGTTCCTTCGGCGGGGAGGGTCGAGGACTACCAGGGCTTGGCCTAGCTCGGTACCGAGAGAGCTCTAGATGTCGTAGTAGAGGTATGTCGGTCCGGACCGTCTAGAGTGAAGACTCGAGACAACAGAAGTGCAAGTCAGCGTAGGCGCGCAGCACCTACACATGGCGCGAAACAATTACAGGCGACTGCAGTTCTAGACCAGGATTAGGCCAGTGGCCCGGCTCAGAGACCAAGGCCGGGAGCCCTGTCCCGCCCCGGTCCGTTCTCTCGCACAAGCCCGCGCTCGATAGCTGCGGCGAGTGCTTGTTGCCAGCTCACCTCGACCTGCCGTAGCCGCGAACGGTCTCGCTGATTGAGCTCTTGGGCTTCAATGAGGAATGCGAAAGCCTGCTTGACAAGAGCCTGAATGTCGGTTGCGCTGCGCGCCGAACACAATCCGATCACACTCGGGGTTTCGCCACTGGCGGGATCGTTGAGAAGGGCCAAGATCTCGTGCCGATCTTTACGGCCCGGCAAGCTGTCTGGCCTGTCCAACAGGGCTGCGATTTTCGTGGCCAAATGGGCTGGAACAGTCAGCACGCGGTACCCGTCAACGGTCTCTGACAGCGCCTGGAGAGTCTCGGCTCTCAGCTGGAGGTTGGCGCCTAGCCGGGACTGATAAGGAACGTACAGATCCAGGTGGATCGAGCGCCAGGTGCCTCTCCATTTCGTCCCGCCAATGTGGTGGGAGGCAGACACATCCTCCGCAAGGCCCTGCAGCCGACCGAGGTCGTGGTGGCTCACAATCAGGTCTATGTCATGGCTCATTGGGCCCTTGGTGCGCACCCACGTCCCCCACCCGCCGATGAGGATGACGTCGGGAAGGGCAGCCACGACCTCGCCGAGGACGGCCCGCGACCGCTCGGTCTCGTCAGACGAGTAAAACGGGTTCGTCACTCGCAGCTACTTCCCGAACATCAAGCTCTTCAACAAAGCGCGCGGACTGCCATCCAGGCAACGAGAACAAGTCCGCATAAGCCTGCGAGAACGGCGTAACACGCCCGTACTTCCTCAGCAAAGGATCAGGCTCCGCTATGAGCACCTCCGTGCCTTCGTACTCAGATGCGGGCGGTAGGTCCGGCAAGTCAGGATCGCCATAGAACAGGACGGACGTGTAGTCGGCGATCCTGTTCACTCCGCCGAGGTGGGCAACGACGGCTCCAAAGCCTCCGAGGATGACAGTTGGACTTCTTACGAGGCTTTCGACCTCGGAGACTGGCAGGCCGACTTTGAAGCGCCGCGTGATGTCCCGTTGCACATGGCGGTGGGCCGCGAAGAGCACCAACAAACGGGCGGGGTCGAGGACCTGCAGACCGCCCATGGCCGTGATACTCACAGCCCCGATCTCAATGGGGTGGGAAAGCGAACGATGCACAGAGGAGATAGGTGCTTCCAACTCGGCCGCGACAGCCGTCATCGAGGACCAGCGACGCTGACCGTGACGCGCGCCATCGAGTAGGTGCCTCCACACGACTTCGACCGCTGGCATCATACGAGCAGCGTATCCGATTTCCACATTTCTATGGAAACCGGCCCGGGCGGTGTACCCGGTCAGCGCGAAGTACCCGGTCAACGTGAACCAGAGAGGCCAAGCGTGGTTGCCTCGAACCCTCGCCGTTCCTTGCGGCGGGGAGGGTTCGAGGACTACCAGGGCTTGGCCTAGCTCGGTACCGCGAAAGGTCTAGATGTCGTAGTAGAGGTAGAACTCCCAGGGGTGCGGCCGGAGGCGAACCGGGTCGATCTCGTGGACGCGCTTGTACTCGATCCAGGTCTCGATGAGGTCGTCGGTGAAAACCCCACCGGCCTGGAGGAAGTCGCGGTCGGCTTCCAGGGCTGCGAGTGACTCCTGCAACGAGCCAGGGACCTGCGGCACGAGGGCCAGCTCTTCGGGCGGCAGGTCGTAGAGGTCCTTGTCCACCGGGTCGGGCGGCTCGATCTTGTTGAGGACCCCGTCGAGGCCGGCCATCAAGATGGCGGAAAAGGCCAGGTACGGGTTGGCCGACGGGTCGGGGCAGCGGAACTCGACGCGCTTTGCCTTGGGGCTCTTGGAGTAGAGCGGTATGCGGCAGGCGGCCGAACGGTTGCGCTGGGAGTAGACCAGGTTGACCGGGGCTTCGTAGCCGGGGACCAGGCGCTTGTAGCTGTTGGTCGTGGGCGCTGCGAAGGCAAGGATGGCCGGGGCGTGCTTGAGCAGGCCTCCGATGTAGTGGCGGCCCATGTCGGAGAGGCCGGCGTAGCCGAGCTCCGAAGCGAACAGCGGCTCGCCACCGCGCCACAGCGAGCTGTGCACGTGCATGCCAGAACCATTGTCTCCGTAGAGAGGTTTCGGCATGAACGTAGCCGTGAGACCATTGGCGCGCGACACGCTCTTGACAACGTACTTGTACAGCATGAGCTTGTCGGCCATCGTGAGCAGCGTGTCGAAACGCATGTCGATCTCGGCCTGCCCCGCGGTGCCGACCTCGTGGTGCTGGACTTCGATCTCGATCCCCATTTTCTCCATCGTGAGGATCATCTCTGAACGTAGGTCCTGGAAATGGTCCATGGGTGGGACCGGAAAATAGCCTTCCTTGTGGCGAGGCTTGAAGCCGAGGTTGGGCCCGTCGGAGCTGCCCGCGTTCCAGATTCCTTCGACGGAGTCGATGTAGTAGTAACCCTCGTGGGCGTTCTGGTCGAAGCGGATGTTGTTGAAAATGAAGAACTCAGCCTCGGGGCCGAAATATGCCGTGTCGGCCACTCCGGTCGAGATCAGGTAGTCCTCCGCCTTCTTGGCGACATAGCGGGGGTCACGAGAGTACGACTCCCCGGTGACCGGGTCGCGCACGAAGGCGTTGATGTTCAGCGTTTTATGCTGGCGGAACGGGTCCAGAACGGCCGTGTCCGGGTCGGGCACGAGGAGCATGTCCGACTCCTGGATCTCCTGGAAACCACGGATCGACGAGCCGTCGAAGCCAAGGCCATCCTCGAAGGCCCCCTCGGTCAGCTCGTGTGCCGGAATTGAGAAGTGCTGCATGAGCCCGGGCAAGTCGCAGAAAC
>Ga0302325_10030025_pt1 | contig 11217 bp, 10 predicted proteins | sample Palsa_T0_2_FD_201948 | JGI IMG/M metagenome (GOLD analysis project Ga0302325, IMG submission 201948) | Peat permafrost microbial communities from Stordalen Mire near Abisko, Sweden - Palsa_T0_2 | ecosystem: Environmental > Terrestrial > Soil > Palsa > Peat permafrost | place: Sweden: Abisko...
GGCATTCTGGTTCTTGGCGCGAACGGAGTCACGTGGTTCCACACCTGGTATGTACCCTACGGGTGGATCGTGCCCTGCTTTCTCGCTGCTCTTGCCGCCTATTACCTCGTGTGGAAGTACGTTGTCGGTTTCCTCAATCGCACACTGGGAATCGCATGACCGTACCGGCCGCGGTGAATGTTGCACTGGGCCAACAAAAGAAAGGAGCCACTCATGTTCATCCTGATTCGTACCCTCACCTATGCCACTCTATTCATCGGATTCGTGCTCGTCTACCTGCCCGCCCGTGTGCTGTCCTGGGCCGGCATAAGCCGCCCCGTAGAAATCAGCTGGCCCCAAATTCTCGGCATTGCCATCGGCAGTCTCGGCGCAGCGCTCGCTTTATCGTGTGTCGTCGTGTTCGCGCGCATTGGCAAAGGCACGCCCGCGCCCTTCGACCCACCTCGCCGTCTCGTGATTCGAGGTCCTTATCGGTTTGTGCGCAACCCGATGTACATCGGCGCATCGTTCGCCCTGGCGGGAGCTGCACTCTTTTTCACGTCGCTCAGTCTCTTTGCCTTCGTGTGCGGATTCCTGCTCGTCTGTCACTGTTTCATTTTGATCTATGAGGAGCCGACTCTGCGCCGCAGCTTCGGGCAGGATTACACCGCCTATTGTCAGCACGTGAAACGCTGGTGGCCGCTGTTCGCAACCGCTCACTAGCCGTAGGGCTCGAAAAAATCCTGCAGCCCGGCACGCACAGCATGTGCAGCCATCGATGTCTGAATCTCTAATGCGAGTGCCAGCGCGTCACGACCCTGGCGAGCCGTAACGCGCGGCGCTTGCCTCGTTCGCACCGATTCGAGGAACGACTCAATCTCCAACCGCAAGGGTTCACCGTGTGAAACCGGTGGTTTCGCAATCGACAACCCAGGATTAGGCCCAGCCGCTGCACCCGTTGCCGCGAGTTGAGCCAGCATTGCCGGATCGACCTGCCCTCCTTCAAGAGCCGCAGCAATCTCGGGCGGGACTCTTCCATCCAGCCGAATCACCAGCAAATCGCGCCGCGCATAGTCGATCGAAACATATTGCCGAGGCTCAAAAAAGCGCAGCTTGCGCACCCGCTCCGTCGACACACGAGAAGCCGTAAAATTCGCCACGCAACCTGACTCGAATTCCACCCGCACATTCGCGATGTCCACTTTCGGCGACAAGATCGGCAATCCCACCGCGCGCACCTCCCGGACGGGCGAGTTGGCAAACGTCAGCACGATGTCCAAGTCGTGAATCATCAGGTCCAGCACCACGTCCACATCGAGCGAACGGGGCGTGAAAATCGAAAGCCGGTGCGCCTCGAAAAACATAGGCCGTCGCAGCTTTGGCTGCACTGCCAACACCGCCGGGTTGAATCGCTCCAGATGCCCGGGTTGCAAAATGCGGCTCTTGCGCTCGGCAAGCGCGAGCAATTCGTCCGCTTCCACCAACGTTGCCGCAAGAGGCTTTTCCACCAGCAGGTCCAGCCCCGCATCGAGCAGCACCGACGCAACGGCGTGATGATGGACTGTGGGAACAGCGACGCTGGCCGCGTTCAAACGCAGATTTGCCTTCAGCAGTTCTTCCACGCCGGCGAACACAGGGATTGAGTATTTCGCCTCTGTTTCCGCGGCACGCGTTGCATCGGGCTCAACAGCGGCTACAAGCGCGACCGGAAACCCGCTCGTCTCCAATTCGTGATAAACACGGAGATGGTTGTGGCCAAACGCTCCGGCTCCGGCTACAGCGACGCGCACAATGGGCTCGTCTGCTATTGCGCTGCCCCTTTGCCTTCCACTGCTTTCAGGCATCGGCCGTAGAGCTCGAGCAGTTGGGTCACGTACTCTTCGGGTTTGGCTGCACCGGAGCCGCTGAATCCGGTTGAGCCGGCCACCGGGCGCCCTACGCCAGCCGTGCCCGCGACAAACTTGAGCAGGTCAAGTGCAATATCTTCATTGCGGCGGATGCCGTGCCCCGCGCTGTTGGGTGATTCCATTTTGAAAAGTTCTCCGAAGAGGATGCTACCAGAGAACGGCTTCCATGTGCGCCGTCCGAACCTCGCCGCGATACCCTGAAGATATGCGGATGAATCCCCGCCTCTATTCTCTTTTCCGCGATCCTGTTTTCTTGCTCGCTCTTACCGCGGGACTCATCGCTTTCGTTGTCCAATCCGGCGAGCTTGGCACCGCCGACACCCAGCACCGCCTCAATTCCACCCATGCCTTCTGGACATCCGAGCCGCCTGTTTACGATTGGGAATACCCGGAATTCGGTGTGCACGGCCGCGGAGGCCGCTTGCAAAGCTGGTATGGCGTCGGCCAATCGTTGCTCATGCTGCCACAGGACATGATCGGCGCTTTTTTCGAGAACCTGCCGATCTTTTCGCATTACAAAAACACCGATCCCACAGTCCGCAACATCTTCGTGAGCTTCTCTACAAACATTCTCGTTACCGTTCTCACCGCGCTGGTGTGCTTCCGTCTGCTCCGCCAATTCGGATTCACGATCAATCATTCTCTCGCCGCCGTCCTTGCATTGCTGCTCGCCACGACACATCTGCATTACACGCAGAACATGATGGAGAACAACTACATCTTTCTCCTCACGGTCACCGGGTTCTGTTTCGAATACGAATGGCTCCGCACTGGCCGCCGGCGCGCGCTCCTCATCGGCACAGGAGCTTTCGGATTAAACCTGCTCACGCGCCTCACAACAGGCTTAGACCTGCTCGCCGGTATCGCGTTCGTGCTTCTCGTTCTTTTGTTCGATCACGCTCCCGCCGCGCAATTCTGGAAAAGCTGCCGAACCTATGCCGCCACAGCCATCCCGGTTTATTGCTTCTTCGGCCTGCTCGACCGCCTCTATCAGTTTTACCGTTTCGGCTCGTTCACCAACACCTATGTCAGCGTTGTTGCGCACGAAACCTTGCAGCGCCATCCCGACTGGCCAACAGCCTATCCATTTGAAACTCCATTTCACATCGGCTTCTTCGGCGCCCTCTTCACGCAAGAAAAATCCATCTTCCTCTTCGACCCTCTGCTGATCCTTGCAATTCTCGTCGCCATTCTCGGATGGAGGCGATTTAAGTCCGACGTACGCGCCTACACCATCGCCGCGGGCCTCCTGCTTCTCGCTTACATCTGCTTCTACGCGCGCTACACGGTGTGGAGTGGCGACGATGCCTGGGGTGACCGCTACGTCTCGACCTCGGTCGAGCTCGCAGCGATACTCGCCGTTCCTCTGTTGCTGCGCTATCGCGCCGAATTCGGCAAACTCATCTGGGCAATCGGAATCGCACTGCTCGCCATCAGCACCGTCGTTCAACTCGCGTCTCTCGCCTTCTGGCTTCCCCTCGAGCTCTATCAGATGGAGGAGTTCGGCCATCCAACCTTCGTCATCGCCCTGCGCATGAAAAACATCGCGGCGTTTGCGTTGGGCAAGATGGACGCGTGGGGTCTCGCCACCGACTCCCTGCGCGAAGACCCCTGGGATTACGTCCACATGACGACGTGGAACTTCCTGCCTTTCCTCTTGAAGCGTGTCGGCGTAGCCCCAGCTTGGGCGGTGCGCGTCGCTTTTGCCGTCTGGTTTGCCGGACTCGCTGCATTGGCAACCACCCTCTTGCGGCTCTGGTCCGCCACCACGAAATTCAAGCCGAAAGCACCAATCGATATACGCTGAAACCTGTGCAGACTGCCTACATCGGAATGGGCGCCAATCTCCCCAGCCCCACCGGCCCGCCGGAGACCACGCTGGCCGCAGCCGCGGGGCGCCTCGCATCTCTGGGCCGCCTCGCGGCCCGTTCCTCGCTCTATTCCACTGAGCCCGTCGGATTCGCCGATCAGCCTCGCTTCGTCAACGCTGTCGTTGCTCTCGAAACCGATTTGGCCCCGCACACCCTGCTCGATCGGCTGCTCGCAATCGAACTCGAATTCGGCCGCGACCGTTCGGCAGGCATCCTGAGCGGACCACGCACGCTGGATTTAGATATCCTGTTGATGGGGGACCTCTCCATCCATGAATGGGGCCTAGAAATTCCTCATCCGCGCCTGGCAGAGCGAACGTTCGTTCTTATTCCCCTCAACGAGGTCGCACCGCAAGCCGTCGTTCCCCGCCATCGCAAGACTGTGGCTCAACTGCTCCAAACGCTGCTCGCGCGCTCTGAAAGTGAGGCTCATGCTGTGGTTCCAATCCAAAACGATATTTGGCGCGCAGGCGCTGGCAGTGGCCCTGCTGGTCCCGCTCTGTCTAATGGCCCAGAATCAGGTGAGCCTCACCGTCACCGTTGAAGACAGCGCCGGCGCACCGATCCCTGATGCATCAGTTCAGAAGCCAGCCGGCCACATCCTGGGCCGCACGGATTCAGAAGGCCGTTTCACCTTTGAATGCGAGTTGCCATGCCGCATTCGAGTGGATGCCGATGGGTTTGCCGGCAACTTTTTTGAGCTGAGCGCAAGCGCAACAGTTCACCTCGAGCGCGCAGGAGCGTCGGAAGAGGTCACTGTGACCGCCTATCGCGAGCCCCTGGGCGAATTGCAGAGTCCCGTCACTACGCGTGTTCTATCGCAGATCGCACTCAGCACCACGGCGGCCATCACCATGGACGACGAGGTTCGCCAGCTTCCCGGCGTCGAGCTATTTCGCCGATCGAGTTCTCTCGTTGCCAATCCAACATCGCAGGGCATCAGCGTGCGCGGTCTCGGTTCTACATCGGCCAGCCGCACCCTCGTCACGCAAGACGATGTGCCACTCAACGACCCCATCGGTGGTTGGATTCACTGGGAAGAGCAGCCGGAACTTGCCATACAAAGTGCCGAACTTGTCCGAGGTGGCGCCAGCGACCTCTACGGTTCAGCTGCCATCGGCGGCGTGCTGAACATGATCACCGTGCGCCCCACCACCAATCTTGCCGAGATCCGCTCCAGCTACGGCGGCGAAGGAACCTACGACGAAAGTGCTCTGGGCGAAACGAAGCATGGCCCCTGGGGTTTGCTCGCCGCAGGCGGCACCATCGGCACCGACGGCTATATTCAGGAAGCTCCGTCTCAGCGCGGCCCGGTCGACATCGCATCCACAATGCACAGCCAAAACGGGATCTTCGTCGCGGATCACACACAAGGTCCGCTGCGCCTCTTTGTCCGCGACAGCGGCATGAATGAAGCGCGCGGCAACGGCACCCCCTTCCAGACCAACGGAACTCGCCTCTGGCGCTATGCAACTGGCGGCGATTGGCACGGCCCACGCGGTGATACCGCGCTGTTGCGTCTCTACGGTTCCACGGAACATTACCGCCAAACATTTTCAAGCGTTACGAACACGCCCACTGCAGCCGATCCTACCTGCGTCTATCGCTGCAATGAGACGCCGTCAAAATTCGCCTTGGTCCCCGTCAATGAGCTCGGCGCCGCTGCCCACTGGACGCGCCCGCTCGGCTCCGGCCTCGTTCTCCTGGCAGGCGCCGACGCGCATGACGTGCGCTATTGGGATCGCGAACAGTCCCTCGGCTCATCCACTGTCCTGACCAATCTGCATGATCATCAGCGCGATTCTGGACTCTACGGCGAAGGCCTGTGGGTTCATCATGCGTGGACACTTTCCGCCTCCGCCCGCATGGATTGGTTTCAAAACTACGATGGCCGTCAGCTCACCGGGAATGGATTGACGTGGATCCCCAGCGCGACGCAACCCACGCAACTCGATCAACGTCTCTTCGATCCGCGCATCGGCATTTCTCGCAAGTTCCTGAATCACTGGGCAGCATCCGCCTCAGGTTTTCGCGCCTTTCGCGCACCTTCTCCCAGCGAGTTGTACCGCTCCACACAAGTCGGCAACAAACTCACGCTGCCGAATGGGAAACTCCTGAGTGAACGCGCCACGGGCTGGGAAGCCGGCCTCGCGAGTGAATGGCGTTGGGGCACCATCCGTTCCAGCTACTTCCTCACCCAGGTCAATCGCCCCATCGTCGCCGTCACCACCAATCCGAACTCGTCTCCGATATTGCTCGCGCGCCAGAATCTCGGCCAGATTGAAAGCCGTGGCGTGGCTCTCGATTTTGAAGTCACGCCGCAACACTGGTTGTCGCTCGACGGAGGCTATCAATACGCGCACGCCACTGTTTCGCGCGGCTCACAAGATCTTGGCAATTGGATCCCCGAAGTCGCCCGCAACATGGCATCGCTGAATCTGCGCGCCTACAAACCGGCCATCGGTACACTCAGCCTGCAGAGCCGGCTCAGCGGCCATCAGTTCGATGACGACGCCAACCTTTTCCTCCTGCACGGATACTTCCGCCTCGACGCCTACGCCTCGCGCGACATCGGCAGGCATCTGCAGCTTTTCGCGGCAGGCGAGAACCTCTTCGATCGCTCCATCGAAGTTTCAAAAACTCCGACGACGACACTCGGCACACCGCGCGTTGCGCGCGCGGGCCTGCAGATCAAGCTCGATCGAGACGCGAAGTAAACCGCCGCAGCCCAAGCAGAAGACGCATCGCACCTCCACCTTTCGGTTGAAAACCAATTCCAGAACCCTGTGTTTCAGCTTGTGTGCGTGGTCAGATCAACGCCGCCACAGAGGGAGAAACACCATGAGACTCATGAAGTTCGTCCTTATGGCGGCAATCGTTGCAGCGCCCGCCATCACGTTCGCACAAGCCCCGGCGCCGGCCCCACAGAATCACACCATCCGCCAGCGCGAGTTCAACCAGCAGCGACGCATCAACAACGGCTTCCGCACGGGCCAACTGGACCGTCGCCAAACCGCACGGCTCGAACGGCAACAGAGAGGCATCCGTCATGAAGTACGATCCATGCGTGCGCGCGACAACGGTCGGCTCACGATGCGCGATCGTCGGATGATTTCGCACCGGCAGAATGTCGCTTCGCGCCGCATCTATCGCGCCAAACACAACCGCCGCAATGGATAATTCGCGAAACCAGGGAGTTCAAAACCGGACTCCCTGGCGAGGTTGCCGCCGTCCAATTTTGGCCGCAACTCTCCGACGGACTCTCCGCTTTCAGAAGTACGCCGCCGGCCCCGCTAGAATCAAGCTGTGGCTCTCCGCTTCGACATCCTCAATTCAAGTGCCGCGGGCGGACGCCGCGCGCAACTCCATCTCCCGCACCGAACCATCGAAACCCCTGTGTTCATGCCGGTCGGCACAGCCGGAACGGTCAAAGCCGTACCTCAGGACGTTCTCGAAGCCCTGGACGCGGAAATCATTCTCGGCAACACGTACCATCTCTACCTGCGCCCAGGTCACGAAGCCATTCGCCGCATGGGCGGGCTCCATCGCTTCATCAGTTGGCCCCGTGCCATGCTCACCGACTCCGGCGGATTTCAGGTCTATAGCCTCACCCAATTACGCAAGGTGAGCGACGAGGGCGTGCACTTCCGTTCGCATCTTGACGGCAGCAGTCATTTCTTCACGCCCGAGCATTCCATGGATGTCCAGATCGCCCTCGCCGCGGACATCGCCATGGCTTTCGACGAGTGCACTGAGTACCCGGCGGATCGCGATCGAGCGCGCGAGAGCCTGCGCCTCACCATGCACTGGGCACAGCGATCGCTTGACCACTTCCGCGCTCACCAGTACGAAGTCCCCTGGCACGGACAAGGGGTGCCCCATCCAAGCTCTGCTTGGGTGGGATCGCAAAGCCTCTTCGGCATTGTGCAAGGCGGCGTCTACACGGACCTCCGGCGCGAAAGCGCCGAGCGTCTGGTTGAAATGGACTTCGATGGCTACGCAATCGGCGGTCTAAGCGTCGGCGAGCCGCGCGAAGCGACGCTCGAAGTGATTTCGGAGGTTCTGCCTCTGCTGCCGGCCGACAAGCCGCGCTACGTGATGGGCGTCGGTTACCCCGACGAGATCGAGCAATACGCACGCATGGGCGTCGACATGATGGATTGCGTGCTCCCCACCCGCGCGGCGCGCCACGGCTTGCTCTTCACCAGCGAAGGCCGCATGAATATCAAGAACAAGCGGTACTCCGAAGATCAGAACCCGCCCGACCCCACGTGCAGTTGCATGGTCTGCGGCCGTTATTCGCGCGCCTATCTGCGCCACCTGATGCATGCTGGAGAATCGCTCGGCGGCACGCTCAATTCCATCCACAATCTTGCCTATTACATTGGCATCATGCAGCGCGTTCGTGCGCAACTGCAGTCGCAGCGAGACGAAAACTCTCCGATCCCGACCACTGCGAGCGGAACAAAACCAACTCCGCCCTAACTCGCTCCAGCACCTGCTCCCAATCGCCGGCTGATTCCTGTCGAAATAGACGCGCCGTCGGATACCACGGCGTCGTCTCAACCTTCTCCATCCATCGCCAATCGGCAAGATGCGACAGCAGAATCCAAACCGGCTTACCCATGGCGCCGGCAAGATGAGCGATGCAGGTATCGGTCGTGATGACAAGATCAAGCATCGCCACGAGCGCGGCCGTTTCTGCGAGGTTTTTGTCCCCGCTCGATCCGTCTAGAATGACCACCTCGTCGGCCACTTCTTTCAGTTGCTCCGCCGATTCACCTTTTTGCAGTGAGACCCAGAAGACGCCCTCCATGAGAACCAGCGGCAGCAACATTGCCAGCCTCATCGATCTTCGCCCGTCCGCTTTGTAACGCGGATTCCCAGCCCACGCCAAGCCCACGCGCAACAGTCCGCCGTCCACATTGCGAAGTTTCGCCTCTTGTTCCGCAGTCAACTCCGGCTCCGCGCCAAGATACGGACCCCACCAGGGAACTGTCTCCAACGCGGTTCCGAACACCGCCGGCAGACTCATCAGAGGACCTTCCAAATCGAACTCCAGCGGCGCAATGCCCAACCGCGCCACCTTCGCGCGGCCGTCTCGGACAACGGCGAGCGAATGCATCAACCGTTCCACGGGCTCGTGCACCTGCAGAATCACTTCGGCCCCTCGGTCCGCAACCAACGGCGCGTACCGGCAAAACTGGATCGCGTCGCCGAGACCCTGTTCCGCATGCAACAGGATCCGCCTGCCATTCAGCGTTTCGCCACGCCACCGCGGCTGCCGAAAAACCATCGGCGTTCGGTGCACTTCTCTGAATCGCCATCGCGCTTCGTATCCTGCCCACCCGCGCTTCCAGTCTCCCAGCCGGAGTTGCGCGAGCGCCAGGTTGTACTGTGCGCCTGCGCCGTGCGGATCAAGCTCCGCAGCCTTCTCCTGCGCTCGCAATGCCTCGTCCATTTTTCCCAAATCCAGCAAGCTGTTGCCGCGATTCGAAACCGCCGCCCTGCTTCCCAATGCTTCGGCCCGCTCGAACGCCTCGATAGCCTCGGAAAAGTGGCCCTCAGTATGAATCAAAATGCCCGTCATGTTTACGGCTTCAGCGTTGTCAGGCCCACGCGCCAGCGCCCACCGCAACCACCCCCACGCCCCGGCCTGATCCTTTTTTGCCGCTTGAAACTGGCACCACGCTACGAGCGTTTCCACCCTTTCCGGATCGAGCGCAAAGGCTCTCTGCAGATGCGTCTCAGCCTCGTCGAAAATCCGCTGCTCTCGCTTCAAAAGCGCCAGGTTGAGCCATCCCGCGATCATTTCCGGCCGCAACTCGACAGCCCGCCGCAGCGCTGCCTCGGCATACACCTCACGGCCCTCCTCGCGCAGCAGGCAGCCGAGATTCATCCATGCTGCGGCAAAGTCCGGTCGCAGCGTGAGCGCCCGCCGGTAGCGCCTCTCCGCATCTTTCATTCGTCCCAGCCGAACGAGCACGAACCCCACGGCAAACTCCGCTTCCGGCGTCTTCGGAGCGAAGGTTAGCGCGCGTTCATACGACTCGAGAGCCTCGGCGTCCTTGCCCATGCAAGCCAGTGCATGGCCCATGCCCATGCGCGCTGTCGCCATCGCCGGACGCCGGCGCAGCACGAATTCATACGCATCCAGCGCCTGTTCGGGAAGACCTTCCGCCATCAGCAGTTCGCCCATTCCAATCCACGCCAGAATGCTCATGCCATTCAGCCGGATCGCCTCAAGGTAGGCGAGCTTCGCCTCGGCGCATCTGCCGGCAGCCTTCAGCGTCTGACCCAATGTCACCCATGCCACATCCATCGCCGGCGCCGCAGCCACAGCGGCTTTCGCCATCTGAACAGACGCTTCGAACTGACGGCTCGCCAGCGCAACCAGGCTGATGCCTACCAGCGCTTTGGGATCCTCATGGTTCTTCTGCAACATGCGTTGATAGACGAGGGCGGCTTCGTTAAGCCGCTCGCTAAGCGACAACCCCGCTCTTCGCGCATTTCCCGCATTCGCCATCAACCACGGTGAGGTGCAATTCGAATCCCGAAGATCGTCCTTGACCCTGAGCGTTTCTTAACCTTTCGGTAACCAAGCCCAGCTTGCTCCCGCAAAGGAAAAAACCCGCCCACGGCGTTCTCCTTATTAGGGGAGTTCTTATGCAAACACCGCTCTACTTAAAAACTGGGATCAGATGCTGCGCATTTACACTGGCAGGAGCCGACGCCTGGGGCGCTATGACCGAAATTTCAATCGCTGAGTCCCGTGTTCCGCTCCTTGAGCGGGACGAAGTTCCGACAGAAATTGCGCACCTCTACGACAAGCTCCAGGCCGATCGCGGTGTGGTGCCCAACATGTTTAAGGCCCTCGCCAACGTCCCTGCGCTGGCCTTGGGAATCACCGCGTTTCTCAAGCCCCTCATGGCGGACGGCGCATTGCCCGGCTGGTACAAGGAACTCATCGCCACGCGCATCGCATCGCTTAACCGCTGCGAGTACTGCATCAGCGCACACCGCCATCTGGCCCTCAAGCGCGGAGCCACGCTGGGACAAGTTGCCAGCTACGACAACTTCGAAAAAGGCCCATTCTCAGAAAAAGAGAAGGCCGGCTTCCGTTATGCCAGCCTCCTTCATCAATCCGGTCACGCTGCCAATGAGGCTGCCTTCGACGCCGTGAGCGAGCACTTGAATTGCCAGGAGATCATCGAGTTGACAGCGGTCGCCTCCGCGTTCGAAATGTTCGCGCGCATTAATTCATCGCTTCGCATCCCGGTCACGCCGATTCCGGACTGATCGGGTCAACTCACTTCGCCAGCTGCTTCACAAAAAAATCCGCCATCGTGTGATTGGCTTCAATCGCTTCCGGCAGCATCGGGTCATACCAGAAGGCGTGGGGCAGCGCATCGAAAACCACCAGCCTCGCGTCGACACCTGCATTCAGATAGGCACGGTGC
>Ga0302325_10030026_pt1 | contig 11217 bp, 10 predicted proteins | sample Palsa_T0_2_FD_201948 | JGI IMG/M metagenome (GOLD analysis project Ga0302325, IMG submission 201948) | Peat permafrost microbial communities from Stordalen Mire near Abisko, Sweden - Palsa_T0_2 | ecosystem: Environmental > Terrestrial > Soil > Palsa > Peat permafrost | place: Sweden: Abisko...
CCGCCAGGGCCCCCACACCCACCAGGACACGAACGCGGCGATCCCGGTGGTCCTACACGGCGACGCGTCGTTCCCTGGGCAGGGCGTAGTCGCGGAGACGTTCAACCTGCAGGCACTCGACGGGTACACCGTCGGCGGCACGATCCACCTGATCCAGAACAACCAAGTCGGCTTCACGACCGACCCCGAGGACTCGCGCTCGACGACCTGGGCCTCGGATCTCGCGAAGGGGTTCGACGTCCCGATCATCCATGTCAACGCGGACAACGTCGCCGCCTGCATCTCGGCGGTCCGGCTCGCGTTCGCATTCCGCCAGGAGTTCGGCCACGACGTGCTGATCGACCTGATCGGCTACCGACGCTTTGGCCACAACGAGGCCGACGAGCCCGCCTACACGCAGCCGGAGATGTACCAAGCGGTCAAGAACCATCCATCCGTGCGCGAGCTGTTCGCCAAGCAGCTGATCGATCAGGGCGTCGTCTCCGAGCAGGACTCGACCGAGATGACCGACCGCGTGTGGGCGGTGCTGAGCGAGGAGCACCAGAAGCTGAAGGCGCAGATCGCCGCCGCGAAGGAGGTCGAGCACGCGACCGGCGAGTACCAGCTCGACCGCACCGCCTCGCCGGAGGTCAAGACGGCGGTCTCGGTCGATCGGCTGCAGGTGCTCAACGAGGAGCTGCTGTCGGTCCCGGACGGCTTCACGGTCCATCCGAAGCTCGTCAAGCAGCTCGAGCAGCGCCGCGAGGCGTTCGAGTCCGATCCCGCCCGCCCGGGGATCTTCTGGGCGCACGCCGAGGCGCTCGCGTTCGCGTCGCTGCTGACCGAGGGGATCCCGATCAGGCTCACCGGCCAGGACACCGAGCGCGGCACGTTCTCGCAGCGTCACCTCGTGCTGCACGACCCGAAGACCGGCCAGGAACATTGCGCGATGCAGCACCTGCCGGGCTCGCTCGCGCCGATGGAGCTGCACAACAGCCCGCTGTCCGAGATGGCCTGCCTCGGGTTCGAGTACGGCTACTCGCAGGAGGGCCCGGAGACGCTCGTGCTGTGGGAGGCGCAGTTCGGCGACTTCGCCAACGGTGCCCAGGTGATCATCGACCAGTTCATCACCCCCGGCCTGGCGAAGTGGGGTCAGACCTCGCGGCTGACGATGCTGCTCCCGCACGGCTATGAGGGCTCCGGCCCCGAGCACTCCTCGGCGCGGCTCGAGCGCTTCCTGCAACTGGCCGCCGAAGGCAACATCCGGGTCGCGAACTGCACCACTCCGGCCCAGTACTTCCATCTCCTGCGCCGGCAGGCACGGATCGCCAAGCAGCGCCCGCTGGTGATGATGACGCCCAAGAGCCTGCTGCGGCTGCCGCAGGCGACGAGCCGGATCGAGGAGCTGTCAGAGGGACGCTTCCGCCCGGTGCTGCCGGATCTCGATGTCGACGCGGCGCAGGTCACGCGCCTGCTGCTGTGCAGCGGCAAGATCTTCTACGACCTGGTCGGCCACGCCGCGCGGGCTCAGAACCCGGGCGTCGCGGTCGGCCGTGTCGAGCTGTTGTACCCGTTCCCGCAGGCGGAGATCCTCGAGCTGATCGGCTCCTACCCGCGCCTGGAGGAGGTCGTCTGGGTCCAGGAGGAGCCGCGCAACATGGGCGCCCGCGCGTACATGTCGCCGAGGCTGCTCCAGGTGCTGCCGGAGAACCTCAACTTCGGCTACGTCGGCCGCCCGGAGCGTGCCGCGTCGGGCGAGGGCTACCCGATCGCCCACGCGGGCGAGCAGAACCGGATCGTCACGACCGCGCTCGACCTGCGCACGACGGTCTCGCAGTATCCGCGGAAGCTGCCCGGCGAGCGGTAGCGCTTGCCGCGCGAGCAGCGCATTCTCGACCGAATCCGCGCCACCCCGCCGGGCTTCGTGCGCACCTACGGCGATGTGTCTCCCGGTGCGCCGCGGGTGGCTGGAGCGGTACTGAGCGAGTGCGAGGACGCCTCCGTGCCCTGGCACCGGATCGTGCGCGCCGACGGGTCGCTCGCGAAGGGCGCGCGCCAGCGGGCGCTGCTGCTCGCCGAGGGCGTGCCGTTCCGCGGCGAGCGGGTGGAGATGCGGGTAGCGCGGCTACCGGAGGAGGCGTAGGCGATCTGGATCCAGCGTGAGATCCGGTTGTCGCCACGGCCGCGTGGCTTTCACCTCGTCACGGACGAGCTGCTGGAGGCTCTGCCCGAGCTCGGAGAGCTGAAGGTCGGCCTACTGCACCTCCTGATCCGCCATACCTCGGCGTCACTGGCGCTGAACGAGAACGCCTCGCCGGACGTGCGCCGCGACTTCGAGACCTGGTTCAACCAGGCGGTGCCCGAGCGCGCGCCGTACTGGACCCACACGCTCGAGGGCGACGACGACATGCCGGCCCATATCAAGGCGGCGCTGTTGGGGCCGTCATTGACGCTGCCGGTGGCGGGCGGGCGGCTGGCACTCGGCACCTGGCAGGGGATCTACCTGTGCGAGCATCGCGACCGGGGCGGGCCGCGGTCGCTGGTCGCGACGCTGTGGGGTGAATAGCCCCCCCCGCGACCGCGCACGACCCGCGGACCGCGATCTGCCACCCTCTGCGGCATCCCCTTCCGTAGAGACGGCTCCCGTCACGACACCTCCCGCCGCCATTTCGTCCCCAATCTCGGGGTCCACGACATGGCGATCGACCTCGGCACGGCGAACACGCTCGTGTACGTTGGCGGCCGGGGAATCGTCGTGTCCGAGCCCTCGGTCGTCGCCTCGGACGTCAATACGGGTGAGGTGCACGCCGTCGGCACCGAGGCCGAGCGGATGATCGGGCGCACGCCCGCGACGATCTCGGCCACGAGACCGCTCCGGCACGGCGTGATCGCCGACTTCGAGGTGACCGAGCAGATGCTGCGCTACTTCATCCGCCGCGTGCTCGACCGGCGCCGAGCGCACCCGCGCCTGATCGTGTGCGCGCCGTCGGGCGTGACGGAGGTCGAGAAGCGCGCGGTCGAAGAGGCGTCGCTCGCGGCCGGCGCCCGGCAGGTGCACCTGATCGAGGAGCCGATCGCCGCCGCGATCGGGGCTGGGCTCGCGATTGAGGAGCCGATCGGGAGAATGGTGGTCGATGTCGGCGGGGGCACGAGCGAGATGGCGGTGATCTCGCTCGGCGGGATCGTCCTGTTCCGCTCGGTCCGGGTCGGCGGCTACGAGATGGACGAGGCGATCACCCAGTACATCCGAGGGGCGTACAAGCTCGCGATCGGGTCGCGGACGGCGGAGCTGATCAAGATCGGGATCGGATCGGCCACGCCGCTCCAGCAAGAGGAGACGTTCGAGGTCAAGGGGCGGCACCTGCTCACCGGTCTGCCGACGGCGGTGATGCTCTCGAGCGAGGAGGTGCGGGCCGCAATCATGCCTCCGCTACGCGAGATCCTGCAGGCGATCCGCGACACGCTCGAGCAGACACCGCCCGAGCTCTCGAGCGACATCGCGCGCGACGGGATCATGCTCGCCGGCGGTGGCACGCTCGTGCGCGGCTTCCCGGAACTGGTGGCCGGCGAGACCGGGATGCCGGTGTTCCGGGCGGATTCGCCGCTGACTTGCGTCGCGTTCGGCTCAGGCCAGGCGCTCGACCATTTCGACCAGCTCAGCGCCGCGAGCCGCCGCCGCCGGCTTGACCCGACTCCCGACTGGCGCACGGCCTAGCTCGTCAGTGGATTCCGACGATGCCGGCGCAGACCCAGTTCGAGGCGCCCGCGCCGCCGTTCCAGATCCTCGAGGCGACGGCATCCTGCTCTGACTTGGGGGCCAGGTACGCGGCCGCGCCCGCGCCGCCGAACAGCCGCCAGGTGCTCGGGATGATCTGGTAGTAGCCGGATGCTCCGGCGCTGTTGGGCGGCAGGTCCTGCCCGCCCGACTCGCACAGCACGATCGCGTAGGGGATCGCCCAGCCGCCGGACGGGCCGAGGGCCGGCCCGAAGGAGCCCTGCTCGGCGGCGGCCTCGGCAGCGGCCTGCTCGGCCTCGACCTTTGAGATCGCGCGCTGCAGCTGCGCACCGCGAGCGCGGGCGGCGGCGAGCGCCGTCTGCTGGGCGGCGCGCGCGTGCTGAAGCGCGGCCTCGCGCGAGGACAGCAGCGCGTTCATCCCCGCCAGCGCCCGTTCGCGGAGTGCCGCCTCGTTCGTGATCTCGCGGTCGGTCGCCTCGAGGCCGCCGAGCTGATGCGCCGCCGCGGCCGCGGCGGCCTTGGCGGTGCGCGTGAACGAGATCAGCGCCTGCTGCTGATGCTCGGCGGCGTGCAGGTAGTCGAGCCGATCGAGCAGGTCCGTGAAACCCCGCGCCTGGAGCACGACCGTCACGAGGTCGACCTTGCCCGACTCATAGTTCGAAACGAGCTGGCGGCCGAGGATCATCTGCGCCCGCGCCAGCCGTCCTTTGAGCACTGCCAGCAGCGCCCGCTCACGTGCGAGCGCGCGCTGCGCCTGGGTTAGCCGCGTTTCGTCGGCGGCGAGCGCCACCCGCACGACGGCCTCACGCGATTGCACGAGCGAGATCTGCGAACCGAGCGATGCAATCAGTCGATTGAGCGAGCTGACGCTCGCGGCAAGGCTGTGCTCGCGCGCTTGAACGCTGCCGAGGCTCGAGTTGAGCTGGCCGAGCGACTGATTCGCGGACGAGGCGAGTGGTACCGCGGCGGCCGCTGCGATCGCGAGCATTGTTATGAACGCTCCCACGCGCGTCGCCCTCCGGCCGCTCGACCGGCGGCCGCGCACTGCGTCGCTATTGGTGCGCCGGCGCAAGCTCATGATCTGTGTCGCCTACGGGGTTAGCTGTCGGGCTCGCGCGGGTTGCGCTACGCCGCGGGATCTGCGGCGATTCGCCCCGAGGACCTAGGTGGATCCCCCGCTTCCCGGCGTTAGCAGGGAATTCGGCGTGGGCCGGACCTTATCAAGGCGTGAACTTGACCGTGATCACGTCCCCGTCCGCCATCACGTAATCTCGCCCCTCGATCCGCAAGGTCCCGCGATCGCGCGCGCCCGCGTAGCCGCCGGCGTCGACGAGCTCGGACCACGGCACCACCTCGGCGCGCACGAATCCGCGCTGGATGTCCGAGTGGATCAACCCGGCGGCGTGCCACACGGACAACCCCCGCCGTAGGTGCCAGGACTGCGCCGGCTTGTCTTCGCCGGCGGTGAAGAACGCGATCAGCTCAAGCAGCTCGAACGCCCCCCGGACGACCGCATCGAGGCTCGACTCCGACAGGCCAAGGTCCTCGCGCATCGCGGAGGAGTCCTCGTCCGAGAGCTCGCCGAGCTCTGACTCGAGCCGCGCGCTGACGGCCACGGCGCCGGCGCCCACCGACTGCGCATGCTCCGCAATCGCGGTCGGCACCTGATGATCGCCCTCCGACACGTTCGCGACGAACAGCACCGGCTTGGCGGTCAGCGGCTGCAGCATCGCGAGCGCGTCGGGTGCATCGGGCGGCGGCGGCACCGTCCGTGCAGGCCGTCCCGCCTGCAGCGCCGCGACCAGCTCGCGCAGCCATGCCTCCTCGGCGATCGTGCGCCGGTCGCCGCCACGCGCGGCCTTCGTCACCCGCTCGAGCCGCCGCTCTGCCTGCTCGAGGTCGGCGTAGATCAACTCGGTCTCGATCGTCTCGATGTCGGCGAGCGGATCGACGCGCCCCTCGGGGTGGACCACATTGGGATCGTCGTGAGCCCGGACGACGTGCACGATCGCGTCGGTCTCACGGATGTTGGCGAGGAACTGGTTGCCGAGGCCCTCGCCCTTGTGCGCGCCGGCCACGAGCCCGGCGATGTCGTGGAACGCGATCGTGTCGTGCACGACCTTCGACGCGCCGATCACCCGGGCGACCGCTTCGAGCCGCTCGTCGGTGACCGGCACGACCGCGATGTTCGGCTCGATCGTCGTGAACGGGTAGTTCGCCGCCTCGGCGGCGACCCCGGTCAGGGCGCTGAACAGCGATGACTTGCCGGCGTTCGGCATTCCGACGATCCCGACTTTCATCTGCCGGTCACCGCCGCGATGATCGTTCCGAGTGCCGCGCCGGCGAGCACGTCGCTCGGATAATGCACGCCGAGGTACGGCCGGCTGAGCAGGAACGCGAACGCGGCGGCGTACAGCGCCACCGGCGGCACGAGCCCGCCGAAGGCACGGGCTGCGGCGAACGATGTGGTGGCGTGGGCGCTCGGGAACGACAGCCGCGAGACGACCGGCGTCAGCTGCGGCAGCTCGGGGAACTCGGGACGCCGCCGGCGCACCGTCAACTTGACCGCGTAGTTGAGCGCGTAGGCCGACGCGACGACTCCGATCCCGTGCACCCACTCACGGCGGCGATCATGGTCATGCTCGAGCGCGGCGCCGGCGGCCCCGAGCGCTAACCAGCAGGCCCCGTGCTCGCCGAGCCGGGAGTAGGCCGCCACGGCCCGTTCGATGGCGGGTGAATGCAACCGGGTGCGCGCGAGTTCCAGCACCGCTCTGTCGAGCTCGTCCGGCCGCATCGCTGATCGAGCTTCCCGGGGTGGACCGGGTCAGGTTCCGAACCCGACCCGGTGCTCCTCGTGGTCGACGAGCACGTACACGACCTTCGACAGGTCGAGCGCGACCGTGCCGTCTTCGGCCGTGAGGTCGTGCCAGCCGCCGGCCGGGAGCGCCTGATGCAGGCTCCTGAGCTCATCGGGGGCGACTCGCGCTGACAGCACCTGGCTGCCGATGAAGCCGATGCTGATCTTCTGAGGCTTGTCGTCTGTCATAGCTCTCTCTAGTGATTCTCCGCGGCGGGCTCGACGATCTCGGTCAACACGCCGCCGGTCGAGGACGGATGCAGGAACGCCACGCGGGAGCCGCGGATGCCGGTGCGCGGGCGATCGTCGATCAGCCGCATGCCCGCTGCTGCCAGCGCGCTCAGCGCCTGCTCGATGTCCACGACACGATACGCAACGTGGTGCATGCCCGGTCCTCGCTTGGCGAGGAACTTGCCCACTGCGGTGTCGGGACCGAGCGGCTGGAGCAGCTCGATGTGGCTGTCGCCGACATCGAGCAGGACAGCGTCGACGCCCTGCTCGGTGACCGTCTCGCGGTGAACGAGCGGCATCCCGAGCGCGTCGCGATACAGCGCCAGCGCTTCATCGATGTCGTCGACGGCGATGCCGACATGGTCGATCGTGGACAGCACGCGGCCGAGGATACTGAGAGCCCTGGCTCAGAGCCGTTACTCAACCCGCTGCAGGCGCGGATTGGGCGAATAGGCGCGGCCGACCTTGGCGCCCGGCTGCCCGTCGAGCAGCACCACGTCGGCGGTGAAATCGTTCTCGCCGCGGATCAGCGACGAGCCGACGCCGTAGGCGTCGACGGGCACGCCGCCGGCCTCGAACTCTGCGATCCGGTCCGCCGTGAAGCCGCCGCTGGCGACGATCCTGACGTCGGGGAAGCCGGCCCCGTCGAGCGCGCCGCGGACCTTCTCGACCAAGCGCGGATTGACGCCGGTCGGGTTGTATCCGCCCATCTCGTCGAACAGCGCGCGGTCGACGAGCTGCTCTGAGGTGTCGAGCCTCACCCCCCAGAGCTTCGGCCCGAGCGCGGCCGCGACCTCGAGCGCCGTCTTGACCGAGTCGTTGTCGAAGTCGACCAGGACCGTGATGTTCATGTCGTCCTGAAAGCGGTCGGCGAACTTGGCCGACGCGAGCACCGTGTCACCGCCATAAGCGGAGATCAGGCCGTGCGGCACTGTTCCGATTCCGCGGCCGCCCCACCACGAAGCCTGCGCATCGGTGGACACCCCGATCGCGCCGGCGACGTGGGCGGCCCAGCCGTCGCCGGTCTGCACGAGCCAGTGGTCATGGCGGGCGGGGAAGTAGAAGATCGGCTTCCCGCGCGCGGCCTTGACGACGGCTGCGACGTTGCGCATCACGAGCGACCGTCTGGCGAGGCAGCCGAGGTACACCGTCTCCAGATGCGCGAACAAGCTGTACTCGCCCTCGATCGTCATCACCGTCTCGCGTGGCGAGATCCGATCGCCCTCATGCAATGCATGCACGACCAGCCGATCCCAGCCGGGGATCCAGGTGCCGTCCTCGTCGTGACCCGAGCACAACTTCAGGATCGCGATCGCCTCGTCGATCCCGCCGAGCAGCGAGTCGTGCTTCTGGAATACCTGCATCGTCACGTGCGGGTGCTGGTTCTCCTGCTCGAGCAGCGTCTTCGTGTAGACGAAATACGCGTCCGAGTAGTAGCCCGCACGGATCCGCTCCACGGGGAGCCGGAAGATCGCCGGATCGAGGCGGCCCTGTACCTCCGTCGCCATGCCGGGAGTCTATTTGCCGTGGCGCGCCGGTTTGGCCTCACCTGCCCCGTGGTAGGGTCGCGCGCGACGTGGCAGACGACAAGGACTTTCCGCACGCTTCGATCGTCGAGGGGATCCGCTTCACCGCGCAGGTCGCGGTGCCAAACGTGATCCAGGGCCTGTTCCGCCGGCGCCGCAACGCGGTCGCGGTCGCGACGCGGACCGGTACCGACAGCCTCGCGGTGTCGTTCATGGCCGGGCTCAAGCGCAGCTACGGCGACGGCCCGGTCTGGATCCGCGTGGCCAAGGACGAGGCGCTGCTGCTGCTCGGCGCCGACCAGATCCGCCACGCGCTCGAGGGTTCGCCCGACCCGTTCGCGTCCGATCCCGAGCCCAAGAAATCGGGCATGAAGCACTTCCAGCCCGACGCGCTGACGATCTCGCGCAATCCCGAGTGGGCCGATCGCCGTGCCTTCACCGAGGCCGTGCTCGACACCGGCAAGCCCGCCCACCGCCTCCAGGGCCAGTTCGAGGAGGTGTGCGTCGAGGAGGCCGGCCGGCTGCCGTCGTCGCTGGACTGGGACGCGTGGAACAAGTCCGTGCGGAGGGTCGCGCGGCGGATCATCCTCGGTGACAAGGCTGCCGACGAGGATCGTCTGTCCGAGTGGCTCGGAGACCTGATGGACAAGTCCAACCCGCCCGGCAAGGGCTCGAAGAAGCTGTACGACGAACTCGTCGCCGCGCTGCACGGCTACGTCGAGGCGGCCGAGCCGGACAGTCTCGCGAGCCTGTTCGCCGGCGCTCCGCAGAGCGAGCGCACGAACCCGACCGGCCAGGTGATCCACTGGCTGTTCGCCCTCGGTGACACGCTCGCGATCAACGCGTTGCGGTGCCTGGCGCTGCTGGCGGCGCACGGCGACGCGCGCACGCGCGCACTCGAGCAGCCGGCATACATGGACGCCTGCCTGCAGGAGGCGATGCGGCTGTGGCCGACGACGCCGATGCTCTCGCGCGAGACGACGCGCGCCGTCGACTGGGACGGGGTCGAACTCCCCTCGCGCACCCAGGTGCTGATCGTCTCGAGCTTCACTCACCGTGATCGCGAGGCGCACGAGTACGCCGACCGGTTCGAGCCCGAGGCGTGGCTGACCGGCGACGCCGGCGAGGATTGGTCGTTCAACCACTTCAGCCATGGCCCCCAAGGGTGCCCCGGCGTCGGGCTCGCGCTGACGGTCGGCCGCGCGATGCTGGCCGAGGCGCTGCGCACCCACGACGTCCGCACGACGGGTCCGACGCTCGACCCCGCGCAGCCGATGCCGAGGTCGCTCGACTATTTCTCGCTGAAGTTCGAGTTGACGCCGCGCGACTAATTGGTACGCTCGGCTGAGGATGCTGAGCATCGCCTCGACAGATTCCATGCGCCGCCGACCGTTTGCCACGGCGGCGCTGCTCGCCGCCCGCTAGGGCGGCCGCCAGCGGCCCGCTGAGGCCTCCGCGCGGCTGATCGTCGCGCCCTTCTGTCCCCCGTCTGTCGAGAGTGTCTGATGTCGTCGTACCAGCGCATCCTGCGCCACCGAGATTTCCGTTATCTGTTCCTGGGTCAGGCCGCCAGCGCCGTTGGCGACCAGGTCGTGATCGTCGCGCTGGCGCTGTTCATCACGCGCCAGACCGGCTCGCCGACCGATCTCGGACTCGTGCTAGCCGCGCAGGCGCTGCCGATGGTCTCGCTGATGCTGTTCGGCGGCGTGTGGGCGGATCGCCTGCCGCGCCACCGGATCATGATCGTCGCCGACGTGAGTCGCGCGGCGCTGCACTTCATTCTCGCGGCGCTGATCTTCACGGGCGCGGTGCGGATCTGGCAGCTGATCGTGATCGAGGCGCTGTTCGGCGCCGCTCGGGCGTTCTTCCAGCCGGCGTACACGGGGCTGATCCCGCAGACCGTCCCCGAGTCGATGATCCAGGAGGCGATGGCGCTGACCGAGTCCGCCGCGAACCTCGCGATCATGATCGGCCCCGCGCTGTCGACGGCGCTGGTGCTCGGGGTCGGCGCGGGCGAGGCGTTCGTGTTCGACGCCGCGACGTTCGTGATCAGTGCGCTGCTGTTGCTCAAGGTGCGCCCGCGCTCGCGCGGCGTGCAGGGACCGGCTGCGCCGATCCTGCACGAGTTGCGGGCGGGCTGGCGCGAGGTCGCCTCGCGCGCGTGGGTGTGGGTCACGATCGCCGTGTTCACGGGCGCCGTGCTGGCGCTGTACTCGCAGTGGTATGCGCTCGCGCCAGTGATCGCGCGCGACCACTACGGCGGCACGGGCGTGTTCGGCGTGCTCGAGAGCCTTGCGGGCGCCGGGGCGGTGCTCGGCGCGCTGCTCGCGATCCGCTGGCGGCCGGCGCGCCCGCTGCGAACGGGGCTGGTGCTGGCGCTCGCGTGGCCGGTGATGGGTGCTTCGCTTGCGCTGCACGCGCCGCTGGCGGTTGTGGCCGCCGGCGCGCTTGGCACCGGCTTCGGGTTCTCGCTGTTGATGATCTGGTGGAACACGGCGCTCGCCCAATACATCCCGCCGCAGGCGCTGTCGCGGGTCAGCTCGTACGACTGGGTCGGCTCGCTGGCGCTGATGCCGCTCGGCTTCGCGCTCGCGGGGCCGCTGGCGTCGGCGTTCGGCGCCTCGCTCGTGCTCGGGATCGGCAGCGCAGTCGCGTTCGTGCTGCTGCTGGTGGCGCTGGTGCCGCGGTCAACTCGCGCGCTCGGCGGCTCAGCCGAGCAGCTCGCGCGCGATGTCGGCGTAGAAGCCGGCGGCGTAGCCCAAGTCGCGCACGTCAATTCGCTCGTCGGCATTGTGGACGAGCGGCGCCTCCTCGAGCAGCGTCATATGCCGGTGCGGGAAGAACCCGTAGGCGACGCATCCCGGGAAGGCCTCGCGAAACCAGCGCGA
>Ga0302325_10030029_pt1 | contig 11217 bp, 13 predicted proteins | sample Palsa_T0_2_FD_201948 | JGI IMG/M metagenome (GOLD analysis project Ga0302325, IMG submission 201948) | Peat permafrost microbial communities from Stordalen Mire near Abisko, Sweden - Palsa_T0_2 | ecosystem: Environmental > Terrestrial > Soil > Palsa > Peat permafrost | place: Sweden: Abisko...
CTGGAAGAACCCCTGCACCCGGACCAGCTTGAGGTTCTCTCCGATGTACTCGAGGTTGAGGCGCTCGAACTTCTTCACCTCCGCCTCTTCCTGAACGAAGGCTCGCACCATGCGGATGCCGGAAAGGTTCTCCTGCACGCGGCTGCTGATATCGGAAAACATGGCCTGGATCGCCTCGAAACGGTCGTGTATGCGGCGGCCGAAATAGATCACAACAAAGCTCACCAAAGGCGCCGGCAGAATGGCCCAAAACGTCAGCCGCCAGTCGATCGAGACCATCACGGCGATTGTCAGCAGGAACGTGATGCTGGTCTCGGTCCAATACATGACGCCGGGACCGAGCATCATGCGGACGGCATTCAGATCGTTCGTGGATCGCGCCATGATATCGCCCGTGCGGTTGCGGCCATAGTAATCGGGAGAAAGCTCGACCAGATGGGCGAACAAATCATTCCGCAGTTCGTATTCGACGTCGCGCGACACGCCAATCAAGATGACGCGCATCCAGTACTGAAAGATTCCCTTTAGCAGGCAGATGACGACGAGGAGCGCAGCGAAGGCGAAGACGGTCTTCAGCGGCTGGTTGCCGGTGAGCGCGTCAATGGCCCCCCGGATTAAGAGCGGCAGAGTCACCGCGGCAACGTCTTTGAGTAGAAGGGCTGCCATCCCTAGCGCGAACTTGCCTTGGTGCCGGCGCAGATAAGGAATGACGGTGCGAAACAGATGCGCTCGGGAACCCACTACATCCCCACCTTAGACGTGAGCGTCTTGGTCCATTCCATCAGGAATGTCTTGCGGCCTTCCCGATCGGTCCACCAGTTATTCCAATGCAGAGTATCGGGCGACGCCACCACGATTAATTCAAGATCGGGCCCGATCTCCCGGAACAGGTTGCCCGCCCGGCGAGTGTGAAATTCGGTGGTGACCAGAATGTACTTTTTTACGCCGCGCCGGCGCAGTTCCGGTATCACTGCCTTGGCTTCTTCGCGCGTCGACGAGGCTGGATACAGAAACTTGATGAAAAACTTCTCGTCGTAACCGTGGCTGACTGCGAACGGGACCGCCAGATCGCCCTCATACCGGCCATATAGATAGCCCCCGCCGCTGACAAGAACATGAGGCGCGAAGCCCTCTTTGGCGAGTTCGGCGGCTTTCAAAATGCGGTTGCCATACCAATCGCCGCCGAGCACGACGATCATGTCGGCGTGTTCCGGAGTCTGGGTATCCACCAGGAAATGGCCCATCGCTTCGAGCCAGGAGGTCCGGGTGAAATACAGAACCGCAATTATCAGCAGCAAAACGCCTGCGGCCCAGGCAATGCCCCGACGTATGCGCATTCCTATTTATCGTCTGCGTTGTTCTTAGGATCTATATGCCCGACGGATTTCAAACGTTGGTACAGACGTTCCACTTCCGCCTCGTCTTCCGGAAGCAACATGCGGTAGCGGGGCGATGGCTGGGCGCGATTGGCCTTGCCCGTGGAAGTCATCACTTCACCCCAATATTGGCGGTAAGGGATGCCATCGATCAGGGCGTCACGGCACATGCGGCGCAACGTGCGCAACAGGCTGCGGCAGGAATCCAGATCGCCCGGGTAAATGATGGTGATTTTCGAATCGTCGTAAAGCGTCAGGCGAACAATCAGCGGAGACAGCCAGCCTGTGCGATCGAGACGGCGAATATCCATCCACGGAATCATGCGTTTTCCCACGGTAAGGAAGGCTTCGTGAACTTCCACAGGAGGGCGCACGGCCAATGCTAACAGCAGACCGGATAACACGAGAAAAATGAACGCGGGCGCGTAGACAGGCGTCCACCCAATGCCCAGCCAGCCCGAGAAGATGGCCAAGCTAAGGGCAACGAGACCCAGGGAAATGTAGTGCCGGGCGGGAAGATACCTCGTCATTGCGCGATCGGAGCCGACGTACTTAGGGTACTCCCAGAGCGAGGGTCCGTCAACGCCATGGCCCGAGAGATTATTTACCGTGAACTTCTTCACCGATGGCTCGCATTTCCGCTTCGTACTCGGCTTGGATTTTGAGGAAAGATGCCATGACTTCGGGCGGAACGGGGTCGGCCTGCTGCCCGATGGTTTGGCTGGAGGCTTCCTGGCCGTCGAGAAAGGCCAGAATATCGTCCAAGGAACAAACGAAACCAAATTCGGCCGGATCGAACGATTTGCCCTTTGCTTTGTAGGATTTGTAGAGCTGGGCGGCTTGTTGGAGTTCCTGGGCCTGCTTTTCGGAATCGGACTTTTGGAGCGCGGCCAGCTCTTCGGCTACGGCTTTGGAGGCGCGGCGGCGGCGAACTTCGTACAGGTTCAGGTTCGTGAGGATGCGGGAGAGCGGACCGAGGGCGGCGACGATGGCTGCGGGGTTGGCGGGGTCGGGCGGCAGAGACGTGATGGCGTTCATGTGCAGCATGGTGTTGGATTGCTCGATGGAGATTTGGTGAAGAGACCAATCGAGGTCGATTAACTGGCGGACCAGTTGGGTTTGGCGATGCGTGACAGGCTGATAGTCGGCCAGATAGGAGGCTACGTGGGACTGGTAGGGTTCTTGTTCTTCGAGCTTCAGGACTAGTTCACGGCCAGTGAATCCGTGTTTGGTGGCGTTTTTGGAGGAGCGGTTGATTGGTTCGTTGTTGGGCATCATAGAGTTTTCCCGATTTCAGCTTGGCATCCGGGGTGGCTAAAACGAACTTTGGGGGTGGTGGAATTTATAGGTAAGTGTTTTGGGATTAGTGGGTTGCGGGAATTTTGAAATGATGTGAACGAGGCATGACGAAACTTTGGGCGTCCGTTGTTGTTGTCGCATTCCGAGTGCTAGATTGTGTCATGCGCAATTTGGCATTCGCCTTGTTGTTGATCTGGGTGTCACAATTTTGGCTGCCCTCGTTGTTTTCGCAGGAGGTGGTCACGAATGAGTCGGTCGTGAAGCTGGTTCGCGCGCACCTCTCAGCTCCAGTGATTGTCGAGCAAATTCGCGCGAACCCCGGGAAGTTCGACTTGACGACCGAAGCTCTTATCCGGCTCAAGGCGCAAGGCGTGCCTGACGAAGTAATTGCCGCTATGCAGGCGAAGGGTCACGAAAGCTTAACGAAAACGGATCAGAAGCCCGCGAAGGGCTGCGCTTCGCCGAATATTTGGCAAGTTAGCAGTATGCCGCACGAAGGCACAAAGGGACCACTAATAGAAGGTTCTATGTGTCAGCCGACAGGAGACACTGCACCCGGCATCATAAACGTTACGCTTACGTGCCGCGAAGATTCATTGATTTACCAATTTGTGTTTCATTCCGAGGCGACACCTCCGATCGGATTTCTGCGTTACAAGACTGGTGACGGGTTAGTGGGTGCTAATTTCAGGGTTCCCGTGGACCTGATCGTCAACGGGAGGAAGAATGAGGGGCACCAAGATGGATTTGAGAAGTTCGGTAACTCGGCCCACTTGACCTTTTTGAATGGTCCAAAACCATCTTTCTCGAGGCCAGACTTCTCGCGGCAAGACGTCTCGCGGCAACCGCAAGGACCTTTTTCCGTAGGACTGACCTTGGAAAATGCCGAGCGGTTGACGGTGGAATTTAATCCCAGAGACGACAAGCCCTACGCAGCGATTCTCTCGGAGTGTCAAAAAGCGGCGTTCTCCGTAGCGCCTGCCTTGGATGAATTCAACTACATGAGTTCCATTCCACCCAACCAGCGGCAGGAGAGACGTAACATGAGCGCCGAAGAGTTCGTTGCGGACCTTCCCGATCGCTTGAGACGGGTTACGTCCGCGGACGGACTGCCTCAGACTGACTATAGCCGCGAAGTCGAATTCATCAGTAACGTTGTTCGAACATGCGGAACTCTGGCTACCAAAGCACGCGACTTGTACAGCGGCGCAGCAAGATCTACCGTTCCCAAGGATTATCGGGAGGCCGTGCGCAAGGTTGGACCGCAATACGAGATATGTTCTTCAGTGCCGATAAACGTGTCGAAGCAGGTCCGGAACCTTGGCCCAACCGAGCGAGGGCTCCTGTTAAAACTTGGACCGGGACATGTGGAGGACGGGCGTTATATTTGGCAGAATTGGAGGTTCTTTGATGTGCAAGTTTCCATGGACAGAACCTCAGGACCAGATTTTCACCATCTCGATCAGGACTTCCTGATCTTTGGGGCGAAGATTCGGGCCGAGTAACTACCGTTGGCGGCAAAGTCACGTTGGCAGTCAACTGGCTCCGCTCCCTACGGGAAGAAACCGCTCAAACAGGTGGTGACTACTCCTGGATAACGCGCCATCCGGGGAGCGAGTAATCCAGCCGGGGTGCTTGAGTTAGGTTCTTAAATTAAACGGACTCGCTAAGCCCTCTGGCTGCCGCGTGTTCGTCGCACCTGCTTTAGACTTTCCGCGGGAGCATTTGGGGTGGAAAAGATGTAGTGAAAACGTACCAGATAGACGTTTCGCCAGAGCCATGCTTTGCAACCTTCAGCAAATCCGCCCGGCTCTCGAAACCTGATTCGATCGCTAAACCGGAAGTGATGTCTTGCAAGGAGATGAGTTCGAGCGAATCAATCACGATTTCACCCTCACCATCCATGCGGTATCGTCCCCCGACCTTGACATGCGGGCTCTTCCAGATCTTTATACTGCAAGTGATGAAGCCGCGCCGCACACCCTCGCGAAGGCGCTTTGTGAAAACCATGGCCCTTAGGGACAGTCTATTAATCTCGCCACTTGAGGAGCAGTTGCCGCTCCTTGACTCTCGGCGGACGGTTCATGCGTAGAAGACGAACTGTAACTCTGCCCTTTGCGGTCAAAGCAACGATCTCTCCGCCCTGAACCCGATAGTGTTCATCCCAGTGATCGGTCCGCGGATGAAATAACGGCGTAAGGTGTCCGGACTCGGGATCCAGGGACGCGATGTCGCTGCCCTTGAAGCGGTTGCAAAGGGTGCGGGATAGAGCAAGATTGCGATCGGCGGTTTCGCCTCCGTGTTTGATTGCATCACGTGATCGATCTCATGCTCGGCGAGCGTAAATCTTTCGGAAATACGGCAGTATTCGCAGAGTCCGAGGGCGCATGACCGCACAACGGCGCGCAGAACCGCGTCTATTTCAGACATTACCCGCGGAAGGTGCGAGCTTTATTTGCGCGGCTGCTTTTGCCACGCGGACCAGGTGTTCCAGATATTCATATCGTTCCCACTCCTCTTCGTCTGCAGGCGTCATTGCCCTGGCGCGGCTCTTGGCCAACAATTGGGATACTCGCTCGGCAAGACGCGAGGAAGGCCTTAGGCACAGGATCTCTTCGGGCGCGGGAAGCCCGGCAAGCAGCTCGAGAATGTCGGCAGAACCGTCAAAGCCGCTCTGATCGGCGGCGTTGAGTTCGCGCAGGCCCAACTCCAGAATTCTGGGCAGTTGGTGCTCGTACACCTGGATTTGGGATGCCCGATCCTCCGAGAGTGTTAGAGTGATTGACGCCATCGGCCTTGAGTATAAATGCCGACCTGCCCAAGACAAGTTAGGCCGGTCTCACGGGAAGGGGCACGCGGATGGGCACTGAAAAACGGCCTCGGCTTTTTTCAAGTCTGACAGAAGCGTCCGGAAATGAGAAACTAAAAAGAAGTTCCCTATGCGCGTCTTCATTTCATTCGCCCACGACGACGCCAATCTGGCTTCGCGACTGGAAGCGGGATTGCGGAGCAACAATATCGATACGTGGTCGGCACTGGATATAGCTCCAGGGGAGGACTGGACACAAGCAATCGACAAGAAGGGCGCCAGCGCAGATGGTTACGTCTTCCTTCTCGGCGCTGGCGCGTCGGAAAATCCTCAGCTCCGTGCCGAATGGCGATCGCTCCTTCGGAACGATTGGGAGTCAAAGAAGCCGTTGATCCCCGTAATCGTCGAGCACGGTGGTGTCCCTCATGATTTACCTCCATTCCTGCGGAACCGGAGGGCAATCCTCACAACCAATTTCGATGACGCGATCCGCGAGGTCCGATACCTGATTGAACACCCTAGCGAGACCATGGATCACGCACATGAGCTGCAGTCAAAATCGGAGTGGGTGAAACGTCGTAACGAACTGATGGATTACGCGCTGTCTCTCAAGCAAGAGGACGTTGGCGACGGTGAGGCCAAGACCCATTGACGGTCCGGCTTTTGCCGGCATATGAGAAGTCGGTTTTTATTAACTGTCCGTTCGATTCGGAATAGCGGGATCTTCTGCTGGCTAGTGTGTTTTCGGTCTTCGCTCACGGCTTTGTCCCTCGAACCGCGCGAGAAACAGAGGGAAACCCCGAACCGCGATTTTCCCGTATTCTGGCAACAATTGGGGCATGCAAATACTCCATTCGACCTGTCACGCTCCAGGGGCGAAGGGGACGAGAACTTAGCCAGGCTTAACATGCCGCTTGAGCTTGGGATGGCGGCGGCATTTCGTTTTGAGCGCGAGAACTCAGACCGGCCGCATCGATGGCTCGCCCTCGTGCCCGAAGGCTATGCCTATCAAACTTTCGTGTCCGATCTGGCCGGCTTCGATCCCGCGAGGCACGACGGGACCGTTTCCTCGATAATTCGCGAAGTTTCCGCGTGGCTCGGGACGCAGGACGACGTCCTGGACCCCGTTCCCTCGGCGAAGAATATACTTCAAAGCTTCCCATCTTTTCGGAACGAGCTCGCGAACTTGCGAATCGAGGCGCTTGAGAAGGAGACTTGGGCCGATGTACTTCTGGCTGCCTCGAAGAGTGTTCCGGTTCTTAGCGGACGGGCTGATTTAGAGGTGTCCAACCGCTGGGTCTTAATGAGTGCGGACGTTTGGCAGACTGAGTCCGTCCCACTTTGGATCTAGGATTTGCTTTTTTGGGCTTTCACGACGAAATAGGAGATGCCGCGGTAGGTGTAGTGGATCGCGCTCCAGACTGTCGCTGTTGCTGAGAGGTAGACGATGGCGTGGGTGACCGGCGATTCGGCGCTTGCGATTGCCGCTACCGCCGCTGCGATCTGCCAGAAAGTGCTGATTTTGCCCCAGATCGTGGGCTTGTAGTTGTTGTACGTCGAGACTTTCATCGCGATTGCCGAGGCGACTATCAGCGCCAGGTCGCGGCCGAATACTATGGCCACGAACCATAGGGGAACGCGGGCTGTGAAGCCTAGCGCGATGTAGACGACGCTGAGGAGAATCTTGTCGGCGATGGGATCGAGATAGACGCCGAGGCGGGTGGTCGCCTGCGCGGTGCGCGCGAGAAATCCGTCTAAGAAGTCAGTGGCTGCGGCAAGCGCGAAGAGGAAGAGAGCGAGATTGGAGTGGTCCGCCCAGATGGCCCAGGCGATCACCGGAGCCAGGAAAATACGCGTCAGGCTTACCGCGTTGGGCGCGTTCCACCAACCGGACGACTCGCCTTTCAACTGTTTCTCTTCAATTGTCCGCATGCTGCAAAAATGTCGCGGCCTCGTGGCTTCCTCAAGAAGCATGGCAGTGACCTTCTAACAATGGCTTGAAAACTTGCAACGCGATCCGGCGCGGGTGTTTCAAACGGAATACCGGGACCCGGGTTTAAAGCGATTAGATTCACCATGCAATCCAGATTGCCCAACAACCCTACTACTCTACGGGCATCCGCATCCGAATCGTTTACTCCGCCCAGCAAGACGTACTCAAACGTGAGTTTTTCCCATGTTCGCACGGGATATGCGCGGCAGGCTTCAATCAGATCTTTCAGATGATATTTTCGCGTGATGGGCATGAGTTCCTGCCGCATCTCTTCGGTTGAGGCGTTGAGCGAAATAGCCAGTTTCGGGCGGATCTCAGCCTTTCCCAACTCCTCAATTTTTGGAATGATACCTGACGTCGAAAGCGTGATCCGCTTTTCCGAGATACCCACGCCCTTGGCGTCAGTCAGGAGCCGAGTCGCTTTCAGAACATTCTGGAGGTTCAAGAGCGGCTCACCCATGCCCATCAGGACAATATTGAATTTCGCTTCACGATTGAGCAAACCGTTATCGCGCGCTACGTAAAGAACCTGGCCAACGATCTCTCCCGCGGTCAGGTTGCGCTCCAGCCCCATCAACGCTGTCATACAGAACTTGCAATCCACCGGGCAGCCGACCTGACTGGATATGCACACGGTATCGCGGCCCTCTTCGGGCATCAGGACCGCTTCCACGGTCTTGTTGTCCGCGAGTTTCAAGAGGTAGCGGCGCGTGCCATCCACTGAACCGTAGCGCCGTTCCAGCCCTGGTAAGCCAACGCGGAAGCTATCGCTTAACTCTTTGCGAATCAGAGTGGGAAGGGTGGAAATCTGAACCAGATCCTCAGCCTTTTGACGGTACAATCCTTCGTACACCTGGCGGGCGCGGAACGGCGGCGCTTCCGGGCCTAAACAATCCCGGATCTCCGACAAATCCATCCCGAGCAGATCCTTCACCATCATCTTTCAGGTTAGCCTATCCCGTTGTGGATCGGCCTCCGAAGAGAGCGCGTGTGGTAAAAATAAAGGAGTTGTCATTATCTACCGCACCTCCCTTACTAGCCCGAGACATTGAATCCACCACTCTCTCGAACGGCATTCGAGTGATTACGGAATCGATGCCGCACATGCGTTCGGTCTCGGTAGGATTCTGGATCGGAACTGGGTCCCGCCGCGAAACGCTCGAACAAAACGGCATTTCGCATTTCATCGAGCATATGCTTTTCAAGGGCACCACGTCACGCTCGGCGGAGGATATCGCCCGCTCAGTGGATTCGGTCGGCGGCAATCTCGACGCGTTCACGTCGAAAGAGCTGGTTTGCTACAACACCAAGGTTCTTGACGAACATCTGCCGCGCGCTTTTGATGTTCTGGCGGATTTGGTGCTCAATCCACTATTTAACGAAGAAGATCTGGAGCGAGAGAAGGGCGTCATCCTTGAAGAGCTCAAAATGGATTCAGATAACCCGGACTATCTGATTAACGAGCTGTTCTCTTCGAACTTCTGGAAGGACCATTCGCTGGGCAGGGCGATTCTCGGCACCAAGGATACCGTTACTAATTTCAATCGGGCGGCGGTGAATTCGTATTACAGGGATGTTTATACGCCAGCCAATATGTTGATCACGGCGGCGGGAAATCTGAAGCATGATTCTCTGGTTTCCCTTGCCGCTAAGCATTTCCAGGGGCTGGCCGCCGCGGGTCCGGTGCCTGCGGAAACCGAACCTAGCACTCACGCGAAGATTGTTCTTCGCAATAAGAAGGAACTCGAACAGGTGCATCTGATCCTGGGTGTGCCCAGCCATCGGGTTGACGATCCGGACCGCTTCGCATCCTATACGCTGAACACGATCCTGGGTGGGGGCATGAGTTCCCGGTTGTTTCAGAACATTCGCGAACGGCAGGGTTTGGCTTACTCGGTCTACTCCGATTTGGGCAACTACAGCGATACGGGATGCCTCTCGGTTTACGCCGGGACTTCGTTGGAATCGGCTGGCAAAGTAGTGGAATCCATCCTGAAAGAGTTTCGCGATCTGAAGGAGAATCAGGTGCCGTACGAAGAGTTGCGCCGCGCGAAGGATCATCTGAAGGGTTCACTCATGCTGAGTCTGGAATCGACTTCGAGCCGCATGTCGAATCTGGCGCGACAAGAGATGTACTTCCACCGGTTTTTCACTTTGGATGAACTGGTGGAAAGCATCGAAGCCGTTTCGGCTCAGGATATTCAGCGCTTGGCCAACACGTTTTTCGATTCCAAACTGATCGCGCTTACGGTCCTCGGCAGCCTGAACGGCTTCAAGATCACGCGCGATGAACTTGCGTGCTAGAGGCGGCAAACCGCTCCGTCGAAAGCACAGGCCCGACGGCCTGGGATTTCATCGGCTCCAATGGCCCGGAGGGCCATCCAGGCTTGCTGGCGCGCGCGGCTCTGAAGATTGCGGTCGTTGCGGCGCTGCTGGTGTTTCTTGTATCGGGGCTGGCGGCTAAGGATTGGAAGACTCTTAAGCCGACCGGTTATGTCAGCGATTTCGCGAACGTAATCGATCCCGCGAGTAAGAGTTCCCTCGAAGCCTATTGCGGCCGCATTCAGCAGGCCACCGGCGCGCAGTTGGCGTTCGTCACCATACCGAGCCTTGAGGGTGAGGCCATAGAGGATGTCGCGAACGATATTTTCCGGAGTTTCGGCATTGGCCAGAAGGGCAAGGACAACGGAGTGCTGCTGCTCCTCGTTTCAGGGGATCGGCGTTTCCGGCTCGAAGTAGGACATTCGCTCGAACCGATTTTGCCGGACGGACTCGATGGGGAAATCCTGCTGGATATGCGTCCGGCCTTGCGAGCGGGCCAGTATGGACAGGCGCTGATGCTGGCGGCGCAACGCATTGGTTCCATTCTGGCGCAGGACAAAGGCGTCAGCGTACCGTCAGGACTTCCGCGCAGGCAGATCCGTGAACATCCCGTCCACAGCATTCCATGGCCGATGATATTGGGCGGACTCTTCCTGCTGTTTCTGTTGGTGCGTGGAGGAGGCGGACGAGGAGGCGGCGGGGGGAACTTCCTAACCGGCATGCTGCTGGGAGGCCTCATGAGTGGTGGCAGGCGTTATGGTGGTGGTGGCGGAGGAGGCGACTATGGCGGCTTTGGCGGTTCCGACAGCGGCGGTGGATTTGGAGGCTTCGGCGGCGGCGATTCCGGCGGCGGTGGAGCTTCCAGCGATTGGTAGAAGGTTGATATAAGGCGCCATGCAAAAAGATCTCGATCAACTCGTTGCACGTCTGGTCAAAGCGCACGGCTCCGATTTGATCTCGGTCGTGCTTTATGGTTCCGCGGCGTCCGGTGAGCACCACGGGGCATTTTCGGATATCAATATCCTCTGCGTACTGACGGAGATTGGTCCAGTGCAACTGAGCGCCTCGGAGCCGGTTTTCCGTTGGTGGCACGGCTTGGGGCACCCCTCCCCGCTCCTGTTGAGCGAACACGAGGTGGAGACGTCGACCGACTGTTTTGCCATCGAGTTTTCCGATATGCAGCAGAATCATCGCATTCTGCATGGGAAGGAAGTCATCACGGGCCTGGAGGTCGACCGGACTTTTTATCGCGCGCAAGTGGAACGTGAATTGAGGGCGAAACTTCTTCGCTTGCGAACCAAGGCCGCGCCGATACTGTCCGATAAAGAGGCGCTCAGCCGCCTTCTGGCAGACTCGCTTTCTACGTTCTGCGTGCTCTTCCGCCACGCGCTGATCCTGCACGGCGTTTCCGCGTCGAG
>Ga0302325_10030030_pt1 | contig 11216 bp, 13 predicted proteins | sample Palsa_T0_2_FD_201948 | JGI IMG/M metagenome (GOLD analysis project Ga0302325, IMG submission 201948) | Peat permafrost microbial communities from Stordalen Mire near Abisko, Sweden - Palsa_T0_2 | ecosystem: Environmental > Terrestrial > Soil > Palsa > Peat permafrost | place: Sweden: Abisko...
CCCGTGGAACCCCCGGACACCCGGCCCGACAGCCGGGCCATTGTCATACCCCGGAACTAAAATCCAGGTTCAGAAACCGGCCACCACGTCGGCCAGTGGCAGCCATCAGCCCCATGAAAGATCAGGGCTAACGCTCTACCTGAATGTCATGTGATAGAGAAGTGGCATACAGAGCAGAATCCCGCCTAGGACTCCCCAGCCGAAGATCTTTACCTTGGCCTTCCATGGGTAGTCTGACGGATTGGCATCGACACAGATGGCCGAGTAAGGCGTAGCCGATTCATCATGGTACGCGCGTTCCTGGAATTGTGGAGCAGGATAATTAATGGAGTTGAGGAGTTGTTCTAGGGCTTGCCGTTCCCCAGCTAGTTTGTCGGCAGAGCCTCGAATCGAGTCTGCGATACTAGCGTTGATGTTCCGCCCTGCATACGAGAGCGAATCGGCCACATCAGGGTTAATGTGACTACCGGCCAGCATGAGAGCATTGGCCACATCGGCATTTATGTTATGCGCCGCTATAGTGAGTACATCGACGGCATCCGGGGTAATTATCCCGTCGCTGAGCGCCTTGCCCAGAAGGCGCGCTAGATCTGGCGCGACCTTGGCCGTCTTCGCGAGCCAAGCCCTGGTCTGGGCGTCCACCACCTGGTAGTTAATGGAGCCATGGTTGTCTCCGCCGACGAAGAGGCCCGAACCGATGTTATTTTGCGAGCGGACCATCTCGCCGCTTGAGCCGACCATGAGTTACGCCTCGCCTCTTAGGCTTATGTCGCCATGATTGTCTCCGCCGATGAAGAGGCCGGAGCCGACGTTGTTCTGCGATCCGATGTTGATTATCCTGTTCGCCGTGTGAAGTGAACTGAACGCTTCGATGTCGCTGCGTGCTTCGGGATGCTGGGCGAGGTAAGAGGCCAGCAAGTTTATCCATCGCTGAGTGAGATCAGCTTTGGATACTTCTTCCCGTTTCAGCGCCCTGGCGTCCTCATCCAGCCCTCGCAGAACCGTGGTCCTCTCTTGAGGCGTTCCGTGCCGGAACATTCCTGCGACCCGGGTGCGCAGGGCATCTACGCGGCCGTTGAGCATATAGGCGATGACGTTGCCCGCGGCGCCTGTAGCGATTGCTGTCGTTACTTCGTCGAGCATGCAAAGATCACTTTCGGGTACAGGTGATTGACAAGAACCCAAAATAGTACAACTCGTACACAAGTGGATGGCTCGACACGCAAGTCATCTCACCGGATTTCAGAAAATTAGGCCGCATTAGATATAAATTATCCCGCGAGCAACGGATGTATCGGCAGTCACTTTTTAACCGAAACTTTGCTGTCGTCTCCGAGGAAGGCCTTTGGCCGAATATCTCAGCGGCTGAACGTGGCCTCCAGGTAGTCGATCATTCTCGTCGACACCTCACCGCCTCAACCCCTGGCTCAGCGCCGGGCCGAGCGTCGGAACTGCTGTAGGCGCGGAGCCCGACCGACTCTGCCTCGGCGAGGTCGCCGCGCCAATCGTCATCGGCCGTGACCACCTGGACGCGGGCTCGGTCGCCTCCCTTACCGGGAGACCGAGTCGATGACGGACGGCTCGGACGCGATCGCCGACTGGCCGATCCTGAACGCGCTGACGTCCACCCGAGTCCGGCGCGACCTGGGTGTCGTTCCACCAAGGGGGCGGCGTCGGTATCGCCCGTTCGCTGCACGCCGGGCAGGTCTGGGTCGCCGACGGAACCGCGCTCGCCGGGCAGAAGATCGCCCGGGTGCTTGTCGACGACCCCGGGCTCGGCGTGCTCAGGCACATCGACTCAGGCGACGTACCCACTGGCCCGGACACGCTGGCCGCCCACCCTGCCGGCGGTGTCCGTTTGCCGTCATGAGCTGAAGGTCATCCGGCGCCTGGATACTCACGGGACGGCTGCGACTGCGGTCGCGACCTCCACGGCCGCCACCGCAGAAGCTGGCCGGTCGTGCCGGCGCCACGCCAGTCCGCCCGGGCGCTAAAGCCCATCGCACCCGATTGCGTATCAGGCGGCGGACCGTTCAACTGGTGCCGGATCCGATCGAGGCGATCGGCCAGCTCGGGAGCGCGTTCGTACAGTCGGGTCAAGTCGCCGCGGATCTGAAGAGCCTCAGTCCAAAGGACCGATCGGCCGTCCTCCAGCATCTCCAGGGCTCTGTCCGCTTGACCTGTCGAAATCGCGCTTGAGGCTCCCTCGCTGGCCAGGCCGAGGAAATCGGAGAGATGCTTCTCCCTGGTCGGGCGGTCCAGGCCGTGCCATGCCACTTGCGGCAGTAGTTCCAAGGCGGCCGCGTACGCGTCGGTGGCCGTGATTCTGTCGCCCGCTTTATACGATAGCTGCCCCCAGACCATGGCCGCCGCCATGCGAATGCTGGGAGTCGCAGTTGCGATTTCCAGCGCAGCCTGCAAGTGGCTGACGGCGGCATCCCGGTCGCTGGCGTGGCCCGTGTGCTCGAACCGCGTCTTCAGCGCGCCTGCGAGGTTGGACAGGTACTTGGCGCGTTCGGGGTGGCGGGCGGGGGTGGCCCGTACTGCCTGCCCGAGAGTCTCGATTGCCTCGTTGAGGTCGGGGAGCAGTCTGGTCTGCTCGAAGCGAGTCGCCAGCGCGAGCCCGAGGTTGAAGAAGTACGATGCGTCGACGGGGTGCCGGGCTGTTTCCACTATCTCGCCCAAGGCGCTGATCGCGGCATCCCGGTCAGTGGAGTTGTCGTACCGCTGTGACCGCGCGAGCATCGCGAGCGCGAGGTGGGACCGGTATGATGCGTAATTTTGATGATCGGGGGGCGACGCTTCGACCGCGCTGTTCCCCGCGGCGAACGCGGCTTCCAGGTCACCGTCCTGTGCCGTCTGCTCGAACCGGACGCGCAATGTGGCGCTGAGATTGGACAGGCACGTGGCTCGATCTGGATGGCTGGCAGGCAGGAGCTCGATCACTTCCCGAAAAATGCTGATCGCAGAGCTCGTGTCACTAGCTTGCCCGGTTCGCTCGGAGCGGGCGAGAAGAGCCAATGCAGTGTTCATCATGATTTTCGTACGGTCAAGCCTGACCGGCGTGGCGTCCGCCGCCTCCCGCAAGGTGCGGATGGCGCGGTCAAGGTCATCGACGTTGCCGGTCAGCTCGTACAGCGTCTCCTGTGCGAGCCCAAGGTTCGACAGGTATCCCTCCAGGCCGGGCCCGCCCGGCTGGGACCCGTCCACTGCCCGCTGCAAGGCCGTTATCGCCGCGTTCAGGTCGCCGGGCTGCTGACTCTGCCTGAACCTGTCGACGAGCGCCGAACCGAGCATCGACAAGAGTCTGGGAAGGCCGGGATCGTCAGACTGGCACCCGTATACCGCCTGCTGCAAGGCGTTGATCGCGTCCTCTAGATCCTCGAGCCGACCGGTCAGGTCGAAGAGGCCAATGAGCGCGATAGCGTGGCTAGGCTGGCCCGGCCGGGATGCGTCCACCGCCTGCTGCAATGCGGTCGTCGCCGCGTTCAGGTCGCCGGGCTGCCCGGTCAGCTCCGATCGGACAGCGAAGATTCCCCCCAGGTGTTGCAGGTAGCCAGGACGGCGGCGATCATTCGGTCGGACGGCACCTATTGCCTGCTGCATCGCGTTGATTGCTGCATCCAGGTCACCGGCCTGACCAGTCAATGAGAACCGAGAAACCCGTGCCGTGCTGAGGAGGTATAGGTCCTCGCACTGCAGGGGATCTGCGGCCGCTGCGGTGTCTACTGCTCGCTGAAGGTAAGTTATTGCATCGTTCAGCGGTTCAAGCTCTAGAGTTCGCTCATATTTCTTGAGCGACCCGAGGCCCCTGACGCGCAAGACGGCGCCTTGCGCCAGACCTCTCCACGTGTAGTAAGCCGGCCGCTCGTTCATGCTCTCTCCCTCATTGCGCTGGTGCCGCGCAGCTGGCCACTGCCTGCACTGCCGATGCCGCGGCCAGGTCCTGGGTAACGAGCCCGGCCGCGGTCTGGATTTCGAGGCGGCCGTCGCTGACTGACACCGCCGAGCCGCACACGGTCGCGGTCGGCGTCGTGATCTGCAGGAGAGGCCCTGCCCGGCCCGGGCCGTACCAGGTCACGCCGACCGCAGCCACCAACAGGGCGGCGCAGCCGAGGGTCATGATGATGCCGTGCTGCAACGCGGCCGCGGCATCCATGGCCTCAACGTGGTCCGCAACGCTACGCGAGTGCAGCGCGCGGGCCGGGATGGCGGAGGGCCGGCCGCTGGCGGCTCGGATGAGCAGCAGCGCCCCGGCGGCGCCAGCGATGAGCGCGGCCAGGAGCAGGAAACCGACTGCGGCACCCCACGAAGGTCTCAGGTCGCCGACGTCCGACCGGCCCTTGATCAAGCTGAACCCGACCAGCGCGACGAGCAGTCCGGCGAGGCTGTTGCGCCACGCCGCCGCCGTCTCGCGCACCCGCGGGAGCTCCGCCGCAAGGATCCGGATGAGCTCGCGGGACGCGCGCATGTCAGCCGGGCCCCCCGGCCGGCCGGGGGTCAGCCGGTAGGTCACGAGGCGACCTTCGAGATGGCGAGCATCCAGTAGGCGCCGCACCCGAACCGATCCGCGGGACGGCCCGGGTGCTCATCGTCGCAGGTGCACACCATGGGCTCGGGCTCGACGTCACCGGCCCGGGTGGCCGGTGGTCCCTTCGCCAGAAACCGGCCGCCGAAACCGTACGAGGACCTGAACAGGGTGGTGACCACCGGTATGTCTATCTGTGTCTGGCAGCGGGGACACGGACCGCGCAGTATCAGCATGCCGCGGGTCGGTTCGGCCACGGTGAAGGTCGCCGCGGCCCTCTCGGCGAAGGCGTCCTCCGAGATCTCCGCATAGGGCAGGGAGGGGCCCGGCGCTGGTGGTGCCGGAGTGCTGGAAGTCACGGTCAGCTCCTTTGCTACTGTCCGAATGTCCCTACGGGCCGGTGTGGGTGAATGGCGCCCATGCGCTCGGCGGAACTCGACCGCCGTCACGCAGCCAGCGAACAGCGTCATGCAGGGCGCGCGCGGATCTACCGGGGTCGAGCGAGCCGGTCGCGGCCATGTCGCGGTAGACCGCCTGGGCGACGTCGGCCGCAGTATCGTCATAGACCGACCACAGCGTGCCGATCACGTGCCTATAGCCGGTGTAATGCAGGGCCGCCGCCAGGGTAATGGCCTCGTCGGGGAGCCTAAATCCACCTGTCGCCGTCATGCAGGCCGACAGGAAGACGAAGTCACCGCGATACTCGTCGGCGCTGACGTCAGACACGGTAAGCAGGCGATCGTGCAAGACCAGGCCTCCCTGCGACGGGTCGGCGAGATCCTGGCCGCCGTGACAGCTGAAGTGCGCATGCCGGTGCCTCGACAGCTCGGAGCGCACCTTGTCCCAGGTGGCGTCGGCCCCCTCAAGGAGGGTGCACTGCCCGGGGAAAAGCGATTGCAACAACTCCCGTTCCCTGGCCACGTCGCCGAGAGACGGCCGGCCGGGGGTCTCGGGCAGCGCCACCACCAGGATACTGTCGTAGCCTGGCGCGCGATCAGCGCCCCGTTGGGCTTCCCGCAGTGCCTGCAACGTCGGTGTGTAGGAGGAGACCACCCGGTCAAGGACGCCATCCCCGATCGGGTGGCCGCTCTCGTTATAGCGTCCGGCCGCGTGCAGCGGCAGCAGGGTCAGCAGCCCGGTCGGGCACCACCACAGACGTGGCCACGGCTGACCTGGCGCCGGCGTGGTCACGCAACCGACAGCGCGGAGAATCGGATCGGCGATCTCATCCCACAGCCACCCCAAGACGGAGGACAGTTTCTCCTCGCGTGAACGCTGTGCGCGCACGACCGACTGCTGTGCCCGGGCGTAGCGGATGACCGCAACGTGAGTCCCGTCATCGCGGCCGTCCCTGGCCTCATGCAACTCACGCAGGGCCTCGTCCACCTGTTGCAAGACGGTCAGGTAGCCGACGACCTGCTCGTTGACCGCCTTGTCGGTCAGCCGAGGCAGTTCCACGACCCGTATCCCGGCGGCGGTGACAATCAGCGCGTCACAGCGCCACTGGCTTATGTTGATGACGGCAACCGGACCGTCAGCCTCGGCCGGAAGCGGGCTCTGCGGACGTGACAGCCTCATGAAGTCCGCAAACCCATCCAACTGGCGGGCCTGGCCGACCAGCCGGTCCCATTCCCGGGTAAGAGCCATTCGCCGATCTGCGAGTTCGGAGGAGCCAGCTGGCGTATCAGGCATGAAGTTACTCACCGGCCCGAGGCTAAGGAACGTTGAATTCATACCTTACTAACCCCAGGTTGAATTCGTAGGGCATGTGGTCACCAGGGTTCGATGGTCAGGCCGGTGGCGGCCAGGCAGCCGTCGATCAGGTGAGGCCGGTACTGGATCTTCTTCAGCTTGCGCTTGATGATGCGGACCAGGCCGTCCAGGTCGGCGGCGGCGAAGTTGGCCATGGACCGCTTGAGCAGCGACCAGATTCCCTCCGCCGGATTAAGGTCCGGATGTGACCTACCGTTTAACAGGAGGTCCGTCACGCCGGGACCAATCCGGGCCTGTGTACATCGTTCAGCCCGCTTCATCTGCATAAAGGCTTGTCAATGGGTAACGGGATCATGTTAGCAGCCGTGCCGGCGTGTGCCGCATAGTGCCGTTTCGTCTGTGGGATTTTGTGGGGAAGCGGCCGCGACCCGTATTTGTGGTGAGAGGTCGGTCCGGACGACCTGACCTTTCGCTCCGAGGCGGGGAGTCTCCCATCAAGGCTGCCTTCTTACTTCCGCAAAGGCCGGGGCCAGCCCAGGCTCGTAGGGCTTTCTCTCTATCCGGGATCGCAGTACGTTAGAGATGTCGTTGGCTGAAGGCCCGGCGGGGCGCGCCTCATGGGCATCGTCGCTTTTTGCTGGCTCGTCGCGGTAAGGCTTGGAAGCCTGGGACTAGAAGGTACGCAAGGAATGAAGCGCCGGTCACATCAAAGGGAGGCGCGCATGAACCTAAGAACGATGATCGGAGCCACCCTGGAGACAGGGTGGGCGCTTGGCGTTAGCTCCTTGGCGGCGTGCCCCGCTCCCCCCTGAGCCAACGAACGGGAAGAGTCGCGGGCCCGGGGAAAGGCGCGCGGCACGTAACAAACCGCCCCAAAAAAACCCAACGTGCCGGTGCTAACGGCGAGCGACTCTTCACTACGCGCCCAACTACACGCCTTCGTCCGTGTCTCCGGCGCCAAGGCCATCGCCGGGCCTTCCGCCATGAGGCTGGGCGCCGAGAGGAGCATCCCTTCACGATCAGGCAGCCAAGACCCTGACTACCGGCGACCGCCCGACCGGCCTGCTGGAGTTCGAGGATCATCTCCTAGATCGCGGGCGCCCCTTGACCGGACGCCGGCTAGACCCTCAAAGACCTCGGCTAAGGCTTCCTCGGCCTGTACCACCGGCACGTCAAGGACCACATTAACGGGCTGCTGCAGTCAGCTACCACATCTGTGCTGTTGACCCGCTCGAACCATTCCTGATCACTACTGCCCTCCTGCGGCGCACCATCCAATTTCCCCGTCACAGTCCTCGAGTGGCTCAGTCACCATCTGCTGTGGTGCGCTGCGCCACCGTACAGCCTCCTGGTGGGACGAGCAGTCCCGCACCGGCTGACGGCATCACGGCGGCATGCTACCTGGAGCGGGCCTACGCCCAGGGCATGGCGCTCAGCCTCGAGAAAGCCGTCGACCTAGCCCTCCCAAGAGCGGACCGGGGCTGATCGCTGCCGTCGTGAAACCCAAGGGTCGTCATCGACCGGCCAGGCCAGTGCCGCTGCAGATACCGTGCTCGCGTTCGCGTCGGACACCAGCCGGGCATGCCCGGCTGCTGCACCGTACGCCGTAGCCAACGCTGCCGCACGCCTGCTGATCGCGGAACCTGCCGTCGTCGAGCCGGTCTCGCCGCTCAGCCTGCCCGAGCAACTCGACGTCCTTGGACGCATACTGGCGGCTGAGCTTCGGCAAGAGGTTCCGCCTGCCGACCTGACCACAGCCACGGGAACCGCGTCGCTGGCCCTACCGTGCGGTTCACGGGCCGAGTTCGAGTCACGGCTGATTCGCTCCTTCCTCCCACGACCGAGGAGGACAAGGCCGAGAAGATCAAGGGCAGCCTCGACAGGTATCGCTCACCCCAGTAGGCGGCCGGTTGCCATCTTGTGACCGGTTGTGCGGCCCCCACTGGCGCTAGCCGGCAGCGGTAGTTGACATCAGTCGTCCCCCGCTCTACCAGGCACTCGAACTCGGAAAGCCAGTGTCTTCTCCACCGCGATAGGGCGGGCCGGGCGTGCCGTGGTCATCAGCGGGGAGTGCTAAGGCAAACAAGCGCAACCTACCAATTCCGTCACCTTGAACTGCAGCACCGCCGCGCTACCCGGTCATAGCAGCAACATCCGCGCTGGCATCCGGGCCCAGACTATTGGGCCGTCCTGCAATGACCCGCGTCTGCCACCTGCCGCCGACACCAGCGGCGGCCCAACCTCTGCGCGATCTCGACCAGGCCGACGGCCGGGGCGGGCTATCTGCCTCGCGCGAGCCTGCCGGGACCATCAGGTTGGCGAGACCAGGTACCAGGTGGCCTCAACAACCACCGTTAGGTGCCTCTGAGGCAGGGATGGAAATCCTGAACGCGTTTCCCGGGCCGTCCCACGTAAGGGTGCACCGGGCGAGTACGTCCCGGCCGATAAGCAGCACGTGACCTTCCTGGGAGAATCTCTCCGCATCTGTCCCGGCCACGTCGAGATCCCAGGATTCGCCAAGGAACGTGATCCTCGCCCGCAGTTTTTCCCCAGGTCGGTAGCCTGCGCCTGTGTTTATCGTCAGCGGCCCGAGAGACTGAAGGCCAAGGCTGGTGATCGCCGGGATGCAGACATGAGTCATGCTCGCCCCTGTGTCGATAAGCCCGCCCAGCGGAACGGGTACCGGGGGCATCCCGCTCGTTTCCCTGTAGAGGAGCGCGAGTGGCTCAGGCACCCCGAGGACAACGTGCTCCCGAGGCATCACCAGCCCCGTGTCCGCCTCGAAACTGCCGATTATCTCTCTCAGGCGGCCCTCGTATTTTGCCATGGATACGCCACCCTATGGCTCAGACAGCTCGTTGGAGGATATCTCTCTAGAGGTTACGGCCTCCGCAGAACTGTGCTCGCGTTCACGTCGGGCACCGACCGGGCATGCCCGGTTGCTGAACCGACACACCAAGCGCTGGCGGGCGGCCAGATGAAAGCCCGCGCACATCGCCATGCGGCCGACGCCCCGAGGATACCCGCGCAGCGGTATCACCGGACTTGGCGTCGCGCTGAGCCGTCCCGGCGTCCCCCGGCGGTGTCAACTGCGTGATGGTTGAAAATGGCGCAGGATCTGACGTGCGTAGTAAATCTCCCAGGGTTCGCTGGGAGTCTCGGCCGTGAATTGCTTGTCGAGGCTGACCAGCATGTAGATCAACTCGCTGCGTACGGGCCGGGCGCCCAGGAGGTCCGGCAGCTCCGATAGGTCGATGAGCCACTGCGCGTACCAGGAGGCCCAGTCATCGTCGGCCCCATCGACGATCCGAAAAACACGATGGTGCGTCTCGCCCGCCTCATGCAGCAAGCCGCTGATCTGCTCCAGCGTCTCCGTAATTGTAGCCAAGGGGACTAGGTTGGCGAGTTTCAACAGCTTGGACGAGATGGCCATCGGTACGGGCCTATTCGATCCCTGGAAGCCGCGGAAAGGCTGGAACGACTCAAGCTGAGGATCTCTAAGCAATTTCGATCTCGACAGCGGGGGTACGATACGATACTCAAACCGGATATCGGTCCTCCACCTCCCGAACGAGGGTCTATCAGGTTCCACGCGTTCAGTGGACTCATACACCGGACGTATAACCGTCGCGACGTAGTAGAGACCTGGATTGCGTTGCCCTGAAACTTGCAGCCACACCCGGTCGCCGATGGCAATCTCCCTGCGGTGATGAGGTGTATTCCACCAATGTTCCGCCTGCTGCGCCACCTCATCATCAACTAGGTGATCCGCTTGAAAGATCCAGTCCGCCATAGTACTCGATTTTACGAGTGCAGCCTCCGAGTTGCAACGGGAGAGAGCATCTGAAAACTGGGTCCATGAGTTCATTAGCCTGCGCAAATCCTGCTAGCACAAACTGCAGCCGCTTATCGGTGGCGTTGGTCGCCTATGTCTGATTCATAAGAACATGCCCCCAGGCATGTGAGTGAGACGTGGGGCAGTACGCCGCGGGCCGGAATTGCTGGTTCATGGCGATCTGTGGCCGCGACTGCGTGGCCGTCCCGGCCGCAGCGCCTCCGGTACCGCGTTATGGCCCGTGTCACGGCCGGTCGGTCATGTTGCGGTCGTAGGTGCGGCGGGCGCGGGCGCTGCGGGCGCTGGCGCCGTAGCGGCGCAGCATCTGCGGGGAGGACCAGCCGTTCAGCTCCATCAGGTCCCCCTCGGGGCCGCCGCGGTCGAGCCAGGTATGGCTGAAGTGATGCCGGAACCGGTGCGTTCACGTATCTACCCCCGGCTTGGCGGCCGCGGCGGGCGATCATCTGGTAGATCCCGTTCGCGGTCATCGGCCCGCGGTTGTTCGCCCCCGGCCACAGCTGCGGACGGTGCGCTTGCGCGTGCTTGGAGCGGACGCGGATGTACCGGTCCCAGGCGCGTGCTGCCTCGTGCCCGATCCTGACGACCCGCGGCCTGCCTGCCGCCCTTGCCGCGTACGGTGATCTCCCGGCGCCACAGGTCGACATCGCTGCGGCGGGGGTCGTGCGGGTCGTAGCGGATCGCGGCTAGCTCGCCGGCCCGGATACCGGTCGCGGTGAGCACGGTGATGATCGCGGTGTCGCGGCGCTGGGCGAACGTGCGGCCCTGGCAGGTTTTCTCCAGGGCCGATAGTTCTTCGCTGGTGAATACCGTCACCAGCTTCTCGGTCACCTTGGGGGCGCGTAGCCGGGTCATCGGGTCCGGCAGATGCTCTTCCTCGGCGAGCCAGCGGAAGAACTGCTGCAGGGCCAGGAACTGGTTGCTGGCGTAGGCGTCGCTGTACCGGGTCAGCAGGTGGACCGGCCAGCGTTGCACGTCGTGGCCGCTGACCTGGTCCCAGCTAGTGCAGCTCGTGCGGGAGATCAGGTGGGCAGCGGCGAACCAGGCCACTGCCTTTCAGTTCTCAGCGGGCCACGTCCGCCCGCGCTGTCCTCACGTGAGTTGATCTGGTCAAGCGATGAA
>Ga0302325_10030032_pt1 | contig 11216 bp, 8 predicted proteins | sample Palsa_T0_2_FD_201948 | JGI IMG/M metagenome (GOLD analysis project Ga0302325, IMG submission 201948) | Peat permafrost microbial communities from Stordalen Mire near Abisko, Sweden - Palsa_T0_2 | ecosystem: Environmental > Terrestrial > Soil > Palsa > Peat permafrost | place: Sweden: Abisko...
TGACGGGAGGGAATCACAGCCTTGAGCGAGCAAGCGCACCCGAGCGCCGCGCCCGAGCAGATCGTGCTCATCCGCCACGGCGAGAAGCCCGACAATCCCCCGAGCCCCCCGAGCGCGCCTTGCACGGAGCCGCCCTGCGGAGTGGACATCAACGGCCTCAGCAACGGGGATAGCTTGATCCCTCAGGGGTGGCAGCGCGCGGGAGCGCTCGCGGTCCTCTTCGACCCCGAGGTCGGCCCTCTGCGCTCCCCGCTCACCCGGCCTGGCCGCCTCTACGCGCCCTGCTACGTGCCGCACGGGACGACACCACCCTCAACGACACCACCCTCAACGACACCACCCTCAACGACGCCACCCTCAACGACGCCGCCGAACGCCGACACGATCAGCCATCGCCCCTACGAGACGATCTTCCCGCTCGGGCAGCGCCTCGGCATCGCCATCGAGTGCCCCTACGAGACCACGCAGCATCACCAGCTCGCCGCGCGGCTCCTGGCAGACGACGGGGGCACGAGCCTTGTCTGCTGGGAGCACGACAACCTCCCCGATATCGCACGGCTCATCCCGCTCGCGCCGACCTCGCCGCCCATCCCGTCGGGATGGCCGGTGGACAAGAAGAACCATGCACGGTTCGACGTCATCTGGCTCTTCACCCTCGCCGGCCCCGAGCCCCGGTACACCTTCGCGCAGCTGCCGCAACTGCTGCTCGCGAGCGACACCCCGATCTGACGGAGCCCCCTCGGCAGAGCGAGGCATCCGGTCGCCGGCGTGCGCGCGGGATACACGGCGCCGGCCTCCCCGTTCTCCCGGCGAGGGAAGACGCCGGCAGCCGGCGATCAGCTCGATCTCTCGTCGCGCTCGGCTCGCGACCGCCTCTCGGCGTTCTTCCCGAGCTGCCTGGAGCCGGATCTGATCCGGGAGCCGTCTCGGGGTCCGTCCGACGATCGTTCCCGCCGCCAGGCACGAGGATGCGCTCGACACGTCTGCAAGCCGCGCGGTCATCGAGCACGCCCGCTCCTGACCGCGGCGCCGGCGGCCCCTGCTCATCGGCTGGTCGCGGAGCCCGGAGACCCGCGCACCGCCACCAGGTCGCCCAGGCACCGTCGGCTGCCGCGTGGCACCCGCGCAAGCCCGGCCGGCAGAGGCTCTCAGCGGGCGGCGGCCGCGCGGTAGACATCGACCGTCTCGGCGGCGAGCGGCGTCTGACCGCTGATCAGGTCCGCCGCCTTCTCGGCGACCATCATCACGGGCGCGTAGATGTTGCCGTTGGTCACGGTCGGGAAGACGGACGCGTCGACGACGCGGAGCCCGTCGACACCGTGCACCTCCATCGTCTGCGGATCGACGACCGAGAGCTCGTCGGCGCCCATGCGGCAGGTGCAGGACGGGTGGAGCGCCGTCTCCGCGTCGCGGGCGACCCAGTCGAGGATCTCGTCGTCGCTCGCGACGCCCGCGCCCGGCGAGGTCTCGCCGGCGTCGAAAGGCGCGAAGGCCGGCTGGCCGAGGATCCTGCGCGCGCAGCGGACCGCCTCGACCCACTCGCGCCGGTCCTGGTCTGTCGAGAGGTAGTTGAAGCGGAGCGCCGGGTGGACACGCGGGTCGGTGGAAACGATCTTGACCGAGCCGCGGGCGTCCGAGCTCATCGGCCCGACGTGAACCTGGTAGCCGTGGCCCTGCGACGGCGCGGAACCGTCGTAGCGGATCGCGAGCGGCAGGAAGTGGAACATGACGTTGGGGTAGCTGACCTGGTCGTTGCTGCGCACGAAGCCTCCGGACTCGAAGTGGTTGGTCGCGGCGGGTCCGGTGCGGAGCGCGAGCCACTGCAGGCCGATCAGTGGCGCCCTCCACTTCGACAGCGCCGGTTGCATCGACACGGGCTGCGACGCCGAGTGCTGGACGTACACCTCGAGGTGATCCTGGAGGTTCTCTCCCACGCCGGGCAGGTCGTGCACCACTCCCACCCCGAGCGCCTCGAGCTCCGCGGCGTTCCCGACTCCCGAGAGCTGCAGGAGCTGGGGCGAGTTGAACGCGCCGCCGCAGAGAATCACCTCGCCGGCCCGTTCGCTGCGCGCGCGCCCGCCCTCGACGACCTCGACGCCGACGGCGCGGGTGCCCTCGAAGAGCACACGGGTCACGAACGCACCACAGCGCAGCTCGAGGTTTCTCCGCCCGCGAACCGGCCGCAGGTAGGAGCGGCTCGCGCTCATGCGCCGGCCGTGGTGGATCGTCCGGTCGAAACGGGCAAAGCCCTCCTGGCGATAGCCGTTGACGTCGTCGGTCAGGCGGTAGCCGGCCTGCACGACCGCGGAGAAGAACGCCGCCTCGAGCGGCCCGCTCGCCGCGCCGCGCTCGAGCACGATCGGTCCGCTCCCGCCGCGGTAGGCGTCGGCGCCGGCGAGGCAGCTCTCCATGCGCTTGAAGTACGGCAGGCAGTGGGCGTAGTCCCAGGCCTCGAGCCCGGGCCGGGCGGCCCAGCGCTCGTAGTCCAGCGCGTTTCCGCGCTGGAAGATCATGCCGTTGATGCTGCTCGAGCCGCCGAGCAGCCTCCCGCGCGCGTGGTAGATGCGCCGGCCCTGCATGTGCGGCTCGGGCTCGGAGCGGTACATCCAGTCGTAGCGCGGGTTGCCGATCGGGAAGGTGAGCGCGGCGGGCATCTGAACGTAGAGGTCCCAGAACCGGTCGGGTGGGCCGGCCTCGAGCACGAGCACACGCCTGCCGGGATCGGCACTGAGGCGGTTGGCGAGGACACAGCCCGCGGAGCCGCCGCCGACGATCACGAAGTCGTGGCTCACGCGGGCGGGCTCGATCTCGCCGGCCTCACGTGCGGCAGCCGTCCGCAGGGCGCTTGGATATCTGCGTCGGCCCGAGACGTCGGAGCGCGCGTGACCGCTCGTGCAGCGAGAGCCTCGGCGCAGGGCGCGTGGCTCCCCCGCTGGCCGTGGACCCGTTCAGGTCGGACCCCGTCCCTGGATCCGACAGCGGCAGGCCGGACGCCGCGTGCCCCGTCGCGCGCGAGGAGCGGGGCGAAGAGGCCGCGCCGGGAGGCGCTCGCCGGCGCGATCGTCTGCGCCAGCGGGTCTCCCACGAAGACCCCGGCGACCGTCGCCGCGCGACCGGGCGAGGGGATCGGCCGGCAGGTCGCCGGCGATCCTCGGTCGACCCGGGCGACGTCGAGGGCCATCTGCACCGCCCGCGGCCTCTTCAGTCGCCGAGCTCTTTGCGGCGGCGGTCGACGTAGGCCTCGAGCTCCGCGCGCAGGTCCGGGTCGAGCTCGGGCTCGACGTACTCCTCGAGCGTGCGCTTGACGATCTCGCTCGCCCGTGCGGCGGCGTCCTTGCCGCCGTCGCGCAGCCAGCGCTCGTAGTTCGACGTCGAGGAGAGGAGCGGCCGATAGAAGCACTCGCGGAAGCGCTCGAGCGTGTGGGCGGCTCCGAGGAAGTGACCGCCGGCGCCGACCTCCTCGTGGGCCGAGAACGCGAGCGTCTCCTCGCTCACCTCGAGCGGCGTGAATTCGGTCTCGAGCATGCGCAGGATCTCGACGTCGACGACGAACTTCTCGAAGCAGGAGACGAGCCCCGACTCGAGCCAGCCGGCGGCGTGCATGACGTAGTTCGCGCCCGCGAGCATCGTCGGCAGCATCGTCATCATCGCCTCGTAGGCGGCCTGCGCATCGACGGTCTGGCTCGAGGTGAGCCCGCCGCCCGAGCGCCAGGGAAGCCCGAAGTGACGTGCGATCTGGCCGGTGCAGAGGAGGCCGATCGCCGACTCCGGCGTGCCGAAGCTCGGCGAGCCGGACTGCATGTCGGTGTTGGAGAGGAACGACCCGAAGACGACGGGGCAGCCGGGCCGGATGAGCTGCGTCAGGGCGATCCCCGCGATCGCCTCGGCCATCTGCTGGGCGAGCGCGGAGGGGACGGAGACCGGGGACATCGCCCCCATGAGCAGGAAGGGGGTCACGATCACCGGCTGGCCGGCGCGCACGTACTCGAAGAGCGCGGCGAGCATGCGGTCGTCGTAGCGCAGCGGCGAGTTGACGTTGATCAGCGAGATCACGCACGGCGTCTGCTCGATCGAGTCGCGCCCGAAGACGAGCTCGGCCATCGCGATCGTGTCGGCGGCGTTCGGGCCCGAGGTGACCGAGCCCATGAACGGCTTGTCGGAGAGCGCGAGCAGGTTGAGGACCATGTCGAGGTGGCGCGAGTCGAGCGCGACGTCGTTGGGCTCGCAGATCGTCCCGCCGACCGAGTCGAGCTGGGGGAAGGCCTGCGCGAGCCGGGCGAGGTTCTGGAAGTCCGCGAGCGTCGCGTCGCGTCGTTCCAGCCCGTCGCGGACGAACGGACATCCGTAGACGGGCGAGAAGACCATGTGCTCGCCGCCGATGTGCACGCTGCGCTCGGGGTTGCGGGCCTGCAGGTCGAACTCGCGCGGGGCCTTGGCGGCCTGCTCCAGCAGGAAGTCCGGGTCGAGCTTGACGCGCCGCTCGCAGACCTCCTGGCCCTCCCGGCGGAAGAGCGCGAGCGCCTCGTCGCTCAGGAATTCGATCCCGAGCTCGCTGACGATGCGCCGCCAGCCGCCGTCGAGCGTCGCAACGGCCTCCGCGGAGAGGATCTCGTACCTGGGCATGCGGTTGATCAGCACGCCCGCTCCCGTGCCTCGAGCAGTCTCTCGAGTGCGGCCTCGAGCCCGCCCTCGCCCGTCTCGCGCACCTCGAGCGGAAGGCCCAGCGTCGCCGCGGCCCGCTCCGCCTTCACTCGCAGAGCCGCGGTCGGGCTCTGGGCGAGCCAAACGACCCCCGTGTAGTGCCGGAAGTAGTCGTCGCGCAGCTCGGGATGGAGATCGAGGCCGAGCCCGCGAACGACGAGGCGCTCGAAGCTGCGTACGAGAAAGTCGGTCAGGTAGTAGACGCCCGGATCGTCGCCGGCGAGCGTCCCGGCGTAGAGCTCGTAGCAGTGGGCGCCGGCGAGGTGGGGAAGATCATCGAGCGAGCCTCGGGTGCCGCAGTCGCCGTAGGCGACGAGCACCTGCTCGCCCGCCGCGGCCTCCTCGACCGCGGCCCTGATCCTCTCGGGGCGGTTGTGCAGCTCTGGTGGGAGCGGGCGGAGCTCGATCTCGATGCCGCGGCGGCGCGCCACCCTGTTCAGGTGCAGTGCGAGCGCTCCGCAGGCGACGACGACGCGGCTCATCCCGGGAATGAGAGCGCGTCGATGAAGAGGTCGTTGAAGTCGGCGCGGCCCGAGAGCTCGATGTAGCGCACCTCGTCGAGCACCGCGCGGCCGGCCGCACGTTCGCTCATCGAGAGCGCGGCGATCTTCGCACCCTCCCCGGCGAGATTCCCCGCCGAGATGATTCGCACCAGCGGGAGCTTGGGGACGAGGCCGATGCGGATCGCGCTGGCGGGCGACAGGTAGGTGCCGAAGGAGCCCGCGAGGAGCACCTGCGAGAGCTCCTCGGGTGCGATCCCGAGCTCGCGGCAGAGGATCGTCCAGCCGGTCGCGATCGAGGCCTTCGCGAACTGGAGCTCGCGGACGTCGCGCTGGGAGAGATAGACGCTGTCATGGAGGGTGAAGACCTTCTCCTGGCCCACCCGAGAGAGGCGCTCGGAGGAGCCATCGACGAACCGCCCTGAGCGATCGAGGATGCCGACGCGGACGAGTTCGGCGACAGCGTCTACCAGCCCCGAGCCGCAGAGGCCGATCGGCGGGACGTCGCCGATCACGCTCAGCTCGACCGCGCCGTCGACGATCTTGACGCCCTCGATCGCACCCTCGGCGGCGCGCATGCCGCAGCGGATCTGCGCAGCCTCGAACGCCGGCCCGGCCGGCGCCGCCGTCGCGAGCGCGCCGGCCGAGGAGCCGAGCACGAGCTCGGAGTTCGTGCCGACGTCGATCAGGAGCCGGATGCGCCGGTCGAGCGTGAGACCGCTGGCGAGCACACCGGCGACGATGTCGGGCCCGACGTAGGCGCCGAGCGCCGGGAAGGTCACCGCCGGGGCGCGCCGGTGGACGTGCACGCCGAAGTCCACCGCGGCCGCGTCCGGGAGCGTGCGCGCCGCGATCGTGAACGGCGCCATCGAGAGTGGCTCCGGGTCGATCCCGAGCGCGAGCGCGAGCATCGTCACGTTGCCGGAGACGACGATCTCGTACACCTGCGCGGGGTCGACGCGGGCCTCCGCGCAGACCTCGGCCGTGAGCTCGGCGAGCGTCGCGTGCGCGAGCTCGCGCAGCGTCTCGAGTGCGGCCGCGTCGAGCATCACGGCCGAGATCCGCGTGATCACGTCGGCGCCGAAGGGCTGCTGCTTGTTCAGCATCGATCGCACTGCGAGAGGCTGCCCGCTCTCGAGGTCGAGCAGGTTCGCGACGACGCTCGTCGTCCCGAGGTCGAAGGCGATCGCGAAGCGCGAAGCGCGGGTATCGCCCGCCTCGACGTCGAGCAGCAGGTCGTCGCAGAGGACGGCGGTGACCTTCCAGCCGCTCCTCCGCAGCGTCCCGCCGAGCTCGCGCAGGAGCTCGAGCGGCGCGCGGAGCTCCACGTCGTCCATCGCGCCGAGCACGCGTTCGAGGTCGGAGGTCTGGTCCTCGAGGGTCGGCTCGTCGAGCTCGAGATAGCGCTTCTGCACCGCGGGCCGCAGGATCACGTGGCGGCCGACGCCGACGAGCGCGGCCTTCGGGCGCGTCTGCAGCGGCGGCACCTCGAGCTGAACGTCCTCGGCAGCCTGGGCACGGCAGGCGAGCCGCCAGCCGGCGCGAAGCTCGTCGGGCTCGAATGCGCGCAGATCGATCGACGAGAGCGGCACCACGCCCGCGACGACGCGCACCTTGCACTTCCTGCACGTCCCGTGGCCGCCGCAGGTCGAGTCGATCGCGATGCCGTTCCAGCTTGCGGCGTCGAAGAGCGTCGTTCCGACCGGGACGCGCGCCTCCTTGTGCGTGCCGTCCGCCTGCTCGAAACCGAGGCGCACTCGCTCGGGCGCCGGCCCGGGGAGCTCGGTGAGCGCTTCGGGGAGGCCCATCGCCTAGGCCGGGACCGCCGCGCGCCGACGTGCGATCAGGTCCTTCGCGAGCCGCACCGCGGTCGAGGCGTCCGAGGCGTAGCCGTCGGCGCCGACGACATCGGCGTAGGCCTGCGTGACAGGCGCGCCGCCGACCATCACGATCACCTCGTCGCGGATGCCCGCCTTCTCGAGCGCGTTGATGTTCGCCTTGAACATCGGCATGGTCGTCGTCAGGAATGCCGAGAAGCCGACGATGTCCGGTTCGTGCTCGGTGATCTTCGCGACGAAGGTCTCCGGTGCGACGTTGACACCGAGGTCGTGAACGGTGAAGCCTGCACCCTCGAGCATGATGTTCACGAGGTTCTTCCCGATGTCGTGGACATCGCCCTTCACGGTCCCCATCACGAACGTGCCGATCGGTTTGGCGCCCGTCTCGGCGAGCAGCGGGCGGAGGATGTCGAGTGCGCCCTGCATCGCCCGCGCAGCGATCAGCATCTCGGGGACGAAGAAGTCGCCCCGCTCGAAGCGCGCACCCACCTCCTCGAGCGACGGGATCAGGGCGTCGTAGAGCATCGATTCGGGCCCGAGCGCGTCCGCGAGGCCCCGCTCGACCAGCTCGCGCACCTCGGGCGCGTTGCCGACGAGCGTGTTGTCGTAGAGGCTGCGGAGGATCTCCTCGTGGGTCATGAAGCACCTCGCTCGTTCTTGTCGTGTTCGTGGTCGTCCTTGTCGTGTTCGTGTTCGTAGCCGAGCTGGCGGCTCAGCCTCTCTGCTTGGCCGATGAGCAGCGGCGCCAGTCGCTCGATCCGCCGGTCGTTCAGGCGCGTCGTCGGTCCGGAGACCGAAAGCGCGGCAACGAGCTCCGCTCCCCGCTTCCAGACGGGCGCCGCCATGGCGGCGAGACCGAGCTCGAGCTCGTCGACCGCCGTCGCGTAGCCGCGCCGACGGATCGGCTCGAGCTGACGCTCGAGCTCGACGGGGTCGATGATCGTCTTGGATGTGAAGCGCTCGAGCGTCCCGGGAAGCGCAGCGGCGCCGAAGGCGACAAACACCTTGCCGTTCGCGGCGACATGGTGGGGCACCCGCCGGCCGACCCAGTTGGTCACCGCGACGAAGTGGGCACTGTCCCGTTGGGCGAGGTGCTCGGCCCCACCAGGGCCGGGAACGGCGAGGTTGACCGTCTCGCCGGTCTCGCGCGCGAGCAGCTCCAGCGCCGGGCCCGCGAGCACGACCAGGTTCTGCGCACCGTCCTGGCGCGCGAAGCGGAGCAGCACCGGGCCCGGGCGCAGGGCGCCGCGCTCGCCCGCGCGCTGGAGAAGTCCCTGACGCTCGAGCGCGGAGAGAAGACGCGACGTCGTGCTCTTCGGCAGGCCGGAGTCGGCCGCGAGCTCCCCGACCGCGAGCGGCCGCGGGCTCTCGACGACGCGCACGAGCAGCGCCGCCGCCCGCTCGATCGCCTGGGTGCCGCTCTCCGCCACGCCCATATTGTGGAACTCGAGTTCCAGAAGCGCAAGCGACATGCGTGCAGAACGCGCGCGCCGCCGCCGCCGCGTGGTGGACGATCCCGATCCCGAAGCCGTCGGGGTCGAGGCGGGAGTTCGCGCGTCGTCGGGGGTCGCACGGGGAACCCGACGCGGCGGACCCGGTTGGGCACGACCAGCGTCCCCGGGGGGAGCGGCGGAGCGCCGGGACGGAAAGCAGCTCCGGCGCGGCGAAGCGTCCTCCTTTCCGCGCCGACTCGACGACGCTGGATGTGCGCGGCGACCGGCCGAGCCGCCGTGCGCGGCGCGCGCCCGCGGCAAGCGCTGAAGCGTCCCTACGCCGACCGGTCCGGCCTACGGCGCCGGCACGGGGCTGCGCACCGCTCAGGTGTGGTCGCGCCCCACGAGCGCGGGCTGCGCCCGCAGCCCGATCAGCTCGTCGACCCGACGCGTCAACTCGGCGCCGCCGAGACCGCGCAGCGCCAGCGTCGTTCGACGCCGCAGCACGTCCTCGGCGCTCCGCGCCCACTCGCTGCGCGCGGCGTAGAGCGCCTGCGCGGCGATGTCGGGCGCCCCGCGCGCGAGCGGCTCGAGCAGGCGCGCGTCGTCGAGCACCGGAGCGAGCACCTCGCCGGCGAGCGAGCCGTAGAGCTGGCGCAGGTGCGAGCGAAGCGCCGGTTCGACCTCGAGCGGCAGGCGCATACGGTCGAGCCCCGTCGCGCCCGGAAGCGGCCAGGGGCGACGGTCGATGCGGTGCAGCCCGAGCTCCGCCCGGAGCTCTCCGAGTGCATCCAGGGCGATGCGCCGGTAGGTCGTCAGCTTGCCGCCCGCGACGCTGAGCATCCCGCCCTTGCCCCGGCTGTAGACGGTCTCGCGGCGCGCGCTCGTCGTCGAGCCCGCGCCGCCGGGGAGGACGCGCAGCCCGGCGTAGCTCGAGCGCACCCGCTCGCGCGCGACGAGCTGCGGCCGGAGCGCGACGGCAGCCTCGGCGAGCACCTGCTCGATCTCGCCCTCCTCGACCCCGACGCTCGCCGGGTCGCCCTCCCAGAGTGAATCCGTCGTCCCGAGCAGGAGCATCCCCTGCCAGGGGACGGCGAAGCTCACGCGCACCTTGTCGTGCGGGATCGTCAGCGCCGCCGACCAGCCGCCCGCCGGCTCGAGCAGCACGTGCACGCCCTTGCTGAGCCTGATCGAACGTCCCGCTCTCGGATCCTCGAGCAGCCGCACGCTGTCGAGCCAGGGACCCGAGGCGTTGACGACCGCCCGCGCCGACACGGGGATCGTGGCCCCGTCGGCGCGCACCTCGGCGCCGCGGACCGCGCCCCGCTCGAGTCGAAGCGCGGCGACCTCGGCGTAGTTGACGACGGTGCCTCCCTGCTCGGCGACCGCGCGGACGTTCGCGAGCGTCAGGCGGCTGTCGTTCGTCCAGCAGTCGACGTAGAGACCGCACTTGCGCAGCCCCTCGAGCCGGAGGTCGGGGACCATGCGTCGAGCCCGAGCCGGCTCCACCAGGCCGTTCAGCCGCGCGCGCGCGAGGGTCGAGTAGATCGCGATGCCGCTCTGGACGACCCAGGGCCGGTAGGGGCCCTGCTCGTAGAGCGGCATCATGAAGGGAATCTGGTGGACGAGGTGCGGCGCGACGAGCGTCATCAGGTGGCGGCGCTCCTCGTGCGCCTCACGGACGAGGCGGACGTCGCCGAGGCGCAGGTAGCGCAGGCCGCCGTGGATCAGCTTCGAGGAGGAGCTCGAGGTGGCCCCGCCGAAGTCGCTCCGGTCGACGAGCGCGACCGCGAGCCCCTGGTGGGAGGCCGCCGCGGCGATCCCGGCACCGATGATCCCGCCGCCGATCACGAGCAGGTCGAACTCGCGCTCGCCGAGTGCATGCAGCGAGTCGGCGCGGCTCGCTAGACCCACGTCGGGTTGCTCCCGGCGCGCGAACGGGCGCGACCGACGGCCTCGAGGCATGCGCGCCGGGGGCGGCAGGGGTCGGTCGCGGTGCGCAGGCCGTCGTCGGTGCGCGCGGGCACGAGGCCCTCGTTCCGGCCGCCGAATCTGCCCGCGCGGCCGCTGCGCCGCCCGGCGGCAAGGGCCACGATCGCCGCCGGAACGCACCCGGCGGCGCGCCTCTCGTCGACCTCGAGCGCGCCGATCCGGGGGCGGGGCGAGCCGGTGAACAAGCAGGTCGCGACACCGAGGGCGCCCGTGCGCGCGCCCGGGGCGTCGGCGCACCCCAGCGCACGCGGCCGCCAGGCTGGAGGCCTCGGGAGCGTCCCGTGCGACGAGCCGAGCGGACGCGGCCGGCTCCTCCCCCGGGGGGCGGCGCTGCTCCCGGATCGCCGCCTGGTCGAAATCGGCGCGCGCGGCCTGGGCGGGCGCGCTCTCGGGCGGCAGGCGCCTCCGGTGAAGCGGTCGCGCGTCTCGCCCACGGCGAGAGCGTACTCGGCGGCGCGTTATGTGTACGAATGGTTACGGAGGTGTGACACGATGCGCGAACCGCAACAACCTGTTTGAAACCGGTGCGGGGCGCGCCTAAGCTCGCAGCGGCAGTCCCGTCGACGAGGAGGAGTCATGGAGGATTTCGAAGCACAGGAAGTCGAGTTCTGGGCGAGGCTCTCCGAGGAAGGAATGAGCAGGTCGCAGATGCTCCGCCGCAGCGCGGCGGCGGCGTTCGGCCTGACGGTGCTCGCATCGCCCGCGGCGGCCTACGCGGCGCGCACCCGGGCGGCCGCCGCGATGCCGATGGC
>Ga0302325_10030033_pt1 | contig 11216 bp, 7 predicted proteins | sample Palsa_T0_2_FD_201948 | JGI IMG/M metagenome (GOLD analysis project Ga0302325, IMG submission 201948) | Peat permafrost microbial communities from Stordalen Mire near Abisko, Sweden - Palsa_T0_2 | ecosystem: Environmental > Terrestrial > Soil > Palsa > Peat permafrost | place: Sweden: Abisko...
GCGAGAGGTCGGTCTCCGGCGTTTCGTTCCGAAAGTCCTCGCGCAGGTGCGCGATGGTCGTTATTGGGCGCCGCCAATCGAAAGTATGATCGCGATTGGGAAGTATTAGAAGCAGGCGCCCCCGTTGTCGAATGACGCGCTTCCATTCCAGCAGCGCTCTGATCGGGTCGGCGATGTGCTCCAAACAATGCGACGATATTACGCAATCATAAGTCGCATCATCCGCCTGCAGTGTCGCCCCCTCACAGATAAAGGTCCGGCGGAACTTCACTGCATCGCTATGCCACAGGGTCTGCGCGGCATAATTAATATTGTCTACGCTCTTAAGACAGGAATAAATGGGCAGTTGCCCCCCAAATCCGAAAAGATCGCTCGGCCCACCTATCTCAAGCGCCTCCATCCCATGCAAGAGTTTCCTATAGGGTTTGGTTATGGGAAAACGCTGGGTTCTGAGGCGGCGTACCAGCAGCCGGCCTCGGCGGCCAACCAATTGCTTGAGTGCGCTCTTAACAGACATTCTTATCGGTACCCCTCGAAGAGGCTTGCCAATTCTGTCGCATCCAGTCACTTGACGGTCCGCACGCGCGTGGCCGCATCTGGCTGGCGATTACGCCACGTCGCCCGACCGCTCCAACCCACGTATCACAAGAATTTCCACCTTTCTCCGACGCCACAGTTTACCATGCATCGGGAATCCGGTCGCTGAGCCCGAATCGCGAACGATCGTGCAAGCCTGTCCGACGCGTCCGCGCGGCCTCCCCCCGTATCGCGCCATCTGTCCGCGCAGTAGCGAAACCAAGAATACCTTGCCGCACTCTTTTAGAGCGTGATAACAAATCCCAATAGGAAAGTAGTTAGGCCATACGTTGATAGAATTTCCGCCATTGACGAAAAGCCGGCCTGGCAGGCTCAGAGCGATTGATTGCCGCGTGTTCATTGCATAATCGAAACGCCGCGAGTAAGGCATGGATCCCCGGCCAGCCGCGAAGGACCACATTTTCGGCATTGGCGCATCAACAGCCACAGCGCCGGCCCGCGATGCCGCTGTGGTGATTTACTGTCCCGCCGGTCAATAATAGAAGAACCGTGCCTGTTCGAATGAAAGATATCGCCCGCGACCTGGGCGTGTCGCAGATGACCGTCTCGAAAGCCCTGCGCAATCACAGCGACATCAGCGAAAAAACCCGCGAGCGCGTCCTGAAGCGCATGCGCGAGCTAGACTATCAGCCCGATTGGATCGCGCGCAGCATGGTCACCAAGCGCACCTACCTGGTGGGCCTGGTGCTGCCGGACCTGATGCACTCATTTTTCGCCGAAGTCGCCGGCGGCGTTACGCGCAAACTGCAGCCGCTGGGCTATCAGGTGGTGATCTCGAACACCGAGGAGAACGCCGAGACCGAGCGCACCCATGTGGCGAACCTGATCAACCGCAAGGTGGATGGATTCATCATCGCTTCAGCGCAGCGCAGCGGGCAGGAGGAACCCTTCGCCTTGCTGGATAAGAGCGAGATCCCTTATGTGCTGATCGACCGCGTGATTCCCGGCGTCGAAGCCAACTACGTGGGCGTGATGGATGAAGATCTGGGCGAACTCGCCACGGGGCATCTGATCGGCCTTGGCTGTAAGCGCATCGCGCACATTCGCGGGCCCAACGTTTCCACCGGCGCCGGCCGTCTGCGCGGCTACCGGCGCGCTCTCACCAAGCGCAAGATGGCCATCCGCAACGAGTATATTGTGAGCGGCCAGCACGGCGATAGCACCGGCTACGACGCCATGCTGCAGCTGCTGAAAGCCAATCCGCGGCCGGACGGCGTCTTCTGTTATAACGACCCGGTGGCCGCCGGCGCCATCAAGGCCGCGCTCGAGTTGGGAATGCGTGTACCGGAAGACATCGCCATCATCGGCGCCGGCAACGTCCATTATTCCGATTTGCTGCGCGTGCCCCTTTCCACCGTAGACCAGAGCAGCTCCCTCATCGGGGAAAAGGCGGCCGAGTTGTTGTCGGAGCGGATGGAGTCGAAAAAGCCGCTGCCGGTGGAGCTCGTGTTCATTCCGCCGCGCCTGGTATTGCGCGAATCCAGCAACCGGAAACCGGCGTAGCTTTCTTCTTCGCGCCCCGCCCGCCGTAACCATTCGCGCCCTTGCGCGTCTCAAATCCATGCTGCTCGCCGATTTGCGATACGCCGTCCGCACCCTGCGAAGGTCTCCCGTCTTCACCACCGCCACCGTGCTGACCATGGCCCTGACCATCGGCGCCAACACCGCCATTTTCAGCGTCGTCAACGCGGTGCTGATCCGTCCCCTGCCGTTCGCTTCGCCCCAGCGACTGATGCAGGTGTCCGAAAAGAACGATAGGCTCAACATCTCCAACTTCGCCGCCTCCGTACTCAACTACCTCTCCTGGAAAGAGCAGAGCCACAGCTTCCAGGCGCTGGGGGCCATCGGGTCGGGTTCTTACACTCTCACCAGCCGCGGCGACCCCGAGCAGATCAACGGCGCTACCATCACGCCGTCGCTGTTGCCCCTCCTCGGCATCCAGCCCGTCCTGGGACGCGGCTTTCGCGAAGGCGACGACCGTCCCGGCGCGGCGCCCGTCGCCTTGATCAGCCAGGCCCTCTGGCGCCGGCGTTTCGCGGGTGAACCATCCGCCATCGGCGCGCACATGACAATCAACGGGGTCGACTATACGGTGGTCGGCATCGCGCCCGCCGGCCTCCCTTTTCTCGCCACAGGGGATATCTGGACGCCGCTGACCATCGACCCCGGCAATGAGATTCGCCTCAACCACGTCATCAACGTATACGGACGCTTGCGCCCGGGTGTGACGCCGCAGCAGGCGCAGACCGAAATGAACCTCGTTGCCACCCGCGTCGGCAGGCAGTTCCCCGAGGTGAAGGATTGGGGCATCAACCTGTTCGACTTCGCCGCCACGATTATCCCCGACAGCCTGCGCACCGCCCTGTTCGTGCTGCTGGGCGCGGTCGGCTTCGTGCTCCTCATCGCCTGCGCCAACATAGCCAACCTTCTACTCTCGCGCGGCGCAGCGCGGCAGAGGGAGATTGCCGTCCGCACCGCGCTCGGGGCCACCCGCAAGCGCATGCTGGCGCAGTTCCTCACCGAGAGCCTGCTGCTCTCCACCGCCGGCGGCGTCACCGGGCTTCTGGTTGCGCTTTGGGCCGTTCGGATTGCGAACCGCGCGCTGCCGCCGGGCCTGTTGCCCGTGCCTGAGGTTGCCGTCGATTCCGCCGTCCTCTTCTTTGCCCTTGGCATCACGCTGACTACCGGCTTGCTCTTCGGATTGGCGCCCGCCTGGCACGCCGCCCGCACCGACCTCGGCGCCGTCCTCAAGCAGGGCAGCCGGTCCTCTATCGGAGGCCAGCGCCTCATCATGCGCCACGGTCTGGTGGCCGGAGAGCTTGCGCTCGCCACCGTCTTGCTGGTGGGCGCGGGACTTTTGATGCAGTCGCTGATCCGGCTCCAGCAGGTGCGGCTCGGTTTCCATCCCGAAGGAATACTCAGTTTTCAACTTGCCCCTGCCGCCGTGAGGTACCCCGACCAGGCCAAGCGTTGGGCGCTCTATCGCCAGGTCTTGCAATCGCTGGCCGCCATCCCCGGCGTCACCGGCGCCGCCATGTCGAGCGGAATCCCCATGGGCGTGGGCAGCTACAACCGGTCGCCGTTCATGCCCACCGGCTCTTCCATCCTGCCCGCTGACGCGTCGGTCCCCATCGACTGGCGGATTGCCAGCCCCGGCTACTTCCGTCTGATGGGCATCCCGCTGCTCGCGGGACGCGATTTCACCGAACACGATGGTCCCGGCGCTACCGATGTAATTATCGTCAGCCGCGCCGCCGCGCAGAAGTTCTGGGGCGCCGAAAACCCGATCGGCAAGATGCTCCACCGCCCAACTGTCCAGAGTTCGTTCACCGTCATCGGGGTTGTGGATGAGGTACGGCTCACCGCGCTCAATCAGGAATTTCCGTGCTTATATTTCTCCGCAGCCACGCGCCCGGCGCCATTGATGGATATCGTGGTTAAGACCCAGGGCCAGCCTGAATCCGTGCAACAGGCGGCCCGCGCCCGCATTCACGACATCGATCCCGAACTGCCGCTTGCCAACGTCCGCACCCTCGAGGATTATGTGTACGACAACGCCGCGCAGCCCCGGCTCAACGCAGCGCTGCTGGTGGTTTTCGCCGGCGTCGCGCTGCTGATCGCGGCCATCGGCGTGTACGGCGTGCTGGCCTATTCGGTGAATCAGCGCACCCGCGAGATCGGTCTGCGCATGGCCCTCGGCGCGCAACCCTCCGGCGTGCTCTGGTGGATCGCCAGCCAGGGAATGCTGGTCGCCATCGCCGGCATCGGCGCCGGCCTGCTGGGCGCAGTCGCCCTCAGCCGCGTGCTGGGCGCCCTGCTCTATCAAATCGAGCCGCGCGACCCGCTAACGTTCACCGGGGTCGCGGTCCTCTTATCGGTAGTCGCCCTGATCGCCTGCCTGGCGCCCGCGCACCGCGCTTCGCGCGTCGACCCGATCGTGGCCCTCCGCGACGAATAGCATAGCGTTCACCGCGGAGACGCAGAGGAAAAGAGCCAGCGCGGTGAACACCCAACAGAAGTCCGCTCCGCGACGCCTCCGAGCACTCCCCCTCCGCGGTTAATCCCCTATCGCTCCGGCTCGCCAGTCCCCCTGCGTTCCTCCAGCACGGATTCAATCAGCGCCACGCCGGCGCCGTTGAACTTTTCCATTTTGATCGTGTCGCCCACGTTGAGCCACATATCTCCGTTCGCTTTGTACGCGGACCACTCCGGAAGTCCGCGGCCGTTCGGGTTCAGGTTCTTGGCGAAATTCGTCCAGTAAGACGAAACCGAATCCGCGACCTTCCGATCAATGTCAGTCCACGGGTAATCCCACAGGCGGAGATTGTTGAACACATAGACCACTTCGGAGAAATGGACCGCCCCCTTGATCGGCGTGGGGGTGTTGCCGTTGCCTTCGGGCGCCGGCGCAATGTGGCTGAAGTTGTAAATATACACGGGCGACTTGCCGGTCTTGAGTTGCATTTGCGCCCAGGTCCGATGGCCGGCGAAATTGATGTCGCGATACACGTCGTGGTACGCCTTCTGTGCCTCGGCGTCGTTCTTCGCCGGGTACAGGCGAAGCAGTTCGTCCGCTTTCGCGCCGAACGCGCTCTTCGCCCACGCATCATAGGCCGCAAGCGAGTTGGGCGCCCGCTGTCCACGGCCTCCGCCAACGCTGCCGGCTTCGTCATTGGTCACGCCCGTAAGCAGGGGAACATCGTTCTGCTTCCCATGCAGGTAAATGGTGTAGACGTCTTCGGGCAGGAACCAGCCATCCACAACGGCTCCGGTCCAGCCCTGCTGGTTTTTCTGGAAAGCGGCGAACAGGTCTTCGGCGGACATCGCGCGCAACTCCGCCAGCGAGGTCTTACCGGCGGCCTTGGCGAACTCGACGCCTCTGGCCTCGGCTTCCTTCAGCGTCTCCATGCGGCCGAAGCTGGTATGGGATTCCGCGATCGCCCCGCGGAAGAGACCCCGCGCGAGCGGCGACGCAGCGAGGAAGTTCACGCTGCGGCTCCCGCCCGACTGTCCCCAGATGGTGATCTTATCCGGATCTCCGCCGAATGCCGCGATGTTGTTCTTCGCCCACTTGATGGCGGCAAGCTGATCGAGCGATCCGTAGTTGCCCGATACCCGCGGGTCGGATTCTTTCGACAACTCGGGATGCGCGAACCAGCCGAAGATATTGACCCGGTAGTTCAGCGTGACCACTACTACGCCCTTCTTCGCGATTTCGTCGCCGCCGTACCTCGGGTCGCCACCCCAGCCGCTGACGCCCCCGCCGCCATAGATCCAAATCATCACCGGAAGCTTGTCGCTGGCGGACCCGGCCGGCGTCCAGACATTCAGGTAGAGGCAGTCTTCATTGAACTTATCGAGCGACTGAATCCACGGGCTGGTAGCGGGGCTGTCCACTGACCGCTCGGCCTGCATGCAGGGCGGCCCGAATTTTCTCGCGGAAAGCACGCCTTGCCAGGGGACCACCGGCTGCGGCGCTTTCCAGCGCAAGCTGCCCACCGGCGGCGCGGCGAATGGAATTCCGTGGTACGCGCGCACGTTCCAAGCCCAACCGGGGATTCCGCTCACCAGGCCGCCTTCCACCTTGATCGGTTCCTCGATGCGGGCCGCCAATGAACTGGCGGCTAGAAGCGCTAACGCCAGGCCGGCCACGCGGTGTCTGAGGCTTTCATTCGGGCGAATTCGCATGGGCATCTCCGTCATGATCTTACCGCCGCGAGGCTGACCAACCTACGACGTAACGGTTACACCGGGGACTTGGCGCGCCCGTGCGTTGCCGGCCGCCCTTGCCGAAGCCATGTTAACCGACACAGGCGCGCTTCTCCGGAGGTAACTGCTTCTGCATCAGGCCAGACGATGTGGCGGCGCCCGCAGTGGATCGCGAGGCAATCCCTCCGCGGCGTTGCTGCGAGACCTGGGGATGCGTCTATCCATATCGGCGAGATAGGAATGTGGAATGCTGCCGACGGCGCGATCCTCGCATTCGCATCGGGAAAGCACGTATTCGCCAACGATCTGTTCCGCGGCGCTCTCATCACAGTCAAGACGCGGAAGACTACCTGCCACAGGCTGCCGATCGGCGGATCTGAATGAACTCGGACGTCGCCAGCACGTTTGTCATTACTTATCCATCGAGAGCGCCGGAACTCCCGGCAAATCAGCGCCACGGGCGTTTCCCGTCAACGTGGATGTTTCCGTCGCGAGCACACGAATTTTCGGAAACACCCGTTTTCTCAGGACTCGTAAATAGGCGCCGTGGCCAACAAGGCTACTGTTCTACGAGCTTCATCTGTTGTTCGTTCATACGACCGCCATGCACCTTGAACCCAGACAGGGCGCAGGCGATCTCTTTCACGTCTTCTGTGGTTAGTACAAGTTTGGTGGATTCGATGTTCTCTTGAAGGTGCTTGAACTTCCCCGTTCCGGGGATCGGGACGATGAACGGCTTCTGAGCTAGCAGCCATGCGAGCGACAGCTGCGCGGTCGTAGCGCCTTTTCTCTGCGCAAGCTCGCTGATGCGATCAACAAACGGCCGATTAGCGGTTATGCTGTCCGGCCGGAAGCGCTCAAATCCGGCACGCAGATCCGATTTCGGATCAAGCGTAGTCTGCGCATCAAGCCTTTGCGTCAGATAGCCCATGCCAATTGGGCCCCAAGGCACAAAGCCGATTCCCAGTTCTTCGCAGGTATCGAGCAATCCATTCTCTTCCGGGTCACGGTTTATGAGCGAATACTCGGTCTGGAGTGCGGCGACGGGCTGAACGGCATGTGCTTTGCGGATGGTGCTGGGGCCAGCTTCCGAGAGGCCGAAATGCAACACTTTGCCGTTTTCGATCAGCTCTTTCACGGCGCCCGCCACATCTTCGATTGGCACATTTGGATCGACTCGGTGCTGATAGAAGAGATCGATCCGGTCCGTCCGGAGACGCTTCAGGCACCCGTCCACCATTCTCTTGATGTGATCGGGCCGGCTGTTCAGGCCGCCATTGCCGGTGAGGTCGAAGCCGAATTTTGTTGCGATCTTCACATCGTTGCGGAATGGTTCGAGCGCGCCGCCGACGATGGTTTCGCTCATGTACGGGCCGTATACTTCAGCCGTGTCGAAGAACGTTACACCGTTGCTGTGTGCAGCACGGATGACCTGGATAGCATCGTCGATGGGAACCGGTGGGCCATAGTTTGTGACCAAATTCATGCAGCCAAATCCCAGCTCCGATACTTTCAGCGCTCCGAGGTTTCGCGTTTTCATGTCTTCTACTCCACCTCAAGGTTAGGGCGAAACGCTCGTTGGCCGGTAGCCTGATCGACCAAGATCATTGCCTATTTGTCCGAAGCGGCTGCGAAATCTTTGCGCTGGCTGCGCCGGTGCCTTATCTTGGAGAGGTCGAGGAAAGTGAATGATAGCCCGGAAATCCAAGCAAGTAAATGATCCTGGAGCCACGCAGATGCTCAAAGAGCTGGCTGGATCAATTAACAAAGCGCTGGATAGTGCAGCCGATCTGTCAACAGCCGTGCCGGGACTTGCGCTCTATCGAAACACTGCTCCTACCGCACCGAATCCCTGTACCTATGAGCCGAGTCTGCTTCTCATTCCGCAGGGAAGAAAGCGCGTTGACCTGGGCAAACAGAGCTATGTCTTCGGCGAATCAACCTTCCTGCTCACATCAATCGACCTTCCGATCATCAGCCGAGTATCCCTCGCCACAGTGGAGAGGCCCTACCTTGCGTTCTTCCTCAAGCTTGATATGGGCATCGTCCGTGACGTTCTTCACACCGAGGAGGTGCGGATCTCTACGCCGTCCGTTGGAACACGCGGTATGGTTCTTGGAAAAGTGACGGTAGAACTGCTTACGCCATGCTTACGCATGGTTCAACTTTTAGGCGTTCCGCAAGATATCCGGTTTTTTAGCAAACTGCTCCAGCGAGAAATCATTTACCGGCTTCTGCAGGGACCTCAGGGAGATCGTCTGCGTTCGGTTGCAACGATGGCGAACCAAAGCTATCTAACGGCTAAGGCGGTCACTTGGCTGCGCGAACACTTCGAAAAGACGCTGAATGTGGATGAGCTTGCGTCGATGGCAGGTATGAGCAGATCGACTCTGCATCATCACTTCCGTGGTCTCACAGCCATGAGTCCTCTTCAGTTTCAAAAACAGCTTCGGCTCCATACAGCGCGGCAGAAGATGCTCACGGAGGAACTTGATGCTGCGAGTGCGGCGTTCGCGGTGGGATACGAAAGTCCAAGCCAATTCAATCGGGAGTACAAGCGCTTCTTCGGAAAGCCCCCGATGCGCGATGTGCAAGCGCTGCGAGCGTCCCTGTGATCGCGAGATCGATCACGATGTCACGTTCGGGGAGGGTGTCCTTTAATGGTTTGCACGGACCCCACGCGGCTTGTCCCAGTCGGTCATCGAAGCCGTTCGCCCAGCAAGAGAATCACAAACCTTCCTCCGCTCTTTCCCCCTTCCCCTGCAACAAATCATCCCGTCCCATCGGCCAACTCCATCCCCGCCCGTGTTATTCCGGTACACGAGGTACCCAATGGCAACCGCAGCCCAAGCTCAACCAAATGAAGTTCAACCAACTGAACTTCAACCAAGTAACACCCAACCACCCGCACCAACGGACCCCGTCGAACGCTGGCTCGCCCGCAGAGTTTTAAATCCAGGAGAACAACGCGCCGCCACCAACCGCGCGAACAGCGCCAACCGCCGCAACTCCCTCCACTCCACCGGCCCTCGCACCGAATCCGGCAAACAGCGTTCGTCGCGCAACGCCTTGACCCATGGCCTCACCGCCCGCACCGCAGTCCTGCCCACAGAGGACCCCGCAGCCCACCAGCTTCACATCCAGCAGTTTCTCGACGAGCACAAACCCGCCACCCCCACCGAAACTGAACTGGTCCACGAAATGGCCGATTCCTCCTGGCGTCTCAAACGCATCCAATTCCTCGAAGCCGACCTGTTCGCCAAGGATCCCAACCCCGAAGTCCTGATTCCACTGCTGGCCAAACTCGGCCTGCACGGCTCGCGTCTCTCCCGCCCGTTCGAAAAAGCCCTCAAACAGCTTCGCGAAATCCAGGAAGAGCGCCTCGCCCAGGAGCGCCGCCAGCTCACCGAAGCCGCCGAACTCCTTCTCCTCCATGAGCACAAAGGACTTCCGTGGAACCCCGCCGACCATAGCTTCGTTTTTTCACCCGAACAAATCGAGCGTCAGGCGAAAAAGCTGGTGCGCCTGAAACCGCAATTTTACGCCCCTCTGGCCCGCGTCCAAGCCGATCCGCTCACGCGAACCGCGAGATAGCGTCCTCGAAAAAAAAGAAGAACCACCACTCACACACAAAACACCCCGACTTGCGCCACCTCTCACAGAAGAATTCTTGCCTAACCGCAAGCCACCAGCCACGCCCCAGTCACCAGCCACCAGCCACCAACCACCGCGTACAATGAAGGTTCCATGAAAATTATCGTCACTGGAGGAGCCGGATTCATTGGTTCCAGCTTCGTGCGCCAGGCGCTCCGGAATCCCGCGCTTGAGATCGTCAACATCGACAAGCTGACGTATGCGGGGAACCTGGAGAATCTGGAATCGGTAGCGAACAACCCGCGCTATCGGTTCGTGCAGGCGGATCTTTGCGAGCTGGAGGGATTGCGACGCATCTTCGCGGATACGAAACCGGACGCGGTGGTGCATTTCGCGGCGGAGTCCCACGTGGACCGCAGCATTTTCGCTCCTCAGCCGGTCTTTGAAACAAATCTGCGCGGAACCTTCAATTTGCTCGAAACCATGCGCGCGGACCGCGTGGCGCGCTTCATCCACGTATCCACCGACGAAGTGTACGGCAGTTTAGAAGCGCCGCTGGAAGCCGACGAACAGTTTCCGCTACAACCGAGCAGTCCCTATTCAGCAGGCAAAGCCGGCTCCGATCTTCTGGCGCTGAGCTATCACAAGACGTACAAGCTGCCGGTGATCGTCACGCGCGCGTCCAACAATTACGGTCCTTGCCAATTTCCCGAGAAGCTGATCCCGCTCATGATTACTCACGCCTTCGACGACAAGCCTCTACCCGTCTATGGCGACGGAATGCAAATCCGCGACTGGCTGTATGTGGAAGATCATTGCCGGGCAATTCTCACGCTGCTAGAGAAGGGCAGGGACGGCGAGATCTACAACATCGGCGGTAATCGGTCGCTTCCGAACAAGACCGTGGTGGAACAAATTCTCGCGATTACCGGCAAGCCGGCTAGCCTGATTGAATACGTGACGGATCGGCCAGGGCACGACCGCCGTTACGCGCTAACGAGCGAGAAACTGCACCGTGAAACCGGTTGGAGCCCGAACATGGACTTCGAGCGAGGCCTAAAGGCGACGGTAGACTGGTATCGCTCTAATCCCGAGTGGATTGCGCACGTAAGGTCGGGTGAATATCAGCACTATCATGACAAGAATTACGCGAATCGCAATCGAGAGCTGGGAGCAATTGCCAAGCGCTGAGCGGTTGCGTGGGGAGAGAACGATCTATGATTGAATACATGTGTTCAGTCCGGCGCGAGGCGAATGAATGAAGGGAGTTGTATTGGCTGGCGGTACGGGCAGCCGTATGTTCCCGCTGACCAAGA
>Ga0302325_10030036_pt1 | contig 11214 bp, 11 predicted proteins | sample Palsa_T0_2_FD_201948 | JGI IMG/M metagenome (GOLD analysis project Ga0302325, IMG submission 201948) | Peat permafrost microbial communities from Stordalen Mire near Abisko, Sweden - Palsa_T0_2 | ecosystem: Environmental > Terrestrial > Soil > Palsa > Peat permafrost | place: Sweden: Abisko...
CGGTGTTCGGGCTGACCACGCGGCGGGCGGTCAGCAGGGCCAAGAGCCTGAAGTCATGGCAGGCCGCCTCGCCCAGTTCGCCGACGCCGGGTACTCGCCTGGGGTGGCCAGCCGGATCAGCACGTCAGTCATGCCTCCAGGTCAAGAAAATCGGCTATTGACGATAGGAAAAATAGGAATTATTTACCGGATATCATGCTTTCGCTACTGTTCAAACGCGGCCAACGGCGCGCCTGTACCCCGGGATGCCACATGATCCTCCCTCGTCGCCAGCAGGTAGTCCTCGACCGGATGGACCGCGCTCTTGGCGCGGCCGACCCGGAACTGCGGTCGAGCTACGCGGCCTTCGCCCGGAGGGCCCGGGGCGCGCCCTTCCCCGCGGCCGAGGTCATCACGGGCCGCCCGGCCCGGTTCCTGGTGCTCGCCACGGTTATCCTGCTCGCGGTCGGCTTCCTCGCGTTCGGGATCGGCATCCTTCACGGCGGATGCTCCTCGACCTGCATCATGTCGCATAACGGCTGACCGACCGGCCCGCAGCGGGACCTGACCCGGCCTCGCCGCCCGGCCGGTGCCATGCTTCCCTGCTCGGCAGGCTCCCCGACGGCATCACCTGCGCTGGCCCTGGGCCGCTCGCGCGCCTCTGGGCCGCCGCGCCGGGATACGGGCTTGAGCCGGCTTCCGGCGGCTTCGCCAGCCGGGATGCGTGCCGGCGGGACCGTGGGGTTCCAGGGGATGAGCCGCGCGCCGGCGCGGGCTGCATCGCCGATCCCGGCGGGCGGGGGCCGCGGGTCCGGTTCCAGGTGGTACCGGAGCGCCAGGGCCGCTCACACCTGCGCGTAGTCCTGGATGTCCTGCTCGAACTCGGTCACGAGCTCCGGAGTCAGGGTGCGGCGGGTCTGGCCGGCGGCGTGCAGGACGTCGCCCGTGGTCACCTGCTCCTCGCCGTGCCCGAGCAGGACGCGCTCGAAGGCCAGCTGGGCGGTCCTGCGCGCGGCGAACTCGATGTCGGCCGGGGTGAACAGCCGCGATTCCTCCACGATCGCGGCCATGTCAAGCTCCCCGTGCGGGATCGCGGCCAGGTATCGGTCCCAGATCGCCTCCCGCGCGGCCGGGTCGGGCGGCCCTACCGGGATCACGTAGTCGAACCTGCCGTGCCGCAAGAACGCGCCGTCCAGGGCGCGGACCGAGTTCGTGGCGCAGATGAGCAGCCGGTCGTCTTGCTCCCGGAACGGCGGGATGAGCTTGAGCATCTCGTTGGTGACCCCCTGCGCCGCAGAGACGGTGCGCGGCTGCCGCGTCCCGGCGATCTCCTCGACCTCGTCGATGAACAGCACGACCTTGTCCAGCTCCGCGACCAGGGCGAACGCCTCGCGCAGCGCGGAGGCCAGGCCTGCCGGGGACTCGCCGGCCAGCCGCGACGGGAACAGCTCCACGAACGGCCAGCCGAGCCGTGACGCGGCGCCCCTGGCAAAGCTCGTCTTGCCCGTTCCCGGCGGCCCGAACAGCACGACCGCCCGCGGCGGCACCAGGCCCAGCCGCTCCGCCAGCTGCGGCTGCGCCAGCGGCAAGATGACCCGCCGCTCGATCAGCTCCTTCTCCCCGGCCATGCCGCCGAGCTCGTCCCAGGCGCCGGCCCGCACCATCCGGCCGCCGAGCTGGCCCAGCACCCCGGCGCTGCCGGGATCGACAGGCTCCAGCCGCTCGTACAAGACCATCCCCGGACGCGCGGTGTACCCGGCGTGCTCCAGCGCCACGGCCCCGGTCTCGCTTGCGTCCGCCAGCAGGCACTGGATCCGGTGCACCCCGGCTGCCGCCAGCCGCCGCTCCAGCTCGCCCAGCATCGCGCTGCCGATCCCCCGGTGCCGCCACGCGGCCGCCAGGCTGATCCGCATCACCCACGCCCGGTCACCGCCTACCGCCGCGACCGCGACCCCCACCAGCTCCTCGCCGGCAACCGCGACCACCGCGGGCTCATGCGACCGGACGGCCGCGATCAGGTCAGACAGGCTGAACGCCGGCGCCTCGCTGCTGGCCGCCGGGCTGTCCCACAACCGGACGGCGGCATCAAGGTCGTCCGCATGGAAGTCACGAACCCGCCACGGCGCCATCACATCAGTGTGCCACCAGCAACCGCGCCGCGCCGCAGGTGACGGGATCGCCGGGGTGAGCGCTCAGTCCGGTGCTCAGCAGTGGACCCTCGCGCCGCCTGCCGGCTGCGTCTTCCAGCAGCTCGCCGCGTCCGGAGACAGCGCGGTGGCGATCGCCGCCTGCGATGCCAGCTATTACGTCGTGAGCATCAACCCGGCGACCGGCAAGGCGGCCTGGCAGCACCACGTCACCGAGCCGTCGCCCAGCTACCAGTTCCAGATCTTGTCGGCCAGCCCCGTCGTGATCAACGACGACCTGACCGGCCCGCGCGGCACGTCCACGGTCCGGGTGTTCGGCGCGGACGGTGCCGTGACCTCAGCCTTCAGTGTCTCCGGAATCCCGTTGGCAGGCGGGACGGTAGCGCTCAGCACCGGGTCGACAGACGGCTTCGGCGTCCCGGTGGTGGTCGCCGACGGCATGGTCGTCGGCGCTACCAGCGTCAACGGCACCGGTGACGCCCTCGCGGGCTACCGGCTGGCCGACGGCAAGCGACAATGGCTGGTCGGCACTCCCGACGAGGTAGACGACGTGGCGCTCAGCGGAGGCGAGCTCGTCTTCGTCGACGAGTCAGACCCGGCCTACTCGCTTGAGGAGGTCGGCGTCACGACGGGCACGCTGCGTTCCCTCGGGTACTTCACGCAGGGAATCCTCCAGACCGGCGACTCCGGGCTGTACGCGGTCAACGGGGACTACCTCGTCGCCAACCTGAACGGCGACAGTTCCAGCCAGCCTCCGGTCGCCGCCATCAAGGCGCCGGCATCGCAGGGTTAGCGACGACCTCGCCGAACAGGGCGCGCGGTCCGCGGGGTGGTCGGCCGCCCCCGTCAGAGTTATACTCAGTTTAAATATGGCTCGCGCCGTGCTGAGTTAGCGCTGGTGACCGCGGGCTTGAGCTTCTGTGGAGGTCCGCCATGGCCAAAGACGCGTGGATCCTGGGCATTTCGATGACCAAGTTCGGCTAGCACCCGGGCGAGGACGTCATCGACCTCGCGTCCCGGGCCGCTCGTCGCGCCCTTCTACGACCCGCTCCGGCTGGCCGAGGACCTCATCGTCGCCGACAACATCTCCAGGGGCAGGATCGACCTGATCGTCGCCGGCGGCTACCTGCCCGGCGAGTTCGAGATGTTCGGCATCCCGATGCGGGAGCGGCCGGCCCGGGTGACCGAGGCGGTGGCGACGCTCAAGGGTGCCTTCTCCGGCGCCCCGTTCGACTACCGGGGGAGCGCCGTCCTTCCTGCACCAGGCCAACGCCTACGGCGCCTGGCTGACCGCGGGCGACGTGACCGCGCCCTACCAGGCAGTCGCCGACGCCGACGCGCTCCGCGCAACCGGCCAGTTCCAGGTGCTGACCCCCGACCAGCTCATCGCGCAGCTTAAAGCGGCCCCGGTCCCGTTCGTCAACCTCCATCCGCTGGTCGGCGGCATGCCCACCGACCTGGCCTGGTCAAGCCTTCGCCTGCTTGAGCGCGAGGTACTCCCCGCTCTCAGCGAGGGGTCCGTCGCCAACGTCTAGCGATCCCACGCCGGCGGGTGGCGGCCGGTCGACTCCATGCTCAGCAAGGCCTCCGGGCATCAGTCAGGCTCCGTCGCCAGCTCCGGATAGGCCAAGAGCCCGGGCAGGCCGCCGGAGTGCAGGAAGACGGTGACCTGCCCAGGGCTGATCCTGCGTTCGGCACAGAGGTTGACGAGGCCGGCCATGGCCCTGCCGGTGTAGGTGGGGTCGAGGAAGATCCCCTCGGTCCGGGCGGCGAGCAGGATCGCGTGCCGAGCGGCCGGAGTGATCGCGTGGTAGCCGTCTCCGACCTGGTCAGTCGAGATCCGCAGGTCGGCCGTACGAGCGGCGTGCCCGGTCAGCCCGGTCAGCAGTTCGGCCACGGTGGCCACCGGGTCAGGCACCGCGCCGGTATGGACGCCGACAACGCGGCTGGCGCCAAGTCCGGCGACGAGGCCTGCCATCGTTCCGCCGGAGCCGACCGCGACGATCACGGTGCGGAGGTCGGGGACCTGGGCGAGCAATTCGGTAGCGCAGTCGACGTAACCGCGGGCTGAGCGGGGGGAGGAGCCGCCAAACGGGATGACAAACGGGATCCCGCCCGCGAGAGTCACTTCGCGGGCGGCGCGGTCAGCCTCGGCGCCCGCCTGGCCCGGCCGGGCCCAGGTCACGGCGGCGCCGGCGAGATCATCCAAAAGGAGATTGCCGGGCCTGGTGGCCGGCTGCTGGCCCTCCAGAATCAGGACGCAGCCCATTCCCAGTCGCGCGGCGGCAGCCGCGGTGAGCCGCGCGTGATTGCTCTGCGCCGCTCCCGTGGTGACCAGCGTGGTGGCGCCCGCCGCCAGCGCCTGAGCACAGCTGTACTGAAGTTTGCGGATCTTGTTGCCGCCGCCACCCAGGCCGGTCAAGTCGTCGCGCTTGATCCACAGGTCATCAGCGCCCAACCCCAGAGCCGTGGCTAGGCGGGGAGCACGCTCCACCGGGGTCGGCCACGTCCCCAGGACCAGCGGAACCGGATCGTGGTCAGCATTCATCCCGCCAGTCTCCCCGGCCGGCCACGGAATGGCGACCTGCCTGGCCGTCAGCGCCTAGCCTGTTCTCATGGGAATGGCGCGATCAGGGACCCGCGGTGGCTGACGCCGACGACGTGCGCGCCCTGGCGCTGGCGCTGCCGCACGTGCAGGAGATCGAAAGCGACGGCTTCGACTTCCGGGTGGACGGCAAGGGGTTCGTGTGGTCTTACCCTGAGCGCGCGCCCGGGCAGCGCCGCCGCATCCGGACCGACATCGCGGTGCTTTACGTCGGTGACGAGGCCGAGAAGCAGGCCCTGCTGCTCGGCGAGCCGGGCAAGTTCTTCACCGCCCCCGGCTACGACGGCTGGCCCCTGGTCCTGCTGCGGCTGGCCGAGGTGGACCGCGCCAGGCTGGCCGAGCTTGTCACCGACGCCTGGCTGATGAGGGCACCCCAAGCGATCGCCGCCGACGTCGCCCTCCCCGGCAACCCGCCCCGAAGCTGATCCGCCAGTCGGCATCCGGCCCGCCCCGCGAAAACTGCTCCCGGCCCCGCGCCGTTGAGTTAAGGGGCTGGAGCGACCCGAGTTGCGGGCGTTACCTCCGGGTACCCCCTAGCCCGGCCATTATTGTGAAGACATTTATGATTGTGCAGACCTTTTAGCGCTATCACCCCGAAAAGTCTTCCGGATCATGAAAGAGGCCAGCGACGATAGCCGGCCTTCCGGGCAAACGGGACGCCGGTTCCGGACCGGTCGGCGGGCGCACCTCTTTTGAACCACGCCGCCGAAGCTGATCTCGTTGCCGTCCGCGTCCCGGCAGGTCACCACGGAACTCGGCGGTCTCATGACCGAAGGCTACGGCTGGTAAGTCTTCACATCCGGGTCACCCCTCATGGCGGCGCAGCCAGGCATCCTTCGCGTAATATTTACACTAGGTATAATTTAATGTAGCTTCAAGCCCAAGTCGCGAGACAAGCACAGCGACCGGCTATGACCAGCGGCTGGAAGGGGACACGGCAATGACGGTGCCTTTGACGGCGGGTGACTTCCTCGAGCGGACCGCCGCCGGCAAGCCGCAGAAGTTCAAGCTGCGGGCGCCCTGCCGGCCGGGCCGCGAACGGGGGGTCAGCTGAGGTGGGCCAGCCAACCGGCGGGCTCTGCGGCGTCCGCGTCGTGGATTTCGGCCACTACATCGCCGGGCCGCTGGCCGCGCTGCTGCTGGCCGAGGCGGGCGCCGACGTCGTGCACGTGGACGCACCGGGGGAGTCCGCTATCGGGCCGGCCGACGCCTACTTCAACCGCGGCAAGCGGCGCATCACCCTCGACCTGAAGTCACCCGCCGGCCAGGCCACCGCCCGCGGCCTGGCGGCCCGGGCCGACGTCGTGATCGAGAACTTCCGGCCCGGTGTCATGGACCGCCTCGGGCTGGGCGCGAGCGCCCTCCGCGCGGCCGACGAACGGCTGGTCTACCTGATCGCTGCCGGGCTTCGGGCCGGGTAGCGCGGCCCCGACGGGCGAGAGGTTGCCAGGCCGGGCATCGGCCGCTGGCTGTCCGAGACCCCGCCGCGGCCGGGCGCCAACCCCGGCGCGATCGGTTCCCAGGCCATCGAGATCCTCGCGGAACAGGGGATTTCAGGCGACGTGGCGCGGCAGCTGGCCGACGCGAACGTGGTCTGCCTGCCCGGCCAGCTTCCCCGGCTGACCCGGCTTACCTGACCGCCGCGCCGCGGGGGCGGCGCTACTTGGCGAGCTCGGCCGCCTCGACGACCGACTTGATCCTCTCCAGGGTGAGCCGCATGCCCGCCTGGTTGGCGGCGCCGCGCCTGCTCCCGGCGACCATCCAGTACAGGCGGATGGGCAAGATACGGGGCAGCTCGAACGACTCCGTGACGGCGGTCCCGCCCTCGGCCGGCTCCAGCTGGTAACGCCACGTGTTGAGGGTCCGCCCGCCCGGGCGGGCGGCCACCGTGAAGGCGAACTCGCGGCCCGGGTCGCACGCCACCACCGTGCAGACGGTCCAGTACACAGGACCGCGGCCGTTGCGCCGGACGTGACCGCGGAATAGGGCCCCGGGCGCGGGCCCGCTGGCACCGTCGAGCCACTCGGCCTCGAACGTCTCGGGACTGAACTCGCCGACCCGGGTGACGTCGCTGACCAGGTCCCAGACCCGCCCGGGAGATGCCGCCATGTGTACCGTGACCGAACCGCGCATGCCAGGAGCGTAGCCGGCCGCCCAGCCCGGGAGACGCCTAGCCCCGGACCGCGCACCACAGGCGCCCTAATAGTGATCCAGGTCCTCCACGGTCACGCCGTCCGTCTGGCATCCGGGGCTCGCCGGGCAGCCAGGCGCGCGCGATCATGAGATGGCGGGATGTGTACATTTACGCCTAGTGCAAACTGACGAATACGCCCTGTGCAAACTGACGAAAGGCATATCACCGTGGCAACGCAGGAGACGGGCCGCGACGGCAGCGCCGCGGGCACGCCAGCGGGGGCCGTCCCGCCGCGCCGCAGGGCAGGGCTGACGCAGGAGCGCTCCCGTGACACCAGGCGCAAGCTGGTACGCACCGCGATGCGGCTGTGGTCGGAGCGGGGCTTTGAGACCGGGATCGAAGACACCACGATCGACGAGATCGTGCAGGCGGCCGGGGTCACCAAGGGCACCTTCTACTTCCACTTCGCGCACAAGGAAGAGATCCTCCGCGAACTCGGCTACTCGACCGCCTCGTTGCTCGCCGAGGAAGCGGACCGCTGCGTCGCGGCCGGGCGGCCCGTTGAGGAAGCCCTCCGCCGGGTCACCAACGCCCTGGTGGCCAGCGTCAAGGGTGCGCCCCCGGCTGCCGTCGGGCGGGCCATCAACGAGTTCCAGCGGTCGCGGCGGCCCGGAGACGAGCTCCCGGCCCGCCTTCCGGCCTTCGCCCAGGCGCTCGAGACCGTCTTCACCAGGGCGCAAGATGAGGGCGAGGTCACCGACAAGGTCGATCCGAGCGAGATGGCGCAGATCGTCGAGGCGCTGTACGTGGACTCGCTGCGCGAATGGTCGCAGGCCCGGCTGCGGCACCTCAACCCGGCCCTGCAGCGGCGCACCGCGATCGTCGTCGCCGGGCTGCGGCCCGGCAGTGCGTTCTAGCCCTCGTTAGGGCTGAACCCGCGCCACGTCGTCGTGCACGCGGGTGCACCGTTCGAACATCCGCGGGCTGTCCTGCCGCGTCCGTCGGACCCGATAGGCATGCCGCCATCCCAGCACGCCGTGGTGGCCAGTGGTCGTCACCGGGTACGCGGGGCAGCTGTCGCTTGCCCAGTACGCGATCGCCGGCTGCGGCGGCTACGTGGCCGCCCGGCTGGCCGCCGTGTACGGCCTGCCGTTCCCGCTGGCGCTCGTCCGGCGTCGTCGCCGCGGTGCCGGTGGGCATGGTCGTCGGCCTCCCCGCGCGGCGGTCTCAACGGACGGTGCGTTATCGGTCGGCATGCGGACCTCCCTGTCGCGGCTACCAGTGAAATTATACTAAGCCTAAAATACGCAGGCGCCATCTATCCCGGGACTGGTGCACCGATAACGTGCACTGACGAGTCTTGCGGTCTCCGCCCAAGCTGGACCGCCGCCGGCCCGTCACCGGCAACGCGAAGGCAGCGGCCACTGGTCGCGGCCGACAGGAAAGGGACTTCATGACGGTGAACGACCCGGCCGAGGGCACGCGGAGCGCGTTCCTGGTGCTGGATTACGCCACTTACATCGTCGAGAACTTCAGTCACGACGACGGCGTGGCGAAGGCCGCGGCATCGACGGTCGCTGCCGCCCGCGCCGTCGGCCTGCCCGTGATCTACGTGGTGCCGAACGGGATGCAGGAGCAGGTTCACCCGCTGGTCGCGCCCGCGAACGGTGAGCCGGTGCTCGGCAAGACATCGTTCAGTGCCTTCGCCACCACGGACCTGGACGAGCGGCTGCGGGGCCTCGGCGTCGGCCATCTCATCGTCGCGGGCGTGGCCACGTCGGGGACCGTGCTGTCGACCACCCGGTGGGCGGTCGACATCGGATACCGGGTGACGGTGTGCGCGGACGCCTGCGCCGACCCGGACCCGGGCGCGCACGCCGCGCTACTTGACGAGGCCGTCTTCCCGGAAAGCTGGCTCGGCCTGTGGCGCATAGCCCGCGTCCTGCCCGCGTCCCAGATCAGCGAGCTGGCCGCTGACGGGTAGGCCCGGCGACTGAGCCGGCTCGCGGGTCGCCCGCCCGCGATCAGTCCACGAGCTTGCGGATGCGGCGGGCGGCGGCTCGCAGGGCCCGGTCGATATCGGTGCCGAACGGGTTGTCGTGTACCAGGTACGTCCAGGTGGAGGTGGGGCGTTTCAGGCCGACGGCCTCGAGGTCGACGCCGTCGGCAGTGATCGGGGCGGTCTGGAAGGTCTCGGCGGACCGCGCCTCGGCTTCCTCGAACAGGGTCTCGAACGCGCGGATCGCTTCCCTGTTGAACTCGTTGAGCGGCACCGTCCCGCGGGCCAGGGCCCGCAGCTGGATGCCCTCGCGGAGGTCGGCGAGGAAGGCCAGGTGCTCAGCCCAGGCCCGGTCCAGGTGGAACAGGACGATCTGGCGGGCGGCGCCGGCCAGGACGGTGCTGTCGATGCCGGCGCTCAGCTCCGCCAGGCGCTCCGGGCACTGCCTGGCGAGCGCCGTCACGGCGTCGTCGGTCCTCAGCATCCGCATCCGATGCCGCAAGACGATGCTCCGCTGGTCTTCGACGAGCTTGTTGTACTGCCAGGTGTTCCGGTGGATCTCCAGGTTGACGCCCTCGGCGACGCGCTGCGCGTGGTCAAGTCTCCACTGTGCCCGCGGGCCGGGATCCTTGGCCGGCGTCTCGCCCGGCGCGTACTGGAGGATCAGCTCATCTTCCATGCTGGCGAAGAAGACCGACCCGCCCGGGTCGCCCTGGCGCCCGGCGCGCCCGCGCAGCTGCCGGTCGAGCCTGCTGCTGGCGTGCCGGCCGGTGCCGATGACGTACAGGCCGCCGAGCCCGGCTATCAGGTCCCGGTCACCGCGGGCGCCGCCGAGCTGGATGTCCGTGCCGCGCCCGGCCATCTGGGTGGACACCGTGATCGCGCCGTAGGCGCCGGCTTCGGCGATGATGGCGGCCTCCTGGGCGTCGTTCTTGGCGTTGAGCACGGCGCACCGCAGCCCGGCCCGGCCGAGCCCGGCGGCCAGCCGTTCGGACTCGGCCACGTCCAGGGTGCCGATCAGGACGGGCCGCCCGGTGGCGTGGGTCGCGGCCACCTGGCCGGCGACCGCTTTTTCCTTGTCCTTGACGGTCGCGTGCAGCCGGTCGTTCTCATCGGCGCGGACGCACGGGCGGTTCGGCGGGATCACCGCGATCTCCAGGCCGTAGAACTCCCGGAACTGCTCGCCGGCCGCTACGGCGGTCCCCGTCATCCCGCAGACGGTCCGGTAGCGGCGGACCAGCGACTGGGTGGTGATGGTGTCGAGGATCTCGCCGCTCTCGCTGGCGGCGAGGCCCTCCTTGGCCTCGACCGCCGCGTGCAGGCCGTCAGGCCAGCGCTGCCGCTGGGCCACCCTGCCCCTGGACTCGTTGATCAGGTGCACCGCGCCGCCGCGCACGATGTAGTCCACATCGCGCTGCAGCAGCGCCTGCGCGTGCAGGGCCACGTTAAGCCGTGTCAGCGCCTCGGCGTGCTCGGTCGTGTACAAGTCGATGCCGCCCAGCGCCTGTTCGGCGGCTTGTGCTCCCGCGCTGGTCAGGGACACGTTGCGGCCGTCTTCGTCGAGCTCGTAATGCCGGCCGGGGCGGAGCCCGGCCGCGATCCGCGCCATCTCGCGGTCGGCGTCAGCGGCCTCCGCCGCGCCCGCCAGGACCAGGGGCACCCGCGCCTCGTCGATCAGCACCGAGTCGGCCTCGTCGATCAGGACCACGTCCGGATCGCCCGCGACCAGATCGGCGGCGTCGGTGACCAGGCGGTCGCGGAGCACGTCAAAGCCGAACTCGCTCACCGGCGCGTAGGTGACCTGCGCCGCGTAGGCGCGCCGCCGTTCCGCCGCCGTCGAGCCCTCGCCGATCCAGCCGACGGTCACGCCGAGCAGGCCGTAGACCGGGCCCATCCACTCGGCGTCGCGGCGGGCCAGGTAATCGTTCACCGACATCACGTGCACCGACCGCCCGCGCAGCGCGTACCCGGCGGCCGCGAGCGCGCCCGCCAGCGTCTTGCCCTCACCGGTCGCCATCTCGGCGACCAGCCCGGAAAGCATCGCCAGGGCACCGAGCACCTGCACGTCGTACGGCCGGTCGCCGAGTGCGCGGCGCGCCGCCTCGCGGCCGCAAGCGCAGGTCTCCGCGTCGTCGCCCGCCGCCCGGGCCGCCGTCGCCAGCTCGCCGTCGGTCAGCCCCCGCAACCGCTGCTCATGCCCGCCGACTTGGGGCAGCAGCTTCCAGAACGGCGCCAGCTCCGTCGTTCCCGGCTTATTCAGCAACCACCGCACCACGCTCGACATCCGCACGCCCGGACAACGTCCCGCGCCCGCGCCGGGTTCCGGCCGCGGGCGGCGCCTCGCAGGGCC
>Ga0302325_10030040_pt1 | contig 11213 bp, 14 predicted proteins | sample Palsa_T0_2_FD_201948 | JGI IMG/M metagenome (GOLD analysis project Ga0302325, IMG submission 201948) | Peat permafrost microbial communities from Stordalen Mire near Abisko, Sweden - Palsa_T0_2 | ecosystem: Environmental > Terrestrial > Soil > Palsa > Peat permafrost | place: Sweden: Abisko...
CGCACAGCATGCCTCGGTCGCCCCACTTGAGGTCAACGAGGTCTGCCTGACTCAGTGCGGCGATAAAATTCCCGAGGTCGACCGCCGTCTCGTATGGCATGGGGGATGCTCCTATCGGCTCCTTGCCTAGAACATAATAGGAACATCGGATCGCCCGTCAAGCCCGTACCTGTTCAACCTGTCCGGGCTCGACATGATCTCATCCGAGCGATGTGCTAAGTTTTAGGGACGCCTCTGCGCCGCCTTCGGAGGGGAATTATGCTGAGGACACGTCTTTGCGACCTTCTCGGCATCGACGTACCTATCATACTTGCTGGGATGGGTGCGGGAGCAACCTCGGCAACATTCGCTGCCGCTGTCTCCAATCATGGCGGTCTGGGAAGTGTCGGCTCGCTCTTTTGCCCGACCGACGCCGTGAAGCGGGAAATCGACCTATTGCCGACCCTGACGAACCGCAATTTCGCGATCAACCACATTCCGCAAGCCCTGGATGTCGAAGTCTTTCGTCACACCCTGCGCGCCCGACCCGCCGTAATCTCGTTCGCGCTAGATGATCCGGGCGATTTGATTAGGCAGGCCCATGATGTCGGCTCTCTCGTCATGGTGCAGGTCACAACGGTCGGGCAGGCCACCCAGGCAGCCGAACGCGGAGTTGATGTAATCATCGCGCAAGGTGGTGAAGCGGGTGGCTACGGCGGAGCCATCAGCACGATGGCCCTGGTGCCGCAGGTCGTGGACGCCGTGTCACCGATCCCCGTTGTCGCCGCTGGCGGCATCTACGATGGAAGGGGCATCGCCGCAGCCTTCATGCTGGGCGCGGTCGGGGTAAACATGGGCACGCGTTTCCTGGCGTCCAAGGAAGCCCCCATCGACGATGAGTGGAAGCAGGCCATCATCGAGGCCCACTCCGAGGACGCGGTGAAGGTAGAGGTCCTCAACGACATTATTCCGGTACCGGGCACAGTCGGATACGGCACCGTGGGACGAACCCTGCGTACTCCTTTTTTCGATGAATGGGGTACTAAACGGGATGAGGTACGGCAGAACGGCGAACGGCTCTGGACGGAAATTGTCGATAGACTTCGACGAGGACAGCGTCGAGAGACGCTGGTGTGGGCCGGACAGACCGCAGGAGGAGTCCGGGAGATACTGCCTGTCGCTGACATTATGCGGCAACTGATTGATGAGGCCGAAGCAGCGCTGGCTCGGGCTCCCACACCACATTAAACGGGTCAGGCACGTACCTGTTCGACCTCCAGGGAGCCCGCTGGTAGCGCGCGCAGAAGCTCCGCCTCGTTGCCGGTCTCCTGGAGCCACGCGGACCAGTTGGAGCGGTCCAGGATCACCATCTGCCGGTCATGGACCGGCGCGACATCCGGGCTCGGATCGGTCGTCAGCAGGGTGAACGCCTCCCCGCCCGCCGGCATCGGACGCCACAGCCCGGCGAAGCAGAACCAGGGCTCGCCGACCTTGGTGAACTTCCATTTTGTCTTCGGCGACTTCGTGCCGGTGAACTCAAAGAAGTGCGAGGCGGGCACGAGACATCGGCCGACCGGAAACCGCCGTCCCTCAGACCGAAAATTGATGACCGGCGGACGTTTCGGCTGGGCTGGCGGAAAACCCCATCGTAGCTCGGCAAACTCGTTTGTCCCGTCTTCGAGCCGGCGGATGGCCGGGGCCTTATCGGTCGGCCAGATGTCGTCGCGTGCTTCAAGGTTCGGGATCGCGTCTGGCCATTTGACTGGAATGCGGGTCTGCGAGAAGGCCGCGAGGTAGTCGTCGTAGTCGACGTAATTGCCGTAGTCATTACACACGCACCTGATCCTCTTTATTCCGGGCCACGCACGTCGATCTCGAAATCATCGATCGTCGCTGCTTCCCACCTGAAATAAAGGTACGAGAAGCCCACGAGGGTTCGACTGAAGACGATGTTCTCTTCTTTCAGGTGACGAGCTACCGCGTTGCGCATCCAATCGTCTGGGCGGAAGCATCCAGTGCGATAGAAATCAGCAAAATCCTCCAGCCCGTCTTTGCGCATCGGGCCATTGGAACATAGCAACAATCTGACCGGGGCCTTTTCGTCCGGTGCCAGCAATGCCTCTTTAGCCTCTGCTTCCCTCGTCCATCTGATGAACGACCACCGAGCTTTAATCTCCTGACCCGAGATCGCTGCTCCACCGAGTTCCCGATCAACAACAAGCCGTGCGTTGTCGGGAAAATCTTGCGCGAAGCGCTCGAACCGCTGCCACGAGGCATCGTCGTTCATCCATCGCGGCGCGACCGTTTTAACGTCAATCCAGCAGCGGGCACCGGAGGCGAACGTCAGCCGGAAGTCGATCGTCTTTTTGGTCAGGGCCAGTCGCGGCTCGTACGCGATTTGCGTGATGTCCTCACAGGAGTCGAGGATCGAGACCGCTGCGGCGATCTCGTTGATCGTCTCCAAGATTTGGACGAAATCCTCGTTCGTTCGACAACGAGCTACCTGATCCTCGAACCGGGCAACGAGCTTCTCACGACCCAGGAATTTGGGATCGTCGCGAATGCGTGGAATTAGAGCGGCGCGCACCTTCTCGACGGTGGCTCGACACAGATCATCGAAACCCGTCATCCGAAAGCTCGTTGTTCAAACAAGCTGCCCTGCCCGATCGGCGGCGTCTTTTCGCGCAGATCACGCCCGGTGATCTCGACGTTGCCGTCCTCGGTCAGTTGTCGACGACGCAGCTTGCGCTCCGCGATCATCTCGAACCGGGTTCGCTGTAGGTGGAACGCCTCGATACACCGCTCGGGCGTCACGCGCTGATCGAGGAGGCCCTGGAATACCCGGCGGGCGATCCGAACGGTGCCCTCGTAGGGACCGAGGACAACGCTGAACTCGACGGTCTCACCTTGCGCATTCCAGCGTGCGTCCTCGGGAAATTGGAAAAACAGCACGCTTGCGACCTCCTGGGGGAAGGAGCAGAATGTTCCTATTGTGTTCTATCATGATGGCGGAGGCAAGTTCTATCATGATGGCGGAGGCAAGATGGCCGTTCAGGGAGAGCGGATCGGCGGTGGGTTCATCCTGATCACCGGCCTCGACGGCATCCGCTACGCGGTCCGCCCGCAATCCGTGGGGATCATCCACGATACCGACGAATGTCACGATGAGACGATGATCCAGTTGTACGGCGGTCATGTCGTCCGGGTCCCCTGCCCACTCGACGAAGTGCTCGTATGGTTCGCCTGACGATCAGGTCGGCGGATCGTTGGACGTAACGGTCTCCGGCATCAGAGTAAGCAAAACCGCAAACGCGAGGGAGGCGGCGACGGCGGCTTCGAGAAACGCGGTTGCGTATCCGAAATGATCGACGAGCAATCCGGCGACCAAACCGCTCGTCGAGGCCCCGACGCCCTGCAACATCGCCACTGTGCCTTGAGCGAGATTGTAGCGACCCGTGCCACGCATGAGATCGGCCAGAACGAGCGGGGTTATCGCTCCGAATATCCCGGCACCAATGCCGTCGAGCAACTGAACGCCGATCAGCCAAGTCGCGTCGTCGGAGAACGTGTAGAGCACCGCCCGGATCGGCAGGATGCCGAAACCGATCAGCAGGATCGGTTTGCGTCCCCAGGTATCGGCGGTGCGACCGACCAGAAGTGCTATCGGAAGCATGATGGCCTGGGCGGCGATGATGCACGATGACATCATGGCCGTGCCCCAGCCGGGATGCGCCAGAGCGAGCTTCTGACCCACAAGCGGCAGGAGCGGTGCGTTGGCGAAGTGAAAGAGCATCGCGCATCCCGCATAGATCAGCAGCGGTCGGCATGTGAGCAGTACCGAGAGGCCGGATATCCTTTCTTCCCCGCCCTCCAGTGGTTCTGCGCCTCGCGCACGCTCGTGGTCAATCGCTTGGGCCGGGATCGACAGCACAGCCACGGACGCGAGCACGGCGAAAAGCGGCACGAGCAGAAATACGGCGCGCTGCGAGAAGGCCCAACCGACAGCACCCGCAACAGCAGCGATGGCGACGTTGCCGGCGTGGTCGAATGCGGCGTTGCGGCCCATTCGCCGCGCCAGTTGGCGGTGCCGGTATAGGCCGAGAGTGATGCCGGCGACGGCAGGACCGAACACATCGCCAACGACCGAGATGGCACTGTTTCCGATCAGCACGGGCCAGAATGACGGCATCAGGAAGATCACGACGGCCCCAAGGGCGAGAACAGCCAGTGCGGTGACGATCAGCCCGCGCTTCGCGTGGGTGGCGTCAATGGTGGCCCCTGCGGCGGGTTGCGCGGCGAGACCGAGCCAACCACCGATCATCGTGACCAGTCCGACGCTTGCCTGACTCCAATGCTGCTGGGTAACGAGAAAAACGTTCAGGTACGGCCCCAGCGCGCCACGCACGTCGGAGAGCAAGAAGTTCAAAGCGTCGAGTGAGGCGGGGCGAAAACGGGCGGCGTCAGCTTGATCGGTGATACCGGACTGGTCGGTTAGATCGACAACCACAGTGTCCCCGCCGCCAGCGTCAGCAGGGTAAGTGGCGCGCCGACCCTGAAATAGTCCCAAAACCCGACCTTGATGCCGTTAGCGGCTGCGCCCTGGACGACGATCAGATTGGCGATAGACCCGATGAGGGTAAAATTGCCCGCGAGGGTCGATGCCATCGCCACCGTCAGCCATGCTGACCGCTGATCGGGGAGTGAGACAACCAAAGGCTTTAACAGCAGCACGGCTGGAACGTTGCTGACGAGGTTGGAGATAACGGCGGTCAGTCCGCTCAACACGGGTATGCGGTCGAGATGAATGGCGGTGACTGCGGTGGCGAAATCCCTATTCAGCAGCGTGTGCTCCGCACCGGCCACGATGATGAACAAGCCCGCGAACATCAGGAGCAGAGACCAATCGATTTCCGCGTAGACGCGCTGACTTTCGATCCGCCGTGTCAGAAGTAGCAACGCACCGATGATGATCGCGGCTTTCGCCGGGGGCAGACCCGCGAATAGAAGTCCGAGCAGAAGTACCGACGCGACGACCGCCTTCCATCCCATCACGCGGTCAATCTGGATCGTGGTCGGCATCGTCTCGGGTGCAGTCCCGTTTGAAAGGGTGCGCCTATAGAGAAGACCGATCAGCACAACGGTGAGCACGAGACCCGCGAGGGCGACCGGCGCGAGGGTGGCGGCGAACTCCGCGTAGGGAATTTGCGAGAAGCTGCCGATCATCATGTTTTGCGGGTTGCCGGTGATCGTGGCGGTCGAGCCGATGTTGGAGGCCATGGCCGCACCGGGTTTCTGCGTGATGAGCGCGCCGCCTCAATCACCAATGGGGTGAGCACGAGGCAGATGGCGTCATTGACCAAAAAGGCCGAGAGCACACCCGCGATAATCGTGACCACGATCAATAGATTCAGCGGCCCTTTGGCTCGATGTGTAGCAAACGCGGTTGCCCGCGAGAGAAAACCAGAAAGCCGTAGATGGGCGACCACGATCATCATGCCGAGCAGCAATGTCAGCGTGTCGAGATCGACGGCCTTGTAGGCGTCGCCGAGCGGCAGTGCCCCACAGGCTACCATCAGGGCGGCTCCGACGAGGGCAATACCGGCACGATCAAGGGCCAAACCGGGAATGCGACCGACCGCGAGGGCCACGTAACTGGAAACGAAAATCGCTACAGCCGCGACCCAGGTGAAATCGTCGCGAACGGGCGTTGCGATCAATGAGACTGACGCCAGCCCTGCACCGAGGGCCAGCAGGACAACCATCATCACGACGGCGAGGCTGATGTGGTGGCCCGATATACCTCGCTGCGGCGGCAACGACGGCTCGACTGCCGCAGTTTGCGGTTCGTCGGCGGTCGCGGCTCTGGGTGTGGAAGCCTCAGACATCGCCAAACCGGCGTACCTCGGTGGCCGGCTTGTCCTCGCGCTCGCCCAGATAGACGACATGCCGGAGAAGTCCATCCGGCGTCCATTCGACGTACGAGACCTCGACAACCATCTCGGGTCGCACCCAATGGACCCGGCTGAGCACCAACGGTGAGCCGAACCGGCCACCGCGAGGTGGTGCTGCCGACAATGGCATCTTATCGACCGTGAGGGGCTGGAGACGCCCATATAGCCGCTCAAGCTCCGCGACTGGCATCCCGGTGCCGGCGCGACCTGCATAGATCAGATCGCCGGCCGGCGTGTAGTAGCCGAGCAGGAGCGCGCCGATCCGGTGTCGGCTGCCCTCGGGGTCAGACCAGCCGACGACCACGAACTCCTCGCGGTTTAGGCATTTGATTTTGAGCCAGGAGCGTCGGTCGGGCTCGTATCGACCATCCACGCGCTTCGATACGATGCCTTCGAGCCCGTGCTCGCACGCCAGCCGATGGAATGCCGGGCCTTGCCCGATCTGGTGATCGTTGTAGCGGAGCACCTCCGGCGCACCGACTAGGAACGCCTCTAACCGGGTCTTGCGGTCCACGAGCGGCAGCGCGGTGAGGTCCTCGCCATCCAGATAGAGGAGATCGAACGCGAAATAGACGAGCGATGCGTCGCCGTGCTCCATCGCGTTCTGGATCAGGTTGAAGGCGGTACGGCCATCCGGAAGGAGCCCGCAGAGTTCGCCGTCGAGATACGCGCTCTTCGTGGGTAGGCCGGCGAGTGCACGGGCGATCGTCGGGTACTTGGCGGTCCAATCGTTGCCGCGTCGCGTAATGATTTTCACCGACCCGGAGTCGATCCGCGCGTGCATGCGGTAACCGTCCAGCTTGATCTCGTGGAGCCAGCCGGGACCGTCTGGTGCTGCTTTTACGAGCGCGGCGAGTTCGGGCTTGATCCAGGAGGGCGGAGAGGATGTGCAGCGGGCCATTCACAGATAACCACCACATATTGGATTTGCCGCATCAAGATGAGCACGACGCGATATAATACACGCCTCCACCAATCGGCTGTTGCGGTCGGTTTATTAGCGGTTGCATCCGCTGTAGGTCGGCCTCCGGCCTTGCTAGGACCTGAGTGGCATTGTTTACGGTCATCACCGCGTACGGCGACGAAACCGGCACGCATGCGGGATCGCCAGTCCAAATGCTCGCCGGGTGGGTCGGGCGTTTAGGCCGCTGGAACAGTTTTGATCTCGAATGGGAAAAGGCAGTACGCCAATCTGGTTTGCCCGGTTTTTTTCACGCTACCGAGCATTGGAATACGGGGGCGGGTGCAAAATTCTCGGAGCGGACTGCCCATCTGCCTGCAAAACATCTACTTTTCGGGTATGTCGTGGAATTAGATAAAGACAGTTACAACAGATACTACATAGGCGAAAAAAGACCAAAAAAGCCTCAATTGGACACAATGTATTCGCTTTGCTTCCGATATTTGATGGCGTTTTTATTGGTCCGGTTGCCTACGCTGGTTAGAACGGACGATATATTGCTCAATATTATCCTAGAAGAAGGAGCCGCCGGATCGGCGGATGCAATTCGGGTAATCCAGCAGCTTCGCAAGCAACCAGAAACCCAAGACATCGTTAAGATGCTTGGGGGTGTGTCATTCGAGCCAAAAGAGAAATGGCCGGGCTTACAGGCATCTGAAGAAGGTTGCCGCAGAAGCTACCGCAAACCGGAATCCGGGTGGCGCGGAGGCGATAAGAGCGTGACCCACGAACTTGGTCTGCTACGACGTATTGCAGAAAATCTCGTGACGCGCCCTCTTCCTTTTGGTCATGTAACTGACGACGTTCTCCGTGCAGAGGGACTCGCAAGAGCACGGCGTACGCCAGATACGCTGATAGGTGTATTGCAGCCGGGGTACGACGCCTTTTCAGAGCTTTGTGAAAAGCTGATCTCGAAGTCGCCGAAAATTGAACGAGGAACCTCCTTCGCAAAGTACCAAGAAGAACTGTTTGGTGCCCTGCTATCGGATTTCCTCGGCCGAGACCGTGCGACCATAACAATGACCGACCTTGTTGCCCTTGAACAGCGGTTGATCGATTGGTTTTCTTCAATCGCCGCTGAGCGAACCATTTTTCTTCCATGCATGATATCGCCTTGGCCATCACCGCGCTTTTCGGTCGGGCCAGTTTCTTTCATCCACCTCGATCATGTTCGGATGAGTGAATATTACCCAGCACCCGGCATGGAACGAGAGGTTCCCGTAACCGGCTTCGACAACGTTCTTGCCGATATGGGCAAGGAGCGTGCCCATTGGCTTGGGATAGTCAGCGTTAAAGACTGCGACGACGACAAAGCCCAGGAGGTCGGCGCGCTTGCTGTCGACTTGGCGATCGTCGCGTTTCAACTCGCGGCCCCGAATTTGGGGACCAAGAACATGTCGCGCCTTGCAACTCGACGTGGCACGCCCGAAAAGCTGAATCTCACGTTGTCAGGAGGCCATTACGCGGGCGGTTGGTCCAGGGTCGAGCCCGGAATATCGATCGGTGAAGGCTTGCTTGCGGACATCGTGGGTACCATGGCCCACCTCGTGATCGCTGTTGGAAACTGCATACGGTCCTATACGGAAGATTCGTACCGGCTTCCCACGTTGGAGCGGGCTTGGTGCGATGGCGCATACTGGCTCCATCAGGGTCTAGTTGAGCCCCTCGACACGATCGCCGTCGCGAAACTCGAAACCGCAATTGAGGTGCTTTTTCGCAGCGGAAGCTCCAGCCGGACCAGAAAGCTCATACAGAGTGCGATGGAAGCAGTTTACGGATTGATGCCGAACGACCCAATCACACCGACACACCGGCTGACGGTTCGGCAATTCGCCGAGTGGGTGGTAACCGACCGTTCGTGTGTTCTCCACGGCACGCGATCGACGCTGCACGCACGCCTGGGCGACACCCGCCTCGCCTTAGAGCATTTTGCCGCCTCGTTGCTGCGTGCCACCGCCGTGGGATTGGACGCGTATGTTAAGAGCACCAACGCGACCGATGACACCGAGGCGTTGCTCGCCTGGATGAAGCTGCATGGGCAGCAGCTTCGCACCACAGCACCGGGCGTGGATTTAGAGGCTTGGCATCGTCAGCTATTGGCCTCCCAGCCGAGTTGACGACACCGCCGAGAGGCGCATCGGCTCCTTCTCCCTCGATTGCGCTGACGTGGTGAATGCCCGTCGCGGTGCGCCCAAACCCGAGCGTCGGGTATCTCCATGCCGAGCCGGCGTACCAAAGATCATGACCGCGAGCCGCCGCCACAGGAATCGAGAAATTTGGCTACCTCGGCCATTCGGGTGAACACCTCGATGCAGCCGGCGTCGCGCATGGCGTCGGCGTGACCAGGACGGCAATGACTGCCTCCGACAAAGCCGATGATCGGCATGCCAGCCGCCAGTGCCGCCACGACGCCGCTCAAGCTGTCCTCGATCACCAGACATCGCTCTGGTCGAACGCCATGCTGCGCGGCGGCGTAGAGAAACAAGTCCGGTGCCGGCTTACCCCGAGCGACCATCGCAGGGGTGTAGATGTGCGGTTCCAGATGGGGCATCAGCCCGGTCATCGTGAGGGCGTGCCGGACCCGGTTGATATGGCTGTTCGAGGCGACGCAACGTTTCAGCTTGAGCGCACCGAGAAGCTCCGGGACACCGTCGATGGGTCGAAGTTCCGTGGTAAAGGCTTCCATGATCCGGGCTCGCTGGCCTTCGATGAACCCGGCGGGCAATGTGACGCCGAACTCCTGCTCGATAGCAGCGGCCAGCGTCACGGCGTTCTTGCCGACGCCGAACGCTAACATCTCTTCGAGCGTAAACACGATCCCGAGTTCGGCGAAGCTCTCCACGAAGATGCGGTTTGAAATAACCTCGCTGTCCACGAGTACGCCATCACAGTCGAAGATCACGAGGTCCGGCCGGCTGTTCATCGGGCCAGCCGATCCTTCTCAAGAGCCTCCTGGACGCTCGTGAAGCGTAGTTTGCGGCCCCGTGGCTTTCGTTCGTCCAGTCGCGCCTGCATGTCGAGCCACAGCCGGGTCGCGGGACCTTTCCCGGCGCGACCACTGATGCCGTGTTTGCGGGACCCCATGCCGCCGCGACCCTTTTGCATGCTCTGCCTGCGCTCCCATCCGGACACCTAAATATGACATGCTCATCCAAGAAATTCTCGCCGGTCAGCCACTCATGTGCGAGATCGCTTTCGGTCAGACCGATGATCCGGGTCCCGGTACTAGCACCCCGCTGGTGACGATCGCCGCACCGGGAGCAGTGCCGCCGGTGGTCGATCAGGAATTCACACCGACCGGGTTGAAGTCTTTACACCGTCTCAAGCACCTGAAACGAGGTGCGATCAAGGATTAGCCACCGCTTCCCGGCACACGAACGTTCAAGACGACTCCCGCGCGACGGCACTAGGATGCAGCATTAGGTCTGCATGACGGGGCTATCATGGATCACGCGGGCCGGATGCCACTGCGGCAACATCCATGTGCTGCTGCGGCTCTCGAAGCCTCCGGAGCGCACTCCGGTGCGGACTTGTACCTGCTCATTCTGCCGCAGCCACAATCCCCGCATGATCTCCGATCCGGCAGGATTACTCGAACTCTCGGCCGACGATTGGTCGCTCGTCGAGCTTTATCGCTTCGGTACGCGGACCGCCGATTTCGTGATCTGTCGTCGCTGCGGGGTCTTCATTGCAGCGATCTCGGATATGTCCACGTCGCCGTATGCGGTGGTAAACGTGAACTGCCTCGACGACCGCGCGCTTTTCACAGCGCAAGAGGCGATGCACGAGTTCCAGGACGAGACGCTCGAAGCTCGAACCTCCCGACGCACGGCCAACTGGATGCCTGCCGTGGTGCGGCGTTAGAGTCCCGCGCTCGGGAAGTAGAACGGAGCGTAAGACGGCGTGGTACGCCGATTGGCGTCGCTATCGTTACTTCAGATGGGTATCGGCGACGGGAAGAATCGTGGCGATGTGCCAGCCGTTCGGATCGCGGATGATGGTTTGGCTTATCAAAAACGTCGCCTGTTGTGCGGCTTGGCCCGGCTCGCCTCTCGTGAATGTGACAGGGACGAGGATTTGCACGGTGCCATCTGGGAGCACCGTCGCCCGCAGTTGGTTCTCATCAGGATCAAGATGCCAAGTCCCTTTGTAGTAGTCGCCGAATACATTGAGCGCGGCTTTGGAGCCTCGAACCTGGACACCGCGAGTGACCCACATGAAGTCCTCGGAATCCCACAGCATTGATCCCACGGTAGCCAGATCATGAGCGTTCTGTGCCGCGACGAAACGTTCAAAAAACTGTCGGGCCTCATCCTGCACCG
>Ga0302325_10030043_pt1 | contig 11213 bp, 9 predicted proteins | sample Palsa_T0_2_FD_201948 | JGI IMG/M metagenome (GOLD analysis project Ga0302325, IMG submission 201948) | Peat permafrost microbial communities from Stordalen Mire near Abisko, Sweden - Palsa_T0_2 | ecosystem: Environmental > Terrestrial > Soil > Palsa > Peat permafrost | place: Sweden: Abisko...
AATCTTCCTTCTGCTTTTAGATGCATAAATCCTGCAGCTATCAGTTGAGCAAGGAGCAAGCCGCGACATCACTCACCTCATCACTTGGCAACAAAAGCCATTTGCTGTTCGTGAAACGCGGGAAAACCCGTTCAAGATCATGATGCAGAGCCTTCGAAACGAAAATACCCCAAAAGAAAGCCTCTAAACAGAAAAATTCCACTTGGTACAAAGCTATTGTACATACTTGCTGACAGCTCAATACTGGTATAGATGAGGCATGGATGGAGACGGATTACTATCCCCCCCGGAACAGTTGTCGGTGGGTCCTTGGGTAATACCGCCCTCAAAACTCGTCAATACCCCAAAGTAGGAAATGCCAGGTGCTTTTGAGAGCCTCTATTGGCTAAGGATCCTTAGTAAGGCTCGTGCAGGCGTAGTGTTATAAATACCATGACCGACAACTGTTCCAGGGAGAGATACAGTAGTACTGTACTGTACCGTAAGATGCGGCGGCATTGGGGGGCTGTGGCAAGCCGCACGCACAGGGGCTGTCTCACTGCCCATTTAACACTCACTTGAGTGCCAGTACCGAACTCAAGCAATCCATTGAAGTAATCTTACCTATTTCTCCATGATAGCCTATTTCATGATCTCTCATCTTCTTCCTTCCTAAACCTCCTACAATCGCAGTAATCAACCTGCAACAATCTTTTCATGAGTAAGAATATTGCAAGCGCGTCGTTGAGTGGTTGAAAAGTCCGAGGTGGACAGCTCCAGATTTGGGCTGTCAGCTTACTATTTTCCGGGAGGCGGAGGATGCTGCGACAGCATTGGTTCACCTTAAAATAAACACGAGTAAAGATACTTTGTAGTGAGTCAGCATATATTTGTTTTTCGTTTTCCAGGCTTCAAAATCAACTCCCGTGATGAAAATCTAAAGTATACCTTCAAAGGTGTACTGGTTGTAAGATTGTCGGTGTGAAAGGTGTGTCTTGGGTGATGTTTCGCGTCGCATTCGCCGATAGGGCTAAATTCTCAGACTTAGGCTTAGCATGAGGTAAGATTACTGTACCACGATCTTCTCCACCAAGATTGAAAATACTGTCCTGTGCCATCTTACAGTAGCATACAGTCAGCGACTCAGCGCAGTGCAGTAGAGCCGGTAGCCACACGTGATGATTCCAGCCGTTTTTTACACGGAGCAAATCACATCCCATCTTCCTGTGCCACCCACGCCATAGAAGATCTCCCAAACAAGGTCTTGACGCCGTGGCGGAGTCTAGCTCCCTGCGGGTTATTGCGGCTCCCTTTCCAAATGTGCTTAATAGTCGGCCGACTATTGCAAGTAGACCTGCGGCCCCCGCCACTTTATTCTTAGGCCACTTAGTGCGATCACCCTCTTTCGAGTCGGGACCTTGCTTTGCCGAGATCTTGTTCATCCGAGGTTCCCTTCCTCAGCCCTGTGATGCCTCCACGAGGCGTATGATGTGAGCCTCATGATTCCACATCGAGGATTACGAGTGTCCTAATTTGGTAAATGCGCAGTGGGGATTGTTGATGTTCTCTGGAGACTGGGGATAAATAGACTGCGAAGGTCTGTCTTTGTTTCATCGCATCATTCCAATCCAATCCAGTCCATTATCGCATCTTCATCTCATCTTTTCCTTCCTGGATCCATTTTCCGTATCGTCTTAGATTTCCTCGCATTTCCAACCATCAGTCATGCATTCTTCTATTTCCTTCGCCGCGACCGCTCTTTTCTTGGCCGGCAGCGTTCTGGCAGCCCCGCAATATGGAGGTCAATATACACAGACGAACCATTCTACATCTACCAATACCACCACGACTAGAACGACTAGCATGTCAATTCCCCATAGCACACCTGCTACCTACTCGACAACATCTTCATCGAGCACAACCTGCGCGACCCCATTGTCCCTTCCCGACCAAGGACTCTTCGAGAGCCTCGTCCTTGCCCGCAGCGCAGTCGAGCGATCCTCCCTCCTCACCAACGACGACTTCGTCTTCAGCTTCGACGACCCGTGTCGCAACTCCAACGAGCTCGGTGTTGTCACAGGCCAAGGTGGAAAGACCGTTCGCGCCGACCACTCCACCTTCCCGGCACTCGTCTCATCAGGGGGCTCCATTACCATTGGCTTCCTCGATGCATGCGGCTTCAACACCCCACACGTCCACCCCCGCGCAGCCGAACTAAACGTCGTTGTCGAGGGTCGAATCTTCGCTTCAGTCACTGCTGAGAATGGAGCCGCGCATCGCAACCACACCCTCAGCAAGTTCGACATGACGGTCTTCCCTCAAGGCGCTATCCACACCGAGTTCAACCCTGATTGCACTCCTGCTGTCTTCGTCGCTGCATTCCCCGATGAAGACCCAGGAGTTGGCCAAATCGCCCAGAACTACTTCGGTCTCGAAGACGAGATCGTTCTGGCTAGCGCGGGTGGTGATCTCACCATTGATGGTGCCAACATCGATCAGTTCAGGGGAAAGATCCCTGCCAACGTAGTGATTGGTGTTGAGAGCTGCCTGGCCAAGTGTGGTATCCAGAAGAAGTAGATGGGTTGTTCATAAATTTGTTATATGTGGAAAGGAGTCAGTATTCTCGGAGCATTGGGATCAAAATGCATTTACAGGAGCATAGCATGGTAGACTTGGGGTGGAAGGGGACTGCATGAGATACTATTGCATTTGGATTGGAGTTTGTTTTGCATAGCGTTTGAAGGGGCATAGAATATTGCATAGATTGGCGCTTAATGGATACATTTTGATTTCATTATTGAAGACTTCAATTTCCAGAACCGCCAGTGATCCAGTGAACAGAACAACGCTAGAAACGCATTGAAAGAACTGCACCAAATCATTATTTTATCAATCCTCCGAACGTTTAAGGAGAAATATGTCTCAATTTTGATGTTGTTGCCACTCGGGCAACCACAAACGTCGCAAGTCCCTCCTCTCGCGACAAACAACAGCTCTTACGTCCTCAAAATTGAGGCCTCACGTCAGCTGTCCAAAATGCACGAAATAACAACAAACTCAACAGGAGTCAGAGGCTAAATTTGAGGACACTCTTCAGGCACGATTTCTTACGTGGACTTCCCGCGGCCCCCAATCGTCGTCTTTCACTTGAACTTTGAAACCGGGCGTCAACATTGGTAATGCGCATCGTGAATTCGTGGTCAACAGCCTCACTTGTGGCATCGATAGTACTTCCATGTCCTTCCTTTCAGATCGAATTGGGCCAGCATTCCAGTCCCTCTGCGGCGATTTCTATTGGATACTCTCTTTACTGACGTTGGGAGAAGAAGCTGACAAACTAATATCGCTCCCTTATGCTTAAAAGTCGCCAATAGATGGCATCCAGAGAACACAATCATCGTGAATTGGAACTTTCCCGACTTCGGTTGCACGGTCAATGAGGTGGCAGCCTCCCCTGATTCGCTTGATGCTGCGCCCTCTCCCTCCCGCTTCTAGGCTTCACCTCTGACGCATACTCTGCACGCCAACTGTACAACAGCACCAATAAACACCAGCGAATTCCACGTTTCGAATCAATGCGTCCTCCACCAAGGCCCAAACAGGAGCATGGCCTCCTCCCACGCCCCATCACGTGTCGCGTCGGCCAGGCAATCAGGCACTGCCCTATATATCCACACACTTCGCGCGTCTTCCACCTTTTCCTTCCTTCCTCACCACACCATTCGGGTCGCAAATAATCTACAAGAATCTCAAGACTTTCTTTGAAGCTCTCGAGATCTCTTCCAGGACCCTGTCAATCATTTGTGCGTCAATTTTCACCCTCGACACTCCTTTCGTCACTCGTTCAACACGTTTCCCCGCCATCCCGATAAGACCGACTCAACGTCAAGAAACCCCCCCACCGCAGCCATGTTCAAGCGCTCTTTCAGATCGACCGACCGCGTGGACAAGGTTGTGAAGTTGAAGAAGTCTTATAAGGATCCCGCGAAGTTGTCGAAATTGCAGAAGTCGTTCGATCAGAGCCCGCCAGTCGGGAGGTATGTTGCCTGTTTGTCGCAAACGCGATTGAGTGACTTCTAACATGCGCGCACGCAGTACTCTGACCTCGCCGATTGTTACCTTCACGGTCGGCAAGGAAGGGCGGCTCTTTGCAGCCCACGAGGATGTCCTCTCCGCGTCGCCCTTTTTTGCGGCGGCTTGCAGAGGCCAATTCCTCGAGGCCGAGAGCAAGAGGATCGATCTTCCAGACGAGGAACCTGAGATCTTCTCCTGTGTTCTCGAGTATCTATACGTACGTTTGCCAGAGTCTTTGACTCTTTAACTGCTATGAATACCTGCTAACCGCTTCCTGCTGCAGAAGGGCGACTATTACCCCCGCTTGATGCACAACAAGCGCAAAGGCTCTTGGGAACTCGAGGATGCTGTGAGTTCACCCAACCCCGAAAACCCTGGTGGTCGCGGATCTGTCGAGGCTACAATCTACATATCCAGCGTGGGCGAACACCTTTTGAGGGATACTGTCATATACTGTGCGGGAGAGAAGTACGGCCTGGAGGAGCTCAAGCGCCTTGCTCTTCGCAAGCAAGGTCTGCAGAGTGGAATCGAGGTCGCGACGATTCTTCGTAGTGCACGGTATGCCTATGACAACACGCCGGACACGGACTCGCGGCTCCGCGCTCATTATCTTGCCCTGATCATTAGATGTCGCAAGACATTTAAGAGGAGCGGAACCATGCAGACAGAGATGGAGAGTGGCGGTAAACTTTTCTTTGACCTTTTTGTGGCTCTATGCAACCATGTGGATGACATTGTGGAGATTGGGTAAGTCTCTTGATCCTTGGTATGCAGATTCCAGTACTGACTTTCTTTCAGGAATTCCAAATCTCCCAAGACTATCTGAGGTTGTGTAGTGTCGTGATAGGTACCCAGCTTGGAGTCAAATTGTTTCGAGGACGACTGCTATCTCCATCAGATTGGACCATTTGGAATCATGTAGTTGCTTGCAGCACATGAGTTTCCTTTCTCATCACCGAGGTTGGCCGCCTTCCGATGAACACGAGTAACATCATCCTCCACTCTTTATAATACCCCCTGCTTTGCTGTTTGGATTGTCATGAACGGAAGGAAGTTGCGTTTGCTTTTTGATGTCTTGGGATCTCGGGCGGGAATTGTGTTTTCGTATATCTGCTCTGCGGGTATGATTTGCGGGAGCATTCTCACCGAGGAAGACTCACCACGGTCGGGCGACTTCTTCGCACCACTCAAATCTCCTTTCTGTTGGGATGCATGGGGAAGCTGCAGCTGTAGTTGTGTTTGTGATCTGAGATCATAGACGAGGTAGTCCCTAGCGGATGTACCAGACGAGGCCCTCGTCAGGCTTTTTAATGAGAGATTCGGCCACCTCAAAGCACTGTCTTTATCTGAGTGAAGCTATCGTGAACTGACAACATCCAAAAGCCAGAAAAATCATCAAATCAATCAAGGCGTAGCTAGCTTCCACATTCCCAGATTTGAACGTTTCATGGCAAATCGAACTTCCAAGCCACCTTTCCTGCTTTGCTTTTCATTCGTTTAGTTCCAAATGGTGTCTTGCGAGGCGTTTGATCCTTCTGAACGCCCTCGTCAAGCGACGAATCACACCATCGCATCTTTCGGATTTAAGGCACAACTGGTCGTCTCTTCCTTGTCTGGATCACAATCCGGACATCTGGTTCGACGCCCAGAGCTGTGGCTCTGCCCACTCCTGGTTTCCTCATCTGCTGCCCTGCGCTTCGCTTTATCGTTGTTCTCGATTCCCGCATGAAGGGAGGTAAGGTTAAAAGATGCAGCCCCTATCGGGGATTCGTGACCTAACAGGATACCTTGCAAGCTGAATAAATACCTTGTGGTCCCCATTTCCCACAATTTTCTTTCTGTTTTACTCTTTCCCCTCCCTCCCTATCTAAAAATGGCACCTCATATACGCCCCTCGTCATTACTATTGTTCATATCGTCGCTTCTCGCAGTTACGGAAGGACATACGCGCGCAAAACTTGTGCTACAGGAACGCGCGACTTACAATGGAGGCTGGGCGCTCGGAATCCCGGGGAGTACTTGTCCTTCTATAGCACCAGTCGCGTGTGACACGGGTGATTCAACTGTGAATCCGAATTGTTGTCCTAGTGGACAGACGTGCCTTGGGCTGATAGATCCGTACTGCTGTCCTACGGGTGCGTTACCTCCCCCTCCACCAATTCTCCCAAAACCCTTAAAATTGGCGCCGAGTTATGAGCTGGGAGATGCTGATTTTTTGCGTGATTGATAGACGTCGATTGCCACAATGTCGTTTCCAACCTCCCCGTCTGCGCAAACTCCACCTGGAACATGTACGAGCTGGATCTCAACGAGGAAACCTTCTTCTGCTGCGAGCCAGGCCAGTACGGCGTCCTGCCCGTCAGCGGCTACGCTGGCATCTGCGAGCCGAACGACCAGCCCGTCGCCTCCTCACTCATCGCTACCGCTGCTACCCAAATCGGCGGGGCAGTAGCAACGGGAACGGGGAATGTTGTTGTTGCAACGACGGCGGTGGCCAGTACGTTGACGAGTACGTTGGTTGGTGGAGGGCTGACTACGATCCGCACGACGATTGCGGCGACGACGACGCAGACGAGTGGCTCGAGCGCTACAGGCGGAGCTTCGAGCTCGAGCCCGATTCAATCTGCAGCGAAGACTTGGGGTCTTTCGGTGGGAGCGATCATTGGTATTGCGGTGGGAGCCCTGGGGCTTATCCTGCTTGCGCTGGTGTCGTGTTTTCTTTGTTGGAAGAAGAGACGTACACAGCATCCGGGGCAGACACCAGCGCCGGTTTATAGTGCGGTGCCGCAGCCGTATCAAGGACAGAATCTGGTGCCAGCTGAGTATAAAAGTCCTCCTGTTGCATATGCGGCTCCTGTGCAAGGGTATGGGGGGCATCCTCAGCCAAGTCAAGGGCATGCGGTTAGTCCTTTGAGTTCGCAGCCCCCGTCAGGGTATGGGGGGAGTCCGCCTCCGCAAGGGTATGGCCCGAGTCAACCGCCGACTGCGCCGGGTGGTCCTCCTCCGGTGGAGGCTCCGCAGAGGTGGGAGGGGAGGGTTGAAATGGGATAGTCTGGCGGAGATAAAGCTGGTTTTGTCGAGCTTGTTTTGCGCTTGCGGCGGAGGCGTTGTTCAGAGATATTTGTACCTGTATTGTATTTTGAGCGTGGGTGTATTTATTGTGATCTTGGGATACTTCTCTGAAGCTTCGATTGACCTCGTTCCAGTGATACTGGGTCGGAGGCTAGGCCAGATGCTTATTTTGTGGAGAGAAGCAGATTGCTCACGTATATAATTTAGAGTTGAATGCATAGCAGGTATTTGAATCTTGCTCTTATCGAGTCTTGCTTCTCTTACTTCTGATCTCCTTTCTGTGTGGTTCTTGCGGCCTGTCTTTGGTGGAAGTGTTGGCGCGCAAAGGCGATAAAGGAGCGCGGAGAGGTTGTATTAAGGTTAGGCGAGGTATATTTTGGGAGGTCTGGGATACTAGTGTCATCGAAAGGGATGTATCGATGCATCCGCTTCCTGAAGTCTTCCTATTTCCTTGTTTGTTTAGTTTGTCTGTTTGTGGGAGCGGGACGTTGAAGTGAATGAGCAGCACGTGATTTGCGTTTGCCAGGCGAAGCTTCTCGTGAGTATTTAGGACCTCTGTTTGCCTTCTCCTCTATACACCAACATTAGCACTCACCCAGTCACCACATTATCCGAAGAGACGGCGGACATTCAGCTCACGATGGCCCAACAGACGAAGGAGATTCCGGCGCCGACCTCAGAGTCGAAGATGGGGAAGGGGGTGGTTCTCAACGCGGATATATGGTACCTAGTCTTTGAGCAGGTACGGGCGTGTCTCATTCTTATTGATCCACATAGTTGAGGACGTCCTGCTAATAGTCTCGCAGATCGTCTGGGACAATGGGGAAGACTGGAGCCTGCCCGGATGGACACAAGAACAAGCGGACGCTGCCTGTAATAAACTTAGATCACAACGGCTGGTCTGTCAAGAATTCAACAAGATCATCACCCCACTTGTTTACAATTCCATCGACCTCACGAAATATTCACTTATGACGCTGTTGACAAATGTGTCCGCGCCGCCAAGCGAAGACGCCAGGGTATTTTGATCTTTTAGCATGACGACGAAGAACGTCGCTGCTGATTTCGACTTAGAGAAATATCCTTGCCCACGCAACGAACCTAGATCTTCCAACTGAAGATAACAAGCAGGTTCGTGCAGCTGCCAGAAATTTAGTTGATAGATACAAGCGGCTAGAAACGATCAAGTGGGACTGGAGAAATGTTCGTAACGGAGAGCACCTAGCTACCCTATACCTGAACGCCTTCCTTCAAAATAGCCGATCCTGCTATGTCGAAATATTCACTGAGTTTGCGTTTGTCTCGCAGCAGGGCCATGACGATGAGGACCCAAAAGCTCCCGGGACGTTGAATTCTTGATTTGCTTCACTACCGTCTGCCAAATCGGATAATGATCCTCTTGTCCTAGATCATTCACCACGTCTGCTTCGAAACTTATGTCTGGATCTTTGCAAAGGTGTGCATCATCTTGTCCCCTTCGGAAAGAGACTCCCCGCCATGCAGGAGCTATCGTTGAGGAGTTATAGCTGGATCCATTCGAGATCCGAATACAAGCAGCTATGGGACCTCTCACAGCTGCACTGGCTAGAGCTCGAGAACAACTTCCGCGATTTCATTGGGCAGTCAGATGGTGTACCACCTAGCGACCTACCGAGATTGGAGTCTTTAAATATCCACGGACGGGGGTTCGATGACGAGGAAGTGGAAGACCTCGAACTCGCCCGAAAAGATATGAGTATATTTCTTGGGGGGCTGGCAAAGCTCAAGAAGTTGAAAATCGAGTTTCAATACTGGGACGAAATCACCTCCCTTGAGTCTTTAGCCGCAACCGCCGGAGAAACCCTCGAAAAGATACGGTTGCGAGACACACGATATGTCTCAGAGGGCGATAACTTCATCAGATCCACCTCACTCTCCAATCTCTCTATTCTAAAAAATTCATTTCCGCAATTGACATATTTAGGCCTTGATGCCGCCTTAAAGCGTCCCGAAGTAAGTTTGGCGCTCTAGTACAGTGATCTATACTCCCCCGAACAATATTTCATGCTTGTCTGGCCAACATTCCATACTTCCCTAGTCAATCCTCCATAGTTCGCCGAACAACCACTAACTAACTTCCTGCAGCTCGAAACCTTCTTGAATGTCCTACCCACATTCGAACAACTACAGACACTGGAGCTTTGGACGCAAACAATGGAAATGGAAGGCTTTGAAGCAGGCAACAACAGGTTCGATATTGCGAAATGGATCATGAGCAGCTTGCATGTTCACAAAGCCGGTGTACGATTCGACCTTGTTGCGATCTTTCTGCGGTCACGCGAAGGCGGCTGGCACGATTTCAATTCCCGTCTAAATGATTTGGGTGAGGTGGTACATTGGGAAAGTGGTAGGTTTGGAGCAGCCACATGAGGGGAAGGTTGAGGACAATAAGACTAGCTTTCGGACATCTACGGGATCGAAATATGGGATTGCTTTGAATGTGTCCGTTGCCTCTGGGCTTTTGCATCTGTCAGCACATACGAGAACCAATACACTATATTATCGAATCTAGGTTCACTCTCCATGCCTACTTCTTCATATCTCTGTATGAAGCATCTTTAAGTTATCTGCTAGCATCCGGCTCACTTTCACGTAGACGCTAAGCAGCGCGGTGCTTCTGAAGTGAATCTGCTTGTTTCTAAATATATTTAGGGAAGCTTGTGGCCTTGTATACAGTATCGCGCCCGCCCGCCCGCCAACCCTTCTCGTTCTTCTTCCTCAAAGCCAAAAACGAATCCTGGCAAGTTTCTGTTTTCTGTACCACGAAGCTTTGCGATTTCCCAGAGATCTTAACATCATTGACATCCAAGTTGCTACTACAGCAATGCCGGAAACCGATTCGAGCAGCACGAAGAAGAAGAAGAAGAAGAAGAAGAAGCGCATCACCCTCGACACGGATATTTGGTATTTGGTCCTCGAGGAAGTATACAGTTCACATTTATCTTTTATTGAACAATATTTGCTTCTAATGTTCCACTTTATACAGCCCTTGGCGCATTTGCTAATGATAGTCAACTTACTGCGACATCGAAATGCATGTAGCTTCACTATACCCCCACGCTTTCCTTAAGAATAGTCGCTCCTGCAAGCTTTTTATTGAAGAATATTAGTACATGATTGAGGGGGCAGGGTCCCGAAGCAAATATTCTGAGTCAACTGATACAATGAGAGCTCGATCAAGCAACTAAGCCTCCGTCTCTGTCCCGACTTCAGTTGTCAAAGCCTCTCTCCATTCGAGGCCACCACGACCCAAGCTCAAGCGTGTAGATCTGGATTTAAGCCATGCGGGTTTTAGAACCTTCTATCCTTTCGGAGCTAGGTTTCCTGCTACGGAGAAGTTTGTGTTGTACTCATATACATGGGAACACCCGCAGTCAGAGGTGGAGCAAATCTGTGACTTCTCGAGGTTGCATAGTCTATGTTTGGACAATAATATACTGCAATTATTGAAATATGCGCCCCTGAAGTAATTGACGTAACTTGAGCCGCTGAAGTTGAGTAGATTGGGCTCCGTCGATTATACTGACTGGAAACCCGCATCATTTCGAAGTGTTTTGGGAGCAGTGCTCGGCGAATTGAAAAATCTGAGCACCTTGAAGATTAAGGGAGATAAATGAAGACAGGTTGTACCGATTGATGTAGTCTTAAGTATGAGCAGCAAGCTCCAAAAGCTTAGACTTCGAGAAGACAAGGGTAGACACCCCGAGAGAAATATGATGGCGGTGCCTCAACTGGTCCAAGTTCAAGAGGGCTGTCAGAGCTTGACGTACTTAAGTCTCAATTTCTCCCTGAGCAGCCCACAGGCAAGTTAAAGTCCTGCTCATATTCTTCCATCTTTCGAGGTTGCCTTTCTTCTCCCATTACCTCTGAAAATTTTACAAATTCAACTTAGATTGAAAGTTTCCTCAATCCCCTCCCTCAATTCGAACAATTATGAGTGCTTGAGCTCTGGACCGATAGTACCCTTGCGATGAGAAGAATCGGAGACAGTGATGATATGGATTACGGTACTGCAAGCATGATTATGTCAAATTTGCGCCTCCAGAAGG
>Ga0302325_10030045_pt1 | contig 11212 bp, 8 predicted proteins | sample Palsa_T0_2_FD_201948 | JGI IMG/M metagenome (GOLD analysis project Ga0302325, IMG submission 201948) | Peat permafrost microbial communities from Stordalen Mire near Abisko, Sweden - Palsa_T0_2 | ecosystem: Environmental > Terrestrial > Soil > Palsa > Peat permafrost | place: Sweden: Abisko...
CAAGGGACTTCAAGGTCAGGACAGCCCTCCGTTCGCAACAAATTTGTCATCTCGACCGGAGCGTAGCGCAGTGGAGAGATCTGCGGTTCTCCTCAAGGATCGATAATCTAGTTATTTTTCCAGTATTGATTGAAGCCTTTATAGTCTGAGGGCAGGTTGGCGAGGATGATCCGCTTCAGCTCCAGCAGATCCGCGGAGCCTAACTGTTTGTAGAGCACTTTGCCGTCCGCCGATAGAAGGACGGTGTAGGGCACCGCTGAGTCCCATTTGGGGTCAAACGCGGTTTGTAGCGAGCTGGTATCTTGCGAGTCAAAGAGATAATTCTTACTGGTTGCATGCTGCTTTTGTAGGAAGCGCAACACGCCGGCCTTCTCATCTGGCATGTTCGCGGAAACCGTCACCACGGAATAATCGCGCGCGCCATACATACGTAGCGTGTTCTGCAGATCGGCGAACTCCACGATGCAGGAGCCACACCAGGTAGCCCAGAAGTCCACCAGCATCATCTGGCGCCCAGGGTTTTTGCTCAGTTTCGTCAGCTCATTCTTCGAGATCATGTCGACGCTGATCGGTTGTTCGTCAATCTTCTCGAGCGCCGCCACCCGGGCCGCTGACTTCTCCTTCCACTTGGTGGAGCAGCCAAAGACGCCGGTGTGCTTAACGGCTACTTCTTTGTGAGCGAGCAGAGCATCAATGGCATTGCGAGCGTCCTGGGTTTTCACCAGCTCCATTCGGTAGCTGTTGTCCATGCGGCCTTCGTAACGAAGATGCCTCTGTTGATCGAAGATGAAAACGTGAGGCGTGGCTTGTGGACCATAGGCCCGCGTTACCTGCTGGGTGTCGCCGTCATACAGATAGGGATAGGTGAGGTGCTTGTACTGGACCCGGATCTTCATCTCGGGCAGGCTATCGCTCACATCGGATGAGTCCAGCTCGTCGATGCGGATGGCTTGGGGATCGTTTGGCTGAATGGCTACCACCGCGACACCCTTGCTCTTATAGTCGGCCGCCAACTGCTGGATGCGACGCTCATACATTTGCGCGATGGGGCAGTGGTTGCAGGTGAAGACCACTACCAAAACGGGGCTGGAGGCATAATCGCTCAGCTTGTGTACCTGGCCGTCAACACCGGGAAGCGCGAAGTCAGGCGCGGGTGAACCGAGCGCAAGGATGGGATGAACTTCTTCGGCCGAAGCAACTCCCAGGGATAGAAACAGAACTGCCAGCAACTTCCACATGGTTGCGTACCTCTTTAGCTTAGTTTACTTGCAGGCCATATTGCTGGCCGGCGCAGGTTGTGGAGTGATGTCCGCGGACTCCAACCCCATGGCCCACTTGATCGCCTCGGTGTACATCTTTTGCACCCGCGGATCATCCCAATTTTCTTTTGGGTGTCCGAGGGTCGAATAATAAACGCGTCCCTTGCCATACGACTTTGCCCAGGTGACCGCAAAATCATGATCCTTGCGATGCACCTTGGGATTTGCGAGATCGAGTTTGCAGGGATCGAGCCGCATCAGCACCCGCACCTTGTCGCGGGAGAAGTCCTTCATCTGGTAGATCTCGTCGTGCAGGGTGAACTCGTGGGGCCATTGCTGCATGCCGGGAAAGTTCGGGTCTTCGACGATGATGGGCGCGTCGAAGGTCAGCCAGGGATGCTCATCGAAGTCTCCGCCGAGCAGATCGACAAACTCAGGCCAATGTACCCAGGTGATGGCGGCAGCGTGAACACCGATCAATCCTTTTCCATCATCATGAATGAAGGAGAGGAAGTCGGCCTTCTGCTGTGCGTCCATCTCCGGGTCGCCGCCGGTAAACATAAAGATGGCGTCGAAATCGTTGAGATTCTTGGCGTTGTATTCGAGCTTCTTCTTAGTCAGGACTTCCGTATCCGTGCGGATCGTGGTATCCCACAGCCCAGTCTTCTCCCCTAGCTGCTCGATGACTGCCATGGCATGAGAAACCGATTCGTGCCGGTATCCTTTTTCTTCCCCCAGAACCAGCAGATGCTTCTTCTGGGGGGTGGGTGTTTGCGCGACGGCCAGGTTGCAGACCAGGACTGCGGCGGCAAGCCAAGCCGGGTGTTTCATCTTCATGACAAATACTCTTTCACAAAATCCCCCTGGGTCGATCAGAAGATGAACTTGCCGCTCAGCTGACCTACGCGACCCGGTGCGGTGTTGGTGGCCTGACCGAACTGCCCGCTGTTCGCATTGCCCACCGTTTGGCTAGTGAGGAAGTTGGCATGGTTGAAGACGTTGAACATCTCGATGCGGAAGTTGAGCTGCATCCGCTCGGTGATTTTCGTGTCTTTCTCCACACCCGCATCGGTGTTGATCGTTCCCGGCCCGTGGAAGAGGTTCTGCCGAGCGCTGCCGGTCACGCCACAAACCTCGTAGCCGCAGCTGAGGCCACTGGCGAAGGCTGATGTATTGAAGAAAGTATGTGCCGGAGCATGAGGATTGAGCTTCTGGAGGGGAGCTATTTGAGTTGGATAGTCGAGCCCAATGCTGGTCAAAGCAAAGTCACCGCCGCTTGCCAAGTTTACCGGGGTGCCAGTGTTGAAGCGGCTGATACCCGTAATTTGCCATCCCTGGCTATAGCGGTGCGCTCCCAGGAAGCGATAAAACGGAACATTCCAGTTGTAGCTGGCCACGAAGTTATGCCGCAGGTCGAACCCCGAGAGGCCATAGTTACTACCCGGAGTGCGAGGGTCATAGAGGGCAGAGTACGTATCCATCGATTTGGCGTAGGTATAGGAGAGCAGGAAGGTGAGGTCGCGAGCGCGACGTTCCGCCGAGATCTGCAGTGAGTTGTAGTTAGAATTTCCCGAGTTCTGTAGGTACTGTGACTCTGCGAAGGCGGTGGTCGGACCTCCATTGGAGTTGGTGTAGTTCGGGCTGATGGTCTGGTTGTCAATCAGCCCAACCAGGGAGCTGTAGACGTTTTGGCCGTTTAGCTGGTAGACGCCAGCTTCGCCGCCCGGCCCGCACCCTGCAAGTGACTGGCACAGCGAGGCATTTCCCCAGAGGATGGGTACGCCATGCTCAACGTGGTGTCCCAGGGTTCCTACGTACGCCAGGGTCAGGATAGTCGATTTGTCGAGCTGCCGCTGCACGGATAAGTTAAAGTGCTGGGCCCCCATCGTCTTGTTTAAGTTGTAGTAGCCCGGCACGTAAAGAGGGAGGAGGTTGCCGAACTTGAAGTTAGGAAACGGTCCGGGGCCCGTTGGGTAGGCGAAGGGGAAGTGCTGTCCCTGGCTGACTCCGGTTGAGCGAGTGATGTAGGGGTTCGCGAACTCCGTCTGTTGCGGGGATGCCCAATAGAGACCCCAGGGAGCATCGCCAAGAATACCGAAGTTACCGTTATCCGCGGGCCCCAGGTAGTAGATACCGTAAGCCGCACGAATACTGGTCTTGCCGGCCGCGCCCCACAACCCGCCGGAGGGCGCCCAGGCGATACCAAAACGTGGTCCAAAGTTCCTCCATCGAATTGGGTAGATGGTTTTCGGAACTCCCGGATCTCCCGGAACCAGGTTGCCAAGGGGGGAGTTGGGGAACTTGACAGACTGTGCTCCCGGAACTGGTGTGGTTAGTCGGCCATAGGTATCACTCCACGGTCTGGCGATGTCCCAGCGGAGGCCGTAGTTAATGGTCAGGCTGGGAGCCGCCTTCCAGGAGTCCTGGGCATAGAGCCCACCATAGCGGGTACGGTTGTCGAGAAACTGGATGGAGCATTGGACGAAACTGCCGGGAGCGCCGATGAAGTAATCAGAAACGTCCGCATTCGTCTCCTGGCCGCTAAACTCGAAATACCCGTTGGGTCCGCAGGTGTTTCGAGCATCCAGCTGGTAGTACCGGAATTCCCCACCAATGCTGATCGCATGATTGCCGATTGTCTTGCTCACCGCGTCGCTTCCGGTGTAGGTCGTGTCGGGCTGATACAGGTTCAACCAGTTGTTGCCGATGGTAAAGCTATTGAAGAACAGGCCCGGCACCGACGATGCATATCCAGTTGGTCCGGTATTGATGATGCCGCCAGTAGCGGGATTGGTATTGAAACCGTACTTGGAGTAGGAGGAAATCGCCGAGCTCGCAGACGGGTTTGCGGTGTGAACGGCGGTACGGAAAAACGTGATACGCGCTACATTGACCGTGGTAGCGCCGATGGTTTTCGTGTTGCTCAACATGAACAGCTGGTTGCGCGACGGCACACTGACCGGAAATCCCGGCAGATTTTCCTGGCCAAAGTATTGCTGGTTGTAAACTTGATTGACCGCGGTCGCATCGTCGTAGTGATAGTAGAACGACCAGTCGCCAGTCTTGTGATTGACGAAGTCGATCCGCTCGGCCATGTTGGTATCGACGAGGGATCCCGCGTGGCTTGAGTCATCAAAATTGAAGCCGCCGGGCTGATTCGACTTCGGAATAAGTGGCAATGTCAATTGACTGACGGGGTCCATATAGGCAGATATATTGCGGCCGGGCACTGAGTTGCCGTTACTGTCGGTGGTCATCACCGGCGTACCAAGTTGGTTGTACATGGTCGGGGTACAACTTGGCGGTTGGCACACTCCTCCTGCGCCGTTGATCACACCGCCACCGCGGCTCATGAGAGTGGCGGCCCACGCGTCACCCTGAACCGGGGTATTCAGGATGGCATCCGAGAAAATACCGTTCCGTTCGTCATTGCTGAGAACCTGCACAACTCCCGTGCTGACGCCCGCTACCTGCCGTGTTTGCTGAAAGTCGGTGAAGGTGAAGAGCCGGTCCTTCCAGATCGGACCGCCCAGTACCCCGCCGTATTGATGACGCTTCAACTCCGCCTTGGTGCTGTCGAAGTAGTTAATCGCATCCAGTTTTTGGTTGCGGTAGAACTCGAACAGCGTTCCATGGAAGCTGTTGGTTCCCGACTTAGTTACGGTGTTCATGACGGACCCGGTGAACTTTCCGTACTCCGCGGCGAAGCTGTTGGTGATCAGGCGAAACTCCTGCACCGAGTCAGCGTCTGGAATCAGACCGGCGCCCATATTCTTGGTTTCATTCACGTCCGCGCCGTTCACTAAGAAGGCGTTGGCAAACTCAGGCATACCGTCGGTGGAGACATTCCCCGACGAGGTGTAGAGGCCGGAGGCGGGCGCACGATCGTTGTAACCAGTGTTGGTATTCGTAGGCGCAACCCCTGGCTGGAGAGAGAGCAGGTCAAGATACGAACGGCCGTTGAGCGGCATGGCCAGAATCTGCGAAGAGTTGATGGTAGTGCCCATCGAAGTACTCGCGGTATCTACCTGCACCGTGCTTGCATCGACGGAAACGCTCTGGTTTACGTTCCCGACCTTAAGAGCGAAATCGAACTTCAGAGCGTCGTTGACGCTGAGATTGATGTTGTCAACGACTCCGTTCTCGAAACCGGCCATGGAGGCGGTCAGGCGATAGCTGCCGGGAGGCAAAGCAAGAATGCTGTACTGGCCCGACCCGTCAGTAGTGGCCGTACGGTTATAGCCGGTGGAAGTCTGGGTGACAGTCAAGGTCGCGTTCGGAAGTACGGCGCCGGAGCTGTCACGGACGTAACCGAGAATGGATCCAGTCACGTCTGCCCGCAACGGCAAGGTGCAGAGCAGCAGCAGTAAACAGAGATAGGAGGAACGGCCAACCAGCACAGCGAAGGAAGGGATGACGAACTGGTTCTTCAGCTCTCGGAGAATTTGCATTTCTAACCTCGCAGAATCGCAGGAGTCTGGGGCCGGCAGGCGCGCTTTGCACGAGCCTGGAAATTACTTTGTAAAGTTCCATAAGGATGTATGAAGACCATGTTTATTGCAACTACTTTTTACAGGCTTTTAAAAAGGCACCAGAACGGGACTAAGCGGATAGCCCTGGTCCGAGGAAAAAAGCTTGCCAAAGTTTCGATCGAGCCGGGATAATAATCAACTATTAGTAAGTGGCGCTGGTTTCCGTTCCGCCAAAGTCGCTGTCCATTCCTCCGCCTGCTGGCCGGAGCCGGTCTGGCGCTGTGCTTATGCCTGGACGGTGCCCGGCGTGCCGCAGGGCCACTAACCCAAAAGTGCGCTTTGGCCGGCCACGCGGGAGTAAACTGGAGTTCACTATGGCGACCACGACCCGTGTTCCCGTTGAGGTTTACCTGCGCTCCTCTTATGAGCCCGATGCGGAATACGTGGATGGAGTGATTGAGGAACGACCCGCGGGCGAGAACGACCATTCCACTTGGCAGGGTGCTGTTTGTTTCTGGTTCGGGCAGCATACACAAGAGTGGAACCTGCGCGTCAGACCAGCGCTACGCATTCAAGTGGCGGCGATCACGTTTTCGCGTTCCTGATGTGACGGTGCTCGACCGTGTGCAACCGATCGAGCAGATCGTCACCCGCCCTCCGGTGGCAGTGTTCGAAATCCTCTCACCTGAAGATACGATGCAGCGCCCGAAGCGCAAGCTCGAAGACTACAGAACGATGGGTATCGCTGAAGTATGGGTGATCGACCCTCAAGATGGCGCCTATTACCGATATGAGGATCGGCAGCTCCTGCGTAGAGATTCCTTCTCCTACGCCGAGAGGGGCATTGTCTTCGAGATGGATCGGATCAAGGATCAGCTCGACTAGACCATTGAGCGAGCAGAAACAGCAACAGAGCGTTCCTGGTTCACAACGCTGTCAGCGTTGCTCGTGGAGCTCAATAGAGCGCGGCGCTCCTTCGTTACCTCCATCCCAATCTGCAAAATGACTCGAAATGAATTGAAGGATTCCTCAGACAGCTTATCGGCGTCGAGGTCGCGCACGGCCTCGGTAAGGATCTTCAAAAGCTCACGCCAGGTTTCGTCCAAGGGTGCCAGCGACTTCACCTCTTGCACTCCACTGATCAGCGCCACTACGCGGTTGCTGTATAGGTCAGCGTTCGTCTTTTGCTGCCTTTGCATCCATCGCTTCAATTCCCAGATCCAGGATCCGGCCATGAGTCCCACCGTAAATATCAGGCCGACATAGTCCGCATGCGCCAGCAGAAACGAGGGTTTGTCCTTGTCGTAAAAGCTGAGGGCTCCGGGATGCAGGGCAGGGCCTAGCCCCGTTTGCGGCTGCGGTCTGCGGGTTTGCACCAGGAGTAGGCGTACTTCCGTCATGTTGGCCGGAATCTCGTCCATGATCTCCTGGCGTCGCTCGATCAAGACTTCCGTGACGGCCCGGATCGCCGCATCACCCGCCTGATCGCGAGCCAGCAGGGTGCGCTGTATCGACACGGTGGGGAAGTCCTGCGCGGGAATGGGAGGATTCCCTAGGTATGCGCCCACGGGGATCAGGGCGGCCTGAAACGCGGGGTATTTGATCTTCATCGCCGCGGCGTGCTCAATCGGTAGAAACCGTACCTTCCCGGACTGCACCAACTGCTGAATCGCTGGATCGCCGATAGCACGGACTCTGAAGATCGCGTCTGCACGTCCATTGAGAAATGCATCGCCCGCGTCCTGATCGCTGGCGCCGACAAACTGAAAGTCTTCCCTGTGCAGGCCAAAATGATCGGCCACGTGGAGAAAGGATTGAAATTGTCCTCCGCTCTGCGCCAGGGCAATCCGCCGGCCTTGCAAGTCCACGAGATTCTGTACCGGGGAATTCTTAGCCACCAGGAGCTGGAAGGTGTCGTCGTACAACACCGCCACCGCTCGAGCCTTCGGGCCGGGCAGGATATCGGACTGCGCGGTAGCTAGCTGGGCGCGCCCATCTTCCAGCATCCTCAGGTTCTCGACCGTGCCTCCGGTCTCGAGAAGAGTCATACGAATTTTCGGGTAGTGCCGCTCTACAACCGTCTTCAGAGCATTACCGAGGATGTAGCTTTCGCCGCTCGATGCCCCAGCAGCCAGCGTAAGATGTTCTGTCTTTGCTCGTTGCCACAGGGCGATGGCAAGACCGGCAACCAAGGCTACGCTGAGCGAAACCAGCGCGATGCGCAGAACCCGGTTGAAGTCGAGTTTGGCCATAACTCAGAATGCGACCGCCATGGTTAATAGATCGTGAAGATGAACTGGGCTGTAACAACACCGAAATGAGTGAGTCGTTAAAATTCGTCCCGCATCCTTGTTTTTGTAGGTGGCTGCTTCTAGCATTCGTTTCGTCGCACCTCCACGCGTTCCGCGGAAAGTTGGACATTCATGAGCCGTTCTGTTCAGGAAGAGCCCCTGCAAAATGCAATGGCGGCGGTCGATGATGACCGTACGGGTATTAAGGTCGAAACGCTGAAGCAAGCGATCCTCGAAAACCTGCGGTACGTGATGGGGAAAGATCCGGAGTTCGCCACCGACATGGACTATTTCATGGCCGTCGCCTACACGGTGCGGGATCGTATCCTCGCTCGCTGGATGGAGACCAGGAGAAGCTACTCGGAGCACAATGTCCGCCTGGTGTGTTACCTTTCCGCCGAATTTCTTATGGGCCCGCATCTGGCGAACAATCTACTGAACCTCGGAGTAGAGGAGCCCATCCGGCAAGCTACAAAGGAACTGGGCCTCGATTTGGATCGGATTATCGCGGAAGAGAGCGAGCCTGGACTTGGAAACGGCGGGCTCGGGCGTCTCGCGGCTTGTTACCTGGACTCGTTGGCTACCCTGGGAGTTCCCGCCATCGGTCACGGTATTCGTTACGAATTCGGTATGTTCCACCAGGAGATTCATGATGGGTGGCAAGTGGAGCTCACCGACTATTGGCTTCGTTATGGCAATCCCTGGGAGATCAGGCGGCCACATGCTGCGGTAGATGTTCTCTTCGGCGGCCACACGGAATACTCGCATGACGCGCGCGGGAATTTCAAAGTGGCTTGGATTCCTGCTTCGGTGGTCAAGGGGATTCCCTACGACACGCCGATTCTCGGATACGGCTCAGGCAGAGCCAACGACCTTCGACTGTGGAAATCAGAATCCGGGGAGTCTTTCTATTTCGACAAGTTCAACAGCGGTGACTATCAAGGCGCCGTGGCGTCGAAGAACTTCGCCGAAAACATCACCAAGGTGCTTTATCCGAACGACGACGAGATACGGGGCAAGGAACTACGCTTGCAGCAGCAATACTTCTTCGTGTCGTGCGCCTTGCAGGATATGATCCGCATCCACTTGCGCGGCGGCCACGCGCTCGACAAATTCCATGAAAAGTGGACGATCCAACTGAATGACACGCATCCCTCGATCGGGGTCGCCGAACTCATGCGTTTGCTGATGGACCAACATGAGCTGGGATGGGACCAGGCTTGGGAGATAACGTCGCAGACGTTCAACTACACCAATCACACCCTGCTGCCGGAAGCGCTTGAACGTTGGCCGTTACCCTTATTTGCCGGCTTGCTGCCCCGTCACCTCGAGATCATCTACGAGATCAACAGCCGCTTCCTCAGAGTGGTGCGCGACCGGTTCGCGGGCGATGAGGGCAAAGTGAATCGCCTGTCCATTATTGACGAGACGGGGAGCAAGTTCGTCCGCATGGCACACCTGGCGTGCGTGGGGAGTAAGCACATCAATGGCGTCGCCGAATTGCACACGGAACTGTTGAAGACCGAATTGCTGCGCGACTTCCACGATCTGTGGCCGGAGAAATTCACCAACGTGACCAACGGTGTCACACCACGCCGCTGGCTCGCCGTGAGCAATCCCGAACAATCGAAATTGATGACCAGCACGATTGGTGATACCTGGATCTCGAACCTGGAGCAGCTCAAGAAACTGGAGGCTTATGCGGAGGATTCCGCTTTTCGCGCGCAGTGGCGGAAAGTGCAATACGACGTGAAGGCACGACTTGCGCAGTGCATCCTCGAGGACACGGGTAACACGGTAGATCCCAGCACCATGTTCGACACGCAGGTGAAACGCATACACGAATACAAGCGCCAACACCTGAACGCGCTTTACATCCTCACGCTTTATCTTCGACTAAAGAAAAATCCCTCGCTGGAGATGACACCGCGTACCTTCCTCTTTGGTGGTAAGGCCGCCGCCGGATACGCGATGGCCAAGTTGATCATCAAGCTGATCAATTCCATCGGCGAAGTGATCAATCAGGACCCGGAGGTGAAGCACCGCATCAAGGTACTATTTCTACCCGACTACAACGTCACGTTCGGGCAAAAGGTTTATCCCGCAGCGGACTTGAGCGAACAAATATCGACTGCAGGCAAAGAGGCCTCGGGCACGGGAAACATGAAATTTGCCATGAATGGGGCGCTCACGATCGGGACGCTTGACGGCGCGAATATCGAAATCAGGGATGCCGTAGGGCACGAGAATTTCTTCCTGTTTGGCCTGACGGCGCCCCAGGTGGTCGAGACCAGGAATGCGGGCTACCATCCGCGGAGCATCTACGAGTCCAATCCGATGCTTCGTGAAGTAGTCGATAGCCTGGCTAGCGGTCAGTTTTCGCGTGGCGATCGCAACCTGTTCCGTCCTTTGATCGACAATCTGCTCAATAGCGATCCCTACCTTCTATTTGCGGACTATCAGTCCTACGTGGATTGTCAGGATCAGGTTTCAGCCACATTTCTTGACCAGGAAAAGTGGGCGAAAATGTCTATCTATAACGCGGCGCGCATGGGCAGATTCTCGTCCGACCGGGCAGTTCAGGAATATTGCAGGAACATCTGGGACGTGAAGGGAATTCAGTAGAGCCTCTCAATAGCGAGAGGACGGCTGTTCCTTTCCCCGGATGAACGTCTCGGGCGTGCCGTCTGCCGGGTTAACAAAGATGATGTCCTTCGGGTCGCGCCTGGGCGTGTCGATGGCCAGGAAGACCACCGGCCCCTCGAGGATGCTGGGGAGCGCGTGAACGATACGGCGCTTGAAGAAGAGCAAATCACCCGGCGCAAATTCGGCCCCGTTCGATGGCTCGCCCATCCAGAACGTGCCCTTTCCGGACAGAACATACAGATATTCGTCGGATCCTTCGTGATAGTGTGCCGGCGTTTCCCGGTAAACCCGGAACACACGCGAACTCGCAGCTACCTCGTTGGTGAGGTAGGTATCCAGCAACATGGTCTCCGCAGTGTCGGGAAAGGAGCGGGCGACCTCATTCAGATTGAAACGCTTGAAGCTGGGTATGTCTGCCATAGGGATTCTCCTCTACTCAAGGCCGTGCCGCACCGTGCCGGGTTGATGAGGGCTTTAGCCGGTGGGGTACGGTTTCGCTCTTATATGCCCCCAAAAGCGTACCTCAGCGGCGTTACAGGTTGGG
>Ga0302325_10030046_pt1 | contig 11212 bp, 5 predicted proteins | sample Palsa_T0_2_FD_201948 | JGI IMG/M metagenome (GOLD analysis project Ga0302325, IMG submission 201948) | Peat permafrost microbial communities from Stordalen Mire near Abisko, Sweden - Palsa_T0_2 | ecosystem: Environmental > Terrestrial > Soil > Palsa > Peat permafrost | place: Sweden: Abisko...
AGCTGCGACCAGCTCGTTCGCAGGATCGGTCCAGCTCACGGTGCCGTAAGCCCCAGCCCAGCCAAAAGCACCCGCCTTGCGCCCGCATCCGCAGGTCGAGGGATCTAGCACGGTGCGGACCAGGATGCCAAAGCCCGTGCCCTTCACCGGTTCCGGATAGGCGCCATGACCGGTATAGAGGTCGCCGACAAGGTTCGAACTCATCAGCGCGACGGACTTAGGATGCAACACGCGTTTTCCGTGGATCGTGCCCTTGTTCAGCAACATGGTTTCAAACAGCAGATAGTCGCGCGCGGTCGAGTGCAATCCGAAGGACCCGGGGAAGTAAGTGGTCTGTGGATTGGCACCGCCGGTCCGCGCCAGCAACTTTTCTGCAAGAGCGATGTCGCCGGCCTCGCGGTGCCAGGTGTTCCCTTGACGCGTGTACCGGGGCACGAGCCGAACGCGCTGCTCGTCCGTGAGGTTGAACGCCGTGTCGCGCATGACAATGGGATCGAAGATCCGCTCCTTCAGATAGCGGTCGTAGGTTAAACCAGAAGTGATCTCGATGACGCGTGCCAACACATCCGGGCCGGTCACGGCCGAATAAACCCATTTAGTGCCCGGCTGGAACTCGAGTGGAATATTCTTTGCGTACGGGATCCGCGCGGCCAGGGTATTGGGAGTGCCCTCGGAAATGTCCGACAGGAAGCCATTCAATCCCGACGTATGCGTCGCTAAATCCTTGATGGTGATTTCGCGATCGGCCGGTACAGTCTCAGGGCTTGTGGGGTCGCCGCCGATGCGCACGCGCATTTCCTTAAGCTCGGGAATGAATTTCGAAACGTTGTCATCAAGTGAGATCTTGCCCGCTTCGATCTGCTGAAGCAGCGCGACAGCAGTGACGGGCTTGGTCGATGACATCATCCGAAACAACGCATCGTCGCGCATCGGCGTGCCGGCCTCAATGTCGAGCAGGCCATGCGCCGCAAAGTGGATTAGCTTGCCCCGCCGTGCGACCGCTGTAACCCCGCCGGATTGCCGCCCGGCATCCACCGCACGCTGCATCAAGGCGTTGATGCGCGCGGTGAGGTCGGGCGTGACGCCGACGCTCTCGGGGCGAGCGATTGGCACCCCCGAGATGCTCGGCAGTGTGCTCGGCTGCGAGCGCGCGAAGACAACCCCCCACGTCATGCCTGCGGCCGCAGCGGCAGTGCCGCCGACAAAGGTTCTACGATCAAGTCGCAGCGTCATGGTGCGTAGGCTCCGTCAAGGTGAGGCGGGCGGGATTTCTTTGACGCAGATAAAGCTAGCAGCGTCGTTCGGATCACCGGCGCCTTTGTACTTCGCGACGGCCGGGTGCATGCATAGCCGCCGCTGGAATTGCACAACAGACGTCGTCGGATCTGAGCTCACGTACTTTGTGGCGACGAACTCGCGTGGGGCGATCCCACGTTCGACCCAGTCTTCCAAGGCCACAACGAGATCGTGAGCACCGTCGCGCACGGGCGGCCGCTGTTGCCCCACGCCGCCAAAGTTCGACGCGCCGACACCGGCGTAGCAGTGTCCCATGCCCGGAACCATGAAGAGGCGATAGAAGTCCTTGGTCTTGCCCAGTCCGCCATTCGCACGCGCGACCTGTTCGTAGTAGCGAGTGCTGTTGCCGGGCGGGATTCGAATGTCGTTCCAGCCATGGTATTGGATGATCTTCACCCCGCGCCGCTTCGCCGCTTCGAAGTCTGTCGACCCGGCGTCTCCCATCCGGCCTGCTTGCAAAGTCGCGGGCATGTCTTTTTCAATATCAAACGTGAGGGGATCCCAATTGGGATCGCCGTAGACGAAATTGGCGATGAACTGCTCTGGGAAGCCGCTCAGCTTGTCCGGTCGGCCGAACGTCTCGGTTTCCTCACCCGGCGAGAACCCGGGAAAGATGCTTGAACCATCGCGCGGGTCTCGCGGACCCTCATAGATTTTCTTAAGGCTCAAGACCTGCGCGGAAGTGAGACACGCAGGGCCGTCGCCATCTTTGCATTCCAGCGTCTTGGGATCGAAGCGACAGCTCGCGGGATTGTTGATCACCCCATCCGCTAGACCATCAGCAGCATCACAGGCTTTAAGCACTGCGGCATGCAACATAGGCAGTTTATTGGACGGTATCGCCGCGCCTGGCACGCCTAGGAGCTGCCGCATCCACAGATGCGCGATCGAGGAGCGCGACTGTAAATTCCAGGGCGCGCCGATGATCAGCCCATCGAAGTCATCCGGGTAGAGCTGAGCCTCGATGAGACCTTCGCGCCCGCCGTTTGAGCAGGAGTTAAAGTACGAGTGAACCGGCGGCCGTCCATAGTAGCGGGCGATTATCTCCTTCGCCGCCACCGTGGTTACATGCTTAGCGCGGCGCAGGTAATCGATGCCGCGCTCGGGATGTCCAATTGCAAAATATAGGTCAGCCGTCTCGTGACCCGTATCCGTCGAGGCAGTGGCGTAGCCGCGGCGCAGGTTTTCATCCAGTGCCGCGTCCAGCCCGGAACCGCCGTATCGCACTTGTCCGGCGAAGCCGCCCTCGCCGGTGGAGAGGAACCTCTTGTTCCAGAACGAACGGCGTGGTAACCAGACCTCGAAGTGGATGTTAGAGTCCGGGGTGGGGCTGCTGATCCCTTCCACTCGGCAGAAGGCGGGAAGGTTCGGCACGGTGATGCGATCGGAGATCTTGAGGGCTCCTGCCGAAACGGCTGTGGCCTTGAGGATCGATGTCCCCTCGACAAGCCTCGATCGCGTGAGCGCGGCGCACGCCTTCGCTTCGGGGTCCGCGGCAGAACTGACGCCGTTCTGGTGTTGCGCGGCCGAGGCAGCCGCGGCGTGAAACAGGACGACGCCGGCGAAGGAATACGCCAAATTCCGGATCATGGTTTTCTCAACCATAGCTTAGCTCGCAGCCTGCTCTGTGTTAATTCTCCTGGCCTGGAAAGCGATGAACCAATCCAGCGAATCCGGGTTCAACATCGCATCGCGATCGATGATCTTCGTCATTGCACTCCCCTGCAGAAGGCGCTTGATGGGCACCTCTTGCTTCTTCCCCGACAAGGTTCGAGGCACGGCCGGCACGACGATGATCTCATCCGGAACGAAGCGCGGCGACAGAGACGACTTGATCGTTTCAGCGATTCTGTTGCGAAGGCGCGCATCGAGACAGGCGCCTTGCTTAAGGACGACAAACATCAGAAGCTCACTTTCCCCGATACCGGTCGGAAGGTCGATCACCATGGAATCGGAGATCTCCGGCAGGCGTTCAACGGCCGAGTAGATCTCGCTGGTGCCCATCCGCAGACCCTGCCGGTTTATTGTGGCGTCGCTTCGGCCTGAGATCGTGGATACGCCGTGCTCATCGATATGGATCCAATCGCCGTGACGCCAAACACCGGGAAACACCTCGAAATATGAACCGATCAGCTGGCTCATGTCCGCATCATTCCAGAAATAGAGCGGCATGCTCGGCAACGGCTTGACGCATACGAGCTCTCCCACCGCGTTTACGAGAGGGCGGCCGCTGTCATCCCAAGCCTCCACGGCAGCGCCCAGATGGCGGCATTGCATCCGTCCCGGGCTTGGCGGCAGTTCCCGGTTCGCGGTCACGAAGGCCCCGGCGATATCAGTACCTCCAGACACGTTGCACCACCAGATGTCCGGCTTACCAAGTTCGGCGAATGCCTCGCTGCCCCAGAGCTGCACCTCCGGCGGGAGCGGCGAGCCCGTGCAGCCCAGCGCGCGGATGGCGGTGAGCTCCCCGAACTCGCCGAGCTTGATGCCCGCCTTCATGCAGTTGGTGTAGAAAGCGGCCCCGGCCCCGAAGAGAGTCACCCGGTGGCGCGCCGCGAACCGCCAGAGGGTGCCCCAATCGAGGCAGTCTTTGGGCCCGCTCGGGCTGCCGTCGAAGAGACAGATGGTGGTCCCTGATAACAGCCCAGCCACCTGGCAGTTCCACATGATCCAGCCGGTGGAGCTGTACCAGTGAAAACGCTCTCCAAACGTGTTTCGATCGTAGCTCGCGCCAAGATCGGTATGCTTGGCCGCCGCAAGAAAGGTGATCAGAGTCCCCCCGTGACCGTGCACGATGGGTTTGGGCAGGCCGGTCGTCCCGCTCGAATACACGATCCACAGCGGGTGATCGAAGGCAAAAAATTCAGGCGCGAAAACATCGGTCTCATCGCAAGGGCGCGCGATCGCCTGTGCGAATGTCATATCGAACTCCGGTCGCCTGTTCCCCTCGGTCGTCTCGACTACGATGCACGTTTTGATGCTCGGAAGCCCAGCCAGGAGTTCGGACACGACCCCGCCGCGGTCGAACGCCTTGCCGGCGTAGCGCACAGCATCGATTGCGATCAACACTTTCGGCTCTATCTGGCGGAACCGATCCAGAATTGCCGGGACGCCCATGTCGGTCGCGCAGACGCTCCAGACCGCGCCAACGCTTGCGCACGCGAGGAAGGCGACCACTGTCTCGGGAATATTCGGAAGATACGCGGCCACCCGATCGCCCGGCCGAACGCCACGCTCGCTTAAGGTCAGCGCCAAGGCCGCGACTTGCCGTCTCAGCTCTCTCCAGCCCAGTTCGACAACATCCCCGCGCTCGTTCTCTGCGATCACCGCGGGCTGCGCCGCGGCCTCGGCGGCTTCGACATGCCTTAAGATCTGAGCACAGAAATTCACGCGCGCGCCCTTGAACCAGACAGCGCCCGGCATTTGCTCGGCGGCCAGCACGCGCTCGTACGAGGTCGGTGAACAGATGGCGTGATAATCCCAGATGCTGCTCCAGAACGCTTCGAGGTCCTGCACCGACCAACGCCAGAGTTCCTCGTAGCTGGCGAAATCGAGGCCGCGGCGCTCACGCAGCCAGTTCGTATAGAGCCGCATCTGCGGAATGGGATCGGAAGTCATGCGGCCGATCTGCGCGTTAGAAACCCAACAGGACTCTTAAGCCGAACTGGCGTGGCGGACCTGCGAAACGCAGGCCAGAATTCAGGGCCCCGACATAATGTTGGTCCGTTATGTTTGTGCCGTATAGCGTCGTGACCAAGTGTCCGTGCGTCCAGCCGACTTGCGCGCCTGCAATGTCTCGTCCGGCAAGATGATCGCCAAGCGCGGGATTTTCGAACAGCGTCGCCCACTGCGGCGCGACGTATCCATAATTGATTCGCGGCGTCAGCGTGTCCTCCGCACTCAGATTGAATTTGTACTGTGCACCGACGTTGAATGTAAAGTTCGGCGCGTAGGTCTGCGAATGCCCCGTCAGGTTGATGCACGAAGCGCTCGACGGTCCGGTCGATGGGTCGCAAGGCGTGAAGGCCGGGATTCTTGGATCCGTGGCATAGAACTGTCCGAGCGAACTGTGCATCACAGTCGTCCCCGCATCGAAGGAGAGCTGACCGAACACGGCTTGAGTTTGCGCCTCGATCCCGTACAGATGAGTCGTGTTCGGGTTATTCACTTCGAAGCCGAACGTCGGAACCTGTGGATAGCCGATTGTGACCTGGAAGTCTCGGTAGAGGTCGTAAAAACCATCGATCTGCGTGCGCAAGTGCCCATCGAGCGCCGTCGACTTCCAACCAAGCTCGAAGTCCGTCAGCTTTTCTGCACCGAACGCCGCGGGCGTGCCCAAGCCCACCGGGACATTGAGACCCCCGGGTCTGAAGCCCGTGGAGGCAAAGGCGTAAAGAAAATTGTTCGTACTCACGCTCCAGTTTAGGGAGACCTTGCCGGAAGTATTCACGTACTTGGCCGTCTGCTCGTCAGCGAGCGGAAATCCGAACTGAAGAACCTGGACATGATTAGTGGTCTCAGAGGTCGTGTACCGTCCTCCAATCTGCAGCTGAAAGGCGTCTGAGAGCTGAAAGCTCAACTGACCGAAGCCGGCAAAAGCGGTCACCGGATTGGAGCCCTGCAACGAATACTCGGTCGCCGGATTTCCCGGCGGCGCAGCGATAAGGAATTGATACGGCGGAAGGAAATAGTAAGTATCCCTGTCGGCATAGCCGCCCAAAATCCAGGTCACGAATCCCTTCTCGGGAGAAATGATGTTGAATTCCTCGGACCAGAGAGTTTCATCGACCGAGTCGTGGAATGTCTCCAAGGGGGCACTGGTCCCGTCCAAATCGGCCGCATAAGTGGTGTTGCCCTTTTGGTAGCCGGACACTGATCGCAGCGTAATGCCGTCCGGCAATACATAGTCGACTTTCAACACCGACCGGCCAAACCGGTCCAATGCCTGTTGGGGAGCATCGGCCGTAATATTAAAAAGATCATTGGTCGCGTTATACGGGTCCGCCGGGTACGCGCCCAGATTGAGGTAGTTATAGTCAGTCTTGAAAAGAACAGTGAGTTCGTCGTCGGGCTTCCATAGAAGTCCGACCCGCATGCTGCCGATGCGCAGCTTGCCGGGATTACCGTTGTACTCACCGCCGCCGGGACCCGTGATGTTGTAGAAGCTGTCACGCGACTCACTGTTGAACGCGATGCGCGCAGCGAGTGTATCGCTGATCGGCAGATTAACGGCGCCCTGCAATCCAAAGTCGGTGTAATTGCCGCCTTGGGCCTGCAGGTAGCCGTGATAGCCACCATTGATAACCGGGTCATTGGTGGTCACGAAGACCGCGCCGCCGGTAGCGTTTTGGCCGCCGAAGGTGCCTTGGGGTCCGCGCAATATTTCGACGCTCGCGACGTCGTAGTACGGCTCCTCTTGGAAGTAGCCGGGAAAGGTGCCCACGCCGTCGCGGTACGTGACCACGCCCACCGTGGTCTGCGAGTTGTGCTCCGCCTTGCCGACGCCGCGGATGTTGAAATCAATGCCCTGGCCAAAGTTGTCGATCGTCGCCCCAGGTGTGGCGAACTGCAGCTGATCGACGGTGGTGACACCCATCTCGGCGAGAGTGGTTCCATTCAAGACCGTTGCAGAGATCGGCGTAGTCTGTAGGTCCGTATGCCGGCGTTCCGCCGTGACGACGACCTCGGTCAAGGTTTGATCGGAACCGGCCGCGGGCGTTGATGCCGCCGTTTGGGCAATGGCTGCGCCGCACCAACCCAGTGCCAAGACTAATGACACACTCGACCACAACACTTGGATCTTCATGGTTCCCCCTTAATGCCAGCTGGTTGACGCGACTTCGTTATTGTAAATATTTACAACGACGCTACCACGGATCCCAGGTGGCCTGCAAGTGGCTAAACTCCCGACGGAACAGTACGTGACGCAGCGGCAGGTCGCAGGCTATGAAGACCTTTGCATCACTAGTTTCTAACGCTCACGGCCGCGTGGTATGGCGGATGATCAACTCTGCTTTTAACTCAATGACCTTCGGTTCGTCATTTTTTGGCTTTCGCGCTATCAAGGCGATCATATGATCGATCATTTCACGCACGGGAGTGCGCACGGTCGACAGCCGATAGCTTGCGTGTCCGGCCTCCGCGATATCATCGAAGCCGGTGACCGCGACATCCTCAGGAATCTTGCGATTCAATTCGAATCGAATCGCATCCATCGCTCCCAAGGCCATAATGTCGGTCAGACACACCACGGAGTCTGGGGGATTGCGCGAAGACATCAACTTGAGTGCTGCCTGATATCCTCCCGAATAGGTCAGTCCGCCATCGCAATCGATGACATCTGAGACATCAATTTCTTGGCGCAGCCGTGCCATGACCGCTTCCTTGCGCTCCAAGATCGTTGTCAGGTTCATTGGACCACCAATCACACCGAAATGCTTTCCGCCTCCTCTTAACATGAGTTCGGCTACGAGTTTGCCACCTTCCCGCGCATTACCTCGCACGCTGTGCACCGGCAATCCCGGAACATGCCGTCCTAGCATAACGACCGGGACATCCCTATCGAGGCACAGGCTCGCCATGCGACTGGAGATTGATGCCGCTGTGATGACGATCGCATCCACCTGATAGCGAAGCATGCGCTGCAGTGATTGATCGAAATCTTGTGCGTCCCGCGGCGTGAACAGTAGAACCTGTTTTCCGATCTCCTCCAGCCGCCGGCTGGCTTCGGCAAGCATTGCCGAATAGACCGGATTGCCTAGGTTTGCCAACATCAGGGCGACGATGTTGGTCTCCCGCGTAATAAGGCTGCTCGCCAACGTGTTGGGCACATACTTCAATTGGCGTGCCGCCTTGTGCACCTTATCAGCGAGTTCTTCGGAGATACTGCTGCCCGGCGTAAACGCGCGACTTACCGCCGCGATCGAAACTCCCGCCAATCGCGCCACATCGATCGAGCTCGCCCGCGCCAACCTTTTTCTAGTCACTTTTAAGTCCTTTGCCGCCCACGGTTTCAGCCTCGGTCCAGTATTTGGAATCCCCTCCAGGCTTCTCGGTTGCCTCGCAATCGCTTTCCTTCGCGCAAACAAGGCAAAGTGGCCTGCAATCACGACTTGCCCTGATGCCATTATCATCAGTATATCTATAGAATTAACTCGGCACGCGAAGAACAGGCTACGCGTGCACTCTTATCCCGCCAAATTACGGAGCTGCAATCGGCCCGCACACCGAAACAGGCAATGAAAATCCAGCAGACCGGGATTCAGAAAAGGGACGTATCGGAACGGCGTTGTCACAAGAAGAAATTGAACATCTTCGAAATAAGCACGCGCATGATCGGGTCTACCAGAATCCATTCAATAACCTGAGACTGAGGATGGCGCGATGAAAATGCTCCTGTTAATGATGTGTCTCGCGGCGACGGCGGGCTTCGCCGCCACGCCACCGCCTCCTGTCATCGCGTCGATGGAGCACTCCATCACACCGCCGGTCGTCATACACGGCGAGCAGCATTCACCCGTCTCGCTTACGACGCGCATGTCACAACTCCACGTCAACGCCGTCAGCATCGCGGTGATCCTCTACGGTAAACTCGACTGGGCTCGCGCCTACGGCTTCGCAGATAAAGAACGCAACATAGCCGCAACACCCGACACGCTGTTTCAGGCCGGCTCCATCAGTAAGCCGCTCACTGCCCTGGCCGCTTTAAAGCGCGTCGATGTCGGTGAGCTCGATTTAGACCGCAACGTCGACGATTACCTCAAGAGCTGGAAGCTGCCTGACAATGAGTTTACGACCACCCACAAGGTGACGGTCCGAAACATCCTGAACCATACGGCGGGTCTGACGGTGTGGGGATTTCCCGGCTACTCTCGCGACACCAAGATGCCCTCCACCGTGGAGGTGTTAGACGGCAAGGGTAATACGCCTGCAATCCGCGTTTGGAAACAACCTGACTTAAGCTGGCGCTATTCCGGCGGCGGCTACACGATTCTTCAGCTTCTATTGAGCGAGCAGAGCGGGATGTCTTTCCCCGCGCTCATGCGCGATTCGGTTTTAAAACCACTGAAAATGAACCACAGCACCTACGAGCAACCGCTACCCGAAGCGCTGCGCGCGATGGCCGCGTCCGGCTACGACCGCGACGGCAAAAAGGTCGAAGGCGACTGGCATGTTTATCCGGAGATGGCCGCCGCCGGGCTCTGGACGACGCCCCGTGAGTTGGCGAAGTACGTCATCGCGATTCAGAACGCAAACCGCGGCCGCTCGCATTTCCTTTCACCCAAAATGGTACACGCCATGCTCACACCGGGAATGAACAACCACGGTCTCGGGCCCGTTATCACCGCCGACGGATTGCGCTTCGGCCATGGCGGCGCCGACGATGGCTTCCAGGCCGAGGTGACTGGCTTTCTCGACGGGCGCGGCGGCGTGGTTGTCATGGCGAATTCGGATAACGGCGGGCGCCTCGCGCAGGAGTTAATCCTGACGCTCGGCAATCTGTATGCATGGCCTGGAATCAAGCCCGTCGAGCGCACCGTCGCCGATGTACCCGTCGCTGCACTCGAACGACTCATTGGAAGCTACGCACTGCCATCAGGCGAGGACAACGGTAAGACCGAGGATCTCAACGTCACCAGAGAAGATGGCACGCTGGTTGTGACCTACAAGGGAAGCAAAGAAATGACTCTGCTACCCGAGTCGGACAGGAAATTCTTTAGCCGCGACTCTGGAAGGGAAGTCGTGTTCTCGCTCGAGGACAACACTATTACGATGGATCTCGGCGGCGAACAGAAAGCCGTACGGCATGCGCCTCCGTGACACATTGATCTCGCATTGGACCGGGCTGGCTGGGCCGTCGCCGAACGGCTCGACCGACGAAGAACACCCGCCGGCTTTGATTCGCAGCTCTGGATTCCTGTAGGCTGGATCTGCGCGCGGACCGTGATACCAATCTCCCGGCAATCCGCCCTCCCGGCCTTGCCGCTCTGACGAGGAAACTCGATCTTTCTGTTCGGAGGTGAAGATGTTTAGCCTAAGGTTCGCGTTCACTGCAATGTTGGCGATGGTGTTATCTCAACCTGCTGAAACGCTAGATTCATCGACGATAAAAGCAGTGCTGGTGACCGGTGCCAGCTCCGGAATCGGACTCGCGATAACGCAACACCTCGCTAGCCGCGGCTTCTACGTTTATGCGGGCGCCCGCAAGGACGAAGACCTCAAGCGCCTTAACAGCATGAAAAATGTAAGCTCCGTGCGCCTCGACGTGACCAAGCAGGCGGATGTCGACGCGGCCGTCCAATTCGTCACAGCGCAGGGACGCGGCCTCTTTGGCGTTATCAACAATGCGGGCGTGGCCAGCCTCGGCGACCTCATCAAAACGTCAGATCAGGATGTCCTATGGCAGTACGACATTAACGTGATGGGGCCTTTGCGTGTCAATCGCGCGTTCTTTCCCCTGTTGAAGCAGAGCAAGGGTCGTACGGCGATCATCGGCTCGCTTTCGGCCTTCCTGGCTGGTGCGGGCGGAGGTGGCTACGGCATGACCAAAGCGGCGGCTGAGATCTACACTGAAACCCTTGCGCTTGAGCTCGCCCAAGAAGGTGTGACGGTCGGCATTATCGACCCTGGCGCCTTCAAATCTCGCGCCCGGGAGAAGGTGGCTATGAAAATGCTCACAGGGAAGCCCGATCTGGACCAACAACTCACCGCCGAACAGATGAAGGTGATTGCCGGCGTTCAGGCAGACGAAGCCAAGAAAGACGATCCCACTCCCGTGGCGGAGCAGACCTTCCGTTTCCTAACCACTGATCGACCACGGCTGCATTACATGGCCGCGAACAACGAACAGGTGGCCCATCTCGTCATTCGCACCCTGCTGGATCGAACCCTGCAGCTTAACGCCAGTCAGGCAGAC
>Ga0302325_10030047_pt1 | contig 11212 bp, 4 predicted proteins | sample Palsa_T0_2_FD_201948 | JGI IMG/M metagenome (GOLD analysis project Ga0302325, IMG submission 201948) | Peat permafrost microbial communities from Stordalen Mire near Abisko, Sweden - Palsa_T0_2 | ecosystem: Environmental > Terrestrial > Soil > Palsa > Peat permafrost | place: Sweden: Abisko...
CTGCACACCAAGCGACTCGATCTTGTCAGCTTGGATACGAAGATCATGAATCTCGAATCCAAGGCGCGCACCCTCGCAGGAAAGGCGAGAACGGACCTCGATGCGCGAATCGAGACCATTCTGACCGAGCGAGACACTTTTGTGCACCACATGACTGCAATCGACACCAACGTGGCTGCAACTTGGGACTCCGCAAAGGCCAATCTCGACAAGGAGTGGGACGCGCTGCGCAGCAGCGTAGACCACGCGGACAATTGAGGCGCAGCGGGTTGCAAATCCTCCCTTGAATCGCACGCTCAGAAGGAGAGTCTGCTATGAGTTCTATTTCGAAGACTGCCGATCAAGTCGCCGATCATGCGAGGAATGCGACCCTTTTGGCTCGAGGGTCGCTCATCGAGCTCGGATCCCAAGCGCTACGGCTTCTGAACAACATCCGCGAGCGCGAGTCCAACGGCGTCCTCTTGGCGCACATCGGAAGGCGGCGCGAGCCCAGTCGCCTTTCCCCCGCCCTCTGGTTTGCTGCAGGCGCGACACTTGCGGGCGGCGCTTTCCTTCTTTTGGCTCCGCGCGGGGCCGATCTGCGAAGTCGGATCGGGAGCTTCGTTGCCAGTCTCGGCGAGACGGGCGTGCCTCGGGATCGCGACGGCGAAGATGCCATGGCGAACGAAGGCGGAGGCTCGATGCCTGGCCCCGTCGACCAACATCAACCTGCGCACTGATATCTGACGCATCTATCCCTCGCTGACTTGGACTGGACGACGCCTCCCCCCCGCAAGGGGTCGGGTGGCGTTGTTTTTTGGTCAATTGCAACGGACTTTGGCACCTGGCAAATTGCCACATGCTGCGTCGAAAATGCACTGCACAGCGCTCGATCTGAGGCGAAAGCATCGAGGGCTTCGTGGCACGCGATGTGCTGCTGAGACGTTCATGCACGTCGCAGCTCACTCTTGGTCGACGGATGCTGACTGGGTCAGTGTCTCCGGTTCCCACCCCTGCCGTGTTTGCGGCGCCGACGCCGGCTGTCGCTTTCACTCACAAGAGCCCTTCGCAAGCTGTACTAGTCGTCCGTCCGAATGGCCTCTAACAAGCGGCGACTGGCTGCATCGAGTCGACGTCCAAGCGACGAACCTCGCAGCGCCGAGATGAACGAATCGAGCCTTCTGGTGGAGGAGGTCTCTGCGACCCTGTCGGAGCATACCCCAAGCGGCGACGTTCACATCTTTCGCGGTCCCATTCTCGATGGCGACCGCTTGCGCATTCGCGCCGCCGAGGTCGCGGCTGCGCAGCCCGCTCGTGTCCGACGGTTACGAGCGGGACCCCTCCGCGGGCAGTTCGAAAAGCTGAAGCAATCGCTCGCGGGCGCATACAAGCTTCTAACCGCCGAGGAGAGACCCCGGCGCAATGCCATCCCCGCAGAAGAGTGGCTTCTCGACAACATTCATGTCGTTGCCGGTCAAGTTCGTGAGATCGAAGCGGGCCTTCCGCGCGGTTACTTAGTCGAGCTTCCTCGAATTACGACGGGCCCGATGGCGGGCTATCCGAGAATTTATTTGGCGTGTTTGGATTATCTCCGACACACAGATACCCGATTGGATCCCGAATCACTGGTCATTTACATGACTGGTTATCAGACGGACGCCCCGCTCACGATCGGAGAGCTGTGGGCAGCGCCGATCATGCTCCGCATGGGGCTCCTTCAAGTCGTCAGCGGCATCGCGACCATGGTCGCACAAGACACGGCCTACGCGCGCGCGCACGAATGGGCGGAAAAGCTCTTACGCGACCCCATCGCGATGCTGGCTCGCCTCGACCGTCAACCGGTAGACGCATCGTTTCTCGTTGAGCTCTTGCGCCTGCTCCGGGACCAGGACGCGGCGCCGAGTAGCGTCGAGTGGATTCGCACGAAAGCCTCGCGGCTCGGCGCCACGCCAGAGGAGCTCGGACGGCGCCTTCACCTCCGGCGGGCTGCAGATCAAGTCTCGATCGCAAATGCAATTACGAGCATGCGAACGATCGATGCGTACGAGTGGCGGAAATTCTTCGAGCGAACCAGCGCCGTCGAGATGGTCCTCAGGGACGACAAGGACAATGTCTACGCCGCAACGGAGACGGCGTGTCGCGATCGGTACCGTAGAGCCGTCGAGCGCCTGTCGCGCCAAAGCCGTATGACCGAGGTCGCCGTTGCGCGCAAGGTCATCGCGCTGGCGAGCCGACACGGAGAAGGCCCGCGCGCGTACGTCGGATACTATCTGGAGCGCCCCGGGCTCGGGGAGCTAGAGCGAGTATGTCGGGCGCGACTTAAACCGAAGCAACTTGTCGCGCGCTTCGTGCTGGAACACCCGAAAGCAGTCTACTTCTCCTGCTTAGTTCTTCTGACGACGACCGTTGCCGCCATCCTCGCCAAGCTGATCTACGGCGAGGGAGGTTCGGCGGCGTCCGCGACAATCACGACTGGGCTCCTATTCATAGCTTCATCCGAGGTCGCGCTTTCGGTCATCGCCGCAGTCGTGGTGGCGCTTTTGCCTCCACGTCTCTTGAGCCGGTTTTCGTTCGACGACGGCATCCCATCGGCGCATCGAACGATGGTCGTCGTCCCGACCCTTCTCGCCTCCGCGGCGGGCATCGACGAGCTCGTCGAGCATCTCGAAATCTTGGCATTCGCCAACCCGGACGCGAACTTGCACTTTGCAATCTTGAGCGACTTCTGCGACGCCCCCGCTCAGCGGTTGTCAGGAGACGCAGAGCTTTTCGAGCGGGTGAAAAGGGGAATCGACCGCATCAACGGCCTCCATACTCTAGATTCAGGGCTTCCCAAGTTCGCGCTGTTCCACAGAGACCGCGTGCGCAACGATGGCCAGGGATGCTTCATGGGGTGGGAGCGCAAGCGAGGCAAGCTCGAAGAGCTCAACCGCCTCGTCCTAGGCGGCTTACCGGGCAGCACTTTCTCGCTTGTCACCGCTCCAAAAGAGCTCATCGAGAGCGTCAAGTACGTCATTACGTTGGATGGCGACACCGAGCTACCGCGCGCGGCCGCGTTGAAGCTCGTTGCGACGCTCGCCCACCCGCTCAACCGGCCCGTGCTCGATACTTCCGGGACGCGGGTCGTCGAGGGCTATGGCGTGATTCAGCCGAGAGTGGGCACCGTACCCGAGAGCTCACGCCGCTCTCTCTACGCCCAGATTAGTACCGGCCCCGCCGGGATCGACCCGTATACGACGGCTGTCTCAGATGTCTACCAAGACCTGTTCGGCGAGGGCTCGTTCGTCGGAAAGGCCATTTACGACGTACGCGCGTTCGCGAGCGTTCACAACGGCCGCGTCCCCGACAACCGCCTTCTGAGCCACGATCTGTTCGAAGGTACGTTTGCACGCACTGCGCTTGCGTCGGATATCGAGCTTCTCGACGAGCACCCTTCGTCTTACGGCGTGGTCGCTCGTCGCCAACATCGCTGGATTCGCGGTGACTGGCAGCTCCTGTCTTTTCTCGGCCGTCGCGTGCGAACCCAAGACGGAAGCCTCCGTCCCAACGATTTGCCGCTCCTGGGGTTCTGGAAGATTGCGGACAATTTGCGAAGAAGCCTGCTCGCGCCGAGCATGGTCACCGCTTTCCTTCTAACCTGCATCGCGTGGCCGCGCGCCGCTGGCGAGGTAGCTCCCTTCGAGGGCCTCGTCCTCGCGACGCCGGTAGTGCGCAACCTGCTCGCGAACTTGGCCCGAAGCGCAAGGTCACAGACGACGCACGACAGCGTCTGGGGTGACCTCAAGCCCAGCACGCTGCAGGTGGTCCTCAACTTCCTTGTACTCTTCGACGATGCGGCGATGTCGCTCGATGCAATCGCTCGCACCTTGTACAGGCTCCTGATTTCGAATCGCAACCTCCTCGAGTGGCAATCGACGGGATTGGACAGACGAGGCGGCGACCCACCCCGCCGCATGTGGCTCCAGCTTCCTTTCCTTCTCGCAGCCGGCGCCGCCGTCGTGCTCGCTCATGGCCGAGTCGCGCTGGCAATGCCGGTCCTTGGCGCGTGGATGTTCTCGCCTGCCATTATCGGGTGGCTGAGCCGACCCAGAAAGGTCGTCGATCCCGCGTCCCGACTCTCGCTGGACGATCGTCGGCTCCTAAGACGCGCCGCTCGGAAAACTTGGCATTTCTTCGAGACCTTCGTGACGGCAGAAGATCATTGGCTGCCCCCGGACAACTTCCAAGGGGCGTCCTTGCCCATCGGACATCACCGACGAACATCGGCCTGTATTTGCTCTCGGTCGGCACGGCAAGAGACTTCGGTTACATCCAAACGCGAGCGCTCGTGCGGCGCATTCAGGACACGATCGACACTCTCGATCGCCTGGATCGGTCCGAAGGGCACATTCTCAATTGGTACGACACGAAGACTCTCAAGCCATTGGATCCTCGATACGTATCGACGGTCGATAGCGGCAATCTAGCCGCATATCTCTGGACCCTCCGTCAGATGTGCGAAGAGCTCGTGGACCGTCCCATTCTGGGCCCCGAGGCATTCGACTCCGTCGTCGACACGCTAGCCCTGGCCGGCATCGACCCTCCTCGCGACCCATACCCATCCGACATAAGCGCGATTCTTGCCCGTCTCGGCGCGTGGCCGATGCCCGCGTCTCGCCCCGGTGACGACGATTGGTGCGAGCGCGCAGAGCGGATTCGAAAGGGCTGGCTCGACGAAGTCGAGGCGCTCGCGCCGCATCTTTCGTGGTTGAGCTCGACCCCGGAGACGGTGGCAAGGCTCGCGGGATTCGCGGAGCTACGTACCTCGATGGAGCGTCACACGAGCCCACAAGGTATCGCCGTTAACGCCCCCTCGGGGGCCCAGTGGGCCAACGAGCACGAGAACCAGCTCGAAGACGCCACCGATCGAGCGTGGCTTCGTCAACTGGCAGAGCGACTCGATGCCGCCGCTAGCGCCTGTGAGACCTTGGCGGAAGCTCTTCATCGGCAAGGCGAGCGCGCCAACAAGCTCGCCGGGGCGATGAACTTCGCTTTTCTGTTCGATTCCGATCGCTCGCTCTTTTCGGTTGGCTACAACGACGCGACCGCGCGCCTCGATCCAGCTCGATATGACCTGCTTGCGAGCGAGGCCCGCGTTGCCAGTCTTCTGGCCATTGCAAAGGGCGACGTGCCGGAGAAGCACTGGTTTCATCTCGGGCGAGCGCGCTGTCGGCTTCCCGGCCGGAGCGCCCTCGTTTCGTGGACGGGTTCGATGTTCGAATACCTGATGCCACTTCTCGTCCTCAAGAGCTATGCGGGTACCCTCCTGAACGAGACCCACATGGCCTCGGTCGACGCGCATCGGGCTCACGGCAAGAAAAACCGAGTTCCCTGGGGCGTATCGGAGGCCGCCTACAACGTCATGGACCTTGCCATGACCTATCAATATAGAGCATTCGGCGTTCAGGCAGTGGGCCTCAAGCCCGGGCTGGACGACGACCTCGTAATCGCTCCGTATGCCACCGCGCTCGCGGCAATGGTGCGCCCGGACTATGCGAGCATCAACTTCCGAGCGCTTGCCGCCGAGGGGCTCGAAGGGCGATATGGGTTCTACGATTCCATCGACTACACGCCGTCCCGAGTCCCGCCGAATCGGAGGGGCGTGGTCGTCAAAACGTACATGGCCCACCACCAAGGGATGTCGCTGGTTGCGCTCGCGAACGTCCTGCTCGGAAGTCCGATGCAGCGACGGTTTCATGCGGACCCACGCATCAAAGCCGTCGAGCTGCTTCTGGAAGAGAGAATTCCCGTTGGAGCGCAAGTGCTCGAGCCTCAAGCAGGCCGTGCACCCGCAGTGGCTCAAGCAGGCGAGGACTTGTCGTTGGTCGAGCACGTCGCGTTGGAGCGACAGGGCCTGACGCGAGCCCATTTGCTCGGGCACGGCGATTTGGCAACGATCGTCACGTCCGCCGGCACAGGAGTGACGACTTGGCGCGATCTCGACGTTAGTCGGTTCCGGGAAGACGGACGGTTGGAGCCCTCAGGCACGTTTATCTACGTGCGAAATCGATCGCTCGACCACTCGTGGTCCTCGGGCTTCGAACCCATGAGGGTTTCGCCTTCGTCGTACAGGGCCACGTTCTCGGTCGATCACGTCGAGATTCATCGGCGCGACGGCGACATCGAAACCACGACCGAGATTGTCGTCTCTCCGGAGCATTGCGTGGAGGTTCGAAGGATTGCGCTCACGAATCATGGGCCGCACCCCTGCGAGGTCGATGTTACGAGCTACACCGAGGTCGTGCTCGCGACGCGCGGGGCGGACGTCGCGCACCGCGCATTCAGTAACATGTTCGTCGAGATGGAGGAGCAATTCGACCTTGGTGGTTTGCTCGCGACCCGACGCATGAAAGGGCCAGCCGAGACTCAGCCCTGGATGGTGCAAATGCTCAATCCCGAGAGCGGCAGCTGGGGTCCGATACAATACGACTCGAGCCGCGCACGATTCATAGGACGGGGGCACGACGTCGCGCAACCGGAGGGCCTTCGGCGAGACGAGCTCTCGGGCACCGATCGCTATCCACTCGACCCAGCCGTCGTGCTTCGCCGGAGCATCACGATAGAACCGCAGGGGACGGCTCGCATTGCGCTCGTGACCGGTGTGGCCGCATCCCGCGCAGACGTGCTCTCACTCGCGCAGTCGTACGTCGGCGCGTCACAGGTGGATCGGACATTCGAGCTGGCTTGGGCGGATGCCCGCGTCGAGCTCGAGCACCTCGGCGTGGGCGCGGCCAAGTCTTTTCGCTTTCAACGCCTGCTTTCGTTTGTCATCGATCCTCAGCCGGCACTCCGCGCCAGCGTGCATGTCTCCGGCGGCGACGGACGCGCCGCTCTCTGGTCACAAGGGATATCGGGAGATCTTCCCTTGATCGTGGTCCGTGTCGATGACGGAGCTGTCACCGAGCTATGTCGAGAGCTTCTACTGGCTCATGAGTTTTTTCGGCTCAACAACTTCGCCCTCGACCTCCTCTTTTGGAACGAGGAACCGAGCGGCTATCTCCAACCGCTGCAAGACGAGCTGGTCTCCCTTGTACAGTCCGGGTTCGCTCAGAGCCACGTTGATCAGCGTGGTGGGATATTCGTTCGACGTGCCAGTCACGTCGATGAGCGCGAGCGGCTTCTCGTACTTGGAGCCGCACGGGTCTTGCTGCGTACCTCAGCCGGTTCGCTGGCCCGCCAGCTCCGCGCGGCACTCCCGGACGTTAATGCGCCGAAGGCACCGCGAACCCAGAGGCCCGAGACCCGGCCACTTCTCACTGGCAAATTGCAATTCGACAACGGCACGGGTGGGTTTACCCAAGACGGGCGCGAATACGTCGTGCGAGGCGCGGCGCCTAATCCGTGGTGCAACGTCATAGCCAACGCATCCTTCGGCACGATCGTCTCAGAGACCGGCGCAGCATGCACTTGGTCCCAAAATAGCCAGGTGCATCGGCTCACTCCGTGGAGTAACGATGCCGTCTCCGAGCCTTCAGGCGAAGCGATCTACTTGCGTGACGGTGCCGGCTTCGTTTGGAGAGCGACCGATGGGAGCGCTCGCCACTCGGCCGGTAGCTCTTCGTTCGGAGGAACGACCCGCGGTCTACGTCACGAGGTAACCGTGTTCGTCTCTCCGGACGAGCCGGTGAAAGTGTCGCGACTCGTTCTCGAAAATATGGACGACCTGCCCAAGCAGGTCGCCGTATACGGCTACGTCGAGTGGGTCCTCGGGAGCACTCGCGAAACGAGCCGACTCACCACGACGGCGGAGTGGAATGCAACCCTAGAGACGGCCTTCGCCAAGAATCGGAATGGGTCGGCATCGAACCGATGTGCTTTCTTTCGCGCGACGGCTCGCGTCACAAGCGCCACGTGCGATCGCTCTGAATTTTTCGGCGACTTCAGCACGCGGGCGCGACCGCGCGGCGCCGACGGCCGCCTCTCGGGCGCGTCTGGAGGGGGCCTTGACCCGTGCGCTGCGCTCGAGATTCAGATCTCCCTTGCGGGTCGAGCGAAAGTAGAGCTCGCCTTTGTCCTCGGCGAGGGAGACGACGACGTCAAGGCGCGCGAGCTTGCCAGCAGCTGGGCGAGCTTCTCGCGTGTAACCGAAACGCTCGGGCGGGCTCGATCCATGTGGGACGACGTCCTGGGCAGTATCCAGGTCGAGACTCCCGATCGCGCCCTCGACTTGCTAGTAAATCGCTGGCTTTTGCATCAGGTCTTGTCTTGTCGAGTGTGGGGCCGCACCGCGTTCTATCAATCTGGCGGGGCGTTCGGCTTTCGCGACCAACTTCAGGATGTGATCGCCTTGGTTCAGACCAGGCCTGACCTCGCTCGAGAGCACATTTTACGCGCTGCCGCGCGCCAGTTCGAAGAGGGCGACGTCCAGCACTGGTGGCATCCCGATACCGGTGAAGGCGTTCGCACGCGCTGTGCCGACGATATGCTCTGGCTCCCGTGGGCGACCGCTGAGTACGTGCGAATCACGCAAGATCGCGGCGTTCTCGACATTGAAGTCCCGTTTCTCGTCGAAAGACCGATACCCGCCGACCAAGGAAACGTTTTTGGAACGCCACGCACGTCGGCCTACGCGGCATCGTTGTACGAGCACTGCGCTCGAGCAATCGATGTGGGCCTCACTCGGGGCCCCCACGGGCTGCCGCTAATGCGCGGAGGCGATTGGAACGATGGCATGGACCACGTCGGCGCCGGCGAGCGCGGCGAGAGCGTGTGGCTCGGCTGGTTCCTGCTCGTCGTCATGCGCGAATTCTCGCGCATCGCCGCCTCGCGTGGCGACACGCGGCGAGCCGCGCACTTGGATCAAGAAGGCGGCCGCCTAGGCGAGGCCCTTGAAGCGTCAGCCTGGGATGGCGCCTGGTATCGTCGCGCTTTTTTCGACGACGGATCCGCACTTGGATCGGAATCGAGCCCGGAGTGCCGCATCGACGCGATCGCCCAATCTTGGTCGGTGATCGCAGGCCCGACCGACGCCGGCCGCGCACGAGCCAGCGTCTTCCAAGCGGAGGCACAGCTCGTAAAGACGGATCCTCCGATGATGCTTCTTCTCACGCCACCGTTCGACGGGAACGGGCCGGATCCGGGCTACATACGCGCCTATCCCCCAGGCGTCCGTGAAAACGGAGGTCAGTACACTCATGGCGTCCTTTGGACGGTGCAGGCGCTCGCGATGCTCGGGGAGGGCGATCGCGCGTATGCCCTCCTATCGAAGCTCATGCCTATCAATCATGCGCTCACTCTCCGCGACGCGGAACGCTACCGAGTCGAGCCCTATGTCGTCGTCGCCGACGTTTACTCCGGGACGCATGAGGGCCGCGGAGGATGGACGTGGTACACGGGCGCCGCGGGATGGATGTACCGCATTGCTGTCGAGTGGGTGCTTGGAATTCGGATCAGCGGGACATCGCTAACGATTCGACCCTGTGTCCCGAGCACGTGGAGCGCCTATACGGTGCGGCTTCGATACAAAAGCGCAAATTACGACATTCGGGTGCAGCCCGGACCGAACCTCGAGGTCCGCGTCGACGGCGTACTCGGTAACGACGGTTCCATAGCGCTCGTCGACGACGGCAAAACCCACGAGGTTCGCGTTTCGAGCGCGGCGCCGAATCGAATCGCTGTCTGAGATCACCATCCACGCTAGAGCGCCGCAACGCTCGCTAACGACACGCGCGCCCTACCGAACCAAAGATGTCGCCCATTGCGTGCAGGCGTCGAGCAATCCAAGCGCCTGGTGCTGCATGGAGAGCCAGTCGAGGGCCGCCCAATCCGGGCCGAAAGAGCCGCGCGCTGCGAGCGCGACGGCTCCAAAAACGACCAGAGATGCAACCCCCACCGCTCGTACGGTCGAGCCCCCACGTCGTTTCTGTGATTTCGAATTCAATCGGGGGTGCGACTGCGCGCTGCTCAAAGACGGGTCCGCGAGAACCGCCGGGGGACGCTCCGTCGATTGGGCAATGGCGACTTTGAACGCATCGGCCATTTCCGTGGCTGATGCGAAGCGAATTTCGGAATTCGGGCTCAAGGCCTTCTGAAACCAGCCGTCTATGGCGGCGGGGAGCTCGGGGCGAAGAATACTCGGGCTTGCGAAGCCGCTCCGTTCAATCGAAAGATAGACCGCCGCAAACGTCTCGCCTGAAAACGGGAGCTCTCCCGTCAAGGCGCGATAGGCCACGACGGCGAGCGACCATAGGTCCGCGCCGGCGCCGACGGCCCGCGCGCTCAGAAGCTGCTCCGGGCTCATGTAGGACGGCGTACCCAGTGTCGTCCCGGTCTGCGTAAGCCCAGCGGAGTCCGCGAAGACAGGTGTCTTTGCTAGACCGAAGTCGAGCAACTTCGCCGTGAGCTCCTCCCGATCGTTCTCGAGAAGGACGATATTGCCCGGCTTGATGTCGCGATGCACGAATCCGAGGTTGTGCGCGACCGCCAGCACAGAAGCCATTTGGGCGATGAGCTTTGCAGCTTGCGCGAGCGAAAGAGGGCCGCCCAACTCAAGCCGCTTCTCCAAGTCGACGCCTTCAAGCAGCTCCATCACGATGAAGGGAGTGCCGTCGGGCAGCGTCCCGAAGTCGAAAATCTGAGGTACATGCTTGCACGGCAGTCGAGCCAGCGTTTGCGCCTCGAGAACGAAGCGTTGCAACGCGCCTTCATCCTGGGCCATCGATTCCCGGAGAAACTTGACCGCCACGCCACGTCGCAGCGGCCCTTGAATACCCGCCCAAACCTGCCCCATTCCGCCGTGCCCAATGAAGGAACGGAGCTCCACACTCCCTGAAATGCGAACACCTGGTTGCAGGTTCATCGACTTCGGCTTTCTTTGCTCATGTCCCGAGCACGAACCACGCCACCGGGAAGGGTGGATGAGTGTCGGTCTACGGCCTCGGTGCGAGAATGGGGCATGGGACGCTAGGGAGCGTGGCGCTCGTGTCGGCCCGAAGTAAGGCGAGGCGATTTTGCGCCTCTACTCCTGGCATAGGCAGGCACCGCTTTTAGCGGTGCTTGGCCGCTTTTCCCATCTCTTCCGCTTTTCGCAATGCGTCACCTTCGGCGCCCTTGAGCGCGAGCTCCGCGTCAGTCGCGAGCTTCTTCGTTCGCTCCTTGTCTTTGGCCGCCTGTTCGGCGCCCGCATCGTAGCGTTGGGTCGCCGACCGACTTCCTTCTCCCTCGTTCTGGAGCTCGGGATCTGCCTTCGTTGCTG
>Ga0302325_10030049_pt1 | contig 11211 bp, 14 predicted proteins | sample Palsa_T0_2_FD_201948 | JGI IMG/M metagenome (GOLD analysis project Ga0302325, IMG submission 201948) | Peat permafrost microbial communities from Stordalen Mire near Abisko, Sweden - Palsa_T0_2 | ecosystem: Environmental > Terrestrial > Soil > Palsa > Peat permafrost | place: Sweden: Abisko...
CTTGAGAAGAAACCGCGTGGCCCCCTTACGACCGTGGAGGCTACCTCGTCCATTGAACCAGATGTGCTATACCATGGGCTCCTGTCGAACACCGAGAAGGATACCATTGAAGAGCAATTGGGACGCCGATATCTTCACTGCTGGGGAAGAGATATCTTGCGACTGCGGACGATCATTGCAGAGAAAGCTTGGGTTGGCTTCGATCTCGACGACACTTTGCACGAATTTCGCCGCAGTTCTGGAATCGCCACCAATAAAATTCTAGATGAGATTTCCAAACGATTTGGGATCCCTATGCCCGAATTGAAAGACGAATACTCTAGAATTCTCAAAGACAAGACAGCAAATGCGTTCTCTGATGGGAGGACATCTTTTGATTATCGAAGGGAAAGATTTACCTCGGTTCTGGCCCATTTCTCCTTGCCCCAGGACGCTCAATTTATAGATGAGCTTCTGAAATGGTATGAGGAGACACTGATGGGATCGCTAGAGCTCAAGTTCGGAGCTATTAGCTTACTGTCGACACTCAGGGACATGGGTAAAAAGATTGTCATCATAACAGAAGGCCCACAGGACGCGCAGGAGAGAACTATTCACAGACTCGGTATTGGCGGCTACGTCGACTTCCTCGCTACTACCCACCATTTTGGGGTGACTAAGACTAACGGCCTCTTTCCAAAAGTCCTAGAACATCTGGGCAGCTCTCCGGGCGACATTGCATATATCGTTGATAATGAGTAGCGAGATATGAAGCCTGCCATGGCAGAAGGCATATTCTCAATCCATCTTGCTGAGACAAAGCACATTTCTTTGAACACCTTCCCACCGCAAATCAATTCTCTGAGGAAACTGCAGTACATTCTTTCGAATGCCGTCTCGTAATTGAGACGGGATGAGACCGACTTCGTGCATCGACCATTCGCTCGCAATGCTACTGTCCGATGTTTGGAAGCTGGAGGCGAACATCTAAGTGAATTCTGTGTAATTGAGTTTTTCGACTTTTTGTTTATCTTTAGAGGAATAGAAAAGGGCACAATCTCTAGGTGTTTCGTAACATTGAAACTCTTATTCTCTGGTGTCAAATCAAGTGTCTCGATGAATCTGGCTCCCGAAAACCAGGATATGATGAAAGTCCTAGTGATATTAAAGGTTTCTTGATCCTGAAGCAACAATTAATTATTAGCATAAATGAAATGACGAGAACGAAAGTCAAACAACAACACTCCAAATAGCTTCAGGATCCATCCTATTCTTGACCTTATACTTCTTCTCATCCATCCGCATCCGAACCGTCCAATGCATTGATGGTTCCACATCTCGAATGGGCCTGTGCATTCCTAAATTCATTCCCACCACTTTCTTCCACTTCCGCCCCTCTTTAGCCTTCCTCAGAACCCGTATCGTTACTGGCCAGATCTCGAGGATCCACCAGCCGCGAGCTTGAACCAATTGATCATTAATACATGCAAGTGCGTCGAAATGATCTTCCACCTGCTCCGGCAAGATCTCAATCTCTTCGTTGCCCAACATCTTACTGCTCAATGGACTTTCCACACCCAATGCAGCCGATCGCTTCTCTAAACCCGGCACTTGACCCTTATCGTACAGTTCCAACATCCTCGGACTCGGTCCTGCAACAGGTTTCTTGGGTGTCTGATAAACAGGCCACACGCTCCTAATATCAAGACCATTCTCCGCCAGCATGGCTGTGGTGAATAAGATTCCAGTCTCGCACTCAAAGCACTGGCGTATCATCCACCGCAGCGGGATCCGCGAGAGCATATGCCGTTCATTGTTAGGCACCGCTCCCCCACCAACATCGGCGTGGCAGCCCATAAACCAAACTTCTTTAAAGTCGGTTGTGGTCCGGATTTCAAGAGTCTGGTCGGATGTTGCGAAGCGCGGCCCGATCTTCTCTTGCAAGACATTCCCATTCACATTTCCGAAGTTTTCACGTTGCGAGGGCGAGGGCGGCTGGGAGGTTTTTGCATTCGAGTTTTTGTCTGCAGTTCTTGTATGTCCGAAGGAGCTGAACCATCCCCTGATCCGCTTGTTCCTGGCTTTGAATTTTGCTCTCGGCGTGCTGTCGACCACATCATTATCTGCGCCTGGATCTTGCTGCTGCCATTGACAGACTTCGAATTTTGCTCTGTGTTCGTCAAGAGCCATAGCGTGTCGGAAGTAGCCGATTGTGTTTGTTGGGGACTTGCTGAATGGGAGCATCCTGGGGATGAAGCCGACCTTTGAAGATTGGGGGTCAGTATTTCCTTGGAATGTTACATCTTCTAATGCGAGAAGCATTTGGGAGGAATCGAGCTTAGTGTTGGAAAGACATAAGGAAAAGCTGGAGGCTGAAAGGAATAGGACTTCGATTCGATGGGGATGAACTTACACTAGCCACACAATCCCAGACACCAATGAAATACACTGTGACGTTCTGAGAAAAAGTTTTCTTGAAATCTGCACTCATTGCCGCGCCGTTGGGAGTATCATCTTTATACATTTTATATGCGAACGAAACCTGCGCTTGATTGTGTGCCGGTAGGAGGCCGACCTTGTGGAGCATACCAGCTAGACAGCGTACAGTATACGAGCCTCGAGAGAATCCAAATAAACAGATTCTGTCTCCTTCAATATAGGTCTGCATCAGGAAGCTGTAGGCTTCTTTGATGTGAATTCCGAGGCCGCTCCCCAACTGGACAATCGATATGTCAACATTCAATCTGGCAATCAGAAGCCCAACAACTTGCGAAATGGTCAGATGATGGGAATGCATATACATACAGCCATGTCAAAACCGGCTGAGAGTCCCTTCTGCAACCCTCCACGGCCATTGTAGGTGCCGATACCGGATTGGTAATACGTGATTTGATTGGGGTCATCTTTCTTCAAACACGCAACTAACTTGACGACGTTGCTGTTGTCATTGTCAAATTGGTCGCCGGTGCCGTCTAGACAGATGACTAGTGTCCTTCCAGATCTTGGAGATTGAGAGTCTTTAACAGCCCGAATCGTTGTCGGGATCTGAGGTACTTGCTCGACCACTGGTTCGGAGAATCTGCCGTGGGGCCCAGTCCAGGTTTGGGTAGGATATGGTCTCGGTGCCCACGATGTCTGCGTGGCCTGGATGTTCATTGTGATGGCTAATTGAGAAGGCCGCAAAGCAGAAGAATCTTGTGGGATGATGAGTTGAACTTCCGAGACTCATTCGAAGGATTTTGGTCGAGAAGTAAGGCTCTGCATGCTGATCACTTAGGCCTTTGATGTCAATTGAAGTTGCCAGAGAGGAAGAAAATGGTTGACGACAGGTCATTTTGATCATCAGACAACAACGAATTGATTTTGTGCTTCGACCCCGGACTAAAACATGGTGAATGAGAACTCCTGCATACATTCATGTGTACTATGGTACTCGGGGAAATAAAGGTTAATTTGGTTCTAGCAAGTTCTACGATAGCAGGGATAATCAACCAATCATCCAATCAGATTCGAAGAAATACTACCTTATTCAGTTTGGCTCAGAGGCGGAGCATTAACCTTTATTACCCATCGTACGAAGTAGATCCGATAAGCACACCCTAGCCCTTTTTCTGCTTTCAGATTCGTCTGTCAACTGCCTCGTGATACACACACGGGCCATTGTGCATCGGCTCCTGCACGTCGCGGCCCGCTGAGGCTGCAAGTGCATTCAGAAAGATTACGATTTGCAATGTTTCACACCAGCTGCAGCGATGTACACCGAATCGGTGGCGGGGCATGCCGTGATTCAAAACGACAATAGCAAGCTCATAGATGAGTATACGCCGATCTGCACCATGGCACTATTGCTGCTTGGTGTTTCTTACAAGCCCACAATTCCCAAAGGCACAACCTTTCCGTCACGCTGCCAGATCGCCCGCATTTGTGTAACCAAAAGTATCGTCAGAAACCAACTAATTAGAGGCCGTAACCCAAGAACCTACCGATATGAGTTATTAAATTAGTTTACTTATATGCGCACGAGTCGACGAGGGCGCTGCGGCAGCACAACAGGTAGCCAACCAGCCCGTGTAAGGCTGAAATCGAGTTGGTGTGAAGGTGGAATACCCATATACCAAAAAAAGGGACGTAAGATATAGCTGGAGATCAGAGTGAAGCATGAAAACAATGATGTTCGTGGATGAAGAGAACGAAAGCGAGAGAGTTGCGCTATAAGAGGTGCACAACTGGCTGACTCACGTGACTCAACTATCACGTGCTCAAGATTATCCCCAATATCACTACTACACCCAAGGCAGGGATGCCTACTCTTAACTCCAGCTTACGCATAGTATTAATTGCTAATACATAAGCGCCACGACGGGCTACTATGTATAAAAGACGCAGCGCAACTGCGGTTAATGGTTGATAGGTACAGTACGGCAGAAATGACTTTACCGAATCTTACTATATCAGGAAGATAATTTCTCAGAACCTCATATCCCTGAAACCAGTATGTACCATATCTTTCCTTGATCTCGTCACACAGTCAAACCACCAGTCCCAGCTCCAATCCTTATTTGGCCTTTGGCTATAGTAAGCGAGACGGGAGACAGAAAAGGGGTGAACATCATGTGACCCAATCTGATTTCACTTCTCCCAGAAAGTAGAAGACTCTTTACACATTCCTAGGCTTTAATTCCTCTCCACAGAATTATTAAACCCAATTCTCTAGATATGTACCGATTCCTGCTCTGATCACATGACCCGCTTCCTCCCACGTGACTCCACTCAATTCCGAACCCCATTTCCCCAAAGGAAACAAGAAACCCCAAAAAACCCGAGTTAGGATCTCAATATGCAAGAAAACCCACCACTAAGACAAGAATCCACAACAAAAATAACGATGCGTCCTACATTTAGGAACAGGTCCTAACCGCCCATTCCATTTCCATCTGCGGCTGAGCCGCCTTGCTCCACTCCACCTGCACCGCAAATCTTAGTAAGTACGAGCTTACAAAATCCGTGACCAAGAACTTACGAAGACTTTTGAAGACGTGCAACAAAACCTTCTTTCCCAGCCTCTGTCCAATCCTCAGCTAGACAGGATCCACAATGTGGATTTTATTTATTTTGGGGGGGAGGTTGATTGGTTGCGGGGAGTGGATGGATGGGCTGGCGCGTGGAGAAACATGATATGTTGGCAGGGGCAGGCACATGGTTGCGATTTGCAACAGAGTTTGGGGCTGGGGAGCGGTTGTGTGGATGAAAGGGAAGGGGGAGAGCGGGCATGCTGGGAGAGAACTTTCTTTGGCGCGAGAGAGAGGTGCAATGGAGTGTTTCGTTGAAATGATGTTTGAATCTACGGTTTTCATGTGGTTAGGAAATTATGTAGATGTGTGTTGAAGATATAAGGTTTGGCGAATTGCTGAGGTTGGGGTGCATCGCTGCATGGTATATTATCCAGAAATAAGAAAATAGATCTGTCCGTAAATCGTGAGAGTAGAGGTTTTCCTCATCCCTTTCATCGTTTCATACTCGTAAAATTCCGTCAAATCTCAATCAGCTTCGGGTGATGGCTTCCCACCTCGCTGCCTTCCTTGTCTTTCCCTTTGTCCTTCTTTCGGAAGATCACTGACAACGCGTTCTTCTTCTTCTTCTCCTTCTCTTTAACCACAATCTCCTTGCCCTTTCCCGATTTGCGACTTCTCTCACTTCTTCCACTCTCAGACGGAGCAGCTCTACTCGACGCTTTCTCAGGGACAGCCTTCCTCCGAATCGTCGACTCAGTCCCAGCCCTGCTTGCAGGTCTCACTGTACTCTCACTTGCCACACTCTCCGCCCTGGAACGATGGTCCCTCTCCTCCTTCCTCCTCTCCTTGATCCTCTCCTTCCTCTGCCTCGCTGCCTCAGGAGTAATGAATTCCCCATCCACACTAGTCGACACACTCTGCGCTTCCACCTCCGCAATTCCCCTCCTCCAGGTATCAATGCTCCCCATTTCAAGCCCATCAAAAACAATCGCCTCATCCATGCGATTGGCCTCTTTTCTTGCCTCATTGCTCGCCTGGATCTTCTTAATAATCTTGAAGCCTCCAAACATCACAACCGTGACACCAATAGCGACACCCCCTGCAATCAGGAACTGCGGGGATGCAAGAAGCGCAAACACTGCCGGACTAGACATTTTCAGAGCGCCGAGAATACTAGGCGACATCTTGGTCAATAGCGTCGACAGCTCAGCAAGCGTCAAAGCAACAGCAGCCATGGCCTCCGGGTTAGACTGCAGATTCGCAATAATCGCCGTCGCGGAATGCTGTAAGCATTGTGCCTCCAACAAGAGATTATCCAGCTTCGTCATCGTAGCTTTCAGCTCCGCCTCTTTATCTTCTTCCGCCACTTCTAGATCGTGAGGCAGGCTGCCGTATGCGAGATTCATGTCGACGTGTTCAGTGCGGAGGTCGGGGTCGGAGTGTGCTTGACGGAGGGGCCGGGTTGCGAGTTGGGATTCGTAGGGGGGAGGCAGGGTCCCGCGCGAGAGTGCGCTGGCGGTTGGGCCAGGAGGGATGTCCGTATGTCTTCTTGTCATGCCCGGGTGAGGGTTTATGTCTGCGTTCTCGAAGTATGGAGCTTGGTAGCCGCGAGGTGAGCGTGGAGATTCGGGGGACCGGGCTCTGCGAGAGCCATGGTGTGAGCTGCGACTTCGTCGTGAGGAGGTTACGCTGCCTTCGGATATTTGAGTGAGGTTTCGTGAGGTGAGGGGTGGTCGAGAGGGTCCTTCGCCGTCCTCTCTTGGGCGGTGGGAACTCCTGCGAGAGCGGTGGGAATGTCGAGAGGAGGCATTGGATCGTGTTTCTTCGCGAACTTGGAGTAGCTTCTGGGTATTCCTGTGCTTCAATCTTGCGTAGTGTTCGGCTTTTATCTCTGCTTTCTTCTCATCGTATGCCTCTTTGGCTTCTTTGAAGATGTTGACAAGGTGTTTACCCTGGGCAGGTTAGTAGTGCTGGAGGTGGGGGAGCGGGGAACATACGGTAGAGACGACTTTTCCGGACTTGTTAATTATGGTAACCGTCTCCATGAGGGGCATGTTGGCGGTATTAATTAAGGTATTGACTTTCGAAGGCCAGCTTCAATGGGTATAAGTTGTGGTCGTAAAATTCGTTCGTTGAAAATGCGGTGAGGGATTTCGTGGAGATTTTGCTGCAAACTCAACAAAAGCAAAAGTAAGCCACCAAGTTGTATCTGTCGACAATATTCTTCAATGCCTCTGTTCCTCTGTGCTGAAAGCAAGAGGAGAGCAAAGGATATGAAGGAGAAGAGGTGACTCCAGTTGGGTATGGCCGAGTAAGAAGAGGCGAAAGCGCCAACGCCTTATCGCGATTGGAGCTGTTTTGGCGGATCGGCAGCGTCTCTCAACCAAGCAGAGCAATCTGGCGGTGCTTAACTGGCACCAAGTATACCCCTTAATTCTCACTACTGCACAGGTGCCCAGAGCTCGAGAAGTTATCTTGTCGCGGAAGCAATCCGATGCATTAATACAATAGCCTTTTACCTATTTCTGATGAGCGTGAGGCAGATATATGGAGCAAGTCTGATCTGCTGGCGGACCCTGATTTGAGCGCGGTTCACCGATGGGCAGCTGGACAGGGGTCAATGCTCCGCCTGTCAAAGGGCGAGGCTGGTCGAATTTTTTCTCCAGTTTCAAGCCATGTGTGGCGAGTGACGCGGCCCGTTCAGGCTGTGGAGTGTGGCTTGGTTCTACTGGTAATACTCCGTACTGCGTACATGGCGTTTATCTTGGATCGACAATGTTTGTAAATGCTTGACCTCCAAAGATTTATGCTTAAAAGTCGAAAGGAGTATATGCGAGAGAGATGGCGTAGGTTGAGGGTTGCAAGAAGATTGGGAGAGGGAGAGAGGAGTTCTATATGCTCCTTAGCCTTTTCTCAATCATGTGGTCTCATCATCTCACACTTTCTTCGAGCTTTATTTCTATCTAGGTGTTGTCACTGAATGCTTCACTTGGGCTGATATAATTGTAAGCTTTTGGTTTCCAATGTAAGGGCAAGCGCAATTGTCGGTGCCCTAGAAATGCATAATCACGTGATCATTTCTTAGCAATGTTTTGTCGAGTGTGGCTAGAGAGGGAGAGGAGTAGAGGCATTTCTTCACTTAACTAGGAGTATCTTCAAAGATGGGGGGTACTACATCCATGAGTTTGGAGACAACCTATGTCACGTGAGATAAAGTTTTTACCCGGACAAAGAATGGAAGGGATCGTCGTTCCGCAACACTGATCTCCACTCTTGTCCCACTTTCGGTAGTTCAGCGGGGTCAAAGGTCCAAAATGGGGCAAGAGAGCAGGCTTCGTGTGGTTTGCCAAGGTGGTCCCGACGGCGAAGAGCGTGTTGGCCGTGATGCTTGTCAGGTGAGTATCCTTCAAGGCTATGGAGATGCCCTCGGCATGCTAAACTGCTTGATAAGAGAAGAGAGAAGTGGGATTGATACATATTGAGGCCTCCCCGTGTGCTTAATGGTAAAGCATTGCTCTCATCACGCCAACTCCTTGTCTGCTATTTCAAATCTCACCATGGCATTCAACCGTATTCGGGAGTACGTCTCCCATCCCTACGAACATCCTGGAGAAGCAAAACTCGTGCGAAAGATCGGTATGCCCAGATGTTCTCAAGCTGAGCCGAGATAAAGAACGGGCTGATTTTCGATGGGGCAGATTTCTTCATCCTAACGTTTTGCTGTCTGAGCTATTTCACGAACTATCTGGATCGCTCAAATTTGGCGAATGCGTATGTCAGTGGGATGAAAGAAGAGTTAGGGTTTGAGGGAAATCAGTACAATCAGATCAACACTGTGTTTACTGTTGGGTAAGCCGACACATTCAGCTTTCTCTTTGTTCCTCATCTCAGTGATTTCTCGAATGCCTCTGGGTATCAACCAGATGATTCATCCGAACTATGGGAGCATTATGGTTGATAAGTCTTAGCTACGTCGTCGGCCAAGTCCCTTCTAATCTCGCCCTCTACCATCTCAAGTCCCGCATCTTCTTCCCAAGCATGATGCTCCTCTGGGGCGCCCTTACCATGATCACAGCCGCCGTCCACCATCCCCGCGACATAATGGCCATCCGCTTCTTCCAAGGCATAGCAGAATCCTCTACCTTCGTCGGAACGCACTACATCCTTGGCTCTTGGTACACAGCTCGAGAGCTTGGGAAACGCAGCGGTATCTTCACCTCTTCCGGCCTCGCAGGTACTATGTTTGGAGGATTTTTGCAAACCGCTATCCATAGCTCTTTAAATGGAGCGAGAGGCATGAGTGGATGGCGCTGGCTCTTCATCATTGATGGTCTAATCACCATCCCCATCGCCATCTACGGCCTCCTGCTCTTCCCTGACACCCCCTCCACAACCTCCGCTTTCTACCTCTCCTCCACCGAACGGGCACTCGCCATCTCCCGTGTCCCTGAAGTCCCTGAACGCCGGCCGTGGAATTTCGACTTTGTGAAAAGAGTCTTCAGTAGCTGGTATTGGTACGGATTCGTCATGCTATGGATCATCGCTGGCGAAACGGAGTCTTTCTCTTCCAATTCGCTGCTGGCATTGTATATGAAATCTACCAAACGGTATTCAGTTGCTCAATTGAATAATTATCCCACCGGAGTGCCAGCTGTGGGGATTGTGTCGACGCTGTTCTGGGCTACGCTCACTGATTTCCTCGGTGGAAAGAGATACCTTGTTGGTTATTGGATTGGTGTTACGGGTATCGTAACAGCAGCCATGATTCTGAACCCGCATGCCAGTACTGCGAGTATCTTTGCAGCGTACTATTGGGCTGGCACAGTGTATGCTTGTCAAGCGACGTTCTTTGCGTGGGCGAACGACGCTATGAGGTGGGAGGAGGATAGTTTGAGAGCGGTGGTTATTGCAAGTATGAATTGTGGGAGTAATGCTGTTAATGCGTGGTGGAGCATCTTGTTTTACTCGGCGAATTTCGCACCTAGGTTTACGGTATGTTGCTTTCTCTTGTTCACCGTTGAGAAACGGGGTTTGCGGTCACGTGATGAAGTGCTAACTTCTGTATAGAAAGGCATGTGGGCAATGATTGGCACCAGCATTGCCTTGGTCATTTGGACGAGTGGATTACTTTATATGGCGATGAAAGCGGGAAAAAAGCGGGTTACTGAGGCGCAAGTTGGGCTTGGTGATGAGAAGAACTTCGAGATTGGTGGGGATGCCAAAGTGTGAGTGTGCACATCCATTAGATAGAGCATGGAATGTTAGACCAACGGTAAAGAATCTGCCATACCCATCCGTGGCATTTCGAGTTGAAACACAGACAGCTTGGTGCATCATCCAAATTCTCGCAAACCTCCCAACATATTCCAAGTCACCTGACCGGCTGCCTCGCCCGCCCATCAAGCTCAAGTGGGACCGCACAAGCCGAGAACTCCAAGTGTCCTCATATCAGTTGCTCCCTTCAGGTCTTTTTCATCTTCTATAGGATCAGAGTTACTTTCTCAGCTTCATTAAATCGCGATTGGATCCCCATGCCGGCGCAACTCCTCGCAAACTTCGGACCTTCCCCACAAAGTAGACCGAAATGCGGATTCTCAGACTTTGCCCGAATATCAGAATACAGAGACATTTTGACCTTTTTTTCTTCCCTCACTACTTCCATGCACTTGGTTCTTCCATCGCTGGAACATCCGCACATCTCTTGAAAAGAAAGCCCTTCTTCGAAAACCAGACCCAACGTTCAGGATACCATTTGACCACCCAAATGCGCTTATCGATCGTAACTTAGTACTGATGTGGAACGGTGGAACCAAGGTCTCCTTGTCCAAGAAATGGCATATGTGATAAGTGACTTTCGGGGAAAAGAGACGAGCGGCATCGAAGCAATTTCCCAATCTCTGGGTAGGTGAGAGCGCAAGGAAGAATATGAGAGTGGGCATCGGTTCTCTGATGCTGTTTCCAGAGATGGAATAAATAGGATGAGACTTGCTCTCAAGTAAGGGCACTTGTTATCAAGCGTTCTTCCGGGAGATTAGATCGTCACCATCGAGCTAAGTCGTGATTTTAATTAATGGTATACGAACCTCTTCAGTTTGAGAAGCATTCCTCTTAACACACAGCAATTTTCTTCTTTTCTCTAACCTCTTCACCCTCAGAACCTCAACTAGTATCCTTGGACCCCGCAGATCAGCCTCCGTCAGTACGGTATCCAAAGCCCAAG
>Ga0302325_10030051_pt1 | contig 11210 bp, 9 predicted proteins | sample Palsa_T0_2_FD_201948 | JGI IMG/M metagenome (GOLD analysis project Ga0302325, IMG submission 201948) | Peat permafrost microbial communities from Stordalen Mire near Abisko, Sweden - Palsa_T0_2 | ecosystem: Environmental > Terrestrial > Soil > Palsa > Peat permafrost | place: Sweden: Abisko...
AGCCGGCCGCCAGCAGCATGTTGATGGGTGCCACCGGGAACCAACCGAGCCAGTAGCCCCATCCCGAAATACCGCCTATGTGCTTGGCCGTGGTCTTGCCCAACGGTTGGAAGCTCTCATAGGCATACGAAGGCATTCCCCCGGTGCGATGGGGCAGCAGTGCCGCCAATTCGCCCATGCACAAGCAGACGATGAGTCCGATGATCACCACCAGACCAATGGCTGGGATGGCGGCCGCGCCCATGGACTGGACGGCGAACGGGACGATGCCGGTGACGAGGATGGTGCCGGCGAGTCCGATCACAAAAGCGCCCCACCAGTTGGTGCCCCGGCTCAGTGACGTGGCCACCTCTGCCGGAGCGCCGCTGACGGCGGTACCTGAATCACTCATTTGCTCGTCTCCTCGTGTGATTGGGTGTTGATGTCGTCGGTGCTCATTGAAAATCCCGCTCCACTGGTAGCCATGGCGTCTTGGTTCTCCTTTGAACTCGCTAAATGGAGCTCAGGTAGCGGTCGAGTTCCCATGGCGTCACTTCGGCGTGGGACGATCGAACCTCGTCGCGCTTGGTCGCCACGAAATAGTCGACATAGTCACCATCAGGTGTCTTGCCGAGGCCTTCACGCAGGACGTCGTCCGCCTCAAGATGCTCAAGCGCGTGCCACAGCGTCATCGGCATCGAAACGAGTCCACGGTCGGTGGCTTCTTGAGGCGTCAACTTGAGCAGATTGAGTTCGCAGGGATCACCCGGGTTCAGCTCCCGCTCAATGCCGTCCAGACCGGCGGCCACCAGTGCACTCAATGTGAGGTATGGATTGGCTGAACCGTCGATGCACCGGTCTTCGACCCGGCCCGGATCAGGCACCCGCAACATGTGGGTCCGGTCATTTCCCCCGTACGTGGCAAACACCGGTGACCATGCCGCACCCGAATCCGGAGCGGCACTGGCCAGCCGTTTATATGAATTGACGGTGGGACACGCCACGGCGGCCAAGGCTTGGGAATGCTCAAGCAGGCCAGCAATGAAGGAGTACCCCATGGCCGACATGCCGAGGCCGCGGCCATCAGCCGGATCAGCGAAGAGCTCAGTGCCGTCGTCACCCCACATGCTCAGGTGCATATGCAACCCGTTCCCGGTGAGATTGGAGAACGGCTTCGGCATGAAGGTGGCCAACATTCCGGCTTCGGTGGCCAGAGAGTGGATCATGTAGCGAAAGACGATCACCCGATCGGCCGTCGTCATCGGGTCGGCGTACTTGAAATTCTGCTCGAACTGGCCGTTGGCGTCCTCATGATCATTGGCGTAGTTGGACCACCCGAGTGTGTTCATGTGACGCGACACCGACGTGAGGTGGTCATACATCCGGGTCAGGGCGCGAGCGTCGTAACAGGGCGCTTTGGCCTGATCCATCGGATCGGCCACTTCTATGCCACCCGACGCCGATCGACGAACCAAGAAGTATTCGGCCTCAGCGCCGACCTTCAGGGCTATGCCCGAGGCTGCCAGCCGGTCAAGCTGGCGCCGCAGGATCACCCGAGGAGCGAAGGGCCACGGTTCGCCGAGCACGTGCGGGTCACATTGGATGATCCCCAGACCCGGGCGCCACGGGGCCGGCATGTACGAACTCAGATCGGGCATGGCCAAAAGGTCAGGCGACGACGGCGACTGTCCCATGGGGCCGGCGGCGAAACCGGCGAAACCGGCACCATCGGCCATCAGGCCGTCAATGGCAGAGACGGGCACCAGTTTGGCGCAGGGCTTGCCGTGCATGTCGACGAACATGGCAAAGAGGAACTCGACCCCGTCTCTCGCGGTGGCCGCTTTCAGCTCCTCTGTAGTCGTGATCGGCCCGATCGGGTCCGCGCTCGCTTGGGTGAGGTCACTGTCAGAACCGTTCATGGTTGCCCAACGCCTCCTCGCCCCTGTGTACCTTCCCGACCATGTGGCAACGATGTTGCCTCACGGGAAACTGGCGATGGTTTCCACTCTGTTGCGAAGTGTTGCCCCTCTGTTAACAACATTTCTCCCCGCCCACCGGAGAGCGGAATTCACTCAGCCCTGGCCCAGGCTGGGTTTACTTAGAGTGGACTCTGTTTATTGACAGAACCTGTGGGTCCGTCATAATGACGACGTCGCCGGGGACGCACGGCAGCGTGCATCCGTCTCCGGGCGCGAAAGGAAAGGCCCACCGTGAGTGAACCGGTCTCTGAGCGCACCACCCTGCATCGCTACGCCCACCGGGCGGCCTATGACCGTCCCACCATCAATGCCATATTGGACGAGGGCATCGTCTGCCACGTGGGGATGCAGACCGACAAAGGTTTCCCGGTCGTGATCCCACTGGCGTATGCCCGTTGTGGTGATCTGGTGTATCTGCACGGGTCGGCCGCCAGCCGCCTGTTCCGTGGCGCCCACACGCCTGCGGTGGAGATCTGCATGACGGTGACCTTTGTCGACGGCATTGTCGTCGCTCGCTCCACCTACAACACCGATATCAATTACCGCTCAGTGGTCATTATCGGTGAAGCCACCGAGGTGCGGGACTTGGACGAAAAGCGAGTGGGCTTGGAAGCTTTGGTCGAGCACATCATTCCGGGGCGCACTGCGGACGCCCGACCCCCGACTGAAAAGGAGCTGCGCAGCACCATGTTGCTCCAACTCCCCCTGACCGAGTCGTCGGCCAAAATTCGCACCGGTTGGCCGTCCGATGAGGACGAGGACTATGACCTGTCCATCTGGGCCGGGGTGATCCCTTTCACCCATCGGGTTGAGGCTCCCCTGGACGATCCGGCCTTGCGATTCACGCTCGACGTGCCGGACTATGTCGTGCAGTACGAACGCAGTGGAGGTCCTGCCTCGTCACACTGAACACCAACGGTGTATGTTTCCTCTTAGGAAACGCTGTATACTGGAAAGAGAGATGGCAGCGCTGAAATGAGCAGATCATGTGTGGCGTAATCGGACTCCTTATTCGGGACCGCTCGTTGGAACCGCAACTCGGCCAAATGCTCCAGGGGATGATCAGCGCACTGGACGAGCGCGGGCCCGACTCTTCCGGCATCGCCCTGTATGCAAACGAGCCGATCGGCGACGATGGCCCGGCTGGCGCGGTGAATCCAGTGAAAATCTCCCTTGGTAGCGATGAGTTCGTTGACTGGGTGCAGGTGGGGGACGCCCTGACCGAACGGTTCGGCCCTGTCGCCGACCATCATCGGTTCGGCCCCGGCTTGGTGGTTCGGGTTCCTGAATCTCTCGAAGTTGAGGTGAAGGGGGTGGTGACCGCCATGTGGCCGAGAATCCGTGTCCTTGCCACCGGAATGTACCTCCGTGTGCTGAAGGACACCGGTCGTCCGATCGACACCTGTGCCCGCTACGGGGTGGCGGACTGGGAGGGCTACCTCGCCGTGGCCCACACCCGCATGGCCACGGAGTCGGCTGTCACGGTGTTGCACGCGCACCCATTTGTCCCCAGCAGGGACCTCTGCGTCGTGCACAACGGCTCGTTCTCCAATTACGCCACGGTCCGGCGCTCCCTGATGGCTGATGGTGTGCAGTTCGATTCCGACAACGATTCTGAGGTGGCCGCCAGGTACCTGGCCATGCGGCTCAGCGCGGGAGACGATCTGGAGGAGGCCACCCGTTGGGTGATGAAAGAGATGGATGGCTTCTTCACGCTCGTCATCTCAACGTCGGACGCAATGTCCGTGGTGCGCGATGCCTTTGCCTGCAAGCCTGCGGTCGTGGCCGAGACCGACAGGTACGTCGCCGTGGCGTCGGAGTACCGGGCACTGGCTGAGCTGCCGGACATCGCCACCGCCACCGTCTTCGAGCCCCAGCCCGAGGAGGTCTACACATGGAGTCGTTGAGCTGTGACGACCTAGGCACCCGGGCGGTCAATCATCGCCTGCATGCGCTCACTGACGGTGAGCGGGTGCAGGTGCTGCATCCTCGGGGCCGGCACAATCTGGCCGTCGGAATCTCACGGCAGATCGCCGTCACCATCGACGGGAATGCGGGGTACTTCGTGGGTGGTCTCTGTGGGTCCAGTGACGGCAGCGGCCCGGACATCGTCGTGAACGGCTTTGTCGGGTGGTCGGTAGCGGAGAACCTCATGGGTGGTTCGGTGCGCGTCCGCGGCAGCGCTTCGCAGAGCGCAGGCTCCAGTGCCCGGGGCGGGACGATCGTGATTGAAGGAGACGCCTCATTGCGAGCCGGCATCTCACTCAAAGGAGCCAAATTGGCCATCGGTGGCGACGCGGGGGCGATGTCGGGCTTCATGGCCCAGTCGGGAGTCATCCTCATTGGGGGCAACGCGGGACACGGACTGGGCGATTCACTCTACGAAGCGGTGATCTACGTCGCCGGGAGTATCGCCTCCCTGGGATCAGACGCTGTCATTGAGGAGATTGGGGATGAAGATCTTCGGGCCGTGAAGGAACTGGTCGGGGAATCCGGCTTTGACCACATTGATGCGACCCGGGTCACCAAGGTGGTCTCGGCGCGCCAGCTCTACCACTTCTCCACACACAACCACGGTGCCTACTGATGACATCGGATGCCTTCGATCAGCAGACCAACCAGAGTTTCCCACCCGATGTCATCGCCCGCATTCACCAGATGGCCGATAGCGGCCAGTACCCCATCCGCGGTCTGGGAGCTCGGCGAAAGGTGCCCACGTTCGATGACCTTGTCTTCCTGACCGCTTCTGTGTCGCGCTACCCACTGGAGGGGTACCGGGAGCGCTGCGAGACCCGGACCGTCCTCGGTTCCCGCCACGCCACGCGCCCAATCACATTGGAGATTCCGATCACCATCGCCGGCATGAGCTTCGGTGCGCTCTCGGCGACCGCCAAGGAGGCGCTCGGACGGGCCGCCACCGCAGTCGGCACATCGACGACGACCGGCGACGGCGGCATGACACCCGAAGAGCGCAAGGCATCGTCGCTCCTTGTGTATCAGGTGCTCCCCTCGCGCTACGGCTTCGACCCGGCCGATCTTCGCCAGGCCGACGCGGTGGAGATTGTGGTGGGACAAGGAGCCAAGCCCGGTGGCGGTGGCATGTTGCTCGGTCAAAAGGTGAACGCCCGGGTGGCGGCCATGCGCACCCTTCCTCCCGGCATCGACCAGCGTTCGGCCAGTCGTCACCCTGACTGGGTTGGCCCGGACGACCTGCGCATAAAAATTGAAGAGCTGCGCGAAGCGACTGAGTGGGCCGTACCGATCTACGTCAAGGTTGGCGCCACCCGAGTCGATCACGATGTGAAGCTTGCTGTGGCGGCAGGCGCCGACGTGGTGGTGGTCGATGGCATGCAGGGAGGGACTGCGGCCACGCAGGACGTGTTCATCGAGCATGCTGGAATTCCGACACTCCCTGCGGTCCGCATGGCGGCCGAGGCTCTTGAAGAGATCGGCATGAGGGGAGAGGTGCAGCTCGTCGTCTCCGGTGGGATCCGCTCCGGGGCTGACGTGGCCAAGGCACTGGCTCTCGGGGCCGATGCAGTGTCAATGGGAGTAGCGGCTCTGCTGGCGTTAGGGTGCAACAGGGACTCCTACCTTGCGGCCAACGGCGAGATGATCAACGTCGTCGCTGACTACCGGGCGCTGTCGACATCTGCGGGACATTGCGCCCATTGCCACACGGGTCGCTGCCCGGTGGGCATCACCACACAGGACCCCGAACTCGAGTCCCGGCTGGACGTTGCGCGCGCCTCCGAATCGGTGGCGAATTTTCTTCGTGCCACGACCATGGAGGTCACCGCGCTCGCCCGCGCCTGCGGAAAATCCGATGTCCACCATCTCGAACCGGAAGATCTGGCCGCTCTGACCGTGGAGGCGGCCGCCATGGCCAAGGTCCCGCTGGCCGGCACGAATTGGATCCCCGGCTGGCCCCACTAGGAACGGGAATGCCCGCTCCAGATTCAGCCGAAGTCGTCGTCATAGGAGCCGGAGTCTCGGGACTGAGCACAGCCCGCGCCCTGGTCGATCTGGGTCTGCGCAACGTACTGGTGCTCGATCGCGCCACCGTCGGATCGGGAGGGAGTGGCAAGTCGAGCGGCATCGTCCGCTGCCACTACGGCATCCGGTCCCTGGCTGCCATGGCATGGCACGCTCTGCCGACTCTTGAGCATGCAGGAGAGATTCTCGGCGCGGAGTCGGGCTATCGAAAGACCGGATACCTCGTTGGGGTGGGTGCACAGAATCTTGGAGCACTGAGGGCGAATGTCGCCATGCACCGCAGTATCGGCATTGAAGTGGAGCTGATCGATCATGAGACGGCGCAGGAGTTGTGGCCCACGGCCGATCTGCATGACTTTGCCGAGTTCGCCTACGAGCCGCGGGGCGGCTACGGCGACGGGCATCAGACGGCACAGGCCTTCTCGCTGGCGGCCCGAAGTGGTGGAGCCCGGCTACGCCAGAACAGTCCCGTGCGAGCCATTGAGCTCACCGCCGGAAGGACGGCGGGAGTGTGTCTGGAGAACGGTGAGCGTATCAGCGCCGGTCATGTTGTCCTGGCCGCCGGTGTGTGGTCGGTGCCACTGGCTGGTGCCATCGGGATCGACTTGCCCATTCGCGCCCAACGGGCCCAAATCCTTTTGGTTGATCCGGGTGTGCCTACCGACCACCTCCCGGTGTTCTCGGACCTGGTCTCGCTGCAGTACATACGCACGGAAGGAACCAGTTCGATCCTGTTGGGCGACAGCGACCATTCGTCGCCGGAGTGGGTTGATGCTGACACGTACGAGGAGCGGGCCGGGGAGGTGGAGCTGCACCAGATGATCCCAAAATTCGAACGGCGCTTCCCTGGGCTGAGCGAGGCACGCTTGTCTTCTTCGTACGCCGGTTGCTACGACGTGACGCCGGACTACAACCCGATGATCTCAGCTTCGCCGGTTGAGGGCCTCTGGCTCTGTGTCGGATTCTCCGGACACGGATACAAAATTTCGCCCTCCGTCGGCGAACTCATGGCCGACATCATGACTGCGGGGACCAGCCGTCACGCCGACATCGACCACCTCGACTTCCGCTGGGACCGATTCGCCTCCAATGCACCGTTGGTGAGCCCGCACCCCTACGCCGGCGCCGGACAGATGCGCTGAGGAGTGAACCGGCCCATCCTTCGGGGTGCCGGGGCATATATTGATCCGTCGTGGCCGGTCGACAGAGCACGAGCAGGCCCAAACCCGGGGCAAAGGCGAGTACATCGAGGTCAGCCGGCCCAACCACCTCCCGCGCCGCCAAGGGGAAGTCGAATGTGGTGGCGATTGACCGGGAGCCAGAGAGCACCGAGAGCCCGAGCGGCCAATTGGGACAGGTGATCGCCAATCATGTGAGGAGCCGCCGGCTGGAGATCGGACTCAACGTCGGGCAATTGGCCGAGCGCACGGGCATATCAAAGGGAATGCTTTCGAAGATTGAAAATGCGCAGACATCACCCAGCCTGTCCACACTTGAGCGCCTGGCCTCGGCGCTCGACATGCCGGTGACCTCACTCTTCCGGGGACTCGCCGAAGAGCGCGACGCCGTGTTCGTCAAAGCTGGCACCGGGCCCGAGATTGTCCGCAAGGGATCGCGGGCCGGACACACCTATGAATTGCTGGGCACGTTACGCGGGCCCTACAAGCGGATGGAGCCACTCCTCGTCTCATTGGCGGAGAGCACCGAGATATTCCCGCTCTTCCAGCACCCCGGCATTGAGATGCTCTACATGCTCGGCGGGACCATGGAGTACAGCTACGGACGCGAGCTCTACCGGATGGAGAAGGGTGACACCTTGCAGTTCGAGGGAGATATCCCTCACGGCCCGACCAGACTGGTCAAGCTGCCCATACAGTTTCTCTCCATCACCATTTACGGGGGCGACCGCGTCTGACGACATGACGCCGACGGAGCACCGTCTCGTCAGTTAACAGAATGGACACGTGGTTGATATTGCGGCGAAATCTCCGCTCGGTTTACTGATAGTGAACGTAGTTTCACCACAGACCGCAAACGGGGTGACATGTCCACTGACCTTGAGCGCTTTGTCCAACACGAGGGTCGGGACGAACGCATAGACGAAGTGACACGCCGCATTGAGGCGGATGGCATCACCTACATCTATTTCCAATTCGTCTCGGTGACCGGCCGGGTGATGGGCAAGGGCATCCCCGCCCCACACTGGGCTTCTGTCGCCCGCAAAGGCTTCCAACTCGTCTACGGCGCCACCGCCAATCTCTTCACCGATCGTCACGGCCGCTACATCGGCTACGGACCCGAAGCGTCTGAGCTTGTCGGCCTGCCCGACATCGACACATTCTGTGTCCTGCCCTGGGATCCCAAGGTGGCCCGGGTCTTTTGTTCCCTCTTCCGGGGCCGGGAGGAAGTGGATCGCCCCGGGGGCTTTCTCACCTCGGATTGCCGGGGCAATCTGCACCGGCTGCACGAGCAGTTCACTGCCGACACGGGTCTCACGCTGCAAGTGGGATGCGAGCCCGAAATGATGTGGCTCAAGACCAACGCCGATGGGACACCGTCGGTCGAAGGAATGACCAAGCCGTACTGCTATCACATCGATCAATTCTCCGAGTTGCAACCGGTGATCCACAAGGTGGTCGAATACAGCTCAAAGTTGGGCCTCGATATGATTCAGGGAGATCATGAGGACGCCCCGGGCCAACTGGAGCTGAACTTCACGTTCGGCAAAGCGGAGGACACCGCAGACCGGCTGACCACCTACCGTCAGGTCTGTAAACAGGTGGGGCGCGAATTCGGCCTGTTTCCCTGCTTCATGCCCAAGCCGTTCATGGGGGTCTCGGCCAACGGATGCCACCACAACATCTCCCTCTGGCAGGACGGCGCCAACATGTTCCTCCCCGAGGGCGATGACCCCCGGATGCCGAGCAAAGTCGGCCTGCACGCCATTGGAGGGGTGCTGACCCACTTGCGGGCGCTCACGGCCATCACCGCTCCCACTGTCAACTCATACCGGCGTTTCGCCGACGCCGGGTTTTGGGCACCGGTGTTCGCCGACTGGGGCTTCCAGAATCGCACGACGGCACTGCGGGTCAGTGCGCCGGGCCGCTTCGAATACCGGTCGGTGGACTCCGCGGTGAACCCGTATCTCTCCATGGCAGCTCTGCTCGTCACCATGCGTGACGGGCTGGACCAGAGCATCGACCCGGGACCACCCGAGGATGGCAACATTTACGATGCCATTGAGGCCGGTAAACACGTCGTGCGAATCCCGAGCACGCTCGGGGAGGCCCTTGACGCACTCGATGCCGACAGTGTCGTGCGCCAGGCGCTGCCGGACGAGATGTACACCGTCTTCATGCACTACAAACGGGACGAGTGGGAGCGCTTCATCGGCACGGTCACCGATTGGGACATTAAGGAATACCTCGACATCCTGCCCTGAGGATGATTGAGCGAAGCACATGACAGTGACAGCAGGGAGACCATGACGTCAGACCAGCGGGGCGGCCGCGTCCTGGTGCTGCAACATCTGGCTGATGAGGATCCGGGCTCAATCGGTGACCACCTGGTGGCAGCCGGAATGCAACTCACGACCGTCGAGCTCGACGAGGGTGAACCCATTCCCGATCTGTCCGCTTTCGATCTGATGCTGGTCATGGGCGGGCCGATGGATGTGTGGCAGGAAGATCTGCATCCGTGGCTCGTCGCCGAAAAGGCGGCCATTCGCACATGGGTTCTTGAATTGGAGCGACCCTACCTAGGCGTCTGTCTCGGGCATCAACTCCTGGCCGACGCACTTGGAGGTGCAGTGGGTCCCATGCCGGCACCCGAAGTCGGGGTGGTCGAAATTACAATGGCGCCCGCGGCGGACAAGGATCGTGTCTTTGCCACCCTCCCGCCCATGGTGCATGGATTGCAGTGGCACGGCGCCCAGGTGCTCAGGCTTCCCCCCGACGGGATCGTTCTGGCCTCCAACGCGGATTGTGCCATTCAAGCCCTACGAGTCGGACCATGCGCCTGGGGCGTGCAGTTCCACTTGGAGGTCGATGAGTCCACCGTGGGCGAATGGTCGGAGGTGCCCGAATACCAATCCTCCCTGCAGGCTCTGGGGAGGGACGCTGAATGGTTCGCTGGTGAGGTCGCTCGGCACCTCGTGAGCATGGAGGGCGACACTGTCCGTCTGCTTTCGCAGCTGATTGCGCTGGTCCATCGCAATGTGAGTGAGCGCAAGGAGGCCGTCGGTTGACCGCGGTGGTGTTGGATCAGGAGGAGCTCGCTCGCGCCATCTCCGAAGGCCGGGTGGGCGCATGGTTGGAGGGAGCGGGGATCAACTCGGTCCACCTCGCCTTGTTCGACTCCTCTGGGACATTGCGGGAGAAGCGACTCAGTCCGGCGTCGGCGGCCCGTGCCTTCGAGAACGGCTGGAGCTTCATCGACGCCATCCAATGGTGGGGCCCTGAGGATGCTGTGTGGCGAAACGGTGGATCGGAGCACCAACCGGCGGCGGTCGATACCGGAAGTGGGCGCCCCTATCCCTTTGAGGCGGGCTCGGTCATGTTTCTGGCCGAATTTGCCGGCCCGATGGCCGAACTCTCCCCCCGTCACCAACTGGAGAAGATGGTGCACCGGTTGGCTGCCGCTGAACTCACCGCCGATGTTGGATGGGAGTTCGAATGCATAATCCTCGAGTCGACTCCCGGCGAGACTTTGGACGAGGCCAGCACCTTGCGCCCTGCCATGTCAGGCAATCAATGCTGGTCCTCACTGACCATGGCCAACGAGGCGCCGATGATAGGGGGCCTGGTCACGACACTGGAACAGGGAGCGATCCCGGTGGATCACGTCTGTTCCGAACTTGGTCCCGGCTGTCTCGAACTGGCTTTGGAACATCGGCCGGCCGGCCGTTCCGCCGACAACGCCGCTCTGGCCCGCATCTTCACCAAGGCCTACTTCAGCCAGCATGCGCTGGTCGCTACCTTCATGGCACAACTGAGTGACCAATTCCCCGGATTGGGGGGACACCCCAGCCTTTCGCTTCATTCCACGCTCGACGCCGGACCCACGCTGGTGCACCGCGACGGCACCCTGTCGAAGGTCGCCCTGGCGGCCATTGCCGGTATCACGACACTGCTGCCCGAACTCCTGGTCATGGCGGCCCCGAACCCGAACTCTTACCGACGCTTTGGGCCGGGGAATTGGGCCCCCTCAACGGCAACGTGGGGAGTGGGCAATTACAGCTGTGCCCTGCGTGTGGTC
>Ga0302325_10030052_pt1 | contig 11210 bp, 10 predicted proteins | sample Palsa_T0_2_FD_201948 | JGI IMG/M metagenome (GOLD analysis project Ga0302325, IMG submission 201948) | Peat permafrost microbial communities from Stordalen Mire near Abisko, Sweden - Palsa_T0_2 | ecosystem: Environmental > Terrestrial > Soil > Palsa > Peat permafrost | place: Sweden: Abisko...
TTGTGGATCGAGTATGCCAAGCTGGAGATGATCTACCTGGCCAAAATTGCCATGAGGCGGAAAATTCTCGGTCTAGATGCTGATGGGTCTGTCGAGTCTCTGGAGAATACAGAGGAAGTAACAGATGATGGCGGTTTTGCTGCTTCGGCGGATGTAATCGCTGTACCGGATTTCACGACGAATACGTTGCGACCCAGTATGATCAAAGGCGTGAAGGTTGACTCAGAGGCGGCGAAGGACCCGATGACAACCCCAGCTCTCAACGGTGCGATACCACTTGCAATTTTCGACGCTGCTCGCAAGCAGCCATTCTTCTGTCCTGCTGCGGCCGAGGACTTCTTCGACATGTTCGCCTCCTTCACCCAGGTGCGATGTTTACCCAAGATCCTGCAGCATGTGCTTGACAGCATGATGGAATCTTATCCTCGAGATTCATGCACTTGTAGCTGTTACATCAGACAACCGTTGCTGGGAATTGAACCGGTTTCTCCAGAATTTCCAATAGCAGTAGGTTCTACCTTGGACAGGCTGAAGGAAACGATGACTACTGTGAAGGACAAGGGAGAGCTTTCAAAAAAGATGATTGCATGGTTTGAGCGGATTTTGAGCTTGGAAGAGTTAGACCCCGGCATTCAGACGGTAATCAGACATACGATACAGAAACTCGATTAGCAAGATAGACCGCATGGGTGTAAATCGAATATCTTCTTTTTCAAAGTTGATGATTTTGGCATTATGCAGAAAGGGACAGCAAGCGAACCTCGTCACCTCTTCGAGAAAGTGGACCGACGAGCATACTTCGGACACTGTGAGGTTGGGAGGAGCTTTTATAACTTGGCAAGGATTAGATTAATCCAAGGCCACGACAGTGTGCTGAAATGAGGATGAGGATCATCTCACCGATCTTTGGGGATCGTGGTTGCCTTTGTGCTACAGCACTTCGCTGGCCGAGCCAGCCACAGTTATGCAGTCATCCAAGTTCTCCCTATCGACCCTACGATACTACTCTGCTGGCGGTTCTTAGCTACACTTAGGGGTTTTGTCGCCGAAACTAATAGCTGAATCTTTCATGAAAGTTTCTTGTTTGATGCATGTTTGATCAATTCATATTCATCGCTCCCCTCTTGAACAGAAGAATAGTATTTGAAATTGTCACATCCCAAATCTCATTTAGCTTTCTTAATTCTCTGAACGCGATACCGCAATGCTTAAATTGATCAGCTCTTTGACCCCATCGGACATTACATTTTTTTACCTTGGTGGTTGCAACCGCCGCGTTCAGAACGATTTCCTTCGACAGTTTGCTTTGTTCATTCTCGTCAGAATGCAAATTTTGCTCTCAGTGCTTGACGAAATCTGTTGCAGTACTTCATGGATGCACGTATAATGTCGTCGCTCCATTATATTTCATGCTCTTCGTTCAATATACTGTCGGGCTCCAGATAATTAGTGAGAAGGGAATGCTCAATTCCTGGTTATTCAGATTCTGAAAAGTGGCAGCTGTGGTTGAAACTATCCTGAAGACGGAGAGGTCAAATGGCACAGAGCCTCTTATATTAAGGAATTTATTCAAGTTCTCTTTAGCTGTTAGCTTTTTCAAATTAACTTACATAATTTTACCGTGTTATTTAGCTACTTATCAACCAGTAATGACAGCCCAAGCTTCATATTTCTCTCCTATAAGTACATGAATGATCAGGTCTGCAAAACATTTGATCGATCCAATCAATAGGCTGTTCAAGTTTCAAGCGAGTGTGGGATTGTGACAGCAGTCGGACGTTCAGATGTCAGCAGGACAACCAGATGTAAAATCCCTGAAACAGTTGTAGCACTGTTTGACTTGAAGTAAATCAATGTTGATTGGGTCTATGGAGATGCCGAGCGGACGAAATAAACATAAACTTCCTTCTTTGTGAGAGTCAATAGCTTGATTGAAACGCCGTAGTAGCTTGAATCGTCCTCCCCTGTCAGGACAGATTCAGATCCAATACCTAATCGTTAAATTAAAGAAATTTTGACAGGCTCCTAGGCTGCTAGCTTGCTGCCTGAAATATTCTACGATTTATTTCAATGAAACCCTTCGGCATTCAATTCATGATGTTAGGGTATTCCATAAGATGACTAGGAAGGAAGTTCCTCGCGATTAATGGTAATAGATAGCGGCAGAGCATGGGATTTTGAGCCGTTCACCATCACGAGATGAAACCCATGAAACCTCAATGTTATTGGCTGAAATATTTTCCGCTATGGCATTGGTCCGATGGGGTGAAATGCAGCATCGAATGGTGTGCAACCTATCCTCCCCATAGAGAAAGCTTCAGCTTTCTCGAAGTTCTATTAGACGCCTTCAATGATAAACTTCAACTACATATTAGGTCACCCATACATGTACAGTCCTTCAGTCCAGTACTCTCCCACCTCCACCGCTCCTGCTTCGCTTTTTATCGCCTTGCAATTTCTTCATTCTGAGTCTAGCTGAGCTTTCTGCTTTTTTACTATGTAGGCAAAAGTCAGCCGATATATGCGAGAGAAGTACGGGACGCAATAGCACACCTAAATCAGCGTCCAAAAGAGAACATCCTTGTGATGGCGAATTGTGTGTTACTTGCGAGCCTTGCTCGGTTTTCGCTTCCAGGTGTTTTCCCACACTTGCCGGAGGTATATGGTGCGTGCTCTCTGATTTGGCTGCAAACGCCTTTGCAGAGGACGTTTGAGCTTCCTCTTTTACTTCTTGTCGAGTCTAGCTTGACGTCTGAGTTTTATGAGGCAGTGGCATCCAACCTTTTGCATCTACATTCCGACTGACGCGCGCGATGAGATAGAATGGTTCTAAATTATGGATGATAAAGTATAACCTAATAGGCATACTATGAAACATGAAATACATGTAGCTTACAGTTGCTCAATTTTCTTCAGCTGCTCCGGAGGAGTGATTCCAGGGACTCTTTGCTTGTATATTGCTGTAATCTCTTCAAACAATTTTCGATGATTCTCTGCTTTATTGTCGGACTGACTTCTGGATGTATCGCATTGCATTTTTATGGAGTCCGAGGAAGATACATAATGCCTGGAGTTTCGGAGGCCTTGGTGGAGAATTTTCGGTACGTGGGGATAGAGCGCATGTAACTCCCATACTGTGGTTGCCTTTGAACTCGTTCTTCGTAAAAGTTAGCAAATTATTATTGTGTAGTATTGCTCGACATACTTGTTGACTTTTTGGCCGCCAGCCCCACTAGACCGAGAGAATTGTGTTTTGCCAATCTTCTCTGGTATGGTCGATTTATTGAATCCTCGAAACCATTCTCTTGCAGCATCAAGATCAGCAATTTCACTATCACTAGTAGATCTTGACGAGTAGCCTCTGCAATCTTGGAGGAGAGCAAGGAGGCCTCGAGAAGGCGACTTAGACAGAGATTCCAGAACACGTATGTGAAACATGGTAGCAGCGAGAAATTAAGGAATTTCCTGTAGCTTCGATCTACAAGAATGCTGTGTCTGTGAAAAGAACAACAGTGAGAAGCGTATAAAGATCCAAAAGCTAATGCAACCAACAACTGGGAACGGTTCAAGCTTTTGAGTGTCTCCTGAGCACAATCCAGGAGCTCTTGGCACTCCTTGCTGGATGAAAGGCAACCCCGCCCTCAGCAAGGGACCAATCCGTGTGGCTTTATTGTTTGGCTGCAGTTGGACTGGGGCAAAGCAGGTGAGCCAGTCTTGAATTAGCCATGTTCTCTATCACAATGGCAATGACGAGGTCACATTCCCAAGCAGGCAAGCTTGCTCGATGCGGTTAGCACGGCTAAGCGCGTTTGCCGCAAAGCCAAGCCAAGCCGAACTTTCATGGAAAATTCTTCAGCCTCAATTGGTGAATAACCTCAACCTCACCAACTGCAACGAAGTTCGACCACAAGGCGTACACCGCCAATAGGCAGCATCAGGTGACCGACGGATTCCTCTTACGACGCGATATGTCTTTCTCTCAGTAAACGCGTCTGCAGCTGCCATCGGACCACATGTTAGAGCCGACCTCGCAGCCCGCTCTTGCCTTTCACCTTCAAGCCACTCCATCCACCCCCCCATATTGAACCCCATCCCTCTTTAGTGAACTCAGATCGCTTGATCGAGAGTCATATCATCACTGCAACCTCTCCCTAATACCCTCCATCTCTCTTGACTTGAGCGCGTCGCCTTCATGACGCCAAAGACGCCCGAGTTCCATACAAAGACATTGTCACCACTTTCTCCCCTCCCACTCCATCCTCCCGAACCCTCCAACATCCCAGTCCTTCGGAACCAGATCGATCCAATTTTCAATATGACGGAGACGCATCTCGACAAAGGCCCTCCCACTTCATCTCTACCACTACCCATGGAGACGCCTCAAGCACCTAGTGACGACCCGAAGTCGCCCTCTGCCGGTTCCAGCTTCTCAGACGCGTATAGGGAGCAACCCGAAGGCACGGACGAGAAGCAGGCAGACAATGCCGATCAGGAAACGGATGTCAGCGATGACTATGCTATGGCAGTTGACTCTGATGGAGATGAACAAGCAGATAGGCAGGATATATCACAGGCAGAAATTGAGACAGTCACGAAGTCTGTGCCTGCACCCGTACCAGACCTCACTTTACCTTCTTCTACTCTTTCTCGCGATCCTCCTGCCACCGACATACCCCAGCCTGGCCAGACTACCCAACTCACCCCTACCAGTCCAAGCCCTATTGTGGATGATGCTGCAAACAACCATCATTCTGGTGCAGTTCCAGCCCAGATCTCAATTGAAGCAACGAATCCCGGAACCCATACGTATGACGACAGCGCAAATGGCGGAATAGATATTCAGCAGTTACTCGACAACATCACGGCCAATGCCGAGAAGAATGAATCAAGTACTGTCGCCACCACATCTTCCATCCAGTCTTCTAAGATACCCCTTGCCAAAGGCAGCTCTGGCCTCCCTACCCATGCCAGCCTCCCACCACGCCCAAACATTCCCCAAAAGCGGCCTTATCCCGATGACATTCAGAAGTATCACGCAGGGGCCGGAGCTCCAGGAGTCCCACAAGCCTCTGTTTCTTATAGACCACCTGGTGTTGCTACGGCTTTGATTGCTGCTGGTGCTCCAGGCACGTCCACTGATCCAAGAGGTGGGTTGCCCCCTCCTCCAAGTGCATCATTTCGTACTACCCACATGCCCATTGGAAGTCCAGTTAGTCCAGCTTCATACACGCAGATCAATAGATCAGCTGGCCAAGATCGCCAAGTTATCTCTATTGAATCTCAGGATGAAGCCGATGAAGCAGATGCCAAATGGGGTCCGGAGGTCCAGAAGGTCTACGACGAGTTTCTTGAAAATGAGCGGGGGTATGTCCAGGAGGGATTATGGGATAGGTTCCCCCTTAATTCTCGTTTATTCATTGGTGAGCAAATAAATTTAGCTATTAACGAGGCGCAAAACTGACATGGCCAAACAGGCAATCTCCCAAGCGAGAAGGTAACCAAACGAGACTTATTCCATGTATTCCACCACTACGGAAAGATTGCACAGGTATCTATCAAGCAAGCATACGGATTCATTCAATTCCATACCAGTGCCGCCTGTTATGCAGCCCTTGACCGTGAGCAAGGCGCAGAAGTAAGAGGACGAAAAATGCGTGAGTACATTGTTATTTAAGCGCTTGATGCCGGACTAACCGTTTGGTAGATCTAGAAATCTCAAAGCCCCAAAAGAATACTCGTAACGCACAGGCAGCAGGCCAAGGACGAAGATCGCGGTCTCCAGAGTATGCGAGAGGAGGTGGGTCTGATCGTGGTGGCCGGGGACGAAATTCTGCTGTTGATCGATATGATGGACGTGCTGCACCAACCTACCGCTCGGACGAGTATGGACGCCCCATTCGTGTTCGTGATGATTATCGGCCAGTGAGATCTCCTACACCTCCTCGAGGAAACTACCGCGGTCGTGATGAATACTATTCTCATGGTCGAGATCCTTATGTCAGCCGCGACAGGCATCGAAGTCGATCCCCTTATGGTCATAGGGATGATGGGAGATATCGTGAGAGAAGTCTGAGCCCTCGAGGGCGCGAGGCAGTTGAGGATGCAGACCTCCAAATTCCCCGCCGAGACCCTAGAGATGTTCCTGACGCTCAGATCCTGCTCTTGGAACAGTTGGATCGAGACTTTGTTTCGTGGGTTGAACGTGAAATGCAAGGTCGTGGCATCAAGGTTGAGGTCATGTTCCTCAATCCTCGACTCCCACTGCAAGCTGTCATTCGGAGACAGATTCTGGAAGGTGTCCATGCTGTATCAAAACTTGATATGATATGTCAGCAATCAGCAAAGATCCCTCTGCAAGTATTTGATCGCCAAGGTGGAGCCAACAATGTACGTTTCGACGAGTACCAGGGTCTGGACCCGAAAATTGCGGCAGAGCTTGTTCTTCGAGCGAAGCAAACCCAAGCTGCTCTCCCAGTTCAAATACCCCAATACGCTCAACCACAATTCGCCGCAGGTCAGACTTATCAAACACCTCCTACAGCACCCCCTGCAGCAAACCTCGCCAGCTTGGTCGGCCAATTGGACAATGCTACGCTGCAGAAGCTTTTAGGTTCCTATCAGCTTCCACAACAACAACAAAATGCTCCAGCAGTTGCTGCGAATCAAGCCATCGACCTTGCTGGACTTCTTGGAGGCCTGCAACAGCAACCACTTCAGCAAACCTATCAACCACCCCAGGCTGCGCCCGATCCTTATGCCAATCTTGCTAGCAATCCCGCATTGGCCTCACTACTCCAAAATGCAGCACCTTCTCAGCCGACTTCGACACAACCCCAGTCGGATCAGCAGGTTCAGAACATAATGGCCTCCCTTGCTCGTTTCAGACGATGAATGCCAAGCTGCCATTTCTGAGTTTGATTAGGATATTCATGTAGTAAACAACTAAGAACAGGCACTATGAGTTCTCTGTTTGCGGGGATAAGTTCAGATGGCCTGCGTCTTTTTTTACTGTGTGAAGATTTGTATGGTACAGGAGCGAAGATCTCTAGACGACAAGATTTCCCCCCTTTTCTAATTTCCAAACGCCGCAGTATGCACATGGGTTTCTGCCTATCCTACATTGTACATAGCAAGCAGAGAAGCTTGATCATTGAGTCGTAGCTTTTACCGGCGCCAAAATGGACAGAACATGATACCCTACATATTCTTGCAGTCCCCTTTTTGTAGCTGTTACGAGATGACTAACAGATCGCGGCCTAGAACATCGCACTTAGAGTTTAACCTTCTCCGGTACTTTCATTCTAACAGGCCACACAGACGGTCTACAATAGTGTCAGCTAAGTGTGCAAGACATTTTGCAATTTCGTACCTAGTCAGGAGTAACTTTTCAACTGGTACCTTCTCCCTTGACAACAGCCAAGCATTCAAATGTCCTTTCAGTTGTGCCTCTCCCTTCGACAGAACGTCCACGCCGCGCTCGACAAGCGCCATCTGTACTTCCTCGAATTTCATATCTTTAGTTCCCCCAGCCTTCCGGATCAGGCCATCATCTAACTCTAAATACTCCACCCTCCTAGTAACCTTCCTCCTCAATATGCCGGTCGGTAACCCGCCAACCCAATCCCACATCCCAGAACTCAATCCCAAACTTTTATTGATATGCATTAACTGCGTCCTTCCCAACTTCTCAACCCCTGCCTCCGTCGGTGGCTCCGTAGTTAACTCTCGAAAAGATGCAGACCTTCGTTGCTCAAGCTTTCTCCTATCACTCTCCACCTGCTTGGGAATCCTGCAAGTCCACGGCACGATGGAAGATATCGCAAGAACCACTAGCGGTGTGAATTCCCCACATATCAATAAGACGAGGGCAAACATCGGTACCCGTTTGATGTCATGCCAATTCCTGACCAAGAGTTGGAGATCTGAGCGAGTGAGGGAAGCGGAGACAACAGCAGCTGAGAATGTCGAGGCATGTTGAGCGTCAATTTTGTGTTGGATTTCTCGAGAGAGCTTGAAATTCGTGTATATGTTCCAGACTCCGGTTTTGTAGAAGGCTAGGTAGCTCTTCCCCACGGAGATTATGTAGGGTACGAAGGACTGGTTTTCTCCGCGGGCCGGAACATTGAGGGGCGCAGGGAGAGTCGTAGAAGGCCCATTGACGGGGAAGGTATGGGGGGTTTTGGTGGGGAGGGCCGATGTCGTTGATGCATAGCGGAAACCGGGGAGTGAGGTTTGGGGAATCAGAAATTGTGACTGGAGCCTGAGGGGTGGATGTGGCTGCACGCGCTGAAAACGAGAGGCGGTGCGCAGACCGCGCAGTGTGAGTGTGGTCATCTCATTAGGATTATGGAATTGCAAATTCCGCCGACGAAAAAGAAAAGTAGAAGAATAGTGATTGTACAATAAAGAAAGTTGTGGGAAAATATCTCACACGGATCAAAGATTCGTGACGTCCAGAGTCTGCAGGGATCTGCGCTAGCTCCCGCCTTCTCCGCCACGGATCTCCGGTTGCCAATCAACGCCGAGGTCAGAAATCAAGACACGCATTCAGGGACCAAGGATCCAGGGTGGTGGGGGTACAAAGAGCTTATGTGGGACGACGGCTTTTCACCACGAATCCTCCGTCTTTCCCCAAATCGTATTTAGAACAGATTTCCGCCAGTCTGGGTCTCCCTCGAAATCCGTTTGATCTGTGGCACCAAGACATCAGGAACTCTCCAGGAAATCGATCAGAGGGAGTTCGTCCGATAACACCACGGACACCATGGGCTGGCCATATCATCTCCTGGATCTCACCCACGAGCAAAAACATGAGCGCCGACTTCTTCTGGATCGGTATGGAGTCTACGCCCAACTCTCCGCTCTGATTCCTATCCTAGCCTACCAATTATACAGGTTAGGGGTTTGGGTGTGTTCAGAAAGAAAGAGATCCAAAGCCAGCTATTCAGCCATTCCAAGCTCGCCTACCTTAAAGCGGTCAAGAGCCTCAACTGCTGGTAATTCTGCGAGGAAATGGAGATCGACAGTTTGGTGGCTGGAGGGTGAACTTGCTGCAGGATGGCCCTCGAGGGGACAGTTCATTGCTGCTGGGGTTTGGACATCTTGGTTGTTGTTTCTGTGCGTCCATAAGACGGGTGAAGGTATGTGTTTTGTAATTTCATCCATTCTATGATCGCTAAACCGATATGCTATTCTTTTATGGAGGCCCCGAAACCCACTTGCGCAAATCTTTTCCATTACTTTTGACCCTTGAATGGCATTGTGATCAAGTCATGGTTCATATATTTCCTTTGGCGGGGCGAGGACCTTCTGGATCTGTCGTCCTCTTCTTGCCCAGGCTTTCCAAATGCATTACTGATCTTCTTAGACTATTTGCACATTACAAAGCGCTTTGGGGTCGTGGCAGCATCACAATTTCCTGTGCATTATATGCTTTCTATGAAATCTCAATTTTCTCCTCTTGCATTCGTCTTCAGATCCTCTCACGAGCAACTGAACGCTTGGCACCGGATCTCAGGAAGGATAATCCACTTCCTGTTGTTGTGTCATGCCGTTTGGTACATCAATCATTTCGTACAAGCGGGGGTTGTCAAAAAGCGTCTTAGTGATCCTGTGGTTATTGTTGGCATCATCGCTTTCTTGCTCCTAAACATTATAGCTACGACCAGCTTGGAAGTAGTGCGGCGCTGGAGCTACAGGGTGTTCTTTGTCCTTCATCTTATGATTGGTCTCTGGATTCTACCCATGCTCTTCTTTCACGCCTCAGCTCTTCGTGTCTACGTGGTTGAAGCTCTTGTTTTATTCCTCTTCGATATTGCATGCCGGAATTTGGATACTGTCACTGGCTTTGCGACGATCACTATGGTTCCACATACCAAACTCATCAAGCTGAAGGTTCCCATCCCAGCTTCTAAAATACGAAGATTTCAGGCGAAGCCAGGCCAGCATGTTTATCTCTCGATTCCACCAGCAAGCAGGCCTCTACTATCTTCATCCCCTTGGATCCATGACTTCCTGTTTAATCCTTTCACCGTAGCAGAAGTTTCACCTACCGACATCACCCTGGTTCTGCGAGCTCTCCGTGGCCCTACAACGAAAGCTTTGAGCGGTCTAGCTCAGCTCTCTAAGGCCACACCTCCTATCAAAATCGAAGGGCCCTTGGGATGCTCTCAGCGGTTTCCTAACTTCGCCGCAAATTATGACAGGATTCTACTGGTTGCTGGTGGAGTAGGCTCTACCTTCATCCTACCAATCTATCTCAATATACGAGAACAAATGGTCGCTGAAGGCAGGAGTCTCGATCACGTCAACTTAGTATGGTCTATGCGATCAGCAGCTGAAGCTATTTGGGCTGTTGATTCTGAGAAGGAGCATGCTATAGTGAAGGACAAGAAAGTTAAGATCTTCTTGACGAGAAGTCAAGCGGACGATCAAGACCACCGTGACGAGCCGATTCCTGCGGATGGGAGCGTGGAGTTGGACGAGTTACAATGGAAGGAAGAGCCAGTAAAAGCAACAGGCGGCCGAGACAGACCAGACTTGAGGAAGATCGTTGATGAGACCTTTAGGCATGGCTTTGAAGAAAGAGTTGCTGTTCTGGTTTGCGGACCTAAGCAGATGGCTAGAGAGCTGAGAGGGCATGTGGGAAAGTGGGTGGAGAAGGAACGAGATGTCTATTTCCATGATGAAAGCTTTGGCTGGTAGATGATCTACGTGGCAAAGCCTAGAGTTTCTGCGGAAGCAAGTGTTTCAGAACAGCTAGAATAATCTCTAGCATATTCGCTAATGGACGACGATATAGATGAAGCTCCTTGGGCAACACCGGTCAATCAAGATTCTCGTTTCACTGGAACAGGACGTACTTTAGGATATCGCGAAAAAGTACAGCAGTAAATAGAATTGATGCTATGATTCCATTTCTGATCCTTGAGACGAACGTCCTTTAATATAACATCCAAGTTCCCAACGCCAACACCGCAAGCCGCTCCATGCCAAAGCAAACCTTCCTATCATAACACATCAATCGTTTCTTTTCTTATGCTCGCCCTCGATCTCTCCAGCACTACTTGCACTAGGAGTCTTCAAGCCCTCTCCTTCCGCACTGTCCGCGGTGTGTTCATCCTCTTCCCAGCCATCCTCCAAATTTTCGTCCCAGTGCTCGACTTCCTCATCGAGCGTTGGAGCTGCGGCTGTCGCAGTCACAACCCCCG
>Ga0302325_10030053_pt1 | contig 11210 bp, 11 predicted proteins | sample Palsa_T0_2_FD_201948 | JGI IMG/M metagenome (GOLD analysis project Ga0302325, IMG submission 201948) | Peat permafrost microbial communities from Stordalen Mire near Abisko, Sweden - Palsa_T0_2 | ecosystem: Environmental > Terrestrial > Soil > Palsa > Peat permafrost | place: Sweden: Abisko...
CCACCCGCCGCATCTCTCACGCCGACTCAGTCCGGAAGGGCACCCGTTTACGGGCGCCACAAAAAAGCCTCGCCGAACCGGAGCCCCGGGCCAGCTTGCTGGCTGGGTGGGAAGGCGCTTCCGCTCTGCCGAAGAATCGGGCCCCAGGCGAGCGTCATTTGCTCGCATGGGTGGTAACGCCGGAGTGCAGGCGCGGCCGGAACAAATGTTCGCCGGCCTAGATACTCCGCACCATAGCCAAAGCTGTCATATCCTCCCGCAACACTCTCCGCCCGAACGGCAACCGCTCCCAACGCCGCTTCTCAAACCCATGCGCCGCCTCCAGCACCGCCCGGCACACCCCACTGGCCGACTCATCTTTCGAACCGCGCAGCACTTCAAGTACCCGCTCCGCACCAAACGGAGTCTTGCCTCGCATGCTCTCCGTAACTCCCTTCGTCACCACCAGCAGCGTCGCCCCCAACTCGAGCGCCTGCATCGAAGCCTCATACGTCAAATGCGTAAACAGCCCCAGCGGCATGGACACATTGGGCAGAGCCCGTGTCCCCTCCGAATCGTGAAGCACGGCTGTCTGCCCTCCGGCATTGATGTAGGCCAGAACCCCGAGTTGCACATCGTAGCAACCAACCATTGTCGGAGCGAAACGAATCCCCTTGGCCGCCCCCATCAGCGCCAGGTTGACCGCTTGCGCCAGCGTCTCGGTGCCTTCCATCAGATTTGCGCCGCTGGCACTGAACAACCCCGCGGCTCTCGCGCGAAACACGTCCTGCACCTCCGCCGCAATCGGATCAGTCTCAGACCTTCTGCCTGCAATATCGCTCAAAAGAAATGCCACCCGCGACCCCACGCGCACCGCATCGAAGAAGTCCCCACCAGTCCGGTCGAGGTGGTACTGAGCATGAAGATCAAGCCCATCAACTTGCCCCAACTCCGTTCGACTCGGTGAAGCCAACCCCGTCTCGGCACGGACCATAAGATGCTCCACCACCCACCATACTGTTCGAGATTGTAGCCTCATCCGTATGCGACGGCTGTGGATTCGGAGACGGTCCGAGTTCACGAAACTGACCCACCAGCCTGCCCGATCCTTGCGCTCAAAACATGGCGTCCCGCTTCCCGGCTCCGGCTACTGCTGCTGCGCCATCTGCTGCTGGCGGGTGGGCGCCGGCGGTTGATCGGGAAGGGCCTGGGCCTTTTCGACGAGAATGGACCAGTCTTCGGGGACGGGCAGCTCCTGGTCGAGCGCCGGTGCGCCTTTGCTGGGGGTGACGCGCACGGCGACGGTGAGTTGGCTCTTGGCGCGGCCGCGGAAGATGCCGTGGGTGGGTGGGACGTCGGAGTAGTCGCGGCCGATGGCGGTGCGGACATGGCGGTCGCCGGCGACCAGGAAGTTGGTGGGGTCGAAGCCGACCCAACCGAGTTGCGGCACCAGAGCCTCCACCCAGGCATGGGTCGCCGAGAGCGCCGAGCGGTCGTGATCGGTCTGGCCGTGGAAGAGGTAGCCGCTGACGTAGCGGCACGGAATGCGCAGTTTGGAGCGAACCAGCGTAATCATGATGTGGGCGAAGTCCTGGCAGACGCCGGCGTGGGTAAGCAGCGCGAGGTCGATCGGCGAGTCTACCTTGGTCGACTTGGGCACGTACTCGAAGTGGTTGTAAATCTGCTGATTCAGTTGGTGCAGGACCATCAGCGGATCGTCGCGGCGGCGGAGGTCGAGCTCCTCGGCGAGGGAGTCAAGGGCAGGCGTCGGCGCGGTGAACTCGCTGGGGAAGAGCATCTCCCAGTAGTCGCCCTGGTCAATCATGCTATCGAGCTCGGCCCAGGCGTCGGGCGCGAGGAAGGCGGGAATCTGCGGCGCGGGCTGCACCTCGACCAGCGACTCGGCCACGATCACAAGCTGGCCATGCTGACCGGGAATGTCGAAGTGGTGGATCTGGTTCGCCAGATGATCGCGGTAGCTGAAGACGCGGCATCGCGGGCTGACCGAGAGATGGAACGTGAGACAGCGCTGGTTCTGGTCGCTGCGCGGGTGCATGCGCGTCTCCATCATGCTCTCGCTCACTGGGTTCGAGTAGAGGAACTTGGTCAGATGGCGGATCGAATAATACATACTGCTCCTTTGAAAGCTAGCTATTGGCTTTTAGCCGTTAGCTTTTAGCTAGAAGCCAACAGCTAACGGCTTGCCTACCCCGCCAGCGCGGCCTGGATGCTGTAGTCGATGTAAATCTCATAGAGCATCTGGTGGATGCCGCGGCACTGAAACTGGATGCTGCGGAGGTAAGCAATCACGTCCCCACTAAGTATCTCGTCGACGCTCGAATAGTTCAGCGAGCCCTGAAGCCGGCCTGCGAGGCGGCGCAGCGGTTCGGCGCGGCTCTTGCCGCTTTCTCCGTGGATGGCCTCGAGCGCTCGTTGCAGGGTATCGATGGAGAAGCGCAGAGAGTGCGGAAACTCCCTGTCGAGCAGCAGGAATTCGAGGATGCGGTCGGGCGTAAGGTCCGCCGTGTAGACCTTGCAGTAGGCCTCGAAGGCAGTGGCGGAGCGCAGCAGGCCCATCCACTCGAGATACTCGTTGCCCTCGGGAATGCGCTCGGGTTGGCTCCATAGGTCCGCGTGGTAGGCCTCCAGTAGCAGGGCGGTCGCCGAGGCGCGCTCAATATAGCGGCCCACCTGGATAAACTGCCAGCCCTCGCCGTGGCTCATGGTCGAGTCGCTGACGCCTTGAAACTGGTGGACGCCCTCCATGACCTGCTGCAGGAATTCCGTGGGCTGTCCGGAGTCGGGCATGATGGGTTCGGACTGCAGGTCGCTCCGCATCTCGGGCCGCGTGACTTGCAGATAAAGCCGGTTGAGCCGGGTCCACTGTTCGGTGGATATCTGCTCGCGGACGTGGCGCGAGTTTTCCCGGGCGGAGATGATGCAGGAGAGGACGGAGTGCTCATTTTCGATGTCGAAGGTGAGCGCCTGGGTGAGGGCGTAGGGGTCTCCCGTCCACTCGACGGACTTGGGATTGCCGAGGGCCTGCAACATGCGCTGCCAGCAGCGGTCCGCGCTGGTTGCGGTCTCGTCGAGCATCATGTTGAGGTTGACGTCGAGCAGGCGGGTGGTATGCTCGGCGCGCTCGATGTAGCGGCTCATCCAGTAGAGACTGTCGGCGACGCGGCTTAGCAAGGCGAGTCTCCTTGGGCGGGGCTAGGCGACTTGATTGGTCAAGGGAAGTTGTTTGCTTTCGATCGATCTCAGGTCGATCCGCTCTGAAGCGTGTTGAACGTCGAGGCCCAGAACGTGTCCGGCCTCGTCGAAGTCAACGATCAGCCCATCGGCGATTTCCTTTGAGCCGGAACTGGTCATTGAAGAGATCTCGCTGATATAGAGAGAATCTGTCTCCTCGTAATAGTTCAGTTTCATCGAGTCCTCCGCGGTCTGACGGCATGGCGCCCGTTCATCATCTATTTTCAATGCCTAACTTGGGTTAGGTCTTATTGGCTCAGGACCCAGGTATCCTTGCTGCCGCCTCCCTGCGAGGAGTTCACTACCAGCGAGCCGCGCTTGAGGGCGACTCGAGTGAGGCCGCCGGGCACGATGTTGACCTTGTCGCCGTAAAGAATATAGGGACGAAGGTCGACGTGACGCGGCTCGAAATCGTCGCCGATGAGGCACGGGGCGCGCGAGAAGGAGATCGTCGGCTGGGCGATGTAGTTGCGTGGGTCGGCCTCGATCTTGCGGGCAAACTCCTCGCGCTCCGCCGCAGTCGACTGTGGGCCGATCAACATGCCGTAGCCTCCGCTCTCGCCGACCGCCTTGACCACCAGCTTGTCGAGGTTCTGGAGGACATGCTGGCGAGCTTTGGGCTCGGTAAGCAGGTAGGTCTTGACGTTCTGCAGGACAGGCTCTTCGGAGAGGTAGTACTTGATGATGCTTGGGACGTAGGCGTAGAGGGCTTTATCGTCGGCCACTCCGGTGCCAAAGGCGTTGGCGAGGGTGACGTTGCCGGCACGGTAGGCGTTGAAGAGGCCGGAGACGCCGAGGATCGAATCGCCGCGGAAAGCGAGCGGATCGATGAAGTCGTCATCGACCCGGCGGTAGATGACGTCGACCCGGCGGAGGCCGCTGGTGGTGCGCATGTAGATGACGTTGTCGTGGGTGACCAGGTCGCGGCCTTCGACCAGCTCGATGCCCATCTGGCGTGCAAGGTAGGCATGTTCGAAGTAGGCGGAGTTGAAGACTCCGGGCGAGAGCAGGACGATGTTGGGCTCGGGCCTGCCTTCGGGGGCGAGCGAGCGCAAGGTTCCCAGCAGCAGCTGCGTGTATTGCTCGATGGGCCGGACGTTATAGCTGCGGAACAGTTGGGGGAAGATGCGCTTCATCACGCGCCGGTTGGTGAGCATGTAGCTGACGCCCGACGGCACGCGCAGGTTGTCCTCGAGCACCACGAACTCGCCGTTCTCCATGCGGATGAGGTCGGTGCCGCAGACCGCGACGTACACGTTGCGCGGCACCTGGAGGCCGACCATCTGGCGGCGAAAGTGTTTGCAGCTGTAGACAACCTCGCGGGGCACGATGCCGTCGGCCAGGATGCGGCCCTCGTTGTAGATGTCCTTGAGAAAGAGATTGAGCGCGGTGATGCGCTGGGTGAGGCCGAGTTCGACGGTTGCCCACTCCTCGGCTGTAATGATGCGCGGGACGAGGTCGTAGGGGAAGATCTGCTCGGTGCCTTCATCGCGGCCGTAGACGGTGAAGGTGATGCCCTGGTTGAGGAAACTGAGCTCGGCGGAGTGCTTGCGGCGCCGAAGCTCGTCGGTGGGCAGGGAGGCGAAGCGTTCAAACAGCGGCTCGTAGTGGCGGTGCAACTCGTCGGGCCCGGCGAACATCTCGTCGAAGGCGCGGTCCAGCAGATAGTTTTTCAGGTCAGCGCGCTCGAACGGTTTTGGCTGGGCTGGCTCCATGGGAACTTTGAGTATAGCGGGACAGAACCGTCCGCACCAATAGAGCCGTGCGCGGCCATCCCCGCAGGCCGTCGCGGGACGGTCAGGAATCCGTGTCTTCAGTAACTCGGGATCGGCCGGGACAATGTCACGTGGTCGCCTACGAAGGTCACGGCCATGGGCTTGCCGAGGTTCGCGAACACTACCAGCCGGTTGCCGTAGTCGGTGCTCAGGCTCCTCGATACCTGGCCGAGCGACAACTCGACCTGCCGCTCGGTCATCCCCTGGATTACCTGGTGCGCATCGATGGTTTTCCATACCTGCGGGCCCCAGTATTTGTACAGCTCGTGCGGGTCGTCGTAGAAAAGAATATCGTCCGTCTCGAACGTGTACTCTCCGGCCTGGCTATATCCCACTGGCACCGCATACTCTCTCTTCGGGTCCGAGGACTTTGGCAGGGTGAAGGCCAGCAGCACCTGCTTGTCGCCACTCGGAATGCGGGATCTGGCCGACTGCGGCGGGACCTGCTCGAACGCATCTTTGATCGCCATCGGCTCGGCCCCCAGCAGGGTTCCGGCGCTCCTCGCGTAGTCGGCTTTGTGCGCCGCGTATGGGTAGTAATCGAGCTGGCCGCCCGCCGCCACCCACACTGTCCTGCCGCCGAGTTGCTTCGCGTCGGCAAGCGAGGACGGCCGCTCCTTCTTCAGAAACACCAGGTTGTCGGCATCGGTCTTCCTGGTCGCGTCCGAAGGCTCCGATGCGGGCGTATTGCGCTCCCGGTAGATCAGGCCCACGCGAATCCCCGCCGCCAGCAGCACGGCAGCGGTCACGCCGATTGCCACCTTCTTCGCAGAATCCATCTCCCCCTCATCCTCTCTCTGTTGTTCCCTGTTCGCCTGCCTTCAGTCCGCCGGGCCGACGACACTTCGCTTCATACTCGACTGCATCAGCGACTCGGTCGAGAGCGCATCAGCGTTGCGTAGAGCGGGAAACAACACACTGGCCAGCCCGGTGACGATGAGCGATCCGATCCCGCCTATCACGACGGCGCGGACCGCTCCCCACCATTGGGCGGTGACGCCGCTCTCGAAGCCGCCAAACTCGTTCGATGCGCCGATGAAGAGCCAGTTGACGGCGCTGACGCGTCCGCGCATCTCGGACGGCGTGGCCAGTTGCAGAATGCTGGCTCGGATGACCACGCTCACCATGTCGCTTGCGCCCACGACGACCAGCGCCAGCAGGCTGATCCACATCGTCCGCGACAGGCCGAAGACCACGGTCGCCGCGCCGTATACGCCCACGCAGAACAGCATCAGCTTGCCTGCATCGTGCTTGATCGGCTTGACCGTCATGACCAGCGAGACGGCCAGCGCGCCCAGCGAGGGCATCGCGCGCAGCAGTCCCAGCGCCTGCGGCCCGGCGTGCAGAATGTCGGTTGCATAGACTGGCAGCAGCGCCGCCGCGCCTCCCAGCAGCACGGCGAACAGGTCGAGCGAGATTGACCCCAGCAGCAGCTTGGCCTGCCACACATATTTGAAGCCTGCCAGCATCGTCTCCAGGTTGAACGCGTTCTTTACCACGCGGACCGGCCGCGTCCGCATGGCGCCGACCAACACCAGGAAGGCGAGCAGCGTCGTCAGGGTGAAGGCGTACACCGCGGCCGCGCCGTTCCAGCGGGCCAGCGAGCCGCTCAGGTGCAGGGTGAACAGCAGGCCGCCCACCGCCGGGCCGGCGATATTCGCGATCTGGAAGACGATCGACCCCCAGGTAACCGCGTTGACGAAGTGGTGTGTCGGCACCAGGCTGGGCAGCAGCGCCGCAGACGCCGGGCCGCTGAACGCGCGTCCCAGTCCGATGCCGAATAGCACCGCATAGATCGGCCACACCCGTGTGGTCCCATCGAGCGCAAACCGCAACAGCGCGAGCGTACACACAGCCTGCGCCGCATAGCAGGCGAAGATGATCGAACGCCGGTCGTAGCGGTCTGCCACATGACCCGCCGCGAGCATGAAAAATAGTCCGGGGGCGAACAGCGCCAGCCCGGTGAGGCCGAGGGCGAGCGGCGAATGGGTCATCTGGTAGACCTGCCAGGCCACCGCGATGGACTGCGCCTCGGAGCCGAGAATCACCAGCAGCCGCGCCGTCTGGTAGAGCCGGAAATCCCGCGAGAGAAACGCGCTGGCCGCCCGCGACTGCAAGCCGGCCTCCGCCGCCGCGTTCCCACCTTGTGCCATATTGGCTATGGTTTCATACTTTTTCTTCCTTGAATGGCGCCGGTTCCGCCGTGCGCGTGTCAGTGCACCAGCACGAGGTATACCGCCATCCCCACGCCGATGGCCGCCAATACCAGCGCGAGCGCCACTGCGCTCGCCGATATCTTGCCCGGCACCCAGGTTCCCGCGCTCAACTGCCGCACCAGTTGAATGTGCCGGGCGGCCGCGCCGATGTTGACGATCACACCGAGGGCGACCAGCGCTACGCCCGACCACACCGAGATCCCCGTCGCGTGGGCCGGCGCGTGCGATTGACTGGCCTCTATCTGACGCAGGAACAAGCCGAATCGCGCGACCGCGAAACCCACACCCATCAACCCAAGGCCGGTGCGCAGCCACGCCAGCAAGGTTCTCTCCGCCGCGAGATACACCCGCGGGTCGTCTACCGGACCGTTGGCCATGGCTGAAGGATAACTCTTCTACCGGACCATACTATCGGCGTACTCTACCGGCCCAGATATTCTACCGACCCAGATATTGCTTGTACTGGGTCTCCACCACGCCCGTGTTCCGCGCCAGAGCAAGCTTGGCCTGATTGAACTGGAACTCGGTCGCGACCAGGCGGCTCTCGGCGGCCGCGAGCGTGGCCTGGGCCTGCACTACGGGCAGATTGTCGTCCACGCCGGCGGCAAAACGATCGCGTGTATCCGACAGCTCCTGGGTGGCCAGTTCCAGGTTGCTGCGCGCCACCTTCACCAGTTCGGCGGACGACGCGACATCCAGCCGGCTGGCGCGGATTTGCTGGTCGATGGTCACCTTCAACGACTCGATCTGGTGGCCGAGGGCGATCTGCTGCGCCTCGGTGACCTCGCGCTCGCCACGGAACCGCCCCTCTTCAAAGATCGGGATCTTGAGGATTCCCTGGGCGGTGAATACGCCGTGGTAGTTGCCGTGGGTCTCGCCCAGCACGCCGTAGTAGCCGCTGAAGGCGAGAGTGGGGACGCGCTCGTATTTCACCGCTTTGCGTGCCCTCTCGGCGACTTCGAGCTGGGCCTCGAGCGCGAGCAGATCCTTGCGCCGCTCATAAGCAAGCGCCTTGACCTGGTCGAGCGGCATTTCCGCGAGTTCGGCATAGGGCACCGTGTCGGTGAGGGTCAATTGCTGTTCGGCGGGCAGGCCGATGAGCCGGTTGAGCGCTATCTTGTCCTTGGCGAAGGTGCTCTCGGCCCGCACCAGCGTCTGCTGCTCGGTCTGCAACTGCACCCGGGCGCGCAGCACATCAAGGTTGGTCCCCACGCCGGCGTCGTGCGAGAGCGTCGCCTGGCGGAGCACCTCTTCGTCGGCCTGCTCCAGCGCCCGGGCGTTGGCGATCTGGGCCTCGTCCGCCAGCGCCGCCAGATACTCTGTGCCGACGGCCTGGACCACGCTTCCGCGGGTGTTCAGCACGTTCATCGATGCGACGTTTGCCGCCTTCTGCGCCGCGCGATAGAGATAGTAGTAGGGCAGGTTAAACAACGGCTGGTCCACGCTCAACTGCGCGTCGGTGGTGTCTATCTTCACAATCTCGTGGATCGTTCCCGGCGCGAATCCGAACGCGGCAAGCGACGAAGGTTTGAAGCCCAGCGCGGCGAGGTCAAGTTCCATCGCGTTCGTGTAGGCGGTCGCTTTCATGTCCGGAAGCAGTTGGTTGCCTACTGCCAGGATCTCCCCGCGCACGGCCCGCTCGGTCTGCACGTCCAACAGGATTTGGAGGTTATGGCTCAGCCCGCGGTCGATGGCATCGTCGAGCGAAAGCGCGAGCGCGTCGGGCGTGGCGGACTCCACGGTTACGCCGCCGGGAAACCGCATGGCCTGAAGGGGAGCCTGAGCCTGAATTGGGACCGGAGCGCTCTGCGCCGAGCGAATCAGCGCGCTCGGAGCCATCGGCAGCTCGGCGATCTCTTGCGCCTGCGCGAGCCAACCGGACCCGCAGCAGGCAAGCACCAGCAACGCCAGGCGCACCCCTGCACCACGCAAATCTCGCACCGGCACCACCGGTCTTGCGCCTGAACCATTCGACTGAAAGGAATTAGCCACGCTCACTTTAGAGTGTCACGGAACCCTGCGGGTTGCGAAATTTACCCTCGGAAGCGCTTTTACCGACGGTCATACAACGATTGGGGCATTGTGTGCCGGAATATGCGAGCCTACTCTCATTTTGAGGTTAAAAACAATCATGCTTGAAACTATGGTTTGGCCCCTAATGGCATTTTTCTTGGTTTTTGTGCTCTGGCTTCTCTGGATCATCGCCAAATCCCTTAAAGGCGTGAATCAAAGCCTCAAAGAGATTGTGGTCAATCAGGCCAAGAGCTGAAGCGAACTCATTGCGGTGCCCGCGGCCGCAGACCCGTTGCTCCACTTAGTGGAGCTGGACCAGACCCGCATTCGGCGCAGCGTCAGCCCCATGCGCGCCTCCTGGAGTGATCTGTGAGGTCTGCGGCGCGCGCCAGTGGTCGATGTAGCTGACCTGGTGAACGCAACTGATGGTGCAGTTGGGTGCGCAGCTTTTCTCGGTGAGGAACTCCCGCTCGATGTCCGCCCTGCCATACTGGGCAAGGGGGATGCCGGGATAGCCGCGCTGTTGCGAGCAGTAATGCACCAGCCCGAACTCGCAGATGTAGAGATAGCGCCCGCCAGCGCGGCATCGCCAGGCGTTCGGCTGACCGTTGGCGATCGCCTCCTGAAAATGGTTGAAGCGCGAATAGCTGCGCCGGGTCAGCCGCCGCACCTTGTCCCAGACGGTGCGCTCCGCATTGCTCAGCGGCTTCAACTGCCCGCTGCCGTCGTGGATGATCCCGATGGTCGAGGAGAATCCCAGCGCCAGCGCTCGCTCGCTGACGGTCAGCGCGTCGGTCGGATTGGCGATCCCGCCGCCTACCACGGAGTTGATGTTCACGTGAAAGTCGGCGTGCTCGGCCAGCATCTTGAGCTTCGCGTCCAGAACCTTCAGGCTCTTCTTCGATACCGCATCCGGCATCACGTTGTCGATCGAGATCTGCATGTGGTCGAGGCCGGCGCGGTTCAGGCGTGCAATGCGCTCCGGCATCAGCAGGTAGCCGTTGGTAATCATCCCCGCGATCGCGCCGGTCTTGCGGATGCGCGCGATTACGCGGTCGAGTTCCGGATGCAGTAGAGGCTCGCCGCCCGAGATGGTGATGACCGAGGTCCCCAGCCGGCCCAGCTCGTCGATCCGCCGCTCCATCTCTTCGATCGGCACGGGGTCGGAGAAATCGTCGAACTCGTTGCAGTAGGTGCAGGCCAGGTTGCATCGCCGCATGGGCACGATGTGCGCCATGTACGGATGCCCGGTCGAGAGCAGCGCCGAGGCGATTGAGCCCAGCTCGCGCAGCTTTCGCGTCATCGCTTTCGCTCTGCGCCTGATGTTGGACGGACCGCCGGAGGTTGAACTCTCTGAAACCATACTCGCTCTCTCCATTGAATCACACTCCGGGCGCGGCAAACCGATCGACCCCGAAATCGTTCCCGCAACCGCCCCGCGTTATGATGTTCGGATGGAGATGTCCTTGAAGCAGCGGGCTTTGCGGGCGATTGGACGTCAAGATTGGCTGCGCGGCCGCGACCGGGTTCTGCGTTTTTTTTCCAATCCCGACACGCATCGGTCGCAGCCCTTCGAGACCGACTTCTTCGGCCATCCCTACTCCGGCAACATGGCCAACTTCATTGACTGGACCGTCTTCTACTACGGCGCGTTCGCGCTCAACGAACTCCGCCTGCTGGCTGCGCTGGCCGACGCTCTGCATGCCCAGGGAAAGCCGGTCGACTTCTATGACGTGGGCTCCAATATAGGGCATCACACGCTTTTCATGTCCAGCCACGCAGACCGCATTTTCTCCTTTGAGCCGTTCGCCGCCGTGCGCCGGGAGATGGAGCGCAAGCTCGACCACGCCGGGGTCCGCAACGTAACCGCCTTCCCGGTCGCTCTGGGCAATCGCAATGAGACCGGCGTCTTCCACCCTCCCACCGGCGCCAACCAGGGAACCGGAACGCTCGGCGACACGCTTCCCGACAACGC
>Ga0302325_10030054_pt1 | contig 11210 bp, 9 predicted proteins | sample Palsa_T0_2_FD_201948 | JGI IMG/M metagenome (GOLD analysis project Ga0302325, IMG submission 201948) | Peat permafrost microbial communities from Stordalen Mire near Abisko, Sweden - Palsa_T0_2 | ecosystem: Environmental > Terrestrial > Soil > Palsa > Peat permafrost | place: Sweden: Abisko...
GTCGAGGCATATTCGCTGGCAGCAAATGCGGCAACATATACCATGCGCTCAGTGGAGTCGACCCTATCAGCAGCAACTTCAAGGAGGTCTGCATATTCCATATCCTCGGCGCATCGCTGCAACAAGGAAGTAGGTTCGTTGAACGATACTGGGAGAGTCATTTTTGTCATATCTTTGCCGATCATTGACTTGAGAATGCTCTGTAACAAGTGTTAATGTTGCCTATATCTTTCATGCAGAATATACTCACCCATAGGGAGATCTTCGGTCTATCATCAGCATCCATCTTGAGCTTCTTCCGGATGCCATTCTCGTAACCCTTAAATGAAGAACTGAGATCCAAGCCCTCAATCTCGGCAATTTTCTGAGGTCCTTCATGAACAGGCTTACTAGGTGGAAGCAGCATTGGAGCGACTTGTACCTCCCCAGCATCCACAGCATCGAAGAATTCATCGTCATCTTCCGAATCCGTCTCGGACAGATTACCGACCTCTAAAAGAATGGATTTTCGACGAAGAGAGCTCCCAGCAGTAGATTTGCGTCTGAGTGCTGTGCCATCGTGATTGAGAGATACCTTCTCGAGAGCATCTGTAAACTCCTGCCCCTGCGAAGGCTCACCACTACTTCCTGGACGACTGCTGATTGCGACGCTCCCCTCGATGACTTCACGAAGAGCTCTCTTGGTCAACTTTCTCTTCTCTTCTGATTCACCGACTCTTGCCTCGAGAACTTCTTGCTCCCGTGCGACCTGTGCCATACTATCCTCCCACATACGCCTCATGTCAACTTCCCGGTCAAGGCGGTATTGCCAGTAAGCGTCTCTGTCTTTCGAAATCTTGAGCAAATCTCCCACAAGACCTTTCAAGTTGCGTATCGAAGAATCGTACGTCTGAACGGCTTGCATTGCGACCGAATCGGAAATCGAAAGGGCTGGGTTCTTGACTTGCTCCGACTGCAGGGCACTATTCACCTGCTGCATCATATCCAGTTGCAATTTTGCTGACTGGGCTGTGATTTCAAATGCATCTTTGGTTGCTGGCGCTTCACGATCACTAGAGCCTTCGCCATATTCGTCATCGTCGTCTCCATCACCATCCACCAGCGCGCCTGCATTACTCAGCCCTTTACCACCCTCTCCCATGTAGCTTGGCTCATAAGACCCATAGGCTGTGCCTTCGTCGTCGTCTCCAACACTTCCACTGCTGGCAAAGGCAACTTTATGACTGCCAACCTTTCCGGTACCTGGCTGTGGAACTAAACGGCTTGCTTGGAAACTACTTCTCCGCGTGTCTGCGACACTTGCTGCTTCGCTAGCAAGGTCGACAGTAGATGTGTCCCTGGTCAAAGCAGAAGTAGAATGTTCGGCCTTTGCCTGCCGTAAGAGTTCTGCACTCTTCTGCCTCTGTTTGTCCTCTTCCTTTGCTTGATCCTTGGTCCACTGTATGGAATTGTTGAGCGCCCAAAACCATCTCTTTGCTTCAACCTCATGATTAGCCTTGAGGTGGTACTTGACCGATGACTTTCCAATGATCTCGAATTTTGTCTTCTCAGTCGGGTCCATGTTGAGCTTTGCAATTTTCATGTTGATGGCCCCACGGCATGCAGACCCGGCATCATCTTGGTGTTTGTAATAACTCATGACGCCATCTTCTAGAACAAACCACCGCAGTTGGTAGCCTTTCCGGTAATTCGTCCACTTCTTCAAGTAGCCTTTCATCTCGCGACCATCCTTCCCCGCGAGTGCGTCGCCTGGAGCAGCATTGACGGCTCCTTGCTGTGACGCATTCCCAAGCACGGCCTTTTCTTGTATCCCACGCTGTGCTGCTACTGCAGCCGGAGATCGCTTTAGCATAGCTCTTGTAGTGTCGTCCTTGGTCACATCCTGAGGTAGCTTTCCTCTTCGGTCTCGACGAAAAGGGTCGGCTCCATGAAGGAGCAAGACTTGGATCAGCGCCGTGTTTTTCTTTCTCGCCGCCTCGTGTAATAGGGTTCCCCCAGACTGAATTGTGGTGATCTCTGAAGCGAATTCGCCCCCATTGATGTCCAAGACCATTTTCACTCGCGGCTCTTCTAGCACTTCACCCAACATCTTGTATTCGCCTTGGGCGACCAGCGCCTGCACCTGCCTAATCTTCCCATCAACGAATATAGACCGGGATAATTGTAGTTGTTGAAAGATGTCTGGGGTTCGCGCGAGATCGAGGGGGAGGCGGCCTTGATAATTCGCAATGGAGTCATTGATATCAGGCTGCTCCAACAGCAATCGAACAACATGCCCTCTGCCTTGTAAAGCTGCAAGATGTAATGCCGTGTTTCCATCCTTATCTCGTGCGTTGACATCGATCGTACCTGCTCCATCCGAAAGAACGTACTCGACAACAGGCAGCTCAGCGCATTGTATCGCGAGATGTAATATGGTGGTATCTTCCAACCCAGAAGAACCCGATCCTCCTGGATTGGATATGCTCACGCGGGTGCCATCCGACTCCCTTATCGCCTTTGATATTGACGCTGTGTCTCCGTTTCGAAGCGCTTCAAATATTCGGAATTTCTTGACAGACTGCTCGATCGACACCGTCTTCTCTTGAGGGGGCGGCTGAGCTGGCGTAACTCGAGGAACTTGAAAGTTCGAAGTAGATCTCATCAACCCAGCAGTGCCTGTGGACTGTTTCGAGGCGTGGCCGCGAGAAGGGTGATGTGCGACTGAGGCTGGAGAGGCTGTCCCTGCGGGCAACGAAGTCATTGACCCCTCCTCCGAATTGCTCTCTTTCTCGTCATCCCTAGTTTCCTTTCGTCGCAGTTTGTGGAGAGTCGATTTACTCCGCTTGTGACTGAGCAATGCCATAGTTAGTATGACTCTAGAAATGTTCTTGCGTGCCAGGCAGGGGGGCACAGAAGATAACAGAATTTTGTTCTCCTCTTGTAATTTGAAGGGTTAGCTAACCTTTCTCCGTTGTCTGACATGCTGGCAACGGTCGTCTCCCCAGTTATTCGAGCAAATCGGCGTTATCGACTTCGAAACAGCCCTCGGCTCACGTCGAGCATTTCATGCGGGGGAAAGGTGGGTAGGTGGGTAGGTGGGTAGGGGTAATGTTTAGGTCTAGCCCAAGCAATCAATCAGCTTGTTGAATATCAAAGGAGGGGCGAAAGATGAGACGTACGCTCTGCGCCCACTGGCGTATCCGCTCACGGCAGGCTGTATTCCGACAAATGTTGGGCAAGATTGCATTCTGGCTTCTGAGCACGGAGACATCTACAGAGTTCACCGATGACGTTCTAGCGAGCGGATGACGCACGTGATTGGCTGAATGCTGATTTCCGGGATGAGCAAAGATCACCATCAATTATCAATCATTGATCGACACCCTCTAGCATTGTGGCAGTGACAACAATCTAAGAAAGGGGACGCTGCCCGCCTTCCCGAGCTAAGAAGAACAAAGACGTGCTGTCGTGCTGAGGTAAGGTTACTCGTGTAGGGCCGCGTCAGGATGTCAGAACTCAATTGCTCCCAGCCAGTGGGCATTGCAGTTGTCTGGTTGTCTAAGCCACCGTGCTTTGTTGCCTTTGCCCCTATCGGTAGCTCACTGCGTTAGATACTCAGGAGATGATAGGTCTGTGACAGCGCTGTTTGATGATTCGGATGCTGGAGCAACGGCCTTGTCGTCTAGCGGGACTTGCTGGCAGGAGACTGAGGTGGTTCCTTTTCTAGAAGCCAAACAAGTTCTTATTTTGAGTTTTATTATATTTATGAGCAAGCGCCTAGTCCACAGGTGGTGGGGTAATCTTCATAGCCAGTTTTTCAGAGTGCTTCAAGTCTGCAGAATTAAGTCAGCGCTCTTGAGGAGCTAGCCGGCGACTGCGAAATCTGATAATTTGTTAGGAATCTGTGTTCAAGTAGTCTAGAACCGCCATTGCAAGCCTTAGCTAGTCTTTGCCGCTTCCTAGCTAGTGTTTGTCAAATTTCGTGGTAGTGTGGTGTGCTTGAACTAGATCCATAGCCGTCAATGGACCCCATTGTCGAGATCCGCACGTTGTCGAGTCATGTCAAAAAGCTACTTCATGCGAACTATACTCGGCATAAAATCTTATCAAAGTTATTAGCAAGATTCCCCTCGGGTTATCTCATTCGGAGTTACCCTTTCTACGTGCCCGAACCAGCCGAATATGCCGGATCCACAATCCGGATAAAAGTACTAGCAATGCGTATTCGGGTTGTGATGGAGAGGCTTCTAAAGTGCTGATTGACAGCCCGTCAAAAAAGCAAGAGCTGTAAGCCCGTAATAAAGTGTTCTCGGGATTCTGGAAAAGTTTTTGTTGGGAGAGGCCAAGATGATCAACGCTGATGCTTCGCCTTTTGTCTTCTTCGACAAACTTTGACTTCAGTACGGGCGATTCTATCTGTCAGGACTCGGAAACCAGGTCTCGATTTTTTTTTACTGAGGATCAGATTTGTAATGTCGACTGGCGAGCATTGCGAACTCAACAGTCGGAACCATCCTCCTCCCTACCACAGCATATTTCCAGCACAAATTGCAAGACACTGTACCAACCAGATCCTAGCCTATTATCCATTGGAAAGTCACTATCCAGCCCGCACTTCCAATCCCAGCCGAAACAAGGGCTCTTTGTATGACATAGAAGCGTAACTTGAGAAGAGGATTGGAGCTAGAAGAGCTCTTTTCTCATGAGGAAAAACGGCTCTATACTCCATCATCTTGAGCCATGCCCCTTCGTCATTCGGTCCTAGAGCAACCATGAACAGCAGTCTACGCACGAGGAGGGCATTTTGGAACCATGGGGCGATCAAGGCACTAGTGTTCCTTTTGTCCCATGCCCGCGCATTCGATTGTCCTCATTCCACGAACTTTGCTTGCTGGTTTGTGTGTGCATCGTAGTTGCGGGCCTGTATTGGAAAGTCCGAGATCTAGGACTCATTCGAATTCGTTGTTCGGCGCGGCGAGTTCGAGGTCGATGGTTCGTGAGGTTGATTTGGGATACTGAATCCGCTCTTCTCTTACACTACGCTAGCGCCTGACGCCCAAAGGCCTGCTTTGGGGGGGGGGGGGGGGGCGCCCCGGCGGGCGGCGGCGGGGGGCGGGCAGAGGAGAAGGGCGGGGCGGGGGGGGGGGGGGTTTTGGGGTGGTTTGTTGTGTTGTTTGTTTTTGGTTCCTTTCACCGGTTTTTCCTTTACCCACCGGCGCGCCCGCCCCCCAAACCCATGGTTTCGCCCCCCCCCCCCCCCCCCCTTAATGCTTGCTCGGCTCTCTCTCGTCTCTTGCAAAGACATAGGGAGAGTGATAGTCTGGAGGCGCCTGATGAAGGCAGCTACCTCGCCTTCGATGATCACGCCCATGTTGATCTCGGCTTGAGTCAAGGACCACACTTCTCCCTCGACCTCGTGTCCGAATAGCATCTTTCCAGACAAATAAGAATTGACAGATTGAGAGTTCTTTCTATATTTTGTGCAGTGAGTGTAGCAGTGCAGGGAGGTCGAGTTTCTCGAGTCTGCGCTTTCGGTCTTGTTTTGGATCTCTGCCCTTGATGTGTTTGTCCAGCCCCTTTGGCAAGTATAAATGGTGCACATCTGCTTTTAGATTCTGAACCAGTTTCAGAAGTTGATGCCCTCGTCCCTCCGCAAGTTGAAAGATTGTTCTCTTGGGAGTCTTGGTGCCTGCAATCCCTGATGACTTCTGCATCTTCTTTGTCTTTTTTGTGTTGCTGCTCTTCTCTCCAACGCATTAGAAGTTTTTCCAAATAGACGTTTTCTAACTTGTGTTTTAGAGTTACCCCGTTATAGACTCTTTCCTTCAGAAGATCGTTGCTAGGGGGAGTATAGGGCAGAGCCCCAGCTACCCTGGAGATGATGGTATCAATATGGAGCTGGGAGCTGTCAGCGATCTGATATTCCTTTAATGATGAAGTCTCAGGGAACGTGGACTTGGAATCACACACTTACTTTGGTAGCATCATTGGGATATGGGTTGTTTTCGATTGTGAATTCAGAAGCTGAAGTACCCGAGGGACCAGCTGGGAACTTGGCAAGCTTCTCTAGAGACATGACAAGCTTGACAGGCAGCGATAGCTCCTTCGATGTTGCTTCATTTCTGTACGCCGAAGTGCATCATATATTACCTATACTCCGCCGCCAGGATAGAAACGATGCCTCTCGGTGTCTCCTGTTCGACGTGCGGTTGTAAGATTTATTGTTTCCGCTAGGCGTGAGTTGTGTGGTGCGAGTGTAGCCATCGCAAGCTAGTACCCCAGCGTTTCCGGTGTTGTTGCGTTCTAGGCACCACGCGTCAGATCTTTGATATAGGCCGTGATGAACTCCTCATATGTTGCAGTCGCATCCCTCAGGCAGCATAGTGCCAATATATCCACGAAGATACTTCAAGTCCAATCACGAATTCAATCGCGGACCATTCATTAGAGATAATTTGGAATTTTGTTTGAAGTTCTAGATTTCTCGAGATTAGCAGAAATCACTTCGTTCTCGGCGAGGTCATACCCATTGTTGAACGAGCCACCTCACCTTTTGTACATTGGTTGACTTCTTGACGCGGTCCAGCATTCGCAGTTGGGGTAAGGCCTAGAATTGGTCTCAAAAATACAGCTGATGCAGGAAGTTGCATGAGTTGAGACGGTCCAGCTGAAGCAGAGTGCGAGATAGCTCGTTGGGTTGATTGCTGCTGGAGGAACGCGTGGGAAACGCAATACTTCCGCCAAAGGGATGCTTCCGCTATTCCTTTGTTTTCTGTTGAACTTTGCTGTACTTCATTGCTCCAAAGGCTATGTCTCTTTGGTTGACGTCAGATTGATAATGAATGCTGATGTGTTAGGGCCTTTATATTCAAAAGGGACAGAAGGGAATCATTCTGTCTCAACTCCTGAGCCTTTCTGGAGTTACAACTTATGAATGAGACTGCAATCCCTTCTACCATCTCGAAGTGCCCACGAAGTCCTTTTGCTAAGGAATCATGGATGTATGGCTGTTGTCTAGTTGTGTCTAATTTGCGCGAAAGGCGTGAATGGTAGGTCTCAGCAACTCAGCTATGATCTCTGGTCTTTGGAAGCTGAATAGCCAGGCCAGAATTCATCCAGGCGTTCAATCTTCTAGCAGTTTATGATCTGTCACTATATCATTGAGACAGATCCTCAAAAGATATCAAGTAATTCTTTAGTTCAAAACTAGCCCATCCTTAGCCAAGACGTTGGTTGCCCACTAAGAGTAAGTTCGCTTCAATTATACCAGAGATGAGTCGATGAATCGAGAATAACAGATGACCCCCGTCCATCTCCCGGTCTAGGCAACGATACTAAGCCAGAGCTAGCCCCTGCCCTTGCCCTAGCCTCGGCAAACACGCACTCGATATTTGAAGCTCGAAATATTCTAGTCTCGAGATTTCTTTCAACCCCACGCTACCAGGACCCACAACCCACACACAACAAACAGTAAGTATGCCCTATCGCCGCCAATTTTATATGGTATTCGTCCCTTATTCTAATTATCTCTGCTAGATCAAGATGAATACAATCAATCAGGAATTTCGAGAGAGTCGCCCGGTCTCCAACCTCGCAACCTGTACTTGATTCATCCCGATCTCGCACAATAGCAAGCTGACCAGGCCAAAGCCACCTCGAACACCCAAGCCACTAACAATAACAATACCACTTGTAAGTACTCTTCCATCTGTTCTGTTGTGCTTTAGAGACTCAGATCTAATGGTTTGAAGCACATCCCACCTCCAACTCCACCAACACCAAGACTAATGCCACGGACCAGCCCCCCTTCAAATGCTCTTGCTCCTCTTGCAGCTGTGGATGGAAGGTCTGGTACATCCCACGAGACCAGATAAACATTTGATAGATACTGACTAACGCCAGCTCCCGTTCCAACCCTTGGAAGCTCGCCAGGCGCGTCTGTTTCCCCTGGTATCACCGGTGCCGACAATCAAAGCCGCAATAGTTAAAGATCCAAATGGCCGTAAGCACGGGCGGAAGCTCGTTCATTGGCGCCGTAAGTGGATATCCGATATGTCTTCGGGTATTCAAAGCTAACAACTCTTCCGCAGGTGTGCGCACCGCCCCCGCTGGATCTTACCAGCCACTCAACGTTATGACCCGCTGGTTAGGTCGTGAACTGCTTGACATGGAGCGCCAACAAGAACTTGGTATCAAGCAGACGACCGTTTACTCAGTCATTCCCAACCATCCGACCAGCGAATCCTCCACTTCTTACAAAACAATCAATACAACGTCAAGCTTGGAGCCTTCGTGACCTTCGGGTCGTCATGCTTGGTCCGGGTAGAGGACAAATTTGGAGTCGCTACGGGAGTTTGCTTGCAAATTTCTTGCTTTGACTTGCTCACACTTGCGTGTGCCTTTTTCCCTCGGGGATATTAGACTTGGATCATGATTGGATGGGGCGTTTATTGGCATTTGCATCTTCTTAAGCATTGTTCAGCTGGCATTTTGAGGGAGCCTTTCGTGCTTCTTGCATTTGTGGAAGTCTTACTTTCTCTACTTGTACTTTGCTAAATAATTCTCGAATTGAAATCTCACTCTTGAAACAATCGTAATATTCTGTGATAAATTTTCATATTTTGGATAACTGACTTGTTGCATTCAAGCGGGGCAGGTGCTGGGCTGTAAAGCAAGACTTGGGAAGAGAATTAGATACCCTCGTTTGACTTTCAGGTGAGAAAATTGAGGTTAAGGATTTCTGTATGCTCGATGATTTGAATTTCACGCTTCTTCCACATTCTCCCTTCTTGTACCATGGCACTTCGTACATTCAATCTTCTTTGCGCCTATGGTTCCTGCTCTTTTCACATGCTCTCTCCTTGTCTTCCGCCCTCTTGTGCAATCAACCTTCCGTCTGTGTTCTTCCATATCCTTCAACACCCTTTTTGCTTGCCCCAGGCTATCTTGTAAGACTAATCCTCTCCTTGCTTCCTACTCAACTTTCTTCTTCTCCTTCCTTCCTTCCTTCCTTCGGTGTTGTTTGAATTCCTGCCTGTATTCTCCAACCGACAGTCCATCTATAGCCGAGTCTAAGTATCAGACCAACCCCAATACTGCCAAAACCTAAGAGTCGAGATATAATTAGTACTGTACATTACACTTCAAGCTAGGATAGAAAGGGAAGGACTTATCCAGTGCTGCCTGCTATCTTTGTCTCTCCTGTCAAAAGTTAGCAGAAACAGGGAGACAAGAATTACGAGGTTATTTCAAAGTCCCAGCATATTAGAAGAATTGAAACGAGAACGGAATGTATTGAGAGAAAAAGACCCGAAGGCCGCAAAAAATCATCTAAAAAATGTGCTTAAAGCACGGAGAAGAGACAGGCTCATTCATTATCTTCATTATCTTCGTCATCTTCGTCATCGTCTGCTAAAATATCAGCGTAAAGCTCTTTTATTTTTCCAAAAGTAGAGATAAGAAACTCGGGGTCCATCATAAAGCTATGTCATGTTCACGCTTGTGAACATAGAGGTACAAGTTGTGCAACTCCTATCTAGAAAAATGGGATAGAAACTGAAAAACATAAAAATAAAAATAAAAACCTTACCACCAGCCGCAGGGACGGATGCAGCTGGAGCTGCAACGGGAGCGGCGGAAAGCGCTAAGAGAAATTAGTATGAAGTGTCCCCAAAAGTAGTTGTACATGAAAGTGGAATACGTACCGGGAGCTTGAGGAGGTGGTGGTGGTGGAGGATTGACCGGGGGGGGCTAACGCAATTAGCATTGAATGTCCCTAAAAAGCAATGTATTGACGCGTTCTGAAATCCGGAGCGTTGGAGGCTTGAAGTCTTAAATATCCAAGGAAATTCTGGCTTTGGTGACCAGGATAATCAAAGATATTGTAAAGGATGAAAAGAGAAATGAAAAGAAAGCTTACGGAGAACGGGAGGTGCGGGGGCGGCGACCGGAGGAGCAGCTAAGACATGTCAGCATTTGATGACTTATAATGAGTTGCACATTGAAGGCCCAATGACTGGAAAGGAACCCCTAAATCGAGAGAGATGAGAGCCTCGAGGCTTTTCCAGACAAAGCTAAATGCGAGACTTTTCCTCTGTTTTCAATATCCCTAATTAAGGGAAAAGAAAATACACATGTAGTTTCTAGAATTACAAATAGGAAGGGAATAACTTACGAGGAGCAGGAACAGGGGCCGGGGGAGCAGGAGCAGCAGCAGCCGCAGCAGCCGCACCGAGCACCACTATCCGGCTGTCAGCATCTGAAAGTACACAAAAAGCGCAGACAAAACTTACAACCGACAGCAGCAGCGCCAGCACGAGCACCAGCAAGGGCGGCGCCGGCAACGACATTTCCTTGCACGAAATTGGCACTAAAAAGGGGGGGTTAGTCACGTGATAACATAAACCCCCAACCTCTACTTTCGGTCTAATTTTACATACTACATTGGGTCAACGACCCCACAAATTGCAGGCTCGATGACCGTGGTGAAGACGGCGGCCATCGCCGCGGTGAAACCGGGATCCCCTCGAATAATTTGTCGGGCCCGCTTTCGGCAGGCGTTCCGAGCCCCATTGAGGCTTTCGTTCAAAATCAGCTTGGAACACTAATATCAGATAGAATAGAGGCAAGCATACCGGTTGGGTAGGGCACTATAGTATTGTTAGCATTGTTTTTATCTATAGATCGAGTTTTGGTTGTCAACCTACCCAGGGACGAAAGACATCCTTGTGGTTATGCTGCCACTGTCAACATATAGATCTACCACTAAAACAATCAGATAAAACGTACGAAGAGGTTTCTTGATTGCTTTTAGTAATGTAGAGTCTGTGTTTATCTGATTAGCACCTGTCTGCTCACTGTCAAAGGTTGTGGCTTACATCTGTCAACTGTGGTTGGGCAAAAAAGAAAAAAGACAAGGGAAAAAAAGGTGTGGGATATATAGATCCAATTTTCTGCCATGCGGCTGCACTGGCAATACTAAAATGGAGCTAGCGAGGGTAGGAGCTAGAGATAATAGTCATTTTCATCGTTTTCGAACTTGAAAAGATTGGCCGAGAACAGTTTCTATGTCTGTTTGGACAAGAAGGGCTAGTGGTTTTGTAATTATCTATTCTAATGCTATTTTGATCGAGATTAAAGCTAGTAGGAAGATTGTGGAAGTAGAAAGGGTGCTTTGTTAGATGTGCAGTTTAGGATTTGCATTTCTCACTAGCCATATTCGAGTTGGT
>Ga0302325_10030055_pt1 | contig 11209 bp, 11 predicted proteins | sample Palsa_T0_2_FD_201948 | JGI IMG/M metagenome (GOLD analysis project Ga0302325, IMG submission 201948) | Peat permafrost microbial communities from Stordalen Mire near Abisko, Sweden - Palsa_T0_2 | ecosystem: Environmental > Terrestrial > Soil > Palsa > Peat permafrost | place: Sweden: Abisko...
TGCGCTACCCTTATCCCGGTCGATCCCGCGTAGCTCAATTGGCAGAGCAGCCGGCTGTTAACCGGCAGGTTATAGGTTCGAGTCCTATCGCGGGAGCCAGCTGGAACTTCCATCGTCAGCCCTCTCACCTGCGACAACGCAGGAAGAGAGGGAATCGCCATGGCGCAGCAAGCGCCCGCGCGGACCAAAATCCCCACAACCGGCCCGCGGCCAGGCTGCCAGGCAGGTGTATCCGGCCCGCGAGGCGACCCGCTTCTGCTGGCCCCAGTTCGCCCGGTTCCACTTCTCGCGGTTCCAGGCCACCCGGCAGCGGGCGGAGAAGAAGCGGGCACGCTCGCGCTTGGGCTCAAACTCCTTGCCGCAGCGCTCACATCGCCTAGTTTCCGCCCTCGGGTCATGCCGCTTCAGCCGCTCATCCTCCACGCCGCATATTGCGGATGATTTGCCGTCTTCGTCCCCGGAATGCCCGGATCATCACCTCGCGCTCGATATCCGTTAGTCCTTTGATCCGATTTGCCCGGTATATCAAATTCTTGCCCGGTATATCAATTCGCGCTCTCTCATTCCAGCGGACCGGGCCGGACGGCTGTGCCTGACAATTCCCGGCTGCCTACAACTGGAATGCACCTGAAAGGCGAATCGAGCCGCCACCGTGCCACGCGAGATTGGAGACATCGAAGCAGCGCCCCTTTAGGAGCAAGCAGATGAGCGTCACCACAGCACCGATACCCTCCACTCTCCCGGCAGACAGCAAGCCCAGCCAGGTAGGGAGCCCGCGGCGCTGGTACCTCCGGGCGCTTTCCACGACCGTGACCGTCCTGATCGCGCTCGTGGCCCTGCTGACGATCACCGTCGCCATCGGCTCCCGGACCTCGGCTGACGGCCAGCGAATGGTCTTCGGGCAGCCGGTGATGACGATCATCTCCGGCTCCATGACCCCGACCATCGCCGTCGGCGACATCGTCGTCGACGCCCCGGTGACCGCCGCGCAGGCCAGCGACCTCCATGTCGGCCAGATCATCAGCTTCCGTGCCGCGCCCGGAAGCCCGGAGATCATCACCCACCGCATCGTGGCGGTGCGGGTCCAGGCCGGCGCGGTTAGCTACATCACCAAGGGGGACGCGAACAACTCCGCGGACGCGACGCCGCGCCCGGCATCCGATGTTATCGGGCTATACCGCTTTGCCATTCCGCGGGGCGGCTATGTCCTCGTCGCCATGCACACTCCCCGGGTCCTCGTCATGCTTCTCGCGTCGGCTCTGCTCTGGATCGTGGCCGGGGTGTCCTTCTGGATCGCCGCCCGGCCGGAAAATTCCTAAAAAAAGCATTCCTGTTAAGATTGTTTTAGCTGGTCGGTGCATTTCAATCCGATATCAGCAAAAAATATGACCTAACGGGGGCCAAGAATGAATATGTCAAAGAAGAAGAAGAAGCGGCTGGCCATTATCGCGGGCTCCGTGGCGACCGTCGGAGCCGCGGCGACGCTGGCGGGGGGCGTCACCTTCGGGCTTTTCAGCGCCAGCGGAGCCGGTGGCGCGAACACCTTCACCGGCGGGACGGTCACGGTCGGGACCGGCACTCCCGTGTCTGTGGTCTGCACCATCACGAACATGGTGCCCGGCGACTCGTCGACAGGCGCCACGATCGGCAGCAAGACCGACGCCCCGTGCACCTACAACATGAAGTACACCGGCAGCGCCACCGCGTGGCTGGCCGTCGACGTGGCGGTCGGCAACGGCACGACGCCTCTCTACGACGGCACCGCCACCGGCCTTCAGCTCTACCTGAAGGACGGGGTGCCCGCCACCTACCTCACCAGCACCGCACCCACCGCAGGCACCACCTTCACCGCGCAGGGCGGCACCGCGACGTCGCTGCCGATCGGAACAACGTCGAACCTGCTGGTGAGCACCACGCCGGCGGCAGCAAATACCGCGGTCAGCTTCACCCTCAACTACGCCGTTCCGATCGCGACCGGCAACACCTACCAGGGCGGCAGCGCCACGGTGACGCTGACTTTCCACGCCGTGCAGGCCGGCAACAACCCGCTGCCGGGTGCCTGCTTGGCCGGGCAGCAGTGCAACGCCACCACCACGTTCCTCTGGAGCTGAGCTAACGGCCGGGGAGGGAAGCGGGTGTCGGTCCCTTCCCGCCCCGCCCGAACCGCAGGTCCCGAGGGGAGCGACGTGTCGCGCATACGCCAGGTCGGCGCGCAGCTGGTCAGGCGGCCCCCGCTGCTGGCCGTGATCGGCCTGGCGGTGTCGGCTGCCGCTGCTTCCCTCCTTCTGACCGGCGCTACGTTCGGGCTGCTCACCGCGTCGATGAGCAGCGGAAGCAACTCGTTCGCCGCGGGTACCGTGACGCTCACCGACAGCGACGTCGCGAACTGCCCGATAAGCAATCTTCTTCCGAACGGCACCGCCACCGCCTGCACGGTCACGGCCAGGTACGCAGGGTCGGCCGCTGCGTACCTGGCCGTCAACGTGCTCATCGAGACGCAGGCGGGCGGCGGCGGGACAAGGCTCTACAACCCGGGTGACTCCGCCAACGACCTCCAGGTCACGATCACGTCATCGACCCCCACGGTTACCTACGGCGTGCCCACGACCGCCACGACGTGCCCTGGCGGTGCCCCATCGGGTTCGGCCTGTTATGAGCTTGACAACGAGCTGGTGAGCACGAGCGCCATGACCAGCGCGGCGGTCGGCTTCAGCGTCTCGGTGAAACTGCCGTCCAGCTCTGCCACCGGCTACCAGGGCGGCGCCGCGCAGGTCATCGCGACCACGCACGCCGCCCAGTCGGCCAATAACACCCTGTCCTGTACGGCGACGCCGGCCGCCGGGTCGCCGTGCACGCCAAGCGGCTCGTTCAAGTGGAGCTGAGTTGAGGACAGTTCACCGCAAGGCCCGCTGGGCCGGCCTCGTCGTCGGCCTCGCGATCGCGCTGGTGCCCAGTGCCGCGCTGGCCGTGTTCTCGGCCGCCCCGGCGGTGACCGCCGGGGTGACCGCCGCCACGATCTCGGCTCCGGGCGGCTTCACCGCGACGGCAGCCTCCACCACGACGGTGAACTTGTCGTGGACGGCTCCACCTGTGCTGACCGGCTACACGCTCTCCCAGTCCGCTGGCACCCTGGCCGGCTGCTCCGCCACCCCCTCGGGCACCTCCTGCACCGCCACCGGCCTCACGTCGCAGACCGCCTACACCTGGACGCTGAAGGCCGCCTACAACAACTGGCTGAGCTCATCGGTCCAGGCCAGCGCGACGACGATGTCCACTGTCGGATTCACCCTGGTCGGGAAAGCGACGGACGGCACAGGGGGAACCTCGTCCTCGACGGCGACTGGGGTGACCACCATCAGCGGCGCTGGCCTGCTGGTCCTCATCTTCCGCCAGGGTTCCAGCGCCGTGGGCATCACCTCGGTATCCGGCTCCGCCATCAGCGGCGCTGCCACCGCCATCACCAGCCAGGCGCCCACCGACAGCAATTTCGAGGTAGCGGCCTATTATGCCGCCGGAACCGGGAAGTCGAACGGCACGGTCACGGTCGGCTTCAGCGCCTCGAACAACGTGAGCACCACCATCGATGTGGTGCAGCTGTCCGGCGACGATACCGCCAGCCCCATCGCCCAGTCCGCGGTCAGCGTGTCGTCCGCGTCCGGTGCCACGGTCACGGGCGGGGCGCTATCCGGAGCCAGCGCCAACGACGGGGAACTGTTCTTCGCCGTCCTGACGACCGCGACGTCGATGAGCACCCCCACCGGTTACACCGTCCTCGACGTGCCCGCCAGCACGGTGCACGGGGTCTGGGGCAGCTCCTCCGCATCCACAGCCGGGATCACGACGAGTCTCGGTGGGAGCAGTTACTGGGGGACAATCGAGATCGAGATCAGCCACGCCTGACCTGTCCGGGGCCGGCGGTGCCTACCGCCCGGATCCCGGCAGCGACTGGCACCTGCTCGCCGGCGCGCTGCTGGCCGGGCCCTGGCTCCCCGGCCGGGCCGACGTGTTCGCCCACGGGGAGCGGGAGTCAATGAAAGCGGTCCGCGCGGCCCTCAAAACCCGGCTCGGCGACGATGACCAGCTATCCCTGTCGGGCTACTGGGCATCCGGCCGGACCGAAGACGTGTTCCAGTCAGAAGAGCGCCAGCCGATCGGGCAGATCTAGCATCGCGGAGCAGGCCGGCAGCGCTGGGAGTAGTTGATCGTGCCCTGGGGGAAGATGATCTTGTCGGCCAGCCCGGGCCAGATGAGGATCGTCCCGCCCTCGTCCCGAAACGTGGACAGGTTGGGGTTGTTGGTCGCAATGGTGCAGGAGGCGATGGCCATGGCAGGACGACTTGAGGGAAAGGTTGCGTTCATCACCGGGGCGGCACGCGGGCAGGGGCGCTCGCACGCGGTGCGGTTCGCGGCGGAGGGCGCCGACATCATCGGCGTCGACATCTGCGCCGACATTCCCGATGTCGGCTATCCGCTGGCGACGCGCGCAGATCTTGACGATACGGTCGCCATGGTCGAGACGCTCGACCGGCGGATGGTCGCCGGGGTCGGGGACGTCCGGGACCGCGAGTCACTGCGAAAGGTGCTCGACGAGGGCCTAGCCGAACTGGGCCACCTGGACTTCGTGCTGGCTAACGCGGGCATCATGCCGACCCGCGGCGATCACGCCAATGAACTCCGCGCCTGGCACGACACGCTCGGGGTCGTGCTGACCGGCGTCATGCACACCGTCGAGCTAACCTACCCGCGCCTGATCGCCCAGGGGCACGGGGGAGCGATCGTCATCACCGGCTCGATGGCGGCGGTCGAGCCCATGATGCGGACTGAGCACGGCAAGACCCTCGGCCTGCTCGGCTACGCGGCGGCCAAGGCCGCACTCGTCAACCTGATGCGCAATTACGCGAGTATCCTGGCCGTGCACGGAATCCGGGTGAATGTTATCCAGCCGACGGGCGTCAACACGCCGATGATTAACAACCGGATGATGGAAGAGCACTGGGCGACGCAGACGGAGCAGGACGGCCTCGCTTTGGTCAACGCGCTGCCCGTGCGCGTGGTGGAACCTATCGACATCTCGAACGCGATGCTCTGGCTGTGCTCGGAAGAGGGCCGCTACATGACAGGGAGCGCGATCCGCGTCGATGCGGGCGCCAACCTGCGCTGAACGCCACCTGAAGATATATGTATCGGAGTTCCTCCTGCTCGCTCTGTAAGCACTGACAGCATCCAGGCTGCGGCGGTCGGCTGGCTTGCCGTGGATCCGGCCGTGCAGCAAGGCAACCAGGGGGTTCCGTTGACTGACACCGAAATTACGCAAACCGATGTGCTCACGCTGATGCGCACGTACGACCCGCCGCCCGAGGGCTTCGATCCGCATACCGCAGCGCCCGGGCTGCTCCGGCGGCACGGGCTCCCGCGGCGGCCTGACCCTGAGACCGAGCCTGAGCTCGCGCGGCTGTTCAAGCGCGCCTTCGTCCGGCCCGCCCGGTACGTCAAGGCGGAACTCGCGATCGACCCGGTCATGAGCCGCCGCGATCCGCTCGGCGGTCAAGATCCTGACTTCGGGCCTAGCGGCTGGGGCGGGGTCGCGGTCGTGACGTCATCGCTCGGATACTCGCCGCCCGAGCCGGCCACCACGGTATTCGCCGAGTGGGTCGTCCCGGAGATAATTCCCTGGGATCCCGCGCCTGCGGAACCGATTACCGTCGGTTTCTGGGTTGGCCTGGACGGTTTCAACAACGGTCAGGTCCTGCAGGCGGGCATCGCGGCCACGCTCACACCTGACTTCTGGCTCTTTCCCGGTCCCGCCAGCGTGAACTGGTGGGCGTGGACCGAGTGGTACACCACGCAGTACCAGGATCCGGCCGTACAAGTGACGAATTTCCCGGTCGCCACCGGCAACACCGTGTCCTTCCTGGTGTGCGCACCCGAGCCCGACCATGGCTTCGTCTCGATGCAGAACCTGGGGACCGGCCAGGTGACGAGCGTGGGTATCAACGCGCGGCCCGGCGTTACCTCAGCCGGTGCCTCCGCCGAGTGGATCATCGAGGGGATCTCCGCCGACCTGCCGGACTTCGTCCCGGTAACGTTCAGCGACTGCTCCGCCGGGACTCAGCACCACGCCTTCAATCTCACAGATGGCGTAGTCACCAATATCCAGGGCAGTGCCGGGGCGCTCACCCGGGCATCCATCGCCTCACCCACGGCGGCCGTCGTGCAATGGGAAGGCTGGTCCTGAGAGCGTCTAGGGCCTGTTGTCCTGCAGATCAATGCGCTTCCAGAGGTGTGCCGAACCAGTAGGAGAGCGCATCTCGCAGCGCGGGCGCGGCGGTGCCGGCGGGTTCGCCGGTGGCCGCGGCCCAGGCGATGTAGGCGTCCGGGCGGATCAGCAGGGCGTCGGCTGGCCGGTGACCGGTTTCTGCGGTGTGGATGTCGATGCGATGCTGCCAGTCCCGGGCGATCTCGCGGAGGTCCGGGCGGTCGGCGAGGTCGAGGAAAACCGGCCGTCCGGTGTGCATGAGTTCCGCGACGCTGGTGGTGCCCCGGCCGGTATGCAGGGTGAGGTCCGGTGCGAAGGTACCGGTCAGGGGGTGCTGGCTGGAGCTGGGGAGCGGGTAGCGGATGTCGGTGCCGGCGATGAGGGCTCCGATGCGGCGCAATGGCTGCTCGTCGGTCAGCAGTTCGCCGAAGAGGTCCCGGAGCGCCTCGGCGGCTGGGTCGTGTCCGCGCCGCAGCGCCACCTGAGCCCGGGTCTGGAGCAGCCCGCGGGCTCCGGCGAAGTGGCGTTCACCGTGATAGGTGTCCAGCAACCCGGCCGGCGCCCAGCCACCGATGGCGGCGGCCAGCTTCCAGGCGAGGTTGACCGCGTCGAGCATGCCGACGTTGAGGCCTATGCCGGTGGCGGGAAACAGGTGAGCCGCATCGCCGGCCAGCAGGATCCGCCTGTCGCGGTACCGTTCGGCCTGCCGGGCCTGAAACTGGTAGCGGGAGAGCCGGGTCGCTTCTTCCAGGGGGAGATCCGCGCCGAGCACGCGGCGGATGCTGTCCTGGAGCTCGGTCAGGGACATCGGCGCGTCATCGTCGAACTCGGCTTCGGCGGACTCGTCTTCGGTGGTCTGGACGAGCAAACCCCCGGAGGTGAGCGACCCGAACGCGAACACACCGCGGTCTGTCCGGGTGAAGCCTTGACGGATCCGGCCCAGCCCGGGAACGTCGAGGTCGCCGTCGCCCAGCTGGGTCACCGAATCGGGCACGGTGACCTGGCCCAGCCGGTTGACCTCTAGATAGGTAGTGCCGGGGAACGGGATCCTGGCCAGCTCGCGGACCCTGCTGCGCGGGCCGTCGCAGCCCACCAGGTACCGGGCGGTCGCCTGGTACCGCCCGTCCGGGCCGTGCACGCCGGCGGTCACCGTGACGTCGTTCTGGCCGACCCCGGCCACCACCTCGTGTCCGCGGCGCACCTCGGCGCCGAGTTCGCGGGCGCGTTCATCGAGCAGTCGCTCGAGTCGAACTTGCGGGAGCGACAGGGCCCGCAGCGGGGGGTCGGCCAGATGGGTGAAGTCCAGATGCATTCCGCCGAACGGGAATCTGAGAGCCGGGTGGGGGTTGGTGCTGGCCGCTTCGAACCGGTCAAGCAGGCCCCGGTAGCGCAGCAGCTGCAGGATCTGCCCGCCGAGGCCGCCGGCCTTCGGGGTCTGAAGAATCTCTGGCTGCCGCTCCAGGACCAGCGGCCGCACTCCAGCCAGGCGCAGCTCGCCGGCCAGCATCAGGCCGGCCGGCCCGGCGCCCACGATGATCACGTCGGTGTCCATTACTCGCCGCTCCCCACCCGGCCTTTCGTCATGCTCGTGCTGGTCCCAGTCGTCCCAGCCGTCCCGGTCGTCGACAACAGCATGTTTCGGTACTCCCGTTCCGCCGGTTATGGCCTCAGCCCGTGATTGTGCGGCATGACCCAAGTCTTGCCGCAAGCCCCCCGGCGCGCCATATGTTGTAAGCGGAGGGGAGCAGGCCTCCGAGCTGTACCCACCGGAGGGCAAGACCGATGAGCACTACCATCAAACACCCCGAGCTCGCAGCGACCCGGCTGGCGGGGACCGCCGCCGAGAGCGCGCTCCTCGTCGTCGGGCCGTCGCTCGGAACTGCTGTCGGGACGCTCTGGGGGCCGTGCGCGGCGCAGCTAGCCGGCTTCGAGGTGGTCGGATGGGACCTGCCTGGGCATGGGCTCAGCCGGCCTGCTACCGAAGGATTCACGGTCAAGGACCTGGCCGCGTCGGTGCGGGCCCTCGCCGACGCGGCCGCGGCCGGCCGACCCGCGTACTACGCGGGAGTATCCCTCGGTGGTGCCGTGGCGTTCGAGCTCGGCCTGGACCCCGGCCCATTCCGGGCCGTCGCGGCCGTCGCGGCTGCGTCGCGTTTCGGCGAGACGTCCTCGTGGACGGAACGCGCCGCGCTTGTCCGCAAGGCCGGCACGCAGGTTATGGTGGCCGGTTCCTCCCAGCGGTGGTTCGCCCCGGGTTTTCTGGAGCGCGACGGCGACACCGCCGGGCGGCTGCTGCAAACCCTGGCCGATACCGACGCCGAGTCCTACTCGCTGGCCTGCGAGGCTCTCGCGGAGTTCGACCGCCGCCCGGACCTTGACCGGATCACGGTTCCGTTCCTGCTCGGACCGGGCGAGCACGACGGCGTCGTGCCGCCGGCTCGCGCTCAGCAGGACGCCGACGCCATCACCGGAAGCCGGCTGCAGGTATTCGCGGGGTGCGGCCATCTGCCGCCCGCCGAGTCCCCGAGTGCGGTCGCCCAAGCACTAGCCGAATTCTTTGCCTTCTGACAGCAGACGGGACGCCCGCGGCAGCGTGGGGTCCGCCGTTCTGCGCTTAACCAGAGTCACCGGTGCGCGTTGGCAATGCTGTTCCACTCGGTAGAACCGAAACTTGTTTCCGGAACGTAAGGGAGCATGCTGGCGGCAGCCGCGACGAGGAATTGGTAGTGGAATGTTCGACCTTCGCTGGTTCGGTATGGTTCACTCCCGGCTGTCCGGGATGGCGGAGGTGGCTTACCGGCGGCTGCGTCGTGTCGTATGGCCGGTTACGCAGGCCGCGGTCGCGGCCGGCGTCGCCTGGTACATCGCGCACGACCTGCTGGGTCACTCGCAGCCGTTTTTCGCCCCGGTTTCCGCGGCGGTCTCGCTGGGCGCCAGCGGGATCATGCGTGGTCAACGCGCGCTGCAGCTGATCATGGGGGTCGCGCTGGGGATCGTCATCGGTATCGGTGTGCAGGCCGTCGCGGGGATAGGCCCGGTCGCCCTGGGGGTGGCCGTGCTGATGTCGATGTGTCTGGCCACGGTGATCGGCCGCGACTTCGTCGGGGCGGGAGCGATGTTCACCAACCAGACGGCCTCCTCGGCGGTCCTGGTCATCGCCCTGCACCACAGCGGCACCGGACCGGAGCGGTTGCTCGACGCACTGATCGGCGGCGGCGTGGCGCTCACGATGGCGGTCATCCTGTTCCCCGCCGCACCACTGCCACTGATCCGTGACGCTACCCAGGCCCTATTCGCCACGCTCGGTGAGGCGGTTGATCACCTCGGCGAGGTCCTCGCGGGCCGATCCCGCCCCGACGCAGCCTGGACGCTCTCCACCAGCCGGCACATTCATCGTCGACTGGCCACGCTTACCGACGCCCATAGTACGGCGGTGCGAATCGTCGGGCTGGCGCCGCGCCGCTGGCGTGACCGCATGCCGGTGCGACGCGCCGAGGCGCACTGGGGGGAGCTCAACCTGCTCGCAGGCACCGTGCTGAGCCTGCTACGCGTTGCTAACGCGGCGGCCCAAGCAGACGTGGCGGTGCCGAGCCCGCTACGAGAGGCAATCGGTGACCTTGCCGCCGCGCTGAACATCCTGGCGGACCGAGGACCGGACGACGTTTCTGGCTCAATTGCTGCCGCCGACCATGTCGGCGAGCTGATCGATGACCATGCGCTCAGCACCGAGAGCTACCTCGCGTTCCTCGGCTTGCTCACCCAGGCGAGCGCGGCCGACCTACGCCGGGCGGTCGACCTCGACCCAACGGCAGACAAGTGACGGGAAACAGCACCCCCTCGTGGGCCGCAAGCCATCAGGTACCTGCCCGCTGGCCTACTTTCCGGTCTCCGGCTTGCGGCCCATGTTCAGCAGCTGCTGTTCGAAGTCGGCCCATGTCTTGCTCCACTCCGTGAACGGGCCGAGGGCCTGCTCCAGCACCGCAAGCTGCTCGTCGTACACGGACAGCTGGGCCTTCAGCGCCGCTATGCTTTGTCGCTGCTCGGCGATGCTGTCGGCGATCGCGGTCATCTGCGCCGCGGAAAAGGCGCCAGGCAGCGGCATCGCGCTGGGGGTCGGCGGGGGACTCCCGCCGGATCGGCCGAGGTCCTGCAGCTTCTCGGTGGCCGCCCAAAATTGACCGATGTATTCCTGGACCAAGCCGGGAATCACACCGAATGTGCTCTGCTCTTCGTCGGCCATCGACGTCATCCTTCCGCGGAGTCCGCAAAACGCTGCCCGACGCGAACATTCCCCATCGCCCGAAGTTAATGCTTACCACGGCCGCTGGCCCGCGGCACTACCGTTCCATCCACAGGACGGAACGGTGCTGCGCCGGCCTGCCGGACTGTCATAGCGTTTCGCATCAGAAAGGTGTCACCGTGACCGAGACCCGAACGCTCACGTTTGCCGGTGCGCGCGCCGGCCGGCTGGCCGGGCGGCTGGACCTGCCGGACGGGAAGCCACGGGCCGTGGTGCTGGTCGCCCACTGCTTCAGCGGCGGTAACGCGGGTCCCGCCGCGGCCCAGATCGCGCGCAGCTTCAACGAGCAAAGCATGGCCGTGCTCAGCCTGGACTTCGCTCCCGCCGATGAAAAACCGGCCCGCTTGGGTGCCGATGACCTGGCCATGGCCGCCGCTCAGCTCCGCTCCACCATGGCCGCGCCGAGCATCCTCGTCGGCCATTCACTCGGCGGGGCCGCGGTCTTCGCGATCGCCGGCCAGGTGCCCGAGACGCGCGCCGTGGTGGCCCTGGCTACGTCGGCCGATGCCGCTCAGCTGGCCGCCCCGGACCAGATCGGCGGCCAGACACAGCAGGCACAGCAGGCACAGCAGGCACAGCAGGCACAGCACCAGCGCATCGCCGCGTTGGGCCGCCCGCTGCTGGTCATCCACGCGCCGGACGACGAGGTGGTG
>Ga0302325_10030057_pt1 | contig 11209 bp, 11 predicted proteins | sample Palsa_T0_2_FD_201948 | JGI IMG/M metagenome (GOLD analysis project Ga0302325, IMG submission 201948) | Peat permafrost microbial communities from Stordalen Mire near Abisko, Sweden - Palsa_T0_2 | ecosystem: Environmental > Terrestrial > Soil > Palsa > Peat permafrost | place: Sweden: Abisko...
CGGCATGATCCTGAGCAAACAGGAATTCGCCGCCGCAATCGACAAGACGGTTTTCCCGGGAATGCAGGGAGGACCGCTCGTCCACATCATCGCAGCGAAGGCAGTGTGCTTCCTCGAAGCATCGCAAGCAAGCTTCCGCGACTACGCGAAGCGGGTTGTAGCGAACGCAAAGGTGATGGCCGAAGCGCTCGCGAAAGAAGGCTACCGAATCGTCTCCGGAGGCACCGACACGCACCTGATGCTGGTCGACGTTTTTGCAAAAGGAATGCTCGGCAGCGAGGCGGAAAAAGCTCTTGGCGAAGCCGGAATCACGGTCAACAAGAATGCCATCCCCTTCGACACAAATCCACCCATGAAACCAAGCGGCATTCGCCTCGGCACTCCAGCGGTGACGACGCGAGGCATGAACGAAGCTGAGATGCGGCAAATTTCGCACTGGATCGCGGAAGCCCTGAATCATCGGACCGACATCGCCATGCTCGCGAAAATCCGCCAGCAGGTACTCGAAATGGCGGAGGAATTTCCGCTCTACCCCGAGCGCCGCGCCCGGGCACAGGCCGAACTCCGCGCATAAAGCAGTTTTACAAATGCAGAATGGTCATCCTGAGCAGCGGAGCGAAGGACTCTTCGGTTGGTTGTCTCCGGAACGTTTGCGTTGTCGAACCATTCGAACGCGGCGAATTTTCTGTGTCCTCTTCATCACCTATGGTTAAATTCAGGCTGTGAAAGTAGCCATCGACATCCGTCGTATGACGGAATTCGGAGTCGGCACGTACATAAGGAACGTGGTCCGCACGCTGGCGCGCCTCGATCACGAGAGCGACTATTTCCTCATCGGATCGCCGGCAAAGGTCGCAGAATGCGGCGCTTTGCCACCGAACTTTCACTCCGCAGAACTGGTCGAAGCGGACGATACGGTTAAGGGAAGTCTCGAGTTTCGCGCGATCGTCAAGCGGTTCAGCTGCGATCTCGTCCATATTCCGCATCTGTTTTGGGTCCCGCGCGGCCTGAGCTGTCCTTACATTTTGACGGTTCACGATCTGCTCGAGCACATGTACGGATCGCGCAACGCTTCCAGCATGCGGCGCAGCCTGCACTTTTATTTAACGAGACGCGTGCTGCGCAGAGCGGCGCGCGTAATCGCAGTCTCGCAATTCACCAAGAGTGAAATCGAGAAGCTCCTGGCCATTCCCGACGCCCGCATCGAGGTCGTGTACAACGCGATTGACGAGCGTTTTCTGCACGGCCACGCCAGTGAATCGGATCGCGAGCTCATCGCCCAACGCTACCTCGTGAACTATCCCTTCATCCTGTACGCAGGCGCGATTCGGCCGCACAAGAATGTGGTGCGCATCATCGAAGCCTTCTCGGCGCTGAAAAGTGAACTGCAGAAAGAGCAGAAATTCCCGGACCTGAAGCTGATCATCATCGGGGACGATCTTTCGAGCCATCCCCGGTTGCGCCGAACTGTGGTACGCAGCGGCGTCCAAAACGACGTCCGTTTCATGGGATTTGTGCCCATCGAAGTGTTGCGTATTTTTTACGATGTGGCAAAAATCTTTGTGTTCCCATCGCTCTACGAGGGCTTCGGATTGCCGCCCCTCGAAGCCATGGCGCACGGAACGCCGGTGGTGACATCCAACACGTCGAGTTTGCCGGAAGTCGGGGGAAACGCGGCGCTGCTGGTCAACCCGGAAAACGTCTTCGAAATCCGGCGAGGCTTACAACGAGTGCTGCTCGATCCCGTGCTGCGAGAGCAGATGAAGCAACGAGGATATGACCAGGCGCAGCGCTTTTCATGGACCAACTCGGTATCACGGATCCTTGAGATTTACCGTGAAGTGGCGGGCGCGAAGGTTTCCCGCGTGTCAGCGGCGGACTGAACGGTCTTCTTCTTCCCGTATAATGAACCGGTCTCTGATGAATGCCCGCCCCGCGCGCCATCTCGAACAGCCAATCTATCCCGCGCCCCATTTGACCATGGTTCCTGCGACGACGATTCGTCCGCACCGCTTGCTTTCGGACTGGCGAATCTCGGTGCTCGTCCTCATCGGGCTTTGGGCGCTGATTTACATGGCCGGTCTCTCCCACCCAGCCTTGCTCGATGACGCGGACACGGTGCATGCCGAGGCGGCGAAGGAAATGCTGCAGCGGCACGATTGGGTGACGCTTTACGTCAATGGCGTCCGTTATCTCGAAAAAGCTCCGCTGATGTATTGGGGCGTAGCCACGAGCTACAAGCTGTTCGGCGTGAGCGAGTGGACGACGCGCTTTCCCCTCATCCTCGGTGTGCTGGCAATGATTCTCTCCACCTGCGGCTTGGGACGCTGGGCGTTCGGCGCCGAAGGCGGATTCAATTCCGGATTGGTGCTCGCAACCGCGCTCGGGCCATTTTTGTTTACGCGCTTTCTGATTCCGGACGTGGCGGTAGGCCTGTGGCTGACCCTGACGTTTTGGCTTTTTCTCCTCTCGCTCGAACAAGAAAAACCTGCGCGCTGGACCTGTTGGGGCATAGCCGCCGCATGCGCGCTGAACGTGCTCACCAAGGGTTTGATCGGGCTGGTGTTTCCGGTGGGGGCGATCGGGCTGTATCTCGTTCTGACAGGAAACTTGCGGCACTTGCTCAGGTTGCGCCTCGTTTCGAGCACGTTGGTATTTTTCGCGATCGCAGCGCCCTGGCACATTCTGGCAGCGCTTCGAAATCCCGCGCAAGGAAACGTTCGCGGATTCCTCTGGTTTTACTTCGTCAATGAGCACATCTTGCGTTTCCTGAACCGGCGAGTTCCGCGAGACTACGACACCGTCCCGCTGTTGCTGTTCTGGACGTTGCTGGTTTTGTGGCTGCTTCCGTGGACGGTATTTCTTCCCCAGTCGCTGCAGGAGGTTCCGCGCCGCTGGCGCGAGTACCGCGCGCAGATGTCGCGCCGCCAGCGCTCATACCTTCTGTTTTTCTTGTGGAATCTGATGATCGTAGGCTTCTTCAGCTTTTCGACGCGGCAGGAATACTACACCATCCCCGCACTTCCGGGAATGGCGCTGCTCGTCGGCGGATGGTTGGAGCGCGAGCGAGCCTCTCCGGCGGATAGCCCGGAACGCCGAAAGGGGAGGATTTCATCGGCGGTATTGCTGGCGGTTGGCGTCATCATCGCCGTGGCAGGCATGGCCTTACTTTTCTTCTCGAAGGCACCAACTCCCGGGACCGATCTTTCCGACCTGCTGCGTAAACATCCCGAGGATTATGCGCTCTCGTTTGGCCACTTTCTCGATTTGACTCCGCAGGCGATGGGAGCATTCCGTGTGCCCTTGTTAGGATTCTCTCTCGCGTTTCTTTTGGGAACGCTGGCCAACTGGACTCTGCGGCGGCGCGGCCGGGCAGGGGCAGGGAATGTCGCCCTGGTCGCAATGATGGTGGTCGTGCTGGCGTGCGTGCGAATTGCATTCGGCATTTTTTCTCCGATTCTTTCCTCGAAGGATTTGGCGCTGGCGATTCGCGCACAATATCAACCAGGCGATCAGATCGTGGTAATAGGGTTGTATGAAAATGCGTCTACCCTGAACTTCTACGCCGGGATTCCGCTGCACAGCTTGCGGCCGCCGGGAGGAAACATGTGGTATGGAACGCAGTTTCCCGATGCGCCGCGGGTCTTCGAAACGCAGGCTTCGTTTGTCAAAATGTGGGAGGGCGCCCATCGTGTTTTCTTGTGGGCCGAAGAGGAATACCCGCCCGCGCTCGAGGGTTTGACGAGTTACGTTCTCGCTCGAAGCGGCGGCAAGATTATTTTTTCCAATCGGCCGCTGGCGCCGCCTTCCGAGTCGTCAACCGACCGTCTCTGAGCTCAAAGACATCGCCACGCCAATGGATGCGGTTGCCCATCAGGCTCACCGCCCAGACAAGCGGCGCGATCAAGTCCCGCAAGGGCATCAAGAGAATTGTGCGGAGCAGTTCGCGGCGGAAGGTTCTCCGGTCGTGGAGGACGATCTCTACGGCAGCAAACCCTACCGCCACTCGCACAGAAAATACTAACGCGAATAAGGCCCACGCCCACCCGGCTCCGCGCGATGCGAGCACCGTCAGTAACGCCCAGGGGACGCCAAAGGTAAAGACAAGTCCGCCGTATCCCCGACGACGAGCGTCGCGGATGGTCCGTAGCCATCGCAGTTGGTGTAGAAAAAATTGCCGGAGTGAGTACGCAGGCAAGAATGTTGTGACAATCGCGGCGCCGAGTTCGACCCGCTTTCCGGTTGCCGCAATCTGGCGACCGAGTTCATAGTCATCGGCCAGATAATCGAGCAGCGCTTCGAAGCCGCCGATGGTTTCGAGATCACTCCTTCGGAACGCCAAGGTAGAGCCCAATCCAAAATGCAATCCTTTCTCGAGGAACCTCGCGCTCAGAACCCCGGGCACGAAATCGGTGCTGATCCCGAGAGCCTCCAGCCGCGAACCGAGCGTCGGACTGGCGATGCCGCGATAGAGGCAAGTCACCAGTCCGACAGTAGCGTCACCGAGCGGCGCCGTCACGTTCCGCAAATAGCCGGACGGGACCCGAATATCGCTATCGTTTATCAACAGTAAATCGTGGCGCGCCGCCGGTAACATCTGCGCCAGGTTGCTGACCTTGATGTTTGCCCCAAGCAGAAGATTGCACACAATAAGATCAATCGACAGGTTGGGGTATTTTGCCTGAAGCTTGCGCACCATCTCGATCGCTGGATCACGAGGATCGCTCACCCCGAAGATCAACTGGAATTCAGGATAGTTTTGCTCGCAGTGACTGCAGAAACTCTCCCATATCTCTGGATCAATGCCTTTCAATGGCTTGAGGATCGAAACCGGTGGCAGCTGACTTTCCAGAGGTTCGGGCTGATTCAGTTGCCGGCGCCGATCGCCGAGGAAGCTGACGATTGACCCCGCCGAAAGACAATAAAACAGGAGAGAGCAGAAACTTCCAACCGCAGCCACAGCTTCGAGAGTAAGTCTCGCTGTCGAAAGCGACATGAGTTGATGTTACTCGTAGCGCAAGGACTCGATGGGATCGAGATTGGCCGCCTTCCAAGCGGGATAGATGCCAAATACCAGTCCGACTGCAGCCGAAGCGGCGAAGGCGAAGGCCGACCAATACACGGACATCGAGGCGGGCAGCGATGGAAACGCGATCGGGACCACGGCCGTAATGAGCGCGCCGACTGCAAGCCCGATCACTCCGCCAACGGCGGTGAGCATCACCGCTTCGAGCGTAAATTGCACCAGGATGTCGCGCTTCCTGGCTCCAATGGCTTTGCGGACTCCGATTTCGCGGGTGCGCTCGGTCACCGAAACCAGCATGATGTTCATGACGCCCACTCCGCCAACGATCAGTCCGACGCTCGAAACCGCAAACATAAAGATGAAGATCATCCCGGTGATCTGATTCCACACGTCGGAAATCGAGTCCTGGGTAAAAATGGCGAAATTGTCGGGCTTTTCCGGCGCAACCTTCCGGCGGCGGCGCAGCAACTCACGCATTTCGTCGATGGCTCTTGGCATGTCGTCGTGCGAGGTCGCCTTCACGCTGATCCAGTACTGCTTCAGCTCGGGGTGCAACTTGCGAAACGTAGTCAGTGGAAACGAGACCTTGTTGTCATCGGGATTTTTTCCCCCGCCAAATACACTCTTCTGGATTTTCATCACGCCGATCACGGTAAAAAGCTGGCCTTCGATGTTGAGCTCTTTGCCGAGCGGTTGCTCGCTCGGGAAAAGTTCTGCCGCGGTATTGTGGCCGAGAACAATAACCGGGGCGCGACGCTCTCCATCGATATCGCTGAACCAGCGGCCAGAGTCCAGGGCAACGTCAATCACATCTTTGTAGGAAGCGCTGTCGCCTTCGAGAATGGTCTGCTTGGCCTTGCGGTCCTTGTATTTGACGGCATAGGTGCCAGTGCCAAATTCCGGACGCACATACTGCACACTGACCGCGACCGCTTTCACGTGCGGCAAATCCTGCATTGCCATGGCGTCATCGAAGGTCAGTTCCTTCCGCGTCCGCATCTCTTCTGTCGGGCGTCCGAAAGTGAACGGCTCCTGGTGAAAGGCGAAAATAATATTTGATCCGAGGCTCGTGATTACCTGGCTAACGTTGTCGTTCAATCCGCGCACGATCGACGAGATCCCGATGACAACGGCGACTCCGATTACGATCCCAAGCACGGTCAGCGACGAACGCATCTTGTTGCTGCGGATCGTGTCCACCGCCATGTTGAGACCTTCGCCGAATTCGCCCTTGACGTGCATGGAAAAATGACCAGTCCCCGTGAGTCTCGATGTCCCCGATAGTTGATCCTTAAGTCTCAAAGCGCAGTGCCGCGATCGGGTCGAGGACAGCCGCGCGTTTCGCAGGATACACGCCAAAAAAGATGCCAACGCTCGCAGCCACCAGAACTCCCGCCGCGACCGCCCAAAGCTTGATCTGGGAAGGCATGCCGATGGCAAGCGTGATGATCTTCGCGAATGAAATACCAAATAACACGCCGATCGCGCCACCAAGCAGCGCCAGCGTAAGCGACTCAATCAGAAACTGCAGCAGGATGTCATCGCTGCGCGCTCCCATGGCCTTGCGAATGCCGATCTCCCGCGTACGCTCGGTGACCGAAACCAGCATGATGTTCATGATCACGATGCCGCCCACCACGAGCGATATGGCAGCGATTCCGATCATGGCGTAAAAAAACGTGCCGCTGAAGTTCGACCAGATGCTCAGTAAACTGTCGTTTGTCTCGATGTCGAAATTGTCCTCGTCGCCCGGCCGGACGTGGCGGCGAGCGCGCAGAATCGCGCGAGCTTCGTCCATCGCCTGGTCAAAACCGGCCCCGCTGGCCTCGGCCTTGCCCGAGATCCGAATGCTTTCATGAGCACCATTCTGCTTCTGAAAGGAGGAGATCGGCATAACCGCGTAGTTATCCATGCTCTGGCCGAGCGTCTTGCCCTTGCGCTTTCCTACTCCGATAATGCGATAAACCCATCCATCCACGCGAATTTCCTTGTCAATCGGATCGGTACCCGGCATCAGCTTATCCACAATGTCGGGTCCGACCACCACAACCGCGGAGTTATTCCGAAGATCGACGTCGTTGATCATGCGACCGGCGGTGAGGTCGATATCGAGAATCGGCACCATGGAGGGCGTCGCCCCGCGGACGATGGTATCGGTAATGGATTGCTCACCATACTTGACGTGCCCGGTATCGTTGCGCAGCATCGCTCCCACCCATTCGCAGTGGCGACACGCTTCGAGGACGGCTTGGTAATCCTCCATGGTGAGGTTCTTGCGCTTTTCGCCCTCAAGATATTTATCGATGTTGGTGACGGCGGGTGAGACCTTGAAAACGACGAAGACGTCGGCGCCAAGGTTAAAAATCCTGGTAGCAACATAGCCATTGATCCCGTTCACGAACGTGACCACGGCAATCACGGCGGCGACTCCAATCACCAAGCCAAGCAAGGTAAGCGCGGATCGCAGCTTGTTCGCCCAAAGCGACAAAAACGCGATTTTGACGGCCTCGGTAAGATGCATGGATGTGGATAAAAATCGGCGAGTCCGGCTCGACTCGGGGTCTTAGCTGCCCCGCCAAACGCACGCCCTTCGAGATGAGTTTAACAGGGCTGATTTGAAAAGGCAGACGAGCTCCGGGACGGCCACTGGGGGGCCGGCTACGAATCAGACTGGGGGCCGGCGATTTGACTCGAATGTCTCACGCCTGGCTGGCAGCGAGTCGCATGGAGAGCTTCACCGACACAAATGTTACGACGAGCGCCAGAAAAGTCCAGCTCGCCGCACCCTCGAGCCTCTCTTGCACTCGGAAGGTCGACATGAAGGACGAAAAAGACAGAGAGCTGGCGGTGATTGGCTGCGAGCTCCGGACGGCCACAACGGTCACAACCACAACGAGAGCGAGCGCAAACGCGCCCGCCACGAGACCGGGCAGGGCCCGCTTCCAGGGAAACATTATAGGTGGCGGCGCTGCAGCCTCCAGTCGAATCGCGTTCATCACGGAGGAAGTAAAGCCAGCCGAGGGGAGGATCTCAGGCAGCAGTTCAAGCATGCGATCAATCTCGTCTTCGTCCTGTCCAATCCGGCGTTTCATCAAGCCTCCTTTAACCGCGGCGCCGCCAGCATCTGAGGAAGCTTGCTGCGCAGAATTTCCCGTCCGCGAAACAACCTCGCCTTGATCGTGCCTTCGGGCAGGCCCAGGCTGAGCGCAGCGGCCGCGACGTCCATGTCGTGAAAGTAAAATAGAATCAGGACCTCGCGGTACTTCCCCGGCAGGGCAACGAGCGCGCGCCGTACCACCAGATCGCGGTCGCGGTCTTCAAGTCCTTCGTCGAAAACACGCGCATCCGCGGGTTCGGCAATATCGTCGAGCGATTGAGTGCGGGGCGGAATGCGTCGCAACTCCGTCCGATAGAGATTCGTCGCCAGTGCGAAAAGCCACGTCGAAAAGGCAGCATCCCGGCGCCACTGGCGAAGTGCGCGATAGCAACGAAGAAAAGCTTCCTGTGCCAACTCTTCAGCCCGTCCGCGATCCTGGCAAAAACGATAGGCCAGGTTGATCAGCGGCCCTTGCCATCGGTGGACGATCCCTTCAAAAGCCGCGATGTCGCCCAAGAGCACCCTCTCGACGTCGCTCTGATCTTCGCTGGCGCTCATAGGGTACACGCTGCCTCAAGGGTAAGACCCTGCACCTTCGCAAACGGTTGCGTTATTTCAGAAAGTCGCATTTCGAAGAAAAAAGTGCAACCCAAACTGCGCCGGCGCGGTCTTACCCAACGTTGAAGAAGATCTTGGCAACCGGGAGGGTCAGGTGGCAATCGAATTAGGAAATAACATCGTACCGGTGGCGGCAATGCTGATCCCGATCGTTGGAAGCATCGCCCTGTTCTCGTTTCTGGCTGTATCCCACTGGGTGGAGGCGCGACGCAAGGAACGCGAATCTTACTACAAGAATGAAACGCTGAAAAAGATCGCGGAAAGTTCCCCTGAAGGAGCCATGGCCGCCATCGAACTGATGCGGGAGCAGGAGCGAAGCGGTCTGAAACGGCGTCTCGAAGGTATGAAGCTGGGCGGGTTGATTACGAGCGTTGTCGGCATCGGTGTCATGGTGCTTCTGCATGGCCTTGTCGAAGCGAGCGACGGACCAGTCTATCTCTCCGGAGTGATTCCATTATTGATCGGTCTGGCTTTACTGACGTATGCGTTTCTCCTCGCGCCCAAGGAAACCGCGTAGGAGGAAGCAGGTGGCCTGCATTTTGTCGGCACCTTGTTTCGCCGCGTATTTGTCCGCAAGATTGCCTGCACTATAATGAATTGGTTGGCAGCCGGGCCGGACGGTCGCTGTCGCAAGGCAGAGGAAAGTCCGAACTCCGCAGAGCAGTGTGCCGGATAACGTCCGGGACGGCCGGTTCAAGCCGGTTGGACGGAAAGTGCCACAGAAAACATACCGCCCGGGCCGCAAGGCCCAGGTAAGGGTGAAAAGGTGCGGTAAGAGCGCACCGCCGACGCAGTAATGCGCCGGGCAGGGCAAACCCCACACGGAGCAAGACCAAATAGGGAGGGATTTTCCGTCGAGCCTTCGGGCTTGCCGGAAAACGCGTGCCGGCTCGGCGCGCCACAACCTCCGGGTAGGTCGCTTGAGCCGCACAGCAATGTGCGGCCCAGAGGAATGATCGTCCTGTCGGCAACGGCAGACAGAATTCGGCTTATAGGTTCGGCTGCCACAATCTATTTTGTTTTCTGGGTTTACCTCACACCCTCGTCGAATGCCCTCGTCATTGTGACGCCGGTGTGACGTTAGTTTTGAAGAGCGCACCAATGAAAGTTCCTCTTTTCTCGCTGCCCGAGTACCACGAAGGCTCCACCAAGTTGTTCACGAAACAGTCCATGAATTGATGGCTGCGAAAGACGATCTCTTGAGAGGTGTGAAAAGGCTTCCGGAGCTGAAGCATCCATCACCGAGAATGCGATGGCGTCCGGAGAAATAGGGGCGAGCAAGGCAACCGAGGTTGTGCGCCCTCATATATATGTAAATGCGCCTGAGCGAGTGTGAGCGCGAAGCATCTCCACCACCTCTTCCGCGGCTGGCGACTCCAGCTTGACGCGCTGGCGCTCGACATGGTATTACATTTCACATAATGTAATGGAGCTAACATGGAGTCAGCGATCACCGTCAAGGGCCAGGCCACGATACCGAAGGCTATTCGCGAGCATCTCGCGCTGAAGCCGGGGGATCGGGTCAAGTTCTTTGTGCATCCCGATGGCAGCGTGGTTCTTTTGCCGAAACTTTCCGCTGCCGCTTTGCGTGGCATCGTCAAATCCCGGCGCAGGCGGCCGGTGACAATCGAGGAAATGAACAAGGCCGCCGCTGAAGGTGCCGCTGGCGGCACGTCGAAGAGCAAACGCCGATGATTGGGCTCGACACCAACATCCTCGTACGCTACCTTGCCCAGGACGATCCGGTTCAGTCGCCTAAGGCAAGGGAAATCCTCGAACGCAGATTGACCGAGAAGAACCCCGGCTTCGTCAGCGTTGTGGCAATGGTAGAGACTGTTTGGGTCCTCGACCGCGCCTACGGCTCGTCATCCCAGGAAATCTCCGCCGCCGTAGAGCGCATGCTTCAGGCCGACGTCCTCGTTGTCGAGAACGAGCAGGAGGTTTTCACAGCCATGGTGGCATTAAAGAGGGGCGAAGGCTCATTTGCAGATGCTCTGATCGGAGCGCTATGCGCCCGAGCCGGCTGTGCTCATACCCTAACATTCGACCACAAGGCGCTGCGCCTCCCGGGCTTCGAGTTTCCGTGAGCGGCCCTTGGGCAACCGGACGGCTTGACTGCGGCTCTATCGATTACGGTTGTGACGCCCGTGTGACGCAAAACCTGCCAACACCGACAAAGTTAACATCACTGACAGTTTTTCGCAGGTTCCGATTCAATAACTTACGCGTTTGCAACGCGGCCCGGCGAATTCGGCTTACAGGTCCGGCTGCCACAAACTTTTACTTTCAATCACTTCCAAAGCCTGCAGGGCCAGTTGTGACGCCCAGCCGCGGAGAGGTCGCCACTGCGAGACATCCCAAGGAGGCCAATCCATTGGTAGATGATGGCGCGGTACCAGCGAGGCTGACCCGTTTCCATCGCATCCCCTTTCAAACCGTGCGTGCCGTTTTCCGGCACACGGCTTAAC
>Ga0302325_10030059_pt1 | contig 11209 bp, 10 predicted proteins | sample Palsa_T0_2_FD_201948 | JGI IMG/M metagenome (GOLD analysis project Ga0302325, IMG submission 201948) | Peat permafrost microbial communities from Stordalen Mire near Abisko, Sweden - Palsa_T0_2 | ecosystem: Environmental > Terrestrial > Soil > Palsa > Peat permafrost | place: Sweden: Abisko...
AGGACGACGCAGTCAATGCCGCTCCGCCGCAGCAGCATCGCGGCGGTCAGCCCGGCAACACCCCCGCCCACGATCACGACGGTCGTTTCCTCGCGCGTTGCCTGCGTCGTCATGAGGCGCACCTATCGGCGTGAAATGGCCACTGCGGCAAACCGGGCTAATCGTACCCTTTCACTCAGACTCCTCGGCCGGCGCACTCGAAGACCACTGAGCGGGCATCCAGTCCCCCGCTGGGTCGGTGGTCTGCCCCAGTTCGATCAGATGGCCGTCCGGATCGCGGATGTAGCAACGCTTCTCGTACGGGTGCTGTTTCGGCGGAGTCAGGAATTCAGCGCCCCGGGCGCTCCATTCTGCGTACACGGCCTCGATGTCGGTGACCCGGATGTTGAGAAAGCTGCTCACCCGGTCGGGATCGGGCGGCGTTTCCAGGGTGACCGTAGGCTTGTCGTCGGTCGGGCCCCCGCCGGCGTTGATGACGATAAAGCCGTTGGCGAGCGCGACGTTGACCGGCACCGGGCCGAAGACCACCCGGCCCCCGAGTACTTCGGTGTAGAAGCGCCGAGAGCGCTCGACATCGTCCGAGACGATGAAGTGGGTCAGCACCATCCCCTGCGGGGGCGGTGGGAGCTCGGCCATCGGGCACCTCCACTGGTTGGGTCTCGCACCCCGCTTGCGACGGGGACTGCAGCCGATGCTACCCACCGCATCCTCGCGGCCACTCGCCGGTCGGGCTCGGTCACCGAGGCTCGACCGCGCGGGAACTCGGGCACTCCTTGGCCGTTACCATGACCCCAGCGCGTACCACTAAATCGAAGGGCCACTGTTAATGAACTCCGAGCCAGGCGCTAACGAAGCCGAGTTCCGGTACGGCGCGGCACTGGCCGGCCAGATTGAGATGAAGTGGCAGCGGGTCTGGCTTGACCAGGGTACGTTCGAAACTCCGAATCCGGTGGGAGCCCTCTCGAATGGGACGAAGCTGGACCCGGCCCGCAAGTTGTACGTGATTGACATGTTTCCCTATCCATCCGGGGCGGGACTGCATGTCGGGCACCCGCTCGGCTACATCGCGTCGGACGTCTATGCCCGCTATATGCGCATGAATGGCCGCACGGTCCTGCACCCGTTCGGCTTTGACGCGTTCGGCCTGCCGGCCGAGCAGTACGCGATCGAGACCGGGCAGCATCCGGCGGTGACGACCGAAGAAAATATCGCCAACATGCGGCGACAGCTGCGGCGCTTGGGACTGACGCATGACCCGCGCCGCGAGATCTCCACCGCCGATCCGAAATACTACCGGTGGACCCAGTGGATATTCCTCAAGATATTCAACTCCTGGTGCGACCCAGATACCGGCCGGGCGCGCCCGATTGGCGAGCTTATCCAGGAATTCGAGCAGGGAACCCGGTCGGCGGCGTCCGTGGCGAATCCGCAGGGCCTTCCGTGGGACGAGCTCGATGAGGTGACGAGACGGAGAGTCGTGGATTCGCGCCGGCTCGCTTTCCTGGACGACGCGCCGGTCAACTGGTGCCCCGGACTTGGCACCGTCCTGGCGAACGAGGAGGTCACCGCCGACGGCCGCTCCCAGGTCGGTAACTACCCGGTGCTCCGTCGGCGTATGCGCCAGTGGAAGCTCCGCATCACGGCCTTGGCCGACCGGCTGAGCGCGGATCTGGACGGGCTCGACTGGACCGAATCGCTCAAGACGATGCAGCGCAACTGGATCGGCCGCAGCGAAGGCGCAGATATACGGTTCCAGGTGACTCCGGACACCCAGATTCAGGTGTTTACGACCCGCCCGGACACTCTCGTCGGTGCCACCTTCCTCGTGCTGGCACCCGAGCACCCCCTCGTGCCCGCGCTCACGGCCGCCGAGTGGCCGCCCGGGACGCCCCCGCAGTGGCGGGGTGAGAATCTGCTCGGTCCCGTCGCGGCAGGGTCGCCGTCGGCGGCCGTTGCCGCCTACGTGGCCCGCACCGCGTCGGCCAGCGACCGGCAGCGCCAGAGTGAAGTCCCGAAGACGGCCGTGTTCCTCGGCAGCTATGCCGAGAACCCCGTATCCGGCACGCAGTTGCCGATCCTGATTTCTGACTATGTGCTTGCGACCTACGGCACGGGGGCGATCATGGCGGTCCCTGCCCACGATCAGCGCGACCACGATCTGGCGACCGCGCTCAACCTGCCGATGGTGCCGGTCGTCCGGCCAAGCGAACAATGGCTGAGCGAGCGAGCCGGAGCGACCGCGGACGCGCCGGAGAGCTGGGGAGAGGCCTACGAAGGCGACGGCGAGCGGTTCGACTCCGGCGGCACCGCCGTATCGCTTGACGGACTGGGCGCCGAGGATGCGAAGGCGCGCGTACTGCAATGGCTGGAATCATACGGCGTGGGCACTCGCCGCGTTTCCTACAAACTGCGGGACTGGCTTTTCTCCCGGCAGCGATACTGGGGCGAGCCCTTCCCGATCGTCTATGACGAGACGGGACTGCCGATCGCGCTGCCCGACTCCATGCTGCCGGTCGAGCTGCCGCCGACGACCGATTTCCGGCCGCAGGCGACCGACAGCGACGATCCGCGTCCGCCGCTGTCGAGAGCGCCCGGCTTCGAGATGACGGAACTCGACCTCGGCGACGGCCGCCGGTCCTACCGCCGGGAAACGAACACGATGCCGCAGTGGGCCGGGTCATGCTGGTACTACCTGCGCTACCTGGACCCGCGCAACGACCAGGCGTTCGTCGATCCGGACGTGGAGAGATTCTGGATGGCAGGCGACGGGGGCAGCGGCCGGGCCGGTGGCGTGGATCTGTATATCGGAGGCGTGGAGCACGCGGTCCTGCACCTGCTGTACGCGCGCTTCTGGCACAAGATCCTCTTCGACCTGGGGTACGTGTCAACGCCTGAGCCGTTCCAGCGGCTCTACAACCAGGGGTACATCCTCGCCGACGCCTTCACCACCCCGGCCGGGCGGTACGTTCCGGCGGCCGAGGTCGTCGAGGCCGAGGACGGGCTGTTCTACGAGGGGGAGCGCGTCCGTCGCCAGTACGGCAAGATGGGCAAGAGCCTGAAGAACTCCGTCTCGCCGGACGAGATCTACGCGTCCTACGGCGCGGACACGTTGCGGATGTACGAGATGGCGATGGGGCCGCTGGACGTGGACCGCCCCTGGCAGCCCGACGACATCGTCGGCGTGCACCGCTTCCTGCAGCGGCTCTGGCGCAATGTCGTGGACGAGCGGACCGGCCAGCCGCGACCCGCGGCCGACCCGCTGCCAGCCGGCAGCCAGCTCTACAAGCTCGCGCACGCGGTAATCGACGACGTCGCCAGGCTCTACCGGGAACTGCGGTTCAACGTCGCGACCGCGCGACTGACCGATCTCAACAACACGCTGACGCAGTTCGTCCTGCGCGAGGAGACGTGCCCCCGCCAGATCGCCGAGTGCCTGATCCTCATGACGTTCCCGCTCGCTCCCCACGTCACTTCGGAACTCTGGGAGAGGCTAGGGCAGGCCGGCCGCATCGACGATCAGCCTTTCCCGGTCGCCGATCTGAGCGCGATCGAAGAGGCGTACGTGGTCGTTCCCGTTACGGTCAACGGCAAGCCGCGCGGGACGATCAGCATCGACCGTGCGGCGACGCAGGCCGACGCCGTCGACGCCGGCCTCCAGCTGGAGGCCGTGACCAAGGCGATGGGGGCCAAGGAGCTTGCCCGGGTCGTCTTCGTGCCAGGAAAGATCCTCAACCTCGTGACCAGAGACGCGTCAGCTCTCGGCGGAGCAGGCGTGGGCCCGGCGGAGTAGGTACCGCTTCTCCGGGACGCTGGCGGTCCGGCGGGCGGCCTCCTCGAAGGCGGCGCGGGCCTCGGCCAGCGATCCGGCCCGCTGCAGCAGGTGCCCTCGCATGGCATACAGGCGGTGGTGATGCGACACTCGATCGTCGCCGTCCAGGGACGCGAGCAGGTCAAGTCCGGCGTCCGCTCCCTCCACCATCGCCACTGCCAGCGCGCGGTTCACGAGCACTCCGCCGCGATCTCCAGCGCCCGCTTCTCACTGTCAACGTCGAGGAGGAAGAAGCTCGACACGAACTCCTTCGCCTCGATGTACGGCCCGTCGGTCACCGCCGGGACGCCGTCGCGGACCCTGACCGTCTTGGCCATCAGCTCGTCGGCCAGCCCGTAGGCGCCAAGGAGCTCACCGGAGGAGGCGTACGAGTCGCCCGGACGGGCGCTCCAACCTATAGTCGAAGCCGCCCGGACGGTTCTCGACATCCAGTATCTTTCGCGGTGGCTGCCGGGTGGCGGCGGCCGGGGAGAGGAGCGGGACCGGTGCTGAGGGCGAGCGGGTCGCTGCTGGTGGCGGGGACGACGTCGGACGCCGGGAAGTCCGTCCTTACCGCGGGGATCTGCCGCTGGCTCGCCCGCCAGGGGGTGCGGGTCGCGCCGTTCAAGGCGCAGAACATGTCCAACAACTCGATGGTCGCGCCCGACGGGGCGGAGATCGGCCGCGCGCAGGCGATGCAGGCGGCCGCGGCCGGGATTGCGGCCGAGGCGGCGATGAACCCGGTCCTGCTCAAGCCGGGCAGTGACATGCGCAGCCAGCTGGTGGTCCTGGGGCGGGCGGTCGGCGAGGCGAGCGCCCTGGGCTACTGGGGAGCGGGGGAGGGGCGGGCCCGGCTGCTCGCCACCGTGCTCGAGGCCTACGACGACCTGCGTTCCCGGTTCGACGTTGTCATCTGCGAGGGCGCGGGCTCTCCGGCCGAGATCAACCTGCGCCGCAACGACATCGTCAACATGGGGCTGGCCCGCGCCCGGGGACTGCCGGTGATCGTCGTCGGCGACATCGACCGGGGCGGCGTCTTCGCCGCCCTGTACGGCACCCTGGCGCTGCTCGACGCCGCCGATCAGTCTCACCTCAGCGGCTTCGTCATCAACAAGTTCCGCGGCCATCGCGATCTGCTCGCCCCGGCGCTGAGCCAGATCGGCGCGCTGACCGGACGTCCGGTGCTGGGAGTGCTGCCGTACCTGAACGGGATCTGGATCGACGCCGAGGACGCGGTCGCCGCCGAGCGCCCGTACGCCGCCCAGCCTCCCGCGGGGGCAGGGGCGGCGCGGACAGCAGCGGGGGACATGCTGCGGGTCGCGGTGATCCGGCTGCCCCGCATCTCCAACTTCACCGACATCGACGCCCTCGCCCTGGAACCGGGCGTCGCCGTCCGCTTCGTCACCACCCCGGCCGAGACCGCCGATGCCGACCTCGTGGTCGTGCCTGGCACCCGGGCGACCGTCGCCGACCTGGGCTGGCTCCGCCGCCAGGGCCTGGATGTCGCGCTCGGGCGCAGGGCCGCGGCCGGGCGGCCCATCCTGGCGATCTGCGGCGGCTACCAGATGCTCGGCACCGACATCGAGGACGACGTCGAGAGCAGGACCGGCGCCGTCGCCGGCCTCGGCCTGCTGCCGGTGGCGACGCGGTTCGCGGCCGACAAGACGCTCCGGCGCCCGGCCGGGTACGCGGCCTCGGCGCCGGTCGCAGGCTATGAGATCCACCACGGCCAGGTCGAAACCCGCGGCGGCGACCCCTGGTTCACCAGCGAGCCGGACGGCCGGGGGACGCCCCTCGACGGCTGCCGGTCCGGCGCCGTCCACGGCACGCTGTGGCACGGGATCCTGGAGAACGACGAGTTCCGACGGGCGTACCTCACCGAGATCGCTCAGCTTGCCGGCCGTGACTTCACCCCGGCGCCTGACACCTCGTTCGCCGCCGCCCGCCAGGCCCAGTTCGACACGCTGGCCGACGCCGTCGAAACCCATCTCGACACCGACGCGCTGCTGCGGCTCATCGAGCAGGGGCCGCCCTCCGGCCTGCCCACCTTGCGGCCGGGACTGCTGTGATGGCGGAGCCTGCTGTGACCACGGGGAGTGCTCCCAAGACCAGGGCCGCTGTGGAAACCAGGACCGCCGGCCCAGCCGACTGGCCGCTGGCGGGCGGCATCGTGGCCGGCGTGCTCGCCGACGCGCTGGTCGGCGACCCTCGGCGCGGCCACCCCGTCGCGCTGTTCGGGCAGGCGGCAACGCGCATCGAGCGGTTCCTGTACGCCGACGACAGGGCGCGCGGCGCGGCCTTCACCGCCTGCTGCGAGGCGCTCGCGGTCGGCCCGGCGCTGGCGGTCGCGCGGCTCGCCCGGCAACGCCCCGTTGCCCGGCTGGCCTGGGCGGGGACGGTCACCTGGGCGGTCACCGGGGCCCGATCGCTGACTGCGGAAGCCGACCGGGTCCAGCGCGCGCTGCTGGCGGGCGACCTGCCGGGCGCCCGCCGGCTGCTGCCCAACCTCTGCGGGCGTGATCCCGCGCCGCTGGACGAGGACGGGATCGCCCGGGCGGTGGTGGAGTCGGTGGCGGAGAACTGCAGCGACGCCATCGTCGCCCCGCTGCTGTGGGGAGCGCTGGCCGGGCCGACCGGCCTGGCCGCCTACCGGGCCGCCAACACCCTCGACGCCATGGTCGGGCACCACTCGCCCCGCTACGACCGGTTCGGCTGGGCGTCGGCCCGGCTGGACGACGTGGCCAACTGGGCCCCCGCGCGGGTCACCGCCCTGCTGGCAGCGGCGTGCGCCCCGGTCGTGGGCGGCCGTCCGGCCGCCACCTGGCGGATCGCGCGACAATACGGGCCCAGGCACCCGAGCCCCAACGCCGGCTGGTGCGAGGCCGCTTTCGCCGGCGCTCTCGGCCTCCGGCTGGGCGGACCGCTCAGCTACTCTGGCCGCGCCGAGCACCGGCCCGAGCTCGGGACCGGACGCCCGCCCGGGCCGGCCGACATCGCCCGCGCCAGCCGCCTGTGCCGCGCCGTGACCGCGGCCGCCACGGCCCTCGCGGCGTCCCTGGCCCTGTCACCGACGCCAACGACCCGATAAATCCTGTCGCCCACGCCAGCGACCCCGATGGGGATGTCGATGGCATAGGCGACAGGCCGGGGACGAGTGGGTGGCGGTGGGGGTCGGGCGGGCAGTGGGGGTGAAACCACGGTCCGTTCAAAGGGAGGATTTGAGTTCTTTTCTTTTGAACGGGCGGTGGCTCTACCCGACTGGCCGGGCGGAACGGCCGGGTGATCAGTCGTCACCAGAGGCTTCGGTGGGTACACAGTCAGTGCTCTTCCGGCGGCGCTGCCTTGGGCAGCAGCCAGACCAGACCGAGGCCGCGCGCCGCGATCGCGGCGACGACGGCGACGCTGACGGTCATCGCGTGCCCGGCGCCGTGCTCGATGCGCTGGCTGAAGTAGACGGTGGTGACCACGGCCGAGCCGATGGCGGAGGCGAGCTGCTGGACGGCGCTCAGCGAGCCGCTGGCGCTGCCCGCCTCGGCCGGGGCGACGTCGCCGATGGCGACGTCGAAGAGGGAGGTGAAGCAGGCGCCCGCGCCCATGCCGAGGACGAGGATCGACGGGGCGAGGGCCCACAGGCTCACCTGCGTCCCCTCGTTCAGCACGGTGGCCCACACCCCGGCCGCGCCCGCGAGGGTGAGGACGAGGCCGATGAGCACCATCGTGCGGCCGAGCTTGCCGAGTAGCGGGCGGCAGACGAAGGAGGCGATGATGATGCCGATCATGAACGGGCTGAGCGCGATCGAGGCCGCGCGGGCCGTCATCCCGAGCCCGGTCTGGAAGAACAGCGAGATGACGTAGGCCAGGCCGTTGACGGCGGCGAAGAACGCCAGGCCGAGCAGCATGCCGGCGGTGAACCCCCGGTTGGCCAGCAGCGAGGGCAGGATGAGCGGGTCGGCCGCCGTCCGCTGCCGGACCCAGAAGGCGGCCAGCAGCGCCGCGCCGGCCGCCAGGAAGCCGATCGGCAGCGCCGTCCAGCCGTCGGTCGAGCCCTCGATCAGCCCGTAGATCAGGCCGAACATGCTGGCGCCGAGGAGGCTCGCGCCGAGGCCGTCGATGAGAACCCGCTCGGCCGGCTCGGAGTCCCTGGGCAGCACCCGCAGCGCGGCGGCGAACCCGGCGCCGCCGAGGACGATGTTGATCAGGAAGATCGGCCGCCAGGTCAGCCCGCCGATGTTCGCGCTGATGATGAAGCCGGCCAGGATCGGTCCGAGGATGGCGGAGGCGCCCATCACCGGCCCGAACACGGAGAACGCGCCGCGCATCTGCTCGCGGTTGAACGAGGCGATCAGCAGGCCGATGCCCTGCGGGATCAGCAGCGCGCCGAAGCCGCCCTGGAACAGCCGGGCGGTGATCAGCATGACCGGGTCAATCGACAGACCGGCCGCGAGCGAGGCCAGGGTGAACCCGGCGATGCCGACCAGGAACATCCGGCGCTTGCCGTACCGGTCGCCGAGCCTGGCCCCGACCACCAGCAGGACGCCCATGGCGAGCGCGTAGCTGGCGCCGAGCCATTTGATCAGCGACTCGCCGCCGCCGATGTCGCGGACGATGGTCGGGGCGGCGATGTTGGTGATCGTCGAGTCCATCAGGTCGAGCACGTCGGCCAGGATCACCACGACCAGGATCAGCCGCAGCCGGGTGGTCATCCGCGCGGGGCTGGCCGCGACGGTGCCGTCGCTTGTCGTGGTCATCGCGTGGCCCCCGATTCCGGCCGGGGAGTCTGGATGACGCCGTTGATCAGCACGCGGAACCCCCAGCTGAGGCGGTCCGGGCCCGATCCCGACAGCAGCTCGGCCGCGCCGATGGCGGCGATGTGCGGGAACTGGCCGGCGGGCACGTCGCGCAGCGCCGCGGCCACCGCGTCCTCTTCGTCGGCGGCGTCGATGGCGTGCTCGCGGGTGCCCTGCTCGGCCGCGGTCGCGGTCGCGAAGTGCAGCAGCAGGTCCATCGCCCAGGCCGCGCGGTCGCCTGGGATCGCGCCGGCCGCGAGCAGTGCGAGTATCCCGTCCACCAGGGCAAGGTAGGCGGGGCCGCTCGGCCTCGTCACCAGCGCCGACTGGGCCAGGCCCGGGTTCTCGAACAGGATCGCCGTGTACGAGGTAAGAACCTGCGTGAGCCGGTCCCGCCAGTCGCCGTCGGCGCTGACGGGGCTCAGGTCGATCTGCCCGAGCAGTTCCTCGAGCATCGCCGCGCGCAGCTCGGCGGTGTTGCGGACGTAGACGTACAGCGACGCCGCGCCGGTGTCGAGCTCGGCCGCCAGCCGCCGCATCGTGACGCGGTCCAGGCTCTCCGCCCGCATCACCCGCAGGGCGGCGGCGACGATGCCCGCGCGGGTCAGGGCGGGCTTGGCCGGCCGCTCGCGGCGGCTCCCGGTAGGACGTGCGCTTGGTGACATGAGTCCATCGTAACGAACATGTTCTGAAAGAACAAGTTCTTAACGAACATGTTCGTCACAGGGAAGGCTTCGCGTCAGTTGTGCGGAGCTCGATTTTAACGGCCATCCGTGGCGCGCGCGAAGGTGGCGCCGCCGTCGACCGGGATCACCGTGCCGGTGACGTACCGCCCCGCGCGCGAGGACAGGTAGATCACCGCGCCCGCCATGTCGTCGGGCTCGCCGATGCGGCCGAGCGGAATGCGGCTGGCCACCGCGGCCCGGCTGCCGGGATCGTCGAGCACGAACGCCATCATCTTGCTGTCGAACGGCCCCGGCGCGAGCGCGTTCACCGTGATCGGGTCCCCGGCCAGCTGATGCGCGAGGTGCCGGGTGAGCATGTGCACGCCGGCCTTGGTCGTGCTGTAGGCGTAGTTCTCGGTCGCGGGGATCGTCAGCCCGTCGATCGACCCGATGTTGACGACGCGGCCGGGGTCGGCGACGCTGGCGGCGGCCCGCAGCAGCGGGAGGCTCCGCACGGTCAGCTCGAACATGGCCTTGACGTTGATGTTCCAGAGCTTGTCGAACGCCTCAAGCGGGTACTCCTCGAGCGGCGCGCCCCAGGCCGCGCCGGCGTTGTTGACCAGGATGTGCAGCCTGTCCTCGCGCGCCTCGACGACCTGCATGAGCTGGTCGACACCGCCCGGCACGCCCAGGTTGGCCGGGACCGAGACGCACTCGCCGAAGGCCGACAGCTCGGCCGCCTTGGCGTCGCACTCGGCGGCCTTGCGGGCCGTGATGTAGACCCGGCACCCGGCCCGCACCAGCCCCGAGGCGATCATCGCGCCGATGCCCCGCGACCCGCCGGTGACCACCGCCACCTTGCCGCGCACGGAGAATAGCGAGGAGATGTCGCCGTCCGGTGAGGTGTCTCCGCTCGCGGTCATCAGAGCGCCTGCAGGTCGTCGGCGACCTTGAACGGGGCGCCGGTGGACTCGCGCAGCTGCTCGACGTCGCCGTCGGCGGGCAGCGCGATCAGGACCAGGCCGTCGTCGGTCACGTCGAACACCGCCAGGTTGGTGATGATCTGGTCGACCACGCCGCGGCCGGTCAGCGGCAGCGAGCACTCGGCGACGATCTTGGGGGTGCCGTCCTTGGTGACGTGCTCGGTGATCACCAGCACCCGGCGCGCGCCCGCGACCAGGTCCATCGCCCCGCCCATGCCCTTGACGACCTTGCCTGGGATCGCCCAGTTGGCCAGGTCGCCGCCGGCCGACACCTCCATCGCGCCCAGGATCGCGGTCCCGACGTGCCCGCCCCTGATCATCGCGAACGAGGTGGCGGAGTCGAAGCAGCTGCCGCCGGGCGCGATCGTCACCGTCTGCTTGCCCGCGTTGATCAGGTCGGCGTCCTCCTCGCCCGCAAGCGGGAACTCGCCCATCCCGAGCAGGCCGTTCTCGCTGTGCAGAATCACCCGCACGCCGGGCGGCAGGTGGTTGGCCACCAGCGTGGGGATGCCGATGCCGAGGTTCACGTACTCGCCGTCGCGCAGGTCACGGGCCGCGATGGCCGCCATCTCGTCACGCGTCCACATGTCACGCCTCCTGGTCGGTCGCGGCCGACGGCTGCCGGACCGTGTGCTTCTCGATCGGCTTGCGGTCCGGGTCCGCCTGCACCAGCCGGTGGACGAAGATCCCCGGTGTCATCACCGAGTCAGGCTCGATATAGCTGCCGTCGGGCAGGATGATCTCGGCCTCGACGACGGTGGTCCGCCCCGACATCGCCGCCAGCGGGTTGAAGTTCTGCGAGGTGTACCGGTAGCGCAGGTTGCCCTCGGCGTCGGCGGTGTGCGCGTGCACCAGGCCGATGTCGGCCACGATCGCCCGCTCGAGCACGCAGTGCTTGCCGTCGAACTCGGCCGTGGGCTTGCCGTCGGCGGCCGGGGTGCCGAACCCGGTCGGGGTGTAGAAGGC
>Ga0302325_10030060_pt1 | contig 11209 bp, 7 predicted proteins | sample Palsa_T0_2_FD_201948 | JGI IMG/M metagenome (GOLD analysis project Ga0302325, IMG submission 201948) | Peat permafrost microbial communities from Stordalen Mire near Abisko, Sweden - Palsa_T0_2 | ecosystem: Environmental > Terrestrial > Soil > Palsa > Peat permafrost | place: Sweden: Abisko...
GGCCGTCGGCGCTGGATTCCAATAGGCATCCGACAATTTTCCGCCATGCACGATGAACAAGTCAGGCGAAGATTGGGCGTGAGACGCGTTGTGTTTGAAGTCCACGTAGACCGGCCCGAGGATGTTTTTCCGCGGCATCTCCACTTGGGCGCGCGTGGCGAGATCGTTTTCCGCGCTGGTGCTGCCGCCCGACCCGGTGTTAGCCGAAAGCGGCGCACGATAGATGAATTTCACCGGGCGCTTCGCGGCAGCGATGCCGGCGTAGAAAGTATGTTCGAGCCACTCGCGGCGCTCGTCAGGCGTCTGCCCGCCCATGCGCTCGCCGAGAGTGATGCCCAGTCCCGTGAGGTCGGGGTACTCGTCGATCACCTGCGTCACGCATTCCCGCATGTAGTCCTCGACGATCTTATCTTTCGGGCCGGCTCCCGTATGTTTCCAATCCTGCGAGTAGGTGGCGATGCCGTGGGCCTTGGAAAAGGCGGGCGAAACAAACGTATTCCAGTTTACCAGATAGGTTTCTATGCCGCGCTCCTTCGCCAGGCGGAATAGGCCGGTCCACAGTTGCCTGAACTCGGCCAGTTCGGCGTCGCTGAAGGTCTGCGCCTCGGGAAAATCTTTCGGCACGACCATGTAGTGGAACGGATGCAGGCTCCAAAGGGTGAGCGTGTTGAAGCGATTCTCCGCCATCATATCGAGGAAGGCCTCCCAGAATTTGAGATCCTTGCACGTGGACTGATGTTGTTCCAGATACGGGCCGTTTCGATAGGCGGCAAAGGGCAGATTGAACTTGATGGCGCGCAGCGGAAAGGCCGCGCGCACGGTGCGAGGCGAAATTTCGGTCAATGGCGTGCCGAGCCGAAGCTGTTCGACCAGGTCGAGCACGCCATACATCGTCCCGCGTGGATCGCCGCCGGTGACCGCCAAAGCCTTTCCGACGCGCTCGAACTTGAATCCGTCTGCGCCGAGCTCGCTCGCAACCGGCCGAACCACGAGCGCGGCCTCCGATGATTCGGACTCATGCCGCAAGAGAGAATCCCCTCGGTTGGCGAGCAGCGCTTCCAGCTTCCTCAGCGCGAAATCGACGGGCGCGGCATGACCGCGGTTCGAAACGATCACGTCGGCCGCCCGCGTCGGAGTGGCCCCAAACGCGATGCCCACCACGCCGGCGCACCAGAGCAGGACTTTTGCTGTCTTCATGGGTTCACTCCTTTATAGTGATGAGGCGATCCTCTTTGGGAAACGTTTCGATCGCGACGTCCTTGTAGACCACTTCCTGCGACTTAGTGAAGCCGTGCAGTTGCAGGCCGATGGGCCCGGTCTTAAGCCGGCTCGGGTCGGGTTCCCGCCAATCAAGCACCTGCTGGCCGTTGTAGGCGACGCGGACGCGGTTTCCTTGCGCAAGAATCTCGACGTGGATCCAATCGTGCTGGCCGGCGATTTTCTTCGCGAGAGCTTTGCCCGACGGGTCGACCGGAATGTTTTTGTTCGTCCGATAGTCCCAAAGGCTGAGGCCGGGAAAAATCACGAGCGGCCCCTTGTAGGCCCATTTGTTTTTCCCGTTGGTAGCGACGGTCTGCTCGCCCCAGAGGGCCACGCCGGCGTGATTGTCGGACTCAACCATCTGCGACCAGAGGATGAGTCGGAAATCGGAAAAGTTTTTCTGCGTGAGCAGAAATGTCGAGGGCACGCCCGCGCCCTTCGCGGTAAACGCACCGTCCTTGACCGACCAATAGGCGGGGTCGGCGTCCCAGCCGGCGAGCGTTTGCGCGTGGGAGTAGTCGAAGTGCTCGGTCTGGCCGGTGCGCGGCGAGAGGATGGGAGCGTCCGACTGCACGCGGACTATGTCCGCAGAAGCGGCGGCAAGGGTTGTCACGATGCGATCAGGAGCGATCTGGCGAATCGCGCCATTGCCGCCGTCGGCCACGTAGATGTAGCCCGCGCTGTCTACCGCAATACCGCGCGGGTCGTTGAAACGCGCGGCATTGCCCGCCCCGTCGGCCTTGTCGGCCTGGCCTGCGTGGCCCGCGAGCGTCGAGACCATTCCGCCGGCTGTGATCATGCGGATGCAATGGTTTTCCGTGTCGGCGACGAAGACCGTGCCAGCAGCATCTGCAGCCAATGCGCGCGGCGCAGCGAAACGTGCGGTGGACCCGAGGCCATCCGCACTGCCGCGCTGGCCCGCCAAACCGGCCAGCGTGGACACGACGCCCGCGGGTGTGATTTTGCGGATGTTGGAATTGTCCTTGTCCGCCACGTAGAGATTGCCCTTCGCATCAATCGCGATGCCCAGCGGGGTGTTGAAGCGCGCGGCGCTGCCAGCGCCATCGGCACTCCCACTCTCCCCGGCTTTTCCGGCGAAGACGGACGCAACACCGGCCGGAGTGATCTGGAGAATGTTGTTCGCGAGATTGTTGGCGACGAAGACGTTTCCAGCGACATCCACGGCCACATTGGTCGGCGAACGGAAACGCATTTCGCCCGAAGGCGCTGCCAGCGCCGTCACAATGCCGTCGGCAGAAATCCGGTAGACGGCATTGTCCTCCGCATCGGCGACGAAGACTGCTCCGTCCGGCGCGACGGCGAGCCCGATCGCTGATCGGATTGGCGCCCCGCCAAAAGCACTGACCGCTCCCTCCGGCGTGATCTTGTGCATCTTCCCCAGGTCGACATCGGCGACGTAGAGATTGCCCGCACGATCCACCGCGAGGCCGCGCGGAGTCCCCAGCGCGAGCGTGACGAACGGTCGCGATGACGATCTTGTGGCGGAGGCCGTTTCTGCGGCGACCGCTTGACCGAATGGGACAGAGGACAGAAGGAGCAGAGCGGCGGGGAGGAGAGATCTCATGATGGCAATTGGGGGTTTGAATTGTTCGGGTGCTGCGGTGACGGAACGTTTCACTTTGCCAACGCATCGGCCGCCGCCTGTTGGAAGGCGCGGCGCAGATCGCTGTTGTCGCTGTTGCCGAAATTCGAGCGCTGCACCATCAGCACGTAGGCGACGCCGCGCACGGGATCGATCCACGCCTGCGTGCCCCAGCCTCCGCCGTGACCATACGTGCCCGGCGAAAGCATCGCGGCCACGCCAGCGTGCGGCGCGCGAAGGATGCACATGCCGAGTCCCCAGCCGTAGTTGGCGCCCCGATTGCCCGTCGCTTCGGATTGAAGAAATCCCGTGGGCAGCCCGCCGGTCTGCACGGTCGTGAGCAGCCTGATGGCGGCTGGACTCAGAAGTCGTCGGCCCTCAAGGACGCCTTCTCCGAGCAGCATCTGGCAAAACCGCGCATAGTCGGGGCCGGTCGAGTAAAGGCCCATGTTGCCAAAGGGCGGCCGATCCAGTCCGCCGACATCGGGCCGAGGCGGAACCGCTTCCAGCGCGCCGCTCGTCGGGTCTTTCGCATAACACGTCACGAGCTGACTCGACGATTCCCCGTTGCGCCGAAACGTCGTATGCTTCATGCCCAGCGGATCGAGGATGCGCCTCTGCACGAATGTCTCGAACGTCATGCCACTGACGACCTCTACGACCCGCGCCGAGGTGTTGATACCCGATTGGCAAAATTTCCATCGCGCACCGGGCTCAAACTGCATCGGTGCGGCGAGGAACAGCGGGATCAGCTCGGCGAGCGTGTGGGTATTTAGCGCCGCGGCGTCGGTGATGTCGCCGAGACCGGAGGTATGCGTGAGCAGTTGCGCGAGGGTAATCCGCGCGGGCCGCCCGGAAGGACTCTTGAGCGTCGCGAACGCGGGGAGGTAGCTCGCGACGGGCTCGTCGACATTGAGCCGGCCCTCGTCTTGCAGCAGCAGCACGGCGACGGCTGTGATCGGTTTGGTCATCGATGCGATCCAGAAAAGATTGTCGGGCCGCATCGGTTTTTGCGCCGCGACGTCGGAGAAGCCGCTCGCCTCAAGGTGGACGACCTGGTCTTTGCTGACAACGACGGTGACCGCCCCGGCTATTTCGTGAGCCTCGATCGAGGCGCGGATGGCGGAGCTGACTTCCGGGAGCGTCGGCGCGCCAAATGCGACCGCGGAAAAGAGCAGGAGGGTGGCTGCGAGAAATTTCACGTGCATCAGTGCCGCCTCGGCCCTAGGGATTTGCCGTTCGCAGGGCTCCGATTTGTGAAAGCGCAACGGGCGGTGCATTCGAAGCAAATGTGCGCCGGAGGTAATTCACGATCTCGGTCAGATCACTATCGTTCAACGTCGCGAATGGTGGCATCACGTTTTGGTAGTGTTCGCGATCGGCGGGCAACACCGCCGCCGGGCCTTTGAGAATGACCCGTATCAGGCGGTCCGGGTCGTCCGCGATGATAGTGCTCCCTTTCAATTTCGGCTGCATGGAGGCGACGCCGCCGCCGTCCGCCATGTGGCACGTGGCGCAAAACGTCTGGTAGAGTTTCGCGCCGGGACTTGGATCGTTTACCATCGCCGTAGACCCGCCCGTAACCGTGCGCAGCGCCGCCGCGGTGAGGGACGACACGTGCCGGGGCTGTCCGGTATAAATGATCCGCCAGATGCGACCGCTTTCGGAATCGCCGAGGTAGAGCGTGCCATCGGGAGCGACCGCAACGCCGCACGGGCGAAAGCGCGCGTCGTTGACGTTGGTGAACGGATGATCCTGTACGGAGAAGCCGTCGGCAAAGACCTCGTAGCTGCCAGACGGATTTCCTTTTTCGTCAAAGGGGACGAAGCACACGTTGTAGCCGCCCTGCGGCATAGGCGCGCGATTCCACGAGCCGTGGAACGCGACGAACGCGCCTCCCTGAAACTTTTTGGGAAACTGCGTGCCATTATAGAATGCCATCTGGAGCGGAGCCCAATGGGCGGGAAACGCCACGAGCGGATCGGGATATTTGCCGCGTTCGGCGCGGAGGCGGTTGTCGCCGCCGAATTCCGGGGAAAGCATGCGGCCTTTCTTGATCGGGTCGTAATAAGTGAACGGCCACCCGAGATTCGCTCCCTCGTCGAGGCGATGGAGTTCTTCCGCGATGCGCTCCGCGTTGTCCAGCGCGTCATAAAATTGCGGCGCTACCGTGTCGAGCTGATCGCGGCCCATCATCACGGTGAAAAAAGTTTTCGCCACGGGATTCCACGCGACCGACACGGCGTGACGCATGCCGCCCGAATAGTGAAAACCGTCGGCGAACGCCTGATTGGTTTTGTTCGCGTCGAAGCGCCAGAAGCCGCCGTGGGTTTTCAGGAACTCGGTCGGGTCCGCGCCCTTGGCACCTTCCTTGCGATCGGGAAAGCCATACCCGTTCGAAGGCGAGGCCACCTCGACGAGCAATCGGCCCTCCTCGTCGAAAGCGAAGGCCTTGGCCTCATGCGCGCCTTCCGCCGGCAGGCCGCTGACGATGAGTTCGGGCTCGCCCGGCGGTATCAGCTTTCCAGGAGTGTATTTGTAACGATAGATCGCAGAGTTGGTGGAGTGGTAGAGCCAGCCGTCACGGAGCGCGATGCCGGTGCCCCCTCCGGAGCCGAACTCCTCGATCACATCCGCGCGGCTGTCGCCGTTGAGATCGCGCAACGCGAAAATCCCGCCCTTCACGGTCTTCGCATAAATCTCGCTTTGGGGTCCAACTGCGAGAAACCGCAGCTTGTCGCCCGGCCGTTTCGCGCCGCCGACGAGATTATCCGCCACGACGAGCGCGCGAAACCCCGCTGGGACCGTGATGCCGCTGTCGTCCACTGTCGTCGTGACCGGCAGTGAACTTTCCTGGGCGTAGCGTTCCGGCTGCGCGGTGATGATCCGGGCATTCTTCCAATGGGCCAAAATCCTTTCCCGCTCCGGATAATTTCCCGTGAAATGAATCTTCAGCGCGATGCAGCCGCGCGCGTAGCGATCATCGATCAGGTTGGCCGTGGGCACGCCATTGACCCAGACTTTGAAGTGCGAACCCAGCGCCTCGACGCGAAATCGGTTCCACGCGCCGATCTTAAACGACTCCCGGCCGGGCGCGTTGCTTTCCATCGTGTTGAGCCACTGCCAGCAGTCGCCGAAATCTTCGAAGATGCCGCCGGTCCATTTCCGCGAGGTGGGGTCGACCTTCACCATGTAACTCCAGAGCTTCACCGGGGCGCCGGGCAGCGCATCGACGGCGCGAAAGGAGATGCCGGTATTGAAGTCGCCGTCGATCTTGAGGTCGATTTCGAAGATGAAATCGGAATACGTCTCGTTTGTGGTGACGAACGTGTGCTCGGTCGTGTTCGCCGTGACGTGGCAGACGACCTCGCCATTCTCGACATAGGCTTTGCCGCCTCCGCCTTTGAGCGACCAGCCGGAGAGATCCTTGCCGTTGAACAACGAGACCCATGGCGCGCTCTCCTGAGCGGAAAGAAGCGGGACGCATACGAGCCAGCAACTGATCATCGCGGCAAAACGAGGGAAGATCTTCATGGGGTTGTGAAAGAGAGTTTCGGTGCGATCCCGCCATTGGGCTCGTGGCTATTTCCGCTCTGAAGGTTCAACCGCTCCATCGTCGAGAGCAGCGGTTTGCCCCCGCGCTCACCCGCGCCTGCGCACGTGTAAAACGCGCCGTCACTCAACACCACGCCCGCGCCGTGTCGGCCTTGGAGCAACGACGGCAGGCAGCGCCACTGGCCGGTGCGCGTATCTAACGCCTGCACTTCTGCGTGGGAGGGAGTCTGCGCCATGCTTTCGCCGCCGAAGACGATCAGGTCCGGGCCGACGGCCAGCGCGGCCGTGCCCGCGCGCGGCGTGGGAAGATTGCTGACGGCGGAGAGCGTCGACCACGTCTTCGCGGCGAAGTCATAGACGTCCACCTCCGCAATGGTGAGATCGAAAACCTGCTTCGTGATGGCCGAGCTGCGGCGCCCGCCGGCGGCATAGAGCTTTTTTCCGACGATCCCGGCTTCAAAATGATCGCGCGCCCGGGGCGCGTCCGGCAGCACGGACCACCGGCTGGTTTTAAAATCGTAGGCGTCGCACCAGCTCACCCAACCGTCAGTGTGGCCGTTTGTGATGCCGCAAACCAAAATAAGCGTGTCATCGTGGACAGCCGAGCCGGCGCTGCCACGGCGCCGCTCGGCGGGAATCGCCTCGCCCCATGACCACGCGTCTTTTTCCGGTTCGTAAACGAGGATGCGGTCGATAGGTTGTTCGCGCGGATATTTCCCCGTCATCGCGCAAGCGATGTAGATGCGACCGTCATGGACGACGGGTTGGAAATGATGCACTTCCACGGGTGGCGGTGCGCCCTGCGACCACCCACCCGTCTTCGGATCAAAGATATCGACGGGGTCGATGCCGCGACCGCCGAGCAAATAAAAACGCCCGTCGCATTCGACGAAGGCGCATTCCTCTCGTGGCGTAAAATGGCCGCTCACGGCCCTCACGACGGTCCATGACCCGGCCTCGTTGGGAGCCGCGACCGCCGATGGCGGACCGGACAGACCAACGAGCAGGATTGCCAGGACAACCTCGAAGAAACGCGACGGCTGGCGACGGTTCATGTCGGCGATGGGGTGCGAGCCCGACTGAGTATTGTGAACGCGGCGGTGAGAGCATCGGGGTCGCCGACATTTCCAGGAAACACAACATAGTTTAGACCTGGGAAGCGACTCTCGGGGCCGAGCTGCCAGACGGGCACGCCGGGCAAAATTTGACCACGTACCATCGCTCGCACAACGCCCAAACCACGGGTGGCGATGTCGCTCGAAGTGATACCGCCCTTGGCGATTACGAAACGCGGCGTCGCCTTAAGGCCGCGCATGAGCGCGACGAGCGCATCCGACACGCGCCGGCTGATGTCGAGGCTGGCCGACGCATCGGCTCCTCCGATCAAACTACGGCTCGTGAAGACGAGCACGTCTTCGCCCGCGGTGAGTGCGACCGCCATTCTCACTGCCGCCTCGCCCAGCAGATCCTCGCGGCGCGCCGGATCGAGCAATGAGCCGACGTCGAGTTCGACCCGTCGCGGCGCAGGCTCTGAAGCCAGCAGCCGTTCAAGCTGAAGCGTGGTTCTCGGAACGTGCGACCCGACGACCACCAGTCCCCCTCCATCGCCAGCATTCGTCAGATCGCCGGTATTGAGGAGCGGGCGCGGTGCGAGTCCGAGGCGTGCGCTCACAAACGAGGCCCCCGTGCGATAAAGGTACTTTTTTCCCGCGTGCTCCGCCGCGAGCGTGGCCGCCGCCAGCACCTCCGCATCGCGCGGCGCGCAGAGGTTTGCCACGCAGACGCAACCTTGCGGTAGCTCGAGGAGCGCCGCCCGCGCAGCCTCGGGGCCGCCACGGCGAAGCTCATCCAACGAAAGCGATTGCACGTCGCAGGCGCGGATGCGTCCGGCGGATTTCTCCTCGACCCACTCGCGGAGATCGGAGTGTCGATAGCCAAATGCGGCGTCTCGCGCGAATGGTGTTTCACCCGCCGGCACGAGCGTGTCGCCCTCGGCAACATAGTGAATGTTATCCAGCGTGTAGCGGCCACCCGCTTCGAAATAAGGGGCGAGTATGGTCGCATCGAACGGTCCGCAGACGTCCGAGAGCGCGTCGGTCTCCGCGGGAAAATGGCCGCGCAGCGTGGAGTCGCTGCGACTCACGAGCGTGAAGTCGCGGCGGGCCAGCGCGGAGGCGGTGCGGAGATTGCGAGCGACGTCGAGGCTGAGCTCGCAAGCGGCTGCACTCGGCAGACTGCGCGAATTGGTCAGGACGAAAAAACACGGCGCTGCGCGGCGCAGTTCCGCGCGAAGTGTTTCTACATTCCAGCGGGTGACGACCGGGACGTTGTGGACCGTTTGCGTGCCTGTGGGATCGTCGTCGAGAACGACGAGCGTGCGATCCGCCGCTCGTGCCGCCGCCTGCACGCGCGCTTGCAACTCCGCTGGCCAGACCGGCAGGAGCGCCGCAAAGGTGGCCGACTTAACCAGCGTGGTGGGCGCGGACGTCATGGCCCAGTGAACTCGACCTGCACGCCCTGCGTGGCGGCCCGGTTGAGAAACAGCGCGCGTTTACTCTGCGTGCCTTGGTGCGGAGCCGACGCAGTCGGGACTGGAGACTCGGCTTGCGCGATGGAGACGTCGGCGACTTTGAGGCAGAAGTGATGCAGGCCCGCGCCGCCGTTTTTAGCGAGCCACGCGTGCAGCGGATGATCGACGGTGAGCGGTTCGACGAGCTGCAGGTGCGTGTTGCCGAGGTCGAGATGCGTGAGGCGGGTCGTGCCGCTGTTCACGACTTCGCTGTAGAGGACGGGAAAGCCGAGCGTGTCACGCCAGACTTTCAGCGCAGCCTCCGTGTCGGGCACGGCGATGGCGAAGTGATCGAGACCTTGATGCTTCATGGGAATAATCAGGAGCGAAGTTCGATGACGCGGTTTTCGACGCGGGAAAGGTAGCAGGCCTCGACGAGCGCTACCGTCTTCAGATAGTCGTCGCCCGTGCTCTCAAACTCGCGGCCCGCAAGCATGCAGTCGACGAAGTGGCGCTGGAGCGCATAAACGCAGTCGCCGGCAAAACCACGCCGCTTGTGCTCGTAGTCGATCCGGCGCGCGGGCTGGCCGAGCGATTTCAGCGTGAGGTTTCCGTCGGTGTCCAACTCCAGGTGACCCTTGCTGCTGTCGATGCGGACGGTGCCGAAGGTGTAACGCGGGTCGGCCGTGTCGGTTTCGTTGTAGCGCGAGGCATCGAGAATCGCGGTGGCGCCGGTGGCGAAACCACAAACGATCTGGCCCGCGTCTTCGCCGGCAATGGCGGCGTTCCTTTTTTGGAGCCGGGCGTAAACGCTCGTGATTTCCCCGCCGAGAAAGCGAAACGTGTCGAGGAAGTGAACGCCCGTCTCGTGGACAAGCAGCCGGGGATACGTGCGGAAAAAAGGCTGGCGCGCCAGATAGGCGTCCTCCGGCCAACCGTCGCCCATGCGCATGCGGATGGAAATCGAAAACAGTTCGCCGAGCACGCCCGCGTCAAGCTGGCGCTTCATCTCGCGATACCACGGTTGCCAGCGCCAGTTTTCATGCACGAGGAAGCGGAGGCCGGCGCGCTTCGCTTCGGTAACGACGGCGACGGCTTCATCCCACGTGGGCGCGAGCGGTTTTTGGCAGACAACCGCGATGCCGCGCGCGGCGGCGAGTTTCACGAGTTCGAGATGCGTCTCGGGTGGCGTGATGATGTCGATGAAGTCGGGCTTCATCGCATCGAGCAGCGCGGGCAATTCCGCCCACGCGGCGGCGTGGGGAAGGTTGAACTTCGCGGCGGCTTCGCGCGCACGGTCGAGATTGCGGCTGACGACGGAGAGGATCTGCACCTCGGGAATGCGCGACCACGCCTCATACTGAAAATGGCTGAAGTAGCCGGCACCGATCGCGACACCGCGGAGTTTTTTGGGAGCCGCATTCATGCGGGTTGCCCCTGAATATTGTGCGTGGGATCGGCGAATAGCCACGCAAGCGCGCCGCCTGCGCTGAGCACGGCGCCGACGTGAAAAAACGCCCTCGGACCCCCGGTCCATCGCAGGAGATAGGGAAAGGCGAGGGCAACGAGCGCCGAGCCCAGATTACCCGCCATGTTCATCGTGCCGGAGACCTTGCCGGCGTGACGGCCGGCGATGTCGATGCAGAAAGACCACGACGGGCTCAAAGTCATGTCCGCGCCAAACATCGTGACGGACAGCCAGAGCACAGCGCCCCATACCCCGGGCTGCCCGACGCTCATGGCGAGGCCTATGGCGGCCAGGGCGAATCCGGTCATAGCCGGCAGCCGCCGTGAGGCGATGGCGCGGCCGGAGCGAAACAGGCCGTCCACGAGCACGCCGGAGCCGATGTTGCCGGCCGCACCGCAGAGCAGCGGGATCATCGTGTAGAAGCCGGCCTGAGTGTAGCTGAGACCGTAACTCTTTTGGACGTAGGGAAACAGCCAGCTAAGGCAAAAGAAGAATGTGAAGTTGCTCGCGAAATATTGCCCCATCATCAGCCACAGGTTGGCAGATGAAAGCATGCAGCGGAGCGTCAGCGGCTCCTGCGCCGCTGCCGCTGCGCCCTGGTCCTGGCGGCTCGCGAGGATGAATGCCAATTCGGCCGCAGGCAGGCTGGATTTCTCGGACGGGTTATCGCGAAACCAGGACCACCACACTACGGCCCACACAATACCGCCGAGCATCATAGCGAGAAAGGATTCCTTCCAGCCCAGCGCCCCGATCATCCAGGGCAGCAGGGGCATCGTGACGGCCGCGCCAAGGCGCGACGCCGAGAAATTGA
>Ga0302325_10030061_pt1 | contig 11209 bp, 9 predicted proteins | sample Palsa_T0_2_FD_201948 | JGI IMG/M metagenome (GOLD analysis project Ga0302325, IMG submission 201948) | Peat permafrost microbial communities from Stordalen Mire near Abisko, Sweden - Palsa_T0_2 | ecosystem: Environmental > Terrestrial > Soil > Palsa > Peat permafrost | place: Sweden: Abisko...
CCGGCCCCAGCCCTGTTAGTCCAAGCCCTGTCAACCCGAGCCCTATTAAGGGGATAATGACACGAAGCCGCATTCAGGCGCATTCTAACAACACAGGAACGCCTCACCCACGTGACGAAGGTACTACCGAAGTTGCGATGCTTATGGATTGCGGCCGCCTTTGCGCCGACGTTTTGGGCGTTGCCGATGGCGCGAGCCGCGGCCGATAACCCCATGGACAAACCGGCTGAGACCCTTTACCTGCAACTCGGGCAAGTGAAGCTGGATCCGGCACGAGTTTACAAAGTGAGAGGCGCATCGCTGGACCGCTCGGCCGTGCACATTACACTGGACGATGGCGTGATCGGATTCACCCAGGATGTTATGGGGAAGATCACTGGAGCTTTTTTCGAGGGAGATGGCGAAGTGCTGCTCACGCCGCCCAGCGCCGTCGAGCGAAAACAGATGAGCTTGTTTACCGGGATGGCAATCCTGGAAGAACGGTTCAGCACTGCATATTTCCGCTTCAACGACGATTCCGCGGATGAGTTGCGTCCGGACTTGCGGGCATCGGAGAATCCGCAGGAATTCGTCGAGCGCTGGGGACCCACGGCGCAGGCTCTGGCGCAAATGGATGCCATGCGGCTGCTAGTGAGCTTCAGCCGCCTGCTTCCGTCGGAGGGGACGACCAGTCCGCCGGAGACTGCGGAGATGCAGGCGGCAAACCTGTTGGGCAACAACTCCGACCGGTTTTTTCGGGCGCGATTGCAGGGAACCAAGCTGGGCGTTTTCGACGTCCTTTTCGATTCTCTAGCCGCGGAGCCAGTGGAGGCGGGGCAGGCCAGGGCAGCCGAAAATGGTGACGTTTACTACGATGTTTGGACTTCATTCGCGCCCGCGCCCCTGGGCGGTGGTCTAACAACCGCAAGCAGCACATCGGCGCCAGGCAATCCGGGCCCGCGTGAAGACTGGATCGCGGCTCGACGATATACCATCCAGACGGAAGTGCAGCCACCCAAGCAGATTCATTCACGAGCACGAGTCGAGCTTGCCGTGAAGGAGGGCGGTACGCGAGCGTTGCTGTTCGAGTTGTCGCGATTTCTGCAGGTTGAGAGCGTCAAGTTCGATGGCCGCGACGTGGAGTTCATTCACAATCCGGCGGTGGAAGGAACTCAGCTCTCGCGGCGGGGCAATGACATTGTCGCCGTGATTCTTCCGGAGCCGGTGCGCAGCGGACAAAAGATCGACCTCGAATTCGTTTACGGCGGAGAAGTTCTTGCGGAAGCAGGTCCGGGTCTTCTCTACGTGGGCGCGCGGGGAACCTGGTATCCGAACCGTGGGATGGCCATGGCGGATTACGACCTGGAATTCGCGTACCCGCCTGGGTGGACGCTGGTGGCGACGGGGAAACCGGCGGCGATTTCGGCGGAATTCACGACGGCAAAGGCAAAGGGGGAACAAACGGCGCGCTTCGTTTCGGATCGGCCGATTCCACTCGCGGGGTTCAACCTGGGAAAATATAAAGTTGTCACCGCGCAAGCTGGGAACGTGCAGATTGAAACTTATGCCACGGCAGGGGTCGAGCGCGACTTCCCGAATGGGCACATTCAGGTGCTTGATCCGGATCCTTTGAATCCTACTACCCGGGGTGCGCCAGTGTTATTGCCCGTCCGTCCGTCGCCCGTGCAGACCGAAGTCACGGTCGGGCAAGCGGCGGCGCGGGCGATTCAATATTATGCGGAGCGCTTTGGGGCCTATCCCTACAGCCGCTTGGCCCTAACGCAGATGCCGGGGCGCGACAGCCAGGGCTGGCCGGGACTCATATTTCTTTCGTCGTATGCCTTCCTCGACCAGCAGCAACGCGAGCAGTTGCATTTCGAGCCCTACCGGATCCTGATCCAGCAGATGATTCCGGCGCATGAGGCGGCGCACCAATGGTGGGGCGATCTGATTCCGTGGAGCGGCTATCGCGACCAGTGGTATTCCGAAGGGCTGGCGAACTACTGTGCGCTGATGATGTTGCAGGAGAGGAATCCTGCGGGGTTTCGGGAAATTATGCAGCACTACCGTCTCGACCTGATCGAGAAAAATAAAAATGGCGTGTCGCCGATGGAAGCAGGCCCCGTGACTCTGGGCACACGGTTGCTTTCGTCACGTTTTCCTGACGGCTACGAAGCCATCAGTTATGGGCGGGGTACGTGGCTGTTTTACATGCTGCGAAGCATGATGAATGACGCGGCCCGGCAGGAAGCGGGACAAAAGCCAGGCATCGAGAAGTCAAGTTCCGGTACCGACGAGCCTTTTGTTCGGGCGCTGCGACGTTTGCGGGAACGGTACGAAGGCCGATCAATCAGCACCCGCGAACTGATGGCGGTGTTCGCCGAAGACCTTCCGCCCGCGCTGCGTTTTGAAGGCAAGAAGTCGCTGGACTGGTTTGTTGAGGGATGGGTGAACGGCACCGCGTTACCGAGGCTGGAACTCAGGTCTGTGAAGTTCAGTAATCCGGCTAAGGGGACTGGGCTGGTGGCGAGTGGAACGATCATACAAACGGATGCGCCGGAGGATCTGGTGACGTCGGTTCCGATTTACGCGATGACGACGGGGAAGCAGTTGGTGCTGCTGGGCCGCGTGTTTGCGGACGGCCAGGAGTCGTCGTTCCACATCCCAGCTCCGGCGGGAACGCACAAGATTGTGCTCGATCCTTATGAGACGATTTTGACCCGTCCAAAGTAACGGCTATCGTGATTGCATCCGCGTTTGTGCCGAAACGGTCTCCATTCCCAGTGCCATTCCCAGAACGGATAGGATCGATTCTGCTTCTCCCCGGAGAACAATCTTTTCGCAGCTAAGTCATAGAAATGCCTTCGACTCGCTCATGAGTTGCGGGAGATCGGTGTGGCAACCCAGGTGCTAAAGATACGACTGCTACAGGCGATTTGAGGCCGACATACGAGGGGATAAATCGCTATCGCGAAGACCCCCACTTCTCGCGCAAAGAACGCGCGAGAAATGGGGCACCCACTCGAACCATCAGTGGTGGAAGGGAAATGATGAACGCACGAACTGAAACGCAGGAAGAACCGACTAGGGCCGACCTCGCACCCTACAACGGGGAGGGAACGGAGACGATTCTGCTGGTGGAAGACGCCGGATTTGTGCGTGAAGTCACTTGCGAAGTCCTGCGATCGGCGGGGTACACGGTGCTGACGGCGAGGAATGCCATGGAGGCGATGCACGTATACAAAGCGTGCTGCGCCGCGGTCGATCTGCTGCTGACGGATGTAATTCTGCCGGGCGAGAGCGGGCACGTTCTGGCGGCGCGCCTCCGGCGGCTTGACCCGGGATTGAAAGTTTTATCAGTTTCGGGGTACGGGGATCAGATGGGCCTGCGCGAAGCCGGAAACGGAGAGTGCCTGGCGAAACCATATTCGACGGAAGTGTTGTTGGGCACAGTGCGACGGCTGATCGATGGTGAAACAGGCATCGAGGGGGCTGGAGCCTGTGGGAAAAGAGCGAGACGGGAAAGAACGAGAACAATGCGAAGCGAACGGTTAGAAGTCAGGCCCGCCGCCGGGAACGGGTCGCATGCATGATCTGGGCGGGAACCTGTGAGAGAGGAACCACGCGGGTGAGGGCGCCTGCTTCCGCGCAGACACGGGGCATGCCGTAGACGATGCAGCTGGCTTCATCCTGGCCGATGGTGAGGCCGCCGTGTCGATGGATGGCCATCATGCCTTCGGCCCCGTCTGAACCCATCCCGGTGAGAATCACTCCCATGGCGAGGTTTCGGAAGGCCTCGGCCACCGACTTCATCATGATGTCGACCGAGGGCATATGCAGGCACTTCTCGGGGTGGCTAGAGAGAGAGAGGGAGCCGCGCGAATCCGTAGAACGATCTACCGCCATGTGGGTCCCCGCGGGAGCGACATAGACAACGCCGGGGCGGAGAATATCGCGGTGTGCGGCTTCGCGGACGGTGACCGAACACAAACCGTTGAGCCGTTGCGCGAAGGGCCCAGTAAAGCCCGGAGGCATATGCTGCACAATGAGCACGGGGACCGAGAGGTCGGAGGGTAGCGCCGGCAGAATTTCCTGCAGAGCTCTGGGACCGCCGGTGGAAGAGCCGATGGCCACTATGGCGGGAGGGCTGGGATCGGCGTCACGGATGTCGGAAGCGGCGGCCTGGGGAGGTTTGCTGGAAAAAAAATCGTAGTTGCTGGCTCTTCGCGCGGCCGCCGCGGCTCGAATTTTTGCCACCAAATCGTGCCGGAGATGCAGGATGTCGAGCGAGGCCGAGGATAGCTGTTTGGGAATGTAGTCGAAGGCGCCGGCGTCGAGAGCATCGAAGGTGGCACTGGCACCCTTCTCTGTGACCGAACTCACCATGATGACGGGACGGGGGAACCGATCCATGATGCGCCGCAGAGTTTCCAGTCCATTGAGGCCCGGCATTTCAATGTCGAGGGTAATCACATCGGGATTAAGTACGGGTATTCTTTCCAGCGCCTCGGTCCCGTTGGGCGCAGTTCCGACCACTTCAATCCCGGGATCCGATGCCACCATACGGGAGAGGGCAGTGCGCATGAAAGCACTGTCGTCCACGATAAGCACGCGGATGGCTGGGCGGTCTGCAACGTCGAGAGTCATGAGCGGTAGATAGTGCGAACCAGGGCATGCACCTCGTCCAGGTAAGAGTCCAATTCAAAGGTGAGACGGGCCCAGTCCAGATCCTTCATACCTGGGCACTGTTGGGCAAGTACCATGAACCCGGTTTGTTCCAGCAGATTCACCTGGCGGTTTTCGACGTAACCGTAGTTCAGTCCACTCATGCGGCATAGCAAGTCGCTAAGCTCCACGAGCGTGACCAATGCGGTGTGTTCGCGGGAGAGTTGTGGGGAATGGTGCAGTCCCACCACTTCTTTCAGATCGGGCGCGAGATCCCAGCGGTCGGCCAGCAAGCGACCGCTGTCGCAGTGAGTGAAGCCGAGCACGGTCTGTTCGGCTTCGTGGAGAGGGATCCCTTCTTTGCGGGCCAGATCGAATGCGGCGATGAACTCTTTGGGCAGGACCCAGAGGTTGACGATGATGCCGAGATCGTGAAGCAGGCCGGCCAGGTAAGCCTTGCCGGGGTCAGGATAGGCAATTTTTCGCGCGAAGTGGCGGGCCACAACCGCGCAGCCGAGGGAATGCTCCCAAAAGACGACGGGATCGAGATCGCAGTCGCGGGGCATGATGTTCAGCACACCGCAGGACATGGCGATGTCGCTGACCCTTTGGAATCCGAGGCCGACAATGGCGGCGCGCAGAGAATCGACTTTTTGCCAGCGTCCGAACAGCGGGCTGTTGGCCATCTGCAGACATTGCGCCGCCAGGGATTTGTCCTGGCCGATCATGTCAGTGACCTTATGAACATCAATGTGTTCCATGGGTTGCTGCAGGTAGTGCAGGAGAGGCGCAAGTACGCCCGGAATCGTGGGAATACGCTGCAGGCCCTCGAGCCGTTGCAGTAAGGTCGCTTTGGTTGCGGCTGTATTCATAACTCCACCTACTTTCCCGCTGGCGCGCGGTCTCCTTTTACATATGCCGTGGCACCCGGGAAATGGACAAGGCGAAAGTCGTCGCTGACGCCGTAGAGCGATTCGGAGTGGCCGAGGAAGAGATACCCGTGCGGCAGCAGGTTGTTATAGAAGTGCTGGATGACTCGCCGTTTGGAGGCGAGATCGAAGTAAATGAGTACGTTGCAGCAGAAGATGACGTCGAGGCTCTTCATGAAGATCATTCGGGAGTCGTCGGAAAGGTTGAGCCGGCTGAAGCTGATGTTCGAACAGGTGTCAGTCTGCACCTGGAGCTGGCTGCCAACCGCGGTGAAATATTTCTGGCGGTAAAACGGAGTCAGGTGACGCGTACTGTAGTCGCCGTAGAGCGCATTCCTGGCATGGGCCAGGGAGCGCTCGTTGAGGTCGGTGGCGAGAATTTCAACGGTCCAGCTCTGGAGCCGCTCTTGAGCTTCTTCCTTCATCATCATGCTGAGCGTGTAAGGCTCTTCGCCGGTGGAGCAGCCTGCGCTCCAGACCCGCAATTTACGCAAGGGAAGTTTAGTCTTGACCTCGATAATTTTGGGCAACACGATCTGACGCAGGGCGTCGAGTTGGGGAAGGTTGCGAAAGAAGGAGGTTTCGCCAATGGTAATTTCGTTGAGCAGCGCGACCAGTTCCGCCTGTCGGATGGGCTTGATGGTGAGACATTCGAAGTATTCGCGAAGACTCTGGGTTTTCAGTTCCTTCATGCGCCGGCCGCAGCGGTCGAGCAACAGGCGCAGTTTGTTATCGGGATGGAAGATGCCTGCGACCTGATAAATGAGGTCGCGGATGCGCACCAGTTCGGGGTCGGGCGGTCCCTCAAGCGCCGAGGCGGACTGCAGCGAAGCAGTGCTCATGCGGAGGCCTTTCGGACAGCCGGAGTCATGCTTTGCGAGGCGGTAAGCAGTCCGGCGGGGTCGAGGACGAGACGTACCCGGCCGTTGCCGCTGATCGTGGCGCCCGCGAGGCTGGAGCAATGGTGCAGATAGGTTCCCAAGGGTTTGACCACGGTGGACTCCTGGCCGAGCAGTTCATCGACCAGGAGAGCAGCCCGCTTTTCGGCGACTCCGAGAATCACGACTTTGCGGGCCGATTCGGCGTCACCCTTCGACGGTGCGGCTGACGGTTGGCTTTGGAAGAGTTGACCCAGGCGGATAAGCGGCAAAGTCTCTCCGCGCAGGCAGAGTACTTCGCAACCTTCCACGCGGTGCACGTCGCTCAGATTCATCTGGGCGGTTTCGACCACCGAACGCAGGGGAAGAGCGTAGGTCTCTTCCTCGACTCGCACCATCAGCACGGGAAGGATGGCCAAGGTTAATGGCAAGCGGAGACGAACGGTTGTGCCCAGGCCGAGCTGGCTGTCGATCTCAACCGACCCGTTCAGCTTCTTGAGATTAGTGTTGACGACATCCATGCCCACGCCCCGGCCGGAAAGGTCGCTGATAATTTCCGCGGTGCTGAAGCCGGGCAGGAAGACGAATTCCAGGATTTCGCGCTGGCTAAGAAGTCGCAGCCGTTCGGGGGTGACTAAACCCTTTTCGACGGCTTTGCGGCCCACGCGGTCAGTATTAATGCCAGCGCCATCGTCGGAGATGCTGATGACGATCTGGTCGCCCTCCTGACTGGCTTCCAGCCGGATGGTACCCTGCCTCGGCTTTCCTGCCTGCTCGCGAAGTTGCGGAACTTCGATACCGTGGTCCAAGGAATTGCGCAGCAGGTGGATCATGGGGTCGCCGATGAGTTCGACCATGGTTTTGTCCAGTTCCGTGTCTTCCCCGCGAATGACGAGCTGCGCTTCTTTGTGCAAAGCATGAGTGACATCGCGGACCAGGCGCGGAAATCTCCGGAAGACGGTCTCGATGGGAACCATTCGGGTTTTGAGGCCTGCGCTCTGCAGTTCGTCGGTGATGTAACTGAGGCGTGCGCTGGATTGACCAAGGGCCGAAGCCAGGTCGGTACCCACCAATGCCCGGGACGCACAGTCTCGGCTGAGTTGAATCAGCCGATTGCGTTCCAGCACCAACTCTCCGACCAAGTTGATGAGTTCATCGAGTTTGCGGGCGTCGACGCGCATAGTTTGCGCAGTCGACGCGGTTTGCGAAGTTGACGTAGTTTGCGAAGACAACGCCTCCGCGATTTCCTTTTGTCGAACCAGCGCCTCCCCAACCTCAACCGGCGTACTGAGACCTTTGTCGACCACTAGTTGACCAAGGTTGCGGGCTTCGGGCGAGGCCGCCTGTTCGGCCAGGAGGGTGTCGAGAGTGGCGGGCGTTAGGATTTGGTCCCTGAGGAGAATTTCTCCCAGAGTAGGCGCAGAAGCGCGAGGTTTCTGCGCTTCGGCCAGCTCCAGCAGCAGGCTATCCAGCACGTACTCTTTCAGTCCGCCCTGGCGTATGTCCCGAAGCATGACGCCGAGCTGATCGCGAGCCACCAGCAGCGCGTCTATGCAGCGCCGGTCGAGTTCGGTTTCGCAACGTCGAAGAGCATTGAGCAGATCCTCCGCACGGTGACTCAGGCGCACGACGGGGTCGTACCCGAGAAATCCCGAAGTACCCTTAATGGTGTGCATGGCGCGAAAGATACGGTTGAGCAGTTCACCGTCCTGCGGAGATGCTTCCAGGGGGACCATGTCCTGATCCATGCCCTGCAATAGTTCCTCGGATTCAACCAGGAAATCCTGCACCAGCTCCTTATCTTGAGAGAGGTCGTCGTTCACGTCGTCATCCCTTGCTCTTCGGTCGACGGCGCGGGAAGATCCGCCGCGAGAACGTTTGCCGCGAGAGCGTCCGCCGCAGAAACGTCTGGTGGGGAAAGTTCGGGCGCGGCGGAGACGTTGGTAAAATCTTCGCCGCTCATGAGCCGGTCCATGTCGAGCAGAATCAGCAGCCGATCATCGATCTTGGCAACACCTGAGACGTATTCCTGCTGGACTTTGCCAAGATTAGGCGGAGGGTCGATGCTGCCGGCTGGAATACGTAGCACTTCAGAAACTGAGTCGACGATAAGGCCAAGCACTGCGTCCCCGACCTCGACCACCACGATGCGATTTTGCCTGTCGGTAGGAACCTGTTCCAGACCAAAGCGCTTTCGCAGGCCGATGACGGGAATGATTCTCCCGCGCAAGTTCATGACCCCCTCCATGGACTTGTGCGAGTCGGGAACGCGCGTAAGCGGCTGCAAACGGATGATCTCCTGTACACGCAAGATGTCGAGACCGAATTCTTCTCCACCCACATGAAAGCTGACCAACTGGAGGTGCTTTCTTAGAGACCCATCCTCGTGCGGAGAGAGACGCCCAGACGGACTCGCGTTTGCGCCTGCGTTGGGTTGCATTTTGATCGTCTCCTTAGTTGGCCGCGGCAAACGCTTTCGCATTTCGTTCCGAGTCGCTGTCGCCGGGCGATGCTGACGGGATGAAGATGGAACTCTGGCTGCCCTCGAGGTTGAACTTACTGACCATCTTTTGCAGATCGAGGGCCAGGCCGGAGAGATCCTGACAGGCTTTGGCGGACTGCTGGGCGCCGATGCTGGACTCGTTCACCAGACGCGTAATCTGCTCGACATTCTGGTTGACCTGCGCGGTGGCGGAAGACTGCTGGGTGGCGGCAGTGGCGATGTGGGTGATCATTTCTCCCACCTCTTCCGACATGTGAATGATTTTCTTTAGGGAATCGCCGGCGCGGGCGGTGGTCTGCACCCCGGCTTGCACCTGTTCGTTGCCCTGATGCATGGCCACGACCGCGGTCTTAGTCTCGCTCTGAATGGTCTGCACCATCTGCGAGACCTCTTTGGTGGCGGAGGTGGTGCGCTCGGCCAGCTTACGGACTTCATCGGCGACCACGGCAAAGCCGCGGCCTGCTCGCCCGCCCGGGCGGCCTCGATGGCTGCATTCAGTGCAAGCAGGTTCGTCTGGTCGGCGATGTCGTCGATGACACCGATGATGCGCCCGATCTGATCGGAACTCCTACCCAATTCCTCCACTTTTTGCGCCGTCGCGCGCACTGACTCGGCAATGGCGCGCATCTTGCCTAATGAGTCTTCTACAATGGCTCCCCCTTCGCGAGCGGTCTCGGCGGCCTGTCGGGAAGCCTGCGCCGCTCGGTTGGAGTTTTCCGAAACTTCGTGAACCGTGGTGGACATCTCCTGCATGGCGACCCCAACCTGCGCGGCCTGACCTTTTTCGGTTTCGGCTGCGGTTGCTTGCTGGGTGGCAGAGGCCGAGAGTTCCTCGCTCGCACTGGCCACGTGCTCGGCGGTGCGGGCGATCGACTGGATCAGATCACGAAGGCTGTTCTTCATCGTGTTCAGTCCAGTGCTGGCGCGGCCCAGTTCATCATGGGAGGTGACGCGCAGGTCGCTGACCGAAAGATTATTTTTTGCCACCTCATCGATAACTGAGATCATGGCCGAAATGCTGCGCGTGAGCGACCGAGGCACCAGCACCGCAATCCCGACTCCTGCGGCGAGGCCGACCATGGCGAAGATTTCCAAAAGCAAACGTGCCTGCATGCCGGTAGCGCGCAGCTGGTTGAGCACAGCATTCTGATTGTCCTCCTGACGGCGTAGCAGGGCGTCCATCGAGGCGTTGAGGGATTGGCGGAGTTTGGTCCCCTCCGCGCTTGCACTCAGAGCTATGGCATCCTTGTTTTTCCCAGCCCGGTGCAGTCGAACTTCCTGGTCGAGCAGAGCGCTGTACTTCTCGCTGGCCTGTTTCAGATTGGAGAAGAGGGTTTCGCTGTCTCCGGTTCCTAACATTGAGGAGAGTCTGTCGGCGGCGATCTGAAAGTTGCGTTGGCCTGATTCCACTTCTTCCTGGCTGTCGATTCCGAGCAGAATCCCGCGCACGCCGGCCCGTTGCTGCTCTGCGGCGGAGCGCATCACCAAGGCCAATTTGCGTTTTTCCACCGAACGGTCGAAAGTCTCATTGCCTTCTGTCAGCTTCTTGATGGAGAGGTAGCCGACCAGGCTGTTTGCGGCGAGGGCCAAAAGAATGACGCCAAAAGCCAGCATCATTTTTGTCTTCAGGCTCGCTTTACTTATCATCGACTGCTCCTGGTGGATGGAGTTTGGCCCGGGCTCGTGGCGGTCGCCTGAAGTTTCATCGGCACCCGAGTGATGAACTTGAGTGCGGCCGCAGCGCTGGCAATGGCAGTGGCGGTGGTTAAGGGACGTTTGGCGAAGGTTTTGATGCGCTTTCAGTCGGGGCGGCGAGACGGGTGATCTGCCCGCTGAGGATGACCACATCGACGCGGCGGTTCTGGGCTCGGCCCTCTGGCGTCGCGTTACTGGCGATGGGGTGATATTCGGCGTATCCGGCAGCGGCCAGACGTTCCGGAGCGAAGCGGTAGCGCTGGATGAGCAGACGAACCAATTCGGTTGCGCGGGCCGTCGAGAGTTCCCAGTTGGAGGCCATCTGCGGAGTGTGGATGGGAATGTTGTCGGTGTGACCCTCGATGCGCAGGCGACAGATACGAACCGAAAGAATGGAGGCGATGCGGTCAAGCGCGGGCAGGGCTGAGACCTTCAGGGTAGCGGCCCCGCTGTTGAAGAAGCCAAACTCGCGCAGACTGATGACCAGGCCCTCGGCTTCGCGGTGCACCGCAACCGTGTGGAGTGCGATTTCGCGGCTCAAGGCCTGTTGCAGCTCCGAC
>Ga0302325_10030062_pt1 | contig 11209 bp, 9 predicted proteins | sample Palsa_T0_2_FD_201948 | JGI IMG/M metagenome (GOLD analysis project Ga0302325, IMG submission 201948) | Peat permafrost microbial communities from Stordalen Mire near Abisko, Sweden - Palsa_T0_2 | ecosystem: Environmental > Terrestrial > Soil > Palsa > Peat permafrost | place: Sweden: Abisko...
AATTCCAGCTTCCAGCCAAACCAAGGAGACCGCCCCTATGTCGAGCAATCCTACTCCCAGCCACGCCCCCACCAGCGAGTCGCGAGGGCCGGCGAACATCGGAAAGGCCGTCATGATTAAAGGCCAGATTTTCAGCCGCGAGGATCTCACGATAGACGGGGAAATCGACGGTTCCGTTGAGCTGCACGAACATCGCCTGACGGTGGGGCCAAACGGCAAGCTGCAAGCCGGCGTGAAAGCACGCGAAGTGGTGGTGCTGGGCACCATTCACGGCAACGTGGAAGCATCGGATAAGATCGACATCCGCAAAGACGCAAAGCTGGTGGGCGACATCAAGACGGCGCGCATCGTGATTGAAGACGGAGCGTATTTCAAGGGCAGTATCGACATCGCGCGTCCCGAAGTCAGCAAGCCGGCAGCGGCGCCCGCTCAGCCCAAAGCCGCCTCCGCCGCTCCGGCTGCACACAGCAGCTCAGCCACGCCCGCTACCGCGGCTGCCGCGGACTCTTCGCGTTAATGCATTGATGTTCCGGGAAGGAGTGAAGCTGTGCTGAAGGACCGGCTATCGGATCCGTTTTCGCCGTCGCTTCACTCACCACCCAGGAAGTCCGGCGCTCCTGGACAGCCTCTAAGCCGTTCCAGCCATGGCCTGGATCAATTTTTCTCGTCTCTGCAAGATCAGGAAAGTCTCTCGATCCTCGATTTCTCCGGCGCCAGCCAAGCCAATATCAGCTTCATCACCAACATGGGCCACCGCATCTATTCCAACGATGTTGTGCGCGCCATGGAGGAAGCGTTCGGCTCGGGGGGCGACTTCGTAGAAAATCAGACCGACCCGCAGCGTGCCGCGGCCTTTCTGCGCGAGAGCTTGGATTTTCCCGAGGGCAGCTTCGACGGCGCCCTGGTGTGGGACACGCTGCAATTCCTGGCGCCACCGCTGTTGCAGGACACAGTCGACCAGCTGTGCCGTATTCTCCGCCCGCAGGCGTCGCTATTGGCGTTTTTCCACGCCGAAGAGAAAGCGCAATCCGCTCCGCTGTACACCTATCGCATTGTCGAATCGAAGATTATGTCGCTGACTCCGCGCAACCAGGTGCGGCCAGTCCAGTATTTCAACAACCGCAGCCTGGAAAAGCTCTTTCAGAAATATAATTCGGTGAAGTTCTTTCTTACTCGCGATCATCTGCGGGAAGTGATCGTGCGCCGTTAGCGAGTTGACGAGCCGCGACCGTGAGCAAGCGAATCTTAAGGCAGCACGTACGTCAATCCTATCGTCACCTGCACTGAATTCTTACGAAAGGCGGGCGGTGGATTGTTAAGATACGAATCGATGAAGCCGGCGGATGCATTCAGCCGCTTGTACAGCGGCATCGTGAACAATGCATTGAAAGCTCCCGAATAATCGTTGGTGTTGTTCCATGTGGGCAGCAGGGTCAGGTGCTGGTCCAAAGTGACGCGCTTGAACTTTCGATGAAATGCTTCCGCGAAAATGGAGCCGATCAGAGCTTCATTGGGCGCGCCGGAGAATTGCTCCTGGATATAGCTCACGCTGGTTTTAAGATCCAAAGTCTCGTTGGCGTTTTGAATTACCGTCCAGCCGATGCCGCCGCTATAGGTCTGCTGCAGATCCAACCCTTGCGAGAAATTATGATCGAAGGCGCCCTGCCCGAAGACGTACAGCCGCGGGCTGAAGTATTGGTCGCGTTCCAGGTCTCCGTGAAAAATATCGGTCTTGATGGTAGGCGTCGCTGGCTGCGACACTTCGCCGTAGGCCGCGCTGAGATTTAAGATGGTCCGGTTGCTCGGCTCCAGCCAATTCTCGATAGGGATGGCGCGCACCAGGCTAACGGCTCCGTTGAACGACTCGCTGTCTTGCGTGGCATTCACCACCGAAGCTGCGACAGTCACCGTTCCCTTCCAAGCTTCAAAGAATCCAGGCTGGTGCGACAGCGCATTTTGAAAACCCGCTTGATCGACAATCTGGCCAATGTCCGCTACCGGGATGGATTTCGGTGGTTCGGCAGGAGCCGCAGTCAAATGTAATTGTTGATCCTGCATGGACAGCGTTCCCTGCGGGACAGTAGAAGCGTCGGCGCGTCTCCGCAGCATAGCGTTCTTGGGAAGCACGGCGACTTTCGCGGCGCTCTGCAGCTCTTTCACCTTGCTCCAATCCACGGTGATTTCGCCTAAGGCATCGCTCTTAAAAGTCAGCGAAGTTCCAGCCGACCTAACGAAGTGCCCGGTCAGTCTTTCACCATCCGAGAACAGCAGGACGTCCGGCTCTGGTTTGGGCTGATCGGGTTTCGGCTGGCTAGCCGGTTGGCCGTAGAGGCCGGCTGCACCCCATACGCCCACCCAAAACAACGCACCTCCGGCCAGCGAGTTCTTGAGTTGCCTGGTGTGAATGATTCCCATGTTTTTGTGTGAGGCAGCGCACGATCGGGCTGCTTAGAGTATTTTAACGGATTGCGCCAGATACATTATGCAGGTCACCGGCATCTAACATTCGAGGTGAGGAACTGCATGCTTAGAACATTGACATGGATTGTCGCGGGCGCCGCGATTATTGCACCAAGCCTGTGTGCTCAAGAGGAAACTCCTGACCATCGGCTGCGATCGGCATCGATGGTTTTGAAGGAAACCCTGGGTGCTCCCGACAAAGGCATACCGCGCGACCTGATCGAGAAATCGCAGTGCGTGGTGGTTGTCCCGGGCTTGAAAAAGGCCGCCTTTGTAGTGGGCGCGGATTACGGAAAAGGCTACGCGGTTTGCCGTCACGCAGGCGGCTGGACCGGGCCGGCGGCGGTCAGGTTTAGCGGCGGCAGCTTCGGTCCGCAAATCGGATTGGAGTCCACCGACATCATCTTTTTGGTGATGGACAGGAAGGGAATGGAAAATCTAGCGCGCGATAAATTCACGATTGGCGCGGACGCTTCGGCAGCCGCCGGTCCCGTTGGCAGAACTACCGCCGCTGACACTGACGCTTCTCTACATGCCGAGATTTTGTCGTGGTCGCGCGCTCATGGCGCGTTCGCTGGCGTTTCGCTCGACGGTACGGTGGTGAGCAAAGACGGCGGTGAGGATAAACGGCTTTATGGCATGGAAGTGAGCAACAAGGCCGTCCTGATGGGCGAAGTGCCTCCGCCACCAGTGGCGGGCGCTCTGACGGATGTTCTCGCGCAATATCCCAAACAACACTAATTTCTTACAGCGCTACTCGCGAAGGTAGCGGCGCAATTCCTCAGGATGAAAGCAGTGCGCGGCGGCGGTCTCTTTGGTGATCCGTCCGCCGCGTACCAATTCCGCCAGTGATTGTTCCATGCTGATCATTCCGTCGCCGCGCCCGGTGGAGATTGCACTATAAATCTGGTGGTCTTCACCTTTTCGAATCAGACTCCGCACTCCGCTGCTAGCCATTAAAATCTCTACGGCTGGATAGCGAATAGCTTTGTCGGCCGCTGGAACCAGTTGCTGCGCTACTACTGATAAGAGTGCCAAAGACAGCTGCTGGCGAATCTGCGGCTGATTGGCGGTAGGAAACGAATCCAGAATCCTCGACACAGCCTGAGAGGTGTCATTGGTGTGGAGTGTCGAGAGCACCAGGTGTCCGGTCTCCGCGGCCGTAAGTACGGTCGCAATGGTCTCCGGATCGCGCATCTCACCAGCCAGGATCACATCGGGATTCTGCCGCAAAATGCTGCGCAGGGAGCCAGCGAAGTCCGGCGCGTCCTGCCCTACCTCAATCTGTTCCACAATCGACTGCCGGTTGGAATGCACGAATTCGACCGGGTCTTCGATCGTTACCACATGAGCGTGGCGGTGGGTGTTGATCAAGTCCACAATCGCCGCCAGCGTGGAACTCTTGCCGCAGCCGGTGGGTCCCGTTACCAATACCAGCCCCTGCCGCGCTTCGGCGAGATGGCGTAGTATGGGCGGAAGATTTAGCGATTCCAGCGTCGGTATCTTTTCCGGCAATAGTCGCAGGCTGCCCGCCAGGGTCCCCCGCTGGTAGTGCAGATTCGCGCGAAAACGCCCCACACCATCGCGCTGGAAGCACAGATCCACGGAACGGACGCGCGTGAGCTCCTGAGTTTGAGCAGGCGTCAGCAGGGGCAGCAGTAAGCTGCGGGTATCTTCGGCCTCCAACGGCGGTCCCCCGGATGGCGAGAGTCCGCCTCCAATACGCAGCGTAATGGGAGCTCCCGCGATCAGCAGTACATCGGAGGCGCCTTGTCGCACGGCAAATTCCAATACTTTATCCAGCGATTCTAAGTGCTGCAGCGATGCTTCGCCGGATTCGCGGGGAGTCGTTGGCGCGACACGGTTTAGCTCCGCGACAATCTGCGCCAGTTCCTTTTCGTAGTAGGGCACTCTAATTCATTCAGGTTTAACGTTTTTAATGGCCATCGAGCGCTCTAACGTGAATCAGGCCGGAGCTAAGCCGCGTCCCACTATAACGAACAGCAGGTACCAGATTATCAAATCGCGCCGACGCCTTATGTGTACCGATGTGTTTGGTACTGACGCGGTTGCAGATCGATTGACAATAAGAACTTTTGTTGCGATAAGATAATACGGATCGGACGCCAGCGTACCCATGGGATGGGCTGGGGCCGCAGGACCGAAAGGACGCAGAAGATGAACTCTAAAACCTCAATTTTCCTGGCTAGGTTAAGGCGCCAGACGATGGCGTTGGGACTTTCTGTGCTGCTTATTCCCGCAGCTCAATTCGATGTTTTCGCGCAGGCCCCAGCGGCTGCCTATGTCGAACTGGAAGCGCCGCAACTGGATCAGCTGGTGGCTCCGATCGCTCTCGATCCGGACTCGCTGGTGGCTCAGATATTGACTGGAGCTACCTACCCCGACCAGATTGCCGCGGCCGACGCCTGGCTGAACCAGAACATGAATCTGCCCCCGGATCAGCGCGCGGCAGGTGCGAACGCCCAGCCGTGGGACCCGGCCGTCAAAGGGCTCACCGAGTTTCCTTCCGTCCTGGATAATCTCGCGAAGAACACCGCCTGGGCATCGCAGCTCGGCAATGCCTATTACAACCAACCCGGCGACGTCATGAACGCCGTGCAGGCCATGCGGTTGCAGGCCCAGCAATCGAAAGTATTGGTTACCACGCCCCAAGAGCGGGTGGTGGTTGCGGATGCCGGCGTGATCACAATTGTGCCGGTCAACCCAGCTTTGGTTTACGTTCCATATTACAATCCGTGGGCCATCTGGGGTGGCTTTGTTACTCCCTATCCGGGTTTCGCCGCAGTATATCCGGTCGGCGTCACGGTGGGCCTGGGACTGGCCTTCGGCGTTGGAATCGGAATTGGCGTGTTTGGCGGCTTCGGCTGGGGTTTCGGCGCGTGGGGCGCGGGCTGGGGTGGCGGCGGAGTCCTCTATGGCGGCAATACCTACATTTCGAGTAGCACGACGGTAATTAACCACGGCAATTTTGGCGGTCATGATCGAGGCGCGTTCGAGCATGGCGGCCGTGGCGTCCCTGGAGGCTTCCATGCGGCCGCTCATGCGGGAGCTGCGCGGTCCGCTGCTGCGCGAGCCCCGAACGGTGGGCACGGTGCAGCGGGCGCACGTGGTGGGGCTGGCGCGCGGGCAGGCGCTGGTCGTCCGGGAGGGGCAGGTGCTCGTGCAGGCGCGGGCCGACCGGGAGGAGCCGGTGCCCGTCCGGGAGCTGGCGCTCGCGCGGGCGCTGGTCGTCCGGGAGGCGGCGCTGCTCGCCCAGGAGGCAGTAGCGCACGTGCCGGTGCTGGCGCATCTCACAGTGCGGCTCGTCCCAGCGGCGGTGCATCGCACAGCGCAGCTCGACCCAGTGGCGGCGCTTCTCACAGCGCAGCTCGTCCTAGCGGCGGCGCTTCTCACAGTGCAGCTCGTCCTAGCGGCGGCGCTTCTCACAGTGCAGCTCGTCCTAGCGGAGGCGCTTCGCATAGCGCAGCTCGCCCTAGCGGCGGCGCTTCTCATAGCGCAGCTCGTCCCAGCGGCGGCGGTGCTCGTCCCAGCGGCGGCGGTGCTGCTCGTGGCGGTGGTGGTGGTCACGCGGCCCCAGCGGGCGGCGGCCACCATAAGTAATCGCGTCCGCTAAAGCGACCTGTTTCGTTGGACTGGCTTAGGACTTCTTAGTGAGCAACTCGAGCTCTTCGGGAGTGCGCGGCCAGTCTTCGCGAAGTAGCCGCGAGAGTGCGCGATCGGCCAGCAACTTTCCCTTGGTTTGGCAATTTGGACAGTAGTCGGTCTCGTTGGCAGCGTACCGGATGCGCTGGATCTTAGCGCCGCAGCGCAGGCAAGGCTCTTTATATCGGCCGTGCACAGCCATGGCTTCGCGAAAGGCCGTGACCTTCTCGGGAAAGCCGTCGCCGGTCTCGTTCCTCAGTTCGGCCACCCAGCGCAGCAGCGTTGAGCGCACGGCTTGAAATAATCGTTCGATCTCATCGCGCGAAAGCTTCTGCGTTAACGCCAGCGGCGAAAGTCGCGCTTCAAAAAGAATCTCGTCGGAATAGGCGTTACCAATACCGCTGAACAGGCGTGGATCGGAGAGTGCTCGCTTCAAGGTGTGGTTCGCCGATGTAAGGACTTGGCCGAAATGTAAAACGTCAGTTTCCAGCACCTCCAGTCCTCCGGGATTAAGCGCGCTCAATCCCGCTTCGCCGCGCACCACGTGCAACGACGCCCGTTTCTGCGATCCGGCTTCAGTCCAGGTCAACGTGCCATTCGGAAAATCGAACGCCGCCAGACCTCGTGGACGCGATATTTTGGCGCCGGGCTTTTGCCAGTGCAAGCGTCCGGCGATCATCAGGTGCAATACCAGCCACAAGCCGTCACCTGGGTCAACCCCCAATCCGATCGCGATTCGTTTTCCTACGCGCCGCAGTTCCCGCACCCGCTGGCCTGTCGCGCTGGCCAACGGCGGATCGACGGTGCGCAGCAAGAATGGGCTTACCAGGCGGATCCCTTCGAGAGTTTGCCCGGCAATGCGCTTTTCCAGCGCTTCGATATAGACTACAATGTCCGGGAGTTCGGGCACGGCGGGATAGATCCATGTTACACGCGCCCGAAGTCCGCGCGGCTACGGCTCAAGCCCCCGGAATCAATTCCAGCAGAAAGCCATTAGGATCGCGAACAAAAATGCCAACGGAAGGGCCAAGTTTCACCGGTTGACCACCTGTGGTTACGATGGATCCGCCGCCCGCCTTGACAGCTTCAATCGCGGCGTTGACGTCCTTGACATGCACCGAAACGGCAGGCGATCCGATGTCGGGAACCCCCAAACGGAAGGGCTTGCGCGCTACATCCTTGAATTCCAGAAACTCCCAGTTGACGGGACTGCCAGGGATCTTCGCGGTACTGATCCGCCATTGCGCGCCTTGGGCATCGATGAGCGATGCGATGGTCTTATTGGTGCTAAACGCGGGAGCAGGCTTGGTTTCAAAGCCAAAGACATCGTGATAAAACTTCAAGGTCTGGTCCAGATTCTCAACCGTGATTCCGATGTGTCCACCAATGATGTTGCTGTTGGCCGGCGCGTCGGACGCAGGTGGCGGCTGGATACCTGCGAGTTCGAGCATGAAGCCATCGGGATCGCGCACGAAAACCGACCGGCTCTTGCTGTTCTCGGCACCGATTTTCATGGGCTGGCCTCCAATACTTAGCACGGAGCCACCGGATTTATTCACACCAGCCAAGGCGGCGTCGACATCGCGAACCGTCAGCACCAACGTTCCGGCACCGGGATCCTGCATCTGCGGCTTCACGTCCTTGCGCGGCGTGTCGGTGAACTCGGTGAGCTCCAGGTCGAGATTCGCACCAGGGATTTTGAAAGTGGCGTTGCGGAATTTTGCGCCGTGGGTAGCGGTGAACTTGGAAAGCGATTCGTCCAGCGCGCGCGGGGCTGACAGACTGGTAGCGGGCTTCCCGGCGGGACCGGACATTTCGAGGCCGAGCCCATCGCGATAGAAGGCGACGGTCTTATCGAGATCGGCAACCGAGTGAATGATGGCGCGGACTCCGGTTGCGGCGCCGGCCGATTCCTGCGCGCCGGTCTGCGCGAACATGGCGCCGGCGAACACCGAAAACATCAGGCCCGCCGTTACGGGGGCGGCTTGTATTAGCTGCATGCTTTTATTCATAGAATTGATGGCCTAATTTGAGACGGTCATGACCGGCGTATTCGAAGTGTATCCCGAAATCGTAATCGCCACTGGATAGGTGCCCTTGGCGACGTTAGGCACATAGAAACTCGCCTGATACAACCCGACCGATCCGGGTGTCAAGCCGATATAGGTGATCGTAGCCGGCGCTGTGCCCACCGTTATCGAGTACGTGCCGTTCAAAGGCGATAATCCGGCGGGCGACGCGTCACCCGTTTTAAGCTGGCCGGAAGCCTGCACCGGTCCGCCGCCGGTGAAATAGATCGTCACAACATCGCCCACGCTGGCTGGCGCTGAGGCCGAGTTTATCACGCCATCCTGATTCACCACGGGAGCGCGGTTGTTGGAATAAGCGCCGATCCCGGGCGTTCCCGTAGCCGGCACATACACCGCCGCGGCGTTGCTCACAGACGTTCCATTCATCACAATCACTGAAGCCACCGTGTTGCCCTGAATATCCCACGGCATCTGAGCGTCGATTTGATCGCTACCCACGTAGAACAGCGGCGCAAGTTCGCCGTTTACGGTAACTGAAGTGCCCCCCAATTTAGTGGGAAGAGGAAGGGTTCCGCCCGAGATGGATTGCGTAGAGAAATTCTGCCCGAACAGCACAAATATGCTCCCAGGCGGCGTTGCGTTATACGCGTAGCTGGCCACATTGCCGATGTTTTCGCTGGGATTGGGGAAGGCCGAGTGCGCGCTGCCGGTGCGAACAAATTGAGAGCTGGCCGCGATCAGGTCCAGGGTTTGGCCGTATATGCCGGCGATCGCAAAGTGAAAGGCGTTCGACGCTCCCGAGGAACCGCTCAGCGTAGCTGAAGCCAGGCAGCCGGACGTCACCGCATACGTGCCGCTGGCAGTCGTCGCTACCGGCGTTATTCCTCCCTGCGTGTCTGTATAACTGGCAGTCACATTTCCCTGCCCGTCGAATTGAAGCACGCCCGCTTCGTCTTCCGAACCGGTCTGGGTTGTGCCGGACAACGTGAAGCCGTTCGCGGTGAAGGTATATTCGCCAGACAGCGTGGGGGTTGCACAGGCGGGGGGCTGATTGAGGGTGCCGCTGCCGGAATAGACGTATGTGGAGTCCGATCCCTCAATGGCGAAATCGCTGCCAGTGTCCCAAACTACCAGCGTAAATGTCGCCGTACTCGCGGTTGTGACGGTTAAGGTGCCAGAACAATTACTCGGAATGCTGTACGTCCCGGTGTAGGAAAACTGTTGCCCTTGTGCCAAGTTCGTGTTGTCGGTACCGGCCAGAGTTACGTTGCCTTTACCATCAAAGCTGGCCGTGCCCACTCCCTGGAACGACCCCGCAAAGATCCCCGCAGTCGAGATTCCGCGCCCACTGAGGGTAAACGGATACACACCGCTGAGATTCGCTGTAGCGCAGGTGCCACCGCTAATGGGTTGCGTACCAGCCTGCGGATTGGGGGTAGCCGGCTCTCCGTAGGCGGTATGGCCCGCGCCGGCGATCACCAGGTTCGCCGCCCGAGCCAGGGTGGCATAGAAATTGGTATTAGCTGCGTTCACGCTATAAATGCTGAGGCTCATGTTATAGGAGTTGGAACTCGAATCGGACAGCGTCGCTTTACCCACGCAGTTGGATGATACCGAGTACGTTCCCGTAAGGGTAACGGCGCTGCTGATGGCCCCGCCCGCCCACAACGTCATGTTCACACTGAGGTTGCCGGCGCCATCAAACTGCAATAATCCACCCGCTGTCGCCGCGCCGCTGACGGCTCCTGAAGTGAGCTGATATCCGCTGGCGTTAAAGGTGTAGACGCCGCTCAACGTGGACGTGGAGCAGGATGCGGATGAAGGCTGGGCCGTCCCGCTACCGGCATAGGAATAGGTAGCATCGGACCCAGTCAACTGGAAGTCTTTGCCTTGGTTGTCTATCGCCACATTCAACGTCACTGTGCCTCCGGTAGTGATATTCACGACGGCGATGCAGTTGGCCTCCACGCTATACGTTCCCGACCAGGCCAGGGTAGTCGCCGCTGCCTGGTTGTTGTCCTCGGTGAGCGCGATTGAGACTGTGCTGAGGCCATCGAACGTAGCCGTCCCGTTGGCCTGTAACACGCTGGTGAAGGCCCCGGTATTGGCAATCTGCCGCCCCGTAAGTGACAACGCATAGATGCCGTTGAGCGAGGAAGAATTGCACGTTCCGCCTCCAATTTGGGTTTGCGCCACAACCGGCGCCGCTAGGAGAGTTAGGAGAGTAAAGAAGAAAAATTGAATAGCGAATTTTGAAGCCATGAACAGTTTGACCTTTCTACAGGCAACATTCTACACCGTACTGGTACTGATCGTACTCAATCATCCGACAATTGCAGTCAGACCCAGGACGTAAAGCGCCAGTTCGCTCTTGCCCTCCACCTGTACTTGAGCGGCAGCCGCGGCCCGCGACATTCCCTTGGTGAAAATGCGCCAGGCGATTTCCTGGGGAATGACAACCCTCGCCGCTGGCATCGCTAGTGAATCGCGCCGGAGCCGCCATAGGCTGCCAGCGCGGTGAAGAAACCACGAGCCGCCGCAATCGCCAGAGATGTCGAACCGCAAAACGGTCCCTCGATCGGCCTCTACGTCGCGATACCTGTAAGGTAGCGCGCGCATGAAGCAGTCCAGAACCGGGTGATAAAGTTCAGGCGTCATGATCCCCGGTTGATTCACGGCGAGCCTGATTTGCTGCTGATGATGCCAGCGTTCGGTCAGCTCGCGCGCCGTATCAAACCAGTTTGGCGACATATCTTCGCCTGCCCAACTCACGGCGAAAGCGGCCGGTGCGAAGGGGTCCAGCGACTGATGAAACTCCGCGCTTTGCCTGGATGCTTCTTCCATCAAAGAAATGAGAACTCGCGGGCTCAAACGGCGATACAGCTGGACGCCTTCCCGATTCAGCCGATTGATGAAAGCCACCAGCTGCGCGTGAGAATCAATCTTGGGACTTTCATCGACGTATTTATCCCTGACGATGGAAAGCTTGCGAAGTTGAGTGTCGAGAAGGTGTGCCGCAACGTCCTTCACCTTCCACTGCGGAGCGATGGTTTGGA
>Ga0302325_10030065_pt1 | contig 11208 bp, 6 predicted proteins | sample Palsa_T0_2_FD_201948 | JGI IMG/M metagenome (GOLD analysis project Ga0302325, IMG submission 201948) | Peat permafrost microbial communities from Stordalen Mire near Abisko, Sweden - Palsa_T0_2 | ecosystem: Environmental > Terrestrial > Soil > Palsa > Peat permafrost | place: Sweden: Abisko...
TGAATCTTGAGGCGGTGGCAGCGCTTTGCCAACGAATCAGTTCCGTCGGCATCGCCCCCACCGCTCTCATCGTAACCCACACCAAACAGCGAGGAGGCATTTAAAGTCGTGTGAGTCAGCAGCAACGCCCAGGTGATTCCAGCCAATGCGCCGGGCAGCGCCGTAATGATGATGAACGGGTCCAGCCAGGATTGGAAATTCACCACGATCAGCAGGTAGGCCAGCACGATCGCCATCGCCACCCCCGCGCCCAATCCGATAAAAGACTGCGACATGGTGGATACCTGTCCGGTGATGGTCAAGTGGCTGCCCTGCGGAAGTTGTTTTTCCAGCGGTTGGACGACACGGCGGACATCGCCAGCCACGCCGCCCAGATCGCGGCCCTGCACCGAGGCGAACACGTCCACCAGCGGTTGCACATTGTAGTGCGATATCACGGCGGGCTGGCTCCCATGGCGAAACGACGCCAGGTTCCCCAGGATCTGAGGGTCGGGCGAATTCGGCGTGCGGATGGGTGTGTCGAGCAACGCCTTCACCGAATCCACCCGATACTGCGGCGTCTGCACGGCCACGTTGTAGCTGATGCCGTTCCTCGGATTGAGCCAGAACGTGGGCGCCGTCTGAAAGCTGGAACTCAGAGAGACCAGCAAATTGCCGGCCACGTCGCGTTGGCTGAGTCCCACCGATTGCGCGAAGGTCCGATCCACGTCCAGGCGCAGCGCGGGCGCGTCATAAGCCTGCTGCACATGCACGTCCACCGCTCCGGGGATGGCTCGAATCCGGTTGGCCAGTTGCCGGGCCACGTTGTAGTTGCCTAGGTGGTCGCTGCCGGCGATCTGTACGTCGATGGGCGCGGGCACGCCGGTTGGAAGAAGAATTGGGTAGCCGGAAACCGCCGCGACAGTTCTTCCCGCAGCAGCTTCACGTATTCGCTTGTGGGCCGGTGGCCTTCCTTGAGCGACACCAGAATCTCCGCGTCCTGAGTGCCGATCGTCCCCGCATTGCTGTAGGACAGATTGATGCCGCTATAGGGCAGGCCGATATTGTCGAGCATGGTGTCCAGTTCGCCCGCCGGGATCATGGTGCGGATGTCATTTTCGATCTCATCGGTAAGGCGGGCAGTCTCTTCGATGCGCAGTCCGGTTCGCGCGCGCACGTGCAGGCGCATCAAACCGGCGTCCACTTGCGGAAACAAGTCCTGCCCCAGCACGAAGACGAAGCCCAGCGATTTATCTGGGGACCACGGCCGTCCACCCAGGGTAGCCGGAGGACGCCAGCCAGTTCCAGCCGATGTAGGTCGCTCCTCCCGTCCCGCCATAATAATTCACGGTCACCTGGGCGGTCGCATCGTCCTGCCACACCAAGTCCGGCACCCCGTCTCCATTGAAGTCGTTGGCCCCAACTACCGTCCAACCCGGAACCCCGGCCGCATTCAGCCAGTTCCAGCCCTGATACGTCGCTCCCCCGGCCCCGCCATAATAGTTCACCGAAACTTGCCGCGTCGGCGCGTATTGCCACACCAGATCCGGCGTCCCGTTTCCGTCAAAATCGGCCGCCGCTACTACCCGCCAGCCCGCCGGCTCGCCACCGATGTTGAGCCAATTCCACCCTTGGTATACCGCCCCGCCCGCTCCGCCGTAATAGTTGACGGTCACCTGATTCGTGGCGTTGTTTTGCCATATCAGGTCGGGTACCCCGTCGTTGTTCATATCGGCTACGGCCACGACCGTCCAGCCAGGCACGCCAGCTTCATTCAGCCAGTTCCAACCGAGGTACGTAGCCCCGCCCGGTCCGCCATAGTAGTTCACCGAGACTTGACCAGTGGGCATGTATTCCCAGACCAGATCCGGCACGCCGTTGCCATCGAAGTCCGCCGCTCCCACCAGTACCCAGCCGGTCGGCTCGCCACCGCTGTTGAGCCAAGCCCAGCCGATATCGTTTATGTCCGGCGTCCCGTCGTAATAATGCACGGTGACCTGCTGGGTGCTGTAGTTCATCCAAACCAAGTCCTGGTAGCCGTTTCCATTGAAATTGCCGAGGCCCAATTTGCACGTATAGGTGTAATCGGCCGCCGGCTGGAAGCTACCGTTCACTTCGGCGGCTAGCTGCACGTAGATGGGGCCACCCACTGTGTCGGCGCAGGGGATGGATCCCACGGTTTGCGCAGTCTCAACCGTGGTACCCGAGAAGATATTCGTACCACTCGGCGTGGTGCCGACGGACAGTTGATACTCAGTGGCTCCGGTAGCGGCAATCCACGAGAAGTTTGCCAAGCTGCCTGAAAGCGTAATCCCAGGCGCCGGACTGGTAATGACGGATTGGGTTACGCCTCCAGTCGTGAAGCTGGCGGTGGCGCTTTGCACCTGCCCCCCCGCATTGGACGCGCAGGCCGCGAAGTAGTAAGTGGTGCTGGGGCTCAACCCGCCGATATTGGCGCTGTAGGGTACATAGGAGGTGCCGCCACCTACCCCTTGCTGCGGCGTGAGCGTGGAAGAGTTGCAACTTGGCGTGCTGGCGATGCTGTAGGCGAACCAAGCTTGCGTGGTGAACCCGTTGGGGTTGACCGTATCGCCCAGCGTGGCCGTGCTGCCGGTGGCCGCTGAAGCGGACGGATTGTTCAGCGAGGGAGCCGCGGGGGCCACCCCGCCAGTAGTGAAAGTGCCGGTCGCGTTGGCGACCTCCCCGCCGGCGTTGGATGCGCACGCCTCGAAATAATATGTCGTGTTGTCGCTCAGCCCACTGATATTGGCGCTGAACGGCACATACGCAGTCCCCGCGCCCACGTCCTGCTCCGGCGTAAGCGTGGAAACACTACAACTAAAGTTGTTGCTGGTGCTGTACTGGAACCAGGCTTGCGTGTCAAACCCGTTGGGATTCACGGTGTCGTTCAACGTGGCTGTGCTGCTGGTGACCGCTGACGCGTAAGGGGCGTTCAACGAGGGGAGCATGGCCGTGGTAAAGCTCGCTACGCTGCCTTCCACCTGCCCGCCTGAGTACAACGCGCACCCAACGAAATAGTAAGTCGTGCTGCGACTAAGCCCACTAATATCGGCATAGAATTCCACTGTGTTACTTCCAGAGCCGGCGTTGAATTGTATTGGTAGTGTGAGGGTAGGGGGTGAGTTGCAATCCAGGGCGCTGCTGCTCGTGCTGTATTCATACCAGACGAGCGTCTCAGAACCGTTCGGATTCACGCTTCCGTTCAGCGCGGCGCTGGTCCCGGTTACCGACGACGGGGACCCGGTGTTCACCGATGGGGCCCCGGAGGAACCAGCATTGCTCTCCATAAAATCGATGGTTGGCGCAATTCCGTCGGATGGGGTGTCAATGACGGCTGGAAGACAGGGTGGCACCAGCGTGAGGCTGTTCGACTCAGCCGTGAAGCCCTCCGACGGGCAGGCGGGGACGTTCATGGTGCCGTCGTATATGCTTGTTTGGACTACGATCGTCGATCCGCCGTTGAAGACGGCTTGGCTGCCGTTACCGGCGCCGAACACGTTAAACTCAGCGGCGTTCCAGGAATCTTCCAGATTGAGCAAGCTGTCCTGCCCCTCCGCGTAGGCGTTGCCGCTGGGCATGAACAGGAAGACCACATCCGTGCCTCCGCTTGCTTGCCCAAACAGGCTCAGGCCGCCCAGGTCCGCAATCGTGAGGGGGGAGACAGGCGTCATCTGGCTGTTGAGATAACAGCCCGACGTCTCGCCCGGACCGCCCGCGAAGAAGGTCCACGATGGGGGGCACGACTGCGCGTTCAACAGCCAGTACTGGATGTATACGCCGGAAAAGTACTGGCCGCCGGGGAAGTTCTGGAAAACGAACTGCTCCCATCCCGTGCACCCCTGGCAAAGACTGCTCGGGAAGGTGTTCGCGTTGAGCTGGAGTCCGAAGGCATTAGGTCCGAAGGTAGCGTCGGTTTCGCTGGTGACGCCCGTGACGCTGGGGAACGACCCGACGGCCCAGGTTATTAGGCCCGACGATTGGGCCGCGAAGTCGCCGCCTTCGCCGCCTACGACATTAGACCTGGCCCCCCTCGCCGGCCCATACGGCGGCGGCGCGGTCACACACGGAACCTCCGTCCAGTTGGTGCCCGGATACGAGGCATGGAAGCATCCGTGCTTCGGCAGAGGAGTTCGCCTCATGGAACTGCGCCAAGCTTCCTGGCTCGCGGACTGCCCGGCCGAGGGCGGCGTAGTCACCTGCGCCCGGCAAGGACTGGCGCTTGCCATCAGCATTACACTTGCAACGAAGAACGAGAAATACCAGCGCTCGAGCCTAGATCCTCCTCTGCAGTTAAGCGCAGCTCTGTGTGGTGGGAGCATCCGGCAATTCAAACGCACCTCCTTGGCCACTCGCGCACCGTTGTCGAATAGCCGTCCCGATCATCGTCAGCAGCGCCCGTATCCCCTGAGAACGCTACCCATTGGAGTATCAGATTACACCGGGCGAGCAAAGATGTCAATATAAATCGGAGCAAATAAATCGGATTAAATCGGAATACACGCGGATATTTCGATTTCCGCCCCACCTGACGATATAAATTGGCGCAGGCTGGTATATGTCGAAGCTCCGGTGCGCCTAAATCATGCCGATTTGTTCCGCCTAAATCATCGTCATCCAGTAGCGGCCTGCCACTGCCGTCCCGCAAGAATCATGTTTAAATGATCTGCATGCCCACTCGCAGACGCTTCGTCTCGCTCGCCGCGGCCAGCGCGGTCACCGCTGCGCTGCCCCTGAAATCGCAGACGCCCGTCCTGCAACCTGCCTTTCAAATGGGCCTCATCGTCTCCGCCGGCAGCGATCCCGAAACCGCCATCCGCAAAGTCCACAGCTTCGGCTTCCCCACCTGCCAGGTGGGCGTCAGTGTGTTCGATCCCGGCATGCCCGCACGCCTGCGCGCCGCGCTCGACCTATACAAGATCGAAGCTGCCTCGCTGGTCTCCGGCGGTCCCGGCCCGGAGGTCTACGACTTCTATAAAGGTCCGCTCACCATCGGCCTCGTCCCGCGCGAATACCGCGACGCGCGCATCGCGCAAATCAAGAAGACCTCGGATTTCGCCAAACAGTGCGGCGTCCCCGCCGTCCAAACACACTGCGGGTTCATCCCCGAAAATCCGAACGATCCTATCTACAACGAAACCGTCGAAGCCATCCGCACCGTGGCTACTTACTGCCGCCGCAACGGCCAGAACTTCCGCTGCGAAACCGGCCAGGAAACCCCCATCGCCCTCTTCCGCGCCATCCACGATGCGGGCCTGGACAACGTCGGCGTGAACTTCGACGCCGCCAACTTGATCCTTTACGGCAAGGCCAACCCGGTGGATGCCCTCGACATACTGGGCCCGCTCGTGCAGGGAGTCCACGCCAAGGACGGACTCTATCCCACTAACCCGCGCGAGTTAGGGCGCGAAGTGCCCATCGGCCAGGGCAAGGTCAACTTCCCGGCCTTCATCAAGCGCCTGAAGGAGGTTGGATACCGTGGCCCGCTTACCATCGAGCGCGAGATCTCCGGCGCAAAGCAAGCCGAGGACATTCGCGCGTCGAAAGCTTACTTGGAAAATCTGATATGACTGCCAATCCCAATCCGGATCGCCGCGCATTCCTGGCTGGCGCCGCTGCCGCCGGTTTCATGATGGTGAAGCCGCAACTGGTGCGCGGATCGCAAGCCAATTCCGCCGTGCGTGTCGGCCTGCTCGGCTGCGGCGGACGCGGCACCGTGGACGCTACCAGCATCACCATCAACGGACCGGCGCGCATCGCCGCACTGGCCGACCTGTTCGAAGACCGGCTGATGACCGCCAAGAAGCACTTCGACGACGTCGCTCATAAGCAACGCTACGCGGGCGTGGCCGCTTCCCAAATGTTTCAAGGTCCGCACGCCGCCGAGCAGATTCTCAACTCCGCCGAAGTGGACGCCATAGTGATTGCCACGCCGCCCTATTTCCATGCCCAGCACCTGGCTGCCGCGGTGGCCGCCGGCAAGCACGTCTATTGCGAAAAGCCCGTGGGGGTCGACGTGCCCGGGGCATTGCGCGCCATCGAAAGCGGCAAGCGGGCCAAGGGCCGCCTCAGTCTGGATGTCGGGTTCCAGATCCGCAAGGCGCCGCCGTTCGTAGAATTAGTGCGCCGCATCCATGCGGGCGCGCTGGGCGAGATCGCCTGCGGCGAAGCCTACTACTATTGCCCGTTCCTGAAGATGCCGGATTATCCGAAAGTGTCCCCGGCGGAGCTACGCCTGCGCCACTGGCTGCATGACCGGGTGCTGTCCGGCGATATCATCGTGGAGCAGAACATCCACGTCGTGGATATCTGCAATTGGGTGCTGCAAGGGCATCCCGTGAAAGCGATCGGCGCGGGCGGACGCAAGGGCCGTACCGAATCGCCGGGCGATAACTGGTCCCACTTCGACGTGGTCTTCTATTATCCGAATGACGTGCACGTCAGCTTTAGCTCGTGCCAGTTCGGCAAGGCGCCCTTCGAGGCCGGCGAGCGCTTTTTCGGCACGCGCGGCAGTTCCATGTCGCCATACTCCGGACCCTTGCAGATCGCCGGAGAGGAGCCGTGGATTTGGACTGGCGGCGAGAAGCCCGGTACGCGTCCGCACGGCGAGTTCTCCTTAACCGGCGATTTCTCGGACAACCTGGCGCAGGCCGATTCCGCCAAGCACGCCGATTTCATCCAAAGCATTGTGACGGGGAAGTTCCACAACCAGGCGGCGCTGGGGGCTGAGTCGGCTTTGTCAGCGATGCTCGGGCGGACGGCTGCTTACTCCGGCAAGGAAGCTACTTGGGACGAATTGCTGCGTTCTGAGGAGACTTGGGACGCGGGTCTGGATTTGGAAAAGCTTTAGAAGAGCGGGTCCTGGAGGCCCGCCCCACCACGAAACCGAGTTGCAGCGCGGCGGCCTTCAGCGTAAGGTCGCGATCCATCGCGTAGTGAGCAATCTGCCGTTGAACGAAATATGACAAACTACGCTCCACAGGAGTGCAACGGTCCCCTCAAGAAGGAGAACACGATGCTGCGCTGTCTAATGCTATTGTCACTCGCTATGGCAATGTCCGGAACATCCAACGCTCAACAAACCACACAAATCCCAGTTCTGAATGTCGGGTTTGAAGCACCGCATTGAATTGTAAGCCGGGCGGGGTGAATTGTGGATACGTTGGCACGGAAACTGGGGGCACTGGCGGCATATTCCAAGCGCTGAATGCTACGCTACAGGCGAATACAACCTACATTCTGCATACGAGTATCGGACACCGAGCCGATGAAGTTTTTACAGGCTACGTGGCCTCACCGCTGGCTGGGGTATCGAGGTCGCCTCCGACAATACCTTGAATCCGGCGGCTGGCACGTTTGTCGAAGAAGCAATCACGTACAAGACAGGGCTAAGTCGTGCGCTACTTGGTCAATTCCTAGCGATTTCCGTCAAAAGCGTTGGGGCTGGCGGACAAGTTGACATTGATAACGTGTCTTTGACAGCAATCAGCCAACAAATATTTGGCGCATTTTGCAGGTTGCAGCCAACGCGACTTTAGGACACGGCCCGGAACTGCTTTCTCTGCGAGCGGTTTGCTTGCGCGATGCCGCGCCTTCACGTTTATGAGCTGGAAATTTGTCAGGCTGTCGCCATCAATTCGTTCTTGGGTTTGACAGGCTGAAGCCTGTCCTACCGGTGAACGCGCTCGAAAATCGAAACAATTGCGGTTCCAGGGCTAGGTTCGCACTCACCGGGTTCATCTCGATATACCGAATGATCTTCTCCCTCTCTTGCCGCGATCGTACCCAGCGGTCAAAGGACTCATTCTGCCAGAAGGGCTGGCCCGTGCGTTGCAGCAATTCGTTGGCGCGTTTTGCAGAGACTCCCTTGACGTATTGAGTGATTTTCGGCGCCGGGGCTTTGGGCTCGATCAGGAGATGAACGTGATTCGGCATCACCACGAAGGCGATGAGACTGTATAGCGCGCGTGCCCGGTCGGCATCCAGAACGGTCTCAGTTACGCATTCGGCGATTTGGGGCCGTTGGAGCCACGCGGATCCCAGTTTGGTGCGTTCGAGTTCGCGGTCGGCTTCGAGGAAAGCGCGCCCGTCGCGGCCGGAGCGCAGGCGCAGGGTTCCGTGGAGTCGAAAGGCGATGAAGAGCGTTGCACCCTCGGGTTGAAAATGGGAAGGTGGCGGCGGTATTCCACGTGATTGTAGTGGTTTCAGGGGTGGGATGTCTCATGTTTCTTGACAGGCTGAAGCCTGTCCTACCAGGCGCTTGACAGGCTGAAGCCTGTCCTACCAAGCACCTACACGCCCCAGCAGTAGTCTTCGACGGCCTTCTCGATGGAATCGTCCTGCTCGGTGAGGCGCATCAACTCCAGCCGGATGGCGTCCACCAGCGCGTTCCAGCTGGCCACGATCACGTTGTCGGAAACGCCCACCGTGGACCAGCTCTTGCGGTGATCCGACCACTCGATGAGTACGCGCACCTTAGCGGCAGTGCCCTTGCGCGGCTCCAGCACGCGCACTTTGTAGTCGGTCAAGCGCACGTCGGCCATTTGCGGATAGACCGTCGACAGACACTTGCGCAGGCACACGTGCAGAGCGTGGAAGGGGCCGTTGCCGGTGGCGGTGGCGGAGTGCACGCCATCCTGGGTGCGCACGGTGATGTCGGCGGTGGAGCGGGAGTCGCCGTTGGCGGTGGCTTTGGTGGAGACCTCGTAGCCTTCCACTTCGAAGAAATGCATGCCGGGATTGAGCGCCTCGCGCACCAGCAGCTCGAAGGTGCCCTCGGCGGCTTCCAGTTCGCAGCCTTCGTATTCCATCTGCTTGATGCGCTCCAGCAACTCGCGGCGGGCGTCTTCGTCGAGGCGTCCGGCCAAGCCATGCTGCTTCAGCTTATATAAGATATTGCCGCGGCCCGATAGATCGCTGATCAGGACGCGTTGGCGATTGCCCACGGCTTCGGGCGTCACATGCTCGTAGGTGGTGGATTCCTTCAAGACGGCGGATACATGGACTCCGCCTTTGTGCGCAAAAGCACTATGTCCGACAAAGGGCTGGTTGTTGGGCAGCGGTAGATTGGCTAACTCAGCGACGAAGCGCGCCACGTTCGAGAGGCTGATGAGCTTGTCCTGGCCGATGGCCGTGTGACCCAGCTTCAGCTCCAGATTGGCGATGACGGAACACAGATTGGCGTTGCCGCAGCGCTCGCCGTATCCATTGATGCAACCCTGCACATGCGTGGCCCCGGCTTCCACGGCGGCCAGCGTGTTGGCCACCGCCACATCGGAATCGTTGTGCGTGTGGATGCCGAGGATGCCGTCGAAACGCTTGCGCACTTCGGCGAAAATCTCGACCAGGCGTCCGGTGAGCGTGCCGCCGTTGGTATCGCACAGGCAGAGTACGCTGGCGCCGGCATTTTGGGCGGCTTCGAGCGTGCGCATCGCGAAATCGGGATTCGAGGTGTAGCCATCGAAGAAGTGCTCGGCGTCATACACTACTTCTTTGCCATGCTCTTTCAGGTAGGCGACAGTCTCGCTAATCAGCTTCAGGTTTTCTTCTTCGGTGATGCCTAGCGCGCGGGAGGTGTGCAGGTCCCAGCTCTTGCCGAAGATGGAAACCACGGGCGTACCGGCGGCGACCAGCGATTGCACGCTGCGGTCCTCTTCGACGGTATGGCGGGCGAATCGCGTAGCGCCGAACGCGGTGAGCCTGGCGTGCTTGAGATTCAGTTCGGTTTGCGCGCGGGCGAAGAAGTCCTTGTCCTTGGGGTTGGAGCCGGGCCAACCGCCTTCGATATAGTCGATGCCCAGTTCGTCGAGTTTTTGCGCGATGAGGAGTTTGTCGTCGACGGAGAAGGAGACGGATTCGCCTTGCGTGCCGTCGCGGAGAGTGGTGTCAAAAGTGAAGATTTTCATAAGAATTATGGGCGGGTCTAGAGACCCGCTGCAGGCGTGGACGCCCGCCCCACTTCTTTTTGCTCCTCGGGGACTCCAGATTCCTTTTTCTTTTTGAGGAAAGTCATCATTTCGCGGAGCTCGCGGCCCACCTCCTCGACGGGCTGGTTGCGGGCGGCTTCGCGCATGGCCAGGAATTTGTGGCGGCCGGTTTTGTTCTCGTCGATCCACTGACGCGCGAACTCGCCGGATTGTATTTCCGACAGGATCTTCTTCATCTCGGCGCGCACGTGCGCGTCGACGATGCGCGGGCCGCGGGTGTAGTCGCCATATTCGGCGGTATCCGAAATGGAATAGCGCATGTAGCCCAGGCCGCCTTCCTGGATTAGATCGACAATCAGCTTGAGCTCGTGCAGGCATTCGAAATAGGCGATTTCGGGGGCATAGCCGGCTTCCACCAGTGTTTCGAAACCGGCGCGGATCAACTCGGACGCGCCGCCGCAGAGCACGGCCTGCTCGCCGAAGAGGTCGCTTTCGGTTTCCTCTTTGAAGGTGGTCTCGATGACGCCAGCTTTCAGGCTCCCGAGGGCACCCGCGTAGGCCAGCGCGGTTTCGAGCGCATGTCCGGAGGCATCCTGATGCACGGCCACCAGAGATGGCACACCTACGCCTTCGACGAACAACTCGCGCACGCGATGGCCGGGGGCTTTGGGTGCGACCATGGAAACGTCGACGTTCGCGGGCGGCTTGATCTGGCCGAAATGGATATTGAATCCGTGGGCGAACATCAGCGTCTTACCGGCTGACTCATGCGCATGGGTCAGATGCGGCGCGATATCCTTGTTGTATAAGTCGCCTTGGATATGATCGGAGACCAGGATCATGATCACATCGGCGGCTTTGGCGGCTTCGGCAGTGTCCATTACTTTGAGGCCGGCGGCTTCGGCTTTGCTGCGCGACTTACTGCCGGGATATAGGCCCACCACAACGTCTATGCCGGAATCGCGCAAGTTTAGGGCATGCGCGTGGCCTTGGCTGCCGTAGCCTATGATCGCAACTGTTCGGCCTTGGAGTTGGGCTGGTTTGTAGTCTTTCTCGTAATAACGCTTTGCCATTGATAAGTCCTTTTATCTAAGGGAACCACTCCCTAACGGTCGTGGCTCGGTAAGAGCGGTCGTGGATCGGCAAGAACGGTCTGTATGGGGGGTTGTAACCTTAGCTTTTTGGGGTCTAGGGAGACGGCCACTACTCCCGAGCGGGTGGTTTCGATCTCACCATAGCTGCGCATCACATCGATGAATTCGTCCAGCTTTTCGGGATCGCCGGT
>Ga0302325_10030069_pt1 | contig 11207 bp, 12 predicted proteins | sample Palsa_T0_2_FD_201948 | JGI IMG/M metagenome (GOLD analysis project Ga0302325, IMG submission 201948) | Peat permafrost microbial communities from Stordalen Mire near Abisko, Sweden - Palsa_T0_2 | ecosystem: Environmental > Terrestrial > Soil > Palsa > Peat permafrost | place: Sweden: Abisko...
GCTTGACAACAGATCTCGACCGGCAATCTAGTAAGCTGGAAGGCATCCGACGCCAGTGAGGGTGCCCATGTCCGCGATTACCGACTCTGAATCCACCGCAGCAGGCATAATCGATTTTTCCGAACTTGACCGAGCCTCGGTCCTGCATCCCTCGACCAGCGTTCGCGATTTCGCATCGGGCAAAGCACCTTCCACCGTGGTCAACACGGCCAGCGGAGTGCGCGTCCGGCTGAACGAAGGCGGCCAGGAACGGGAACTGATCGACGGATTCGCCGGCCTTTATTGCGTCAATATCGGCTACGGCCGCACCGAAGTGGCCGACGCCATCGCCCGCCAGGCGCACCAGCTCGCATATTTCCACACCTTCGCAGGCCATTCGACGGAAGAGTTGATCCGGCTCAGCGACCGGCTGGTCAAGATGGCCCCCACCTGCGACGGCAAGCCCATGAAGCGCGTTTTCTATGGCACTTCCGGCTCCGACGCCAACGAAACCAACGCCAAACTGGTCTGGTACTATCACAACCTCATCGGCAAACCGCGTAAGAAAAGGATCATCGCCCGTGAGCGCGCCTACCACGGCAATACGGTAATGGCCGGCTCCATGACCGGGCTGAATTTTTATCACAACTTCATGGATCTGCCGGTCTCGGCGATTCTGCGCACCGGCGCGCCGCATTATTACTGGGGCGCGGAGCCGGGCGAAACGGAAGAGCAGTTCTCAGCCCGCCGTGCCGCTGAACTCGAAGCCCTGATCCTGCGCGAAGACCCGGAAACCATCGGCGGCTTCATTGGCGAGCCGGTGCTCGGCACAGGAGGCCTGGTTCCGCCACCGGCAGGCTACTGGGCGGCTATCCAGGCCGTGCTGCGCAAATATGAGATTCTGCTCATCGCCGACGAAGTCATTACCGGATTCGGACGCCTCGGACGCCTCTTCGGCTCACAGCTTTACGACATTCAGCCCGACTTGATTACCATCGCCAAGGGACTGACTTCGGCCTACGCACCGTTGAGCGGCGTTCTGGTCGGCGAGCGTGTCTACAACGCCATGGAAGCCGGTTCTGCCGAAGCGGGTCTTTTCCCGCACGGCTACACCTATACGGGACACCCGATCGGAGTAGCCGCGGCCAACGCCAATCTCGACATTCTGGAGCGCGAGAATCTCACCCAAAACGCAGGGGAAGTTGGCGCATTCATGCTCGGCGCGCTTCACGCCGCGTTCGACGGCCTGCCCATTACAGGCGAGGTTCGTGGAGTCGGCCTCATGCTGGCGGTCGAGTTCGTTGCCGACCCAGCCACCAAGCGCCCTCTCGACCCTGCGCTTAAGGTCGCTTATCGCATCTCTGCGCGGGCTCGCGACAAGGGGTTGATCGCCCGCGCCATGCCGCAGAGCGAAGCCATCGGCTTTGCGCCGCCGCTGGTGCTTACCCGCGCCGACGCCGGCCAGATCGTAGACATTGCCGCCGCCTCGACGCGCGAAGTGCTCGACGAACTGGCCCGCGAAGGCAGCGTCCTTTAGCGAGCTATGCTCTATTGAGCCGAGCCAACCGGGCAATTCGTTCGCCTCAGCGCCTCTCCCGGTTCGCCAATCTGGAACTTGAAGGCGCACTGCACCACGGAGCTGCCGACCGTCGCGCCGCGATAGACATACAACGATTTGGAATCCGGATGGTAGACCAACAACGCGCTGTTCTCGCTCACGCCATCTATTTGAAAGGAGACGCCCGCTCCGGAAGAACTCGCCGCCTGGACTTGACCGATACTGCCGTGGCTGCCGCTCCCCAACCAATATCCCAGCGCCAGCAACCCGATAATCGCCAGATCGTTGCGCAGATACTCGACCGCCTTTTGCATTGCATCGCCTTCCAAAATGCCGTGAACTCTGCTCAATCGACGCATTGGGAAAGAACTCCGCTCAATCGAAACGACGCACCGGCTCGGAAAAGCCGGACTTGACGCAATCGCGAGAGGATTTCTGAAGAAAGAATGCCCGGCCGCCTTCTTTACGGCTCGTCGTAATATCCGCTGCGGGTATGGACCGTAAGCCCCGGCTTGTCGACCTTGATCTTCAGGCTGTGATACTCGTCCATCCGTTTTGGGGGCGATGCGTTAAAGGAAAGAAAGTAATACGTGCCGATTCCCGCGACGCAATTCGCGACCTTGCCAGACAGGTAGTCGTTGCTGAAGGTCACCGCGCGGCCACCGCTCTGCTCCGCAAGCACCTGCAGCGCCAGATTGCCGACCGTTGCCTTGTTCACGTCGGATACGCCTTTGAGATAGATCTTGTAATACTCCGCTCGCGCCAGGTCGGCTCCTGCGTTTCTCTCAGGATCGACGCTGTCGAGCGTGATGCGCGCCAGCCGGAGCACCGTCGATAGCCCAACAATCTCCTCAAAGTAACTCTGGACCTGCTTGCGGCCGTTGTAGGCGTCCGTGCCGGGCAGCAGGGGCCAGCCTGGGCTGATCCAAATCAGCAGTTTTCTTCCCGGCTTGCTCACGTTATCCGCGGCCAGCGATCCCAGCGTTTCCAAAGAAAGCTGCAAACGCTCCACCGCGCCGTAAAAGGCTTCGGAACTCCGGATCGGGTGCAGGTTCGATGCGGTTTTTTCCAATGTATCGGCCAGCTGATTGCCGTCGCGCGAGGCCGGCGCGATGAGCCGAGCGCCGTCGCCATTGAAGTACAGGATCGAGACCGGCTGCGCCAGCTTGCCTTCATCCTGCCGCAGGAAGGTCGCAACCTGTTCGCGTTCGTAAGCCACATCCGACAGCGAGGAGTTCACGGTATCGATCAGAATCATGACTTGCGTCGTCTCGCCGGGGAGTGCATTCGCCCTCGATTCCTCAAAAGCATTGAAGCTCAGAATCTTCTGCGGCTGCTCATCATCGAGCACGGTAAAATCCTGCGCTTGCAATCCCGATACCGGCTTGCCCTGAGGATCCGTCACCACCAAGTCGACCCCCAGACGTCGAATCTTGCGCTCTTGTGTCTGTTCGGGCTGCCCGCCCTGCGACGCCGCGAGCAACTGCTCGGCGCGCTTCCGCAGTGCGACGTTCGCCTGGATAGCGGCGGGTGTTCCCGGAGCTGGATTGGCAACGTTCGCCAGCATCTTATGGGCCTGCTTGGAATCGCTCTGCGCCAGCACAAACAACGCGTGTTCCTTGAAGGCCTCCGTGTCGTCGCCAGCCAGAATCTGCTCGATTTGCGGCAGCGCCTTCGACTCATTGCGATGCATGAGCGCATTGAGCGCCAGCATTTTCAGGTTCTCGTCGTGCTCCGACTGAGGATCGACCGGTTGCCCGTTCTTGCCGCGAATTTCAATCTCCAGCGCGCCGCAATCGTCGATCCAGCGGCTCTTGGGAAAGCTCTGCCGCAGCGCGCCGCAAGTCTTCAGCGCGGCGTCGCTCTGGCCCTGCTTGTTCTCGGCAAAGGCCTTCCAGTAGAGCGCGCCCTCGGCGTGTTCGCCATGGCGCTCGGCGATTGCCGCGAAGATCGCTTCGGCGTCCGCCCAGCGATTCTCCTGGATGGCGCGCGTTCCATCGGAATAGCTGGCCGCATCGCTGGCGTCGCCTGCTCCGATTGCGGCCGGCTGCTCCGGGGAAGGCTGCAAGAGCGCTTGCAGATCGGCCGCATGCAGTTGCTTAGCGGAACCCAGTCCTAGCGACGAAAGAAAAACGGCGGCACAAACATATCCAATGCTTCTCAAATTGTTCCTGGCTTTCATATCAGACCGTCCCATTCTCATTCTGTTGTGCGTTGCTGCCGATCGGCTCGCCTTCATGCACCCGCGAGCGCAGCACGCGAATCTCGAAGAGCAGCCCACCGGTATTGAGTTCCTTGCGCAGCCGCACGATCTCGGCACGATTGAGATCGCCAGGCTGATTCGCGAGTTCCACCAGCACCGGCTCCAGATCGTCGAGAATCGTCTCCCGCAAAGCGTCTTCCGATGAGGCGCTGCCTTTGGCGCCTGCCGAGTTCTGGCGATAAAGCCGGTTCTCCGTCAGCAGCTCACGCGCTGTCGCCTGCAAGCTGTGATCGGCGGACGCTCGATCGGGATCGTTCAGCTCCGCCAGCAGCTTCTGTGAGCGGTCCAGATGGTCGCTCACGACGAAAAGGATAATGCGCTGCCCAGCCGGTCCATGATTGGCTTCCGCAACCTGCGGCGCGCGCTTCTGCTCCCACAAGCGCCCGGAATAGAATGCCGCGGCCGCAATTGCTGCCAGCACCATGGTGGCGCTCGCCAAAATCAGCCCTGTTCGCATGGTCAAGTTCCACTGCCCCGGCCACGCCCATAGCTTGCGCGCTTTCGGCTGCGCATAAGGAGTCAGCGAAGATCGCAGCCCGCGCCACACTTCTTCGCCGTACTCCGCATCGCGCCGCGGCTCGGCCTCACTCAGCCGATCGAGACGCAGCTCTGCCAGATCGCTTGCCAGCGCCTCGGCCAGCGCGGCGCACTCGGAGCATTGCGTGAGATGCTCCTGCATCTGCTCGCGTTCGCCACTCTCGCCGTAGCGATACTCAATCCACTCTTCTTCGCTGAAATGCTTCATCTGTTTCCTCGCAAGGGCGCCAGCCTGCGCCGCAATTTCTGTACCGCCCGAAAGATCGCCTGTTTCACCGCATTGGGAGAGATCTTCAGCGCCTCCGCAATCTCGCTCGTCAATTGATCCTCGACATGCCTAAGCAGGAAGGCTGTCCGCTCCAACGGCGTCAAAGCGTGCATCGCAAACTGCTGCTGCGTGGCCATCTCTTTGCTCAACAGCAACCGCTCTGGACCCGCGTTCAAATCCACAACCTGCTCCTGCATCCGTTCCCGCATTCGTTCAGGGCCGCCATCGGCAATTTCGACTGCGCCCAGGCCTTCGTCCGGTCCAAGCCGCTGCGCATGGTCGAAGGCGCAGTTGACCGCGATGCGATAGATCCACGTCCCAAAGCCGGCACGGAACTGAAACGAAGGCAGCCTCTGGTAGCCGCGCAGAAACGCCTCCTGCACCACCTCATCCGCATCCGCCTCATTGCCGGTAATGCGATAGGCCACGCGAAACAGCGCCGGACTGTGACGAACCACGAGCGTCTTATACGCTTCGGTATCTCCGGCCAGGACAGCCCGGATCGCGCTGTGCTCGTTGAGGTCCATTCTGCGCATTAGACAGGATTTCGCCGGACCCGGTTAGGAGAGATTTCCGACGGAGATTACACTGGTCGAGAGCGCGGCCCCTTTTCGCGCCCCAAGCCATCATGATGCGTGACAAAGATTTGCTTCTAGTCATCGACGTGCAGCGCGACTTCTGCCCCGGCGGCAGGCTAGCTATCGCGGATGGAGACGCGGTGGTCCCGGCGATTAACCGGATTGCCGCCAGTTTCGAGCACATCGTCCTCACCCAGGACTGGCACCCGGCAAATCACACCTCGTTCGCGTCGCAGCACCACGGCAAAAAGCCCTTCGGCCAGGTTCAACTCGGATACGGCTCGCAAACGCTGTGGCCGGACCATTGCGTGCAGAATTCTCCCGGCGCAGACTTCCATCCAGACCTGTCGCCGCAGGTACACGCTCGCACCGAGCTGATTCTTCGCAAGGGATTCCGCTCCGAAATCGATTCCTACTCAGCCTTCCTCGAAAACGACAAGCAGACCACCACCGGTCTGGCAGGCTACTTGCGCGAGCGCGGCTTTGAGCGCATCTTCCTTGCCGGCCTGGCCTACGACTACTGCGTCCGCTTCTCCGCCGTGGATGCCGTGCGAGCCGGCTTTGAAACCTGGGTGATTCAGGACGCCTGCCGCTCCGTCGACCCCGCCGGCTCCGGAGAGGCGGCCACGCGCGAATTCGCGCAATCCGGCGTGCGGCGCATCACCGTAGCCAAGCTGCTCAACCGCGCGGGCGAGTGATTTTTGCCCAGCGCGGGTCTAACATAGAAGCAGGACTCCCGCATTCAGGCCTTACGCCGGAACGGGATTTGCGTCCGGAGACAATTCCCGGCCGATACCTCGGAGAAACCAATGCCTCTCATGAAGACTTCCAATCCAGCTCTCGGCGCCAGAACCTTCGACGGCCTTCCCCGCACCCAATACGGCGGCGGATTCACCGACCTGTCCGCCCGCATGACACTCAACGGCACCATCAACAAGACCGGCATCCTGCTCGTCTGCGCCATGATCACCGCGGGCTACACATGGATGCAGTTCATGCAGTCGCGCGATATGGCCGACGTGATGCCCTGGCTGCTCACCGGCATGATCGGCGGCTTCCTCTGCGCCATGGTCACCATTTTCAAGAAAGAGTGGTCCCCGGTCACCGCTCCGCTCTACGCCCTGCTTGAGGGTCTGGTGCTCGGCAGCCTGAGCGCGGTCTTTGAGCTGCGCTACCCTGGCATCGCCATTCAAGCCGTCGGACTCACCTTTGGCACGCTCTTCGCCATGCTGTTCCTCTACCGCTCCGGCATCATCAAGGTCACGGAGAAGTTCCGCATGGGCGTCTTCGCGGCCACCGGCGGTATCGCGCTGTTCTACTTCGTCGAGATTCTGCTAGGCTTCTTCCACATCAACTTCATGGGTAAATACGGCGTCGAGGGTTCGGGCCTCATCGGCATCGGCTTCAGCCTGCTGGTGGTTGGCATTGCCGCGCTGAACCTGGTGCTCAACTTCGACGTCATCGAACGCGGCGTGCAGGTCGGCGCGCCTAAGTACATGGAGTGGTACGGTGCCTTCGGCATCATGGTGACGCTGATCTGGCTCTATCTCGAAATGCTGCGCTTGCTGAGCAAGCTCAACCGTCGAAACTGATCGGGAGCCTTGAGGGGTCCATTCATAACACATAATTCAGAGCCCAAGCGTCTATCCGCGGCTGGGCTCTTTTTCCGCGCCTGACTTGATCCACAATTTGCACACTTCACCTTCAACGCCGGGATTTCCGTAGTGCAATGCGGTCAGTTCTGGAACCGATGAGCAGGAGGCGGCGACAAACGTTGGGAAATTTGTTTCATCGGAAACGATCAGTTGGCCGGAGGCAAGCGCGGAACGAATCAGATGGAAATCCTTGGCGAGAGCAGCTCGATGTGCGGCGTTCTCGTGGGACGAGCAAGCAGGCCCAAGAAGCTGCAAGAACTGCTCACCTTCCTCATCGACGAGCCGTTCCTTCATCGTCATTCTACTCAGCCAGGATCTCGCGTAACCGCTGGCATGCCGTTCCCATTCCTCCCGCAGTTGACGGTTGAACACGGCAACATGCCTCTCCTCCCAAACTGCCTGGATGCACTGCCGCGAGTGGTCGCTACGGCGTCCGACCTGGGGGTTAAATCGTTCGTCGCTGCTGGCGCTATGCCCGACATTTGCGTCGATCACGATTTGCTTGCGATTTTTCAGGCTCATTTTTTCGCCGCGAACAGCTTGCCTTCCACGGCGTTCAAATAATCGTTGTCCGAACTCAACTCCACATCGCTGAAATCCTCCGGCCAGTCGCCTACGCGCCCCGCCGAATCCGGCTCCTTGGAGATTACTTTAGAAATGCCCGTTGTCTTGTCCCTCTCGAACCAATGCAACATCACCTTGTCATTCGAAATGGACCCTTTGGCGACTTCGGTCAGAATTCCACGCAGCAAAAGTGAACTGTGTGTTTCAATTACAACTCGCACACCGCGATTGGCAGCCCTCACCAACAATTGCGCTACCAAGAACTGGGCCTTAGGATGAATGTGCAACTCCGGCTGCTCGATGTAGACGAGTTGCTCCGGGTCTGCCTGAATCAATGCAACTAAGACGGGAAGCACCGTTGAAACCGCTAAACCGACATCCGCGATATTTACGAAATCGCTTGCATCTGAGTCCAAGGTTCTCGGTACATGGACTTCAACCTCCGACTCGTTTAAAATTCTCGCTTGTACTGACGAAGCTAGGCCCAACAGGCTAAGCGATTCGTCCAATGCGGAGCTCTCCAGCCCAAGTACCTCATGCTGCCACTTTAAGATCAAGCTTGGGACGTAGCTCTCGAACGATCCTTCAAATGTTCCGTGTGCTTGTACATCCGCCAAAAGCCACTTCCTATTTTGGTCTCCCCTGAGTCCTTGCACATGAATCATCTTGCGTATCTGAAAATTGAGAGCAGAAATCTCCCGTGGCTCAAACGCAAAGGTTTCGGAGTTAACATCTGAAGTCGCGAGAATGGAAAAATAGTATTTGAACCGACTCGCGAAAAGGGTTGGAAGAGCTTTGTGAGCTGTCACGGAAGCCATCAAAGGATCGATTGACCTCAGGTATTCGGAGGTTGAGTCTCTGCGAATTCGCCACGGATGAAATTGAGGGTCGCTCGATACCCGTGTCTCGGAAACGTCGAACGATCCCCTAGTATCGTCTGCAAACCCGAAACCTACCGATACTTGCCTTCCGAGTTGGAACTCCAAATCAAGCCGAGGTTCGGCCTCGACCTGCGAGAGAAATTGTGCGGTTTCCGTGTATCGGGTATGTGGTCCCGACAAGAGAAATGGGCCTGCGGGTACAAATGCGCTTTCCAATGTCTGTTTCATCAACAACAGCGGCTGCATCGCGCTCGACTTGCCCGAACTATTCGCCCCAGCCAGAATCGTGAGTGGGCGAATCTCCACGTCCGTCCGATTCCCCAGCGACTTAAATCCGCTCACGGAAATCCGCGTGATCCCCGGGCTGTAAAGCTGGCCGTTCGATGGGTGGGTAGACATTGACAAATAGCCTCGCTGGCTAGAATCTTAGCACTGGAGTATTTTCCGAGTCGGCATCCGCACCGGCTCACACCGGCCTACAAGATACTTTCGCTTTTTCTTCTAGTCTCCTACCCCCTCTTCCTGCTACAATCCGATTCGATAAGTGCATCATCATGAAGTGTGCCGGCGGCTGAAAGAGCCGGTCGCGCAGTTCAGGAAATGCACTTGAGGAGAACTCATGGGATACGCGGAAGACCGTTCGAGAGCCGTAGAAAGCGCGCTCTCGCAGATTGAAAAGCAGTTTGGCAAAGGCTCCATCATGCGCCTTGGAGCCAAGGACGCGATCGTTCCCATCTCGGTCATCTCCACCGGCTCCATCAGCTTTGACGCCGCACTCGGCGTAGGCGGCGTGCCGCGCGGCCGAGTCATCGAGATCTTCGGGCCTGAGTCCTCGGGCAAGACCACCATCACCCTCCAGATCATCGCTGAAGCGCAGAAAGCCGGCGGTCTGGCGGCCTTCGTCGACGCCGAGCACGCGCTCGACCCCGTCTACGCCCGCAAACTCGGCGTGGACACCGACAATCTGCTCATCTCTCAGCCCGACTACGGCGAGCAGGCGCTCGAAATCACCGAAGCGCTGGTCCGCTCCGGCGCCATCGACGTGCTGGTGGTCGATTCAGTCGCCGCACTGGTCCCCAAAGCCGAATTGGACGGCGAAATGGGCGACTCCCACGTCGGCCTGCAAGCCCGTCTCATGTCCCAGGCGCTGCGCAAGCTGACAGGAACCGTCTCCAAATCCCGCACTTCGCTCATCTTCATCAACCAGATTCGCGAGAAGATCGGCGTCATGTTCGGCAATCCGGAAACGACTACCGGCGGCCGCGCGCTCAAGTTCTATTCCTCCGTTCGCATCGACATTCGCCGCATCGCCGCCGTCAAGGAAGGCGACGTCGTCACCGGCTCGCGCACCAAGGTCAAGATCGTCAAGAACAAGGTCGCAGCTCCTTTCCGCGAGGCCGAGTTCGACATCCTCTACGGCGAAGGCATCTCCCGCGAGGGCGACGTGCTGGACCTCGCCGTGCTGCACAACATCGTCGAGAAATCCGGCGCGTGGTACAGCTACGACGGCGAGCGCATTGGCCAGGGCCGCGAAAACGTCCGCGGCTTCCTCAAGGACCACCCCGACGTCTACGCCAAGCTCGACACCCAGGTCCGCCAGAAGCTGGGCATCGGCGCAGCCAACAAGGCCCTTCCGCCGGCGGAAATCCCCGCCGTGCCCGCCGATGGCCCCGTCGCAGCCCAACAGGCAGTCAAACCGAAGCGTTGAGTATTCGATAAGCCGAGTTTCTAAGCCACGGATGGTCGAAATCGCTGCCACGGAATGAATGGTCTATCTATTCTATTCTATGCTAGGCTTCTAGCAGGAGTGCAGCCATGGGCGACAGCGAATTGGTTCGGGTCTACGTGAACGATCACTATATTCTCCCCGCCCGGCGGTCAGGGGCAGGAACAGTGACTGTTCGCGCGGGCGAAGTGCATCGAGCCATGAATTGGGATCTGAGAAAGGTTTCGCAGGTCTGTTCTGCGCTAACTACGCGAAAGTTTCTCAATTCAGCCGGAGTTGAGTTGATAGCCAGAAAGGGACCTCCCTCGGGCCAAAGCACCACTGTTGAGTTTGTTTTCAAGTTGCTGGAGATCGATTCTCCGAAGTCCTCAGACCGGCAAGCCCAGCAGCGGGACAAGTCAAAGCCGAAACTAAGCAGTCTGATGGCGGCTTGTGGCGTTCTGGAAGGTGCCTATCGCGAGTTCGGCGGAGGCGAGGCATACCTAAAGGCGGAGCGCGACGCCTGGGGGCCTGATCCATGGGAAAGATTGGAGCAGTCCCGTAAGCGGGACACGGAGAGCGGAGAGTGAGTCTGGTCTATTGGGATTCCATGCTGTTCATTTATCTTTTCGAGAACAATCCCAATTTCGGCGCGATTGTCACTGGAATCCTCAAGGAAATGGAGGAACGCGGGGACACTCTCTGCACCAGCGTATTTGCAATCGGCGAAGTGCTGACAGGGCCCAAAAAGAGCGGGCTTCGTGCAGCTGCGGATGCAGCCAAATCCTTTTTGCTGAATGGCGCTATCGAGATTTTGCCATTCACTGTAGAAACCGCCGAGAGGTTCAGCATGGTTCGAGCCACGACGAACGCCAAGCCTCCCGATGCCATTCATCTGGCTGCTGCCTCAGTTGCGAATGTAGATATCTATCTAACCGGCGACAGAAAACTGCTTCCCCTGCAAATCCCAGGCATTCAATTCATCGCAGGTCTCGACGGCTGCGTTTATGGCAAGTACCGACCCTGACGACTAACTCCTCAAAGAACGGCGCCCCGATAGGCGGAGAAGAGTAGTTGGCGCAATTCGCACTGCTAGTGCAGTCCGCCGCAAATAAGGTCAGTTCCAGATCGCCGGTAAGGCTGCCCCAGGGGCTAAAGCCCCGCTCTTTTGATGGGCTTTATCGGCACGACTGAAGTCGTGCCCTTTTACAGAACAAAA